>Ga0182211_1000337_pt1 | contig 15048 bp, 11 predicted proteins | sample G5R1MG_20_FD_129660 | JGI IMG/M metagenome (GOLD analysis project Ga0182211, IMG submission 129660) | Switchgrass phyllosphere microbial communities from Michigan, USA - G5R2_MAIN_03OCT2016_LD1 MG | ecosystem: Host-associated > Plants > Phyllosphere > Phylloplane/Leaf | place: USA: Michigan... | reverse complement strand
TTCTGGTGCTGGATCTTCGGGCAGCGGATCTTCTGGTGCTGGATCTCCGGGCAGTGGGTCCGCCGGCACTGGATCTTCTGGTGCTGGATCTTCGGGCAGCGGGTCCGCTAGCACTGGATCTGGCAGCGGAGCTTCTGGCAGCGGATCTTCTGGTGCCGGATCTTCGGGCAGCGGATCTCCTGGTGCTGGGTCTTCCGGCAGTGGGTCCACCGGTACTGGATCTTCTGGTGCTGGATCTTCGGGCAGCGGGTCCGCTGGCACTGGATCTGGCAGCGGAGCTTCTGGCGCTGGATCTTCGGGCAGCGGGTCCGGCGGTACTGGATCTGGCAGCGGATCTTCTGGCAGTGGAGCATCTGGATCATCCAATGGCGGATCTGGATCATCCAATGGCGGATCTGGATCTCCCAAGAGCGGATCTCCAACTACCGCTTCCCCTGCGCAGTACACTGGAGCTGGTACAGCAGTTGTCAGCAACGTCGGACTTTCGGTGGCTGCTATTATGCTTGTTGGACTTCTGCATGCCTAAGGAATTCACACATAGGCCCCAAATACTCAGAGCGTCGAGCATCGATGGCTCTGGTCACATAGCTAGTAGGCTCATGATGTGAGCGGTGTTGGTTGTTATAGGGAAGACTGAAATGCATTAATTGCCATTGAAACAAGCATGCCATTTGCCCGCAATCGTGCACTGAAATGCTGCTTGTGCCGGAATACTCCCGTTTGCCCGCTGTGCATTCAATCCATGGTACAATACATACAAAGGCCACAGCTTCCAGCAGCAATGCGTCAAAGGGAGGTTTGCCGTGCCCAGGCCCGTCCATCCTCTGCAATAACGACGAGCATCTGGCTCCGGACACTGTGGCTCGCCTGAGGCATTGGCAGCCCACTATTCTGCAGCTCTGATTTCTGGTACACACATACATGTAGTACGTATGCACCGAGTACATTCATCGCTAGTACCACAGTGCTCGCTAGGAGCCAATGAGCGTGGGCGAACGGCGCACGGCCCTACAGCGGCGGCACTTGCACTAGTCGTCCCAAACCAAACTGCAATCCGCACGTCGGAGCCTCTCCGCCCCTATAACGCCATTGATCCTTTATCCGCTGCAGGTGTGCGTGCCTACACAGTAGCCAGCGGCGGCTGTGTATGTCGACTGCATAGCAGCATGCTGCTTTGCGCGTCCAGCCACGCCGTGTGTATTTCCCCCGCTACGTGCGCCTTGCCCCTCCTCCACCCTCTCCTCCCCACTACATGTGCGATACTGATTCAACCCCCATAGTCGCACTCCTTCTCACGACCTCAACTCCGGTCTCCCTGGTTTGGGAGACTAGGCATGCTATTCTCGTCGGCGTGGACCGGCGTCGCCACTGGCTCAATAATGCGCAATAGAGTTCTCGCCAGTAACCATAAACAGCCGGGCAGAGTCTGGTTAGCCAACACCACGTCGATAAACCCATAGCAGAGCTCTGGCCTGTGGCGCTATGGGGCGGCCTTTTAATCACTCACCCTAAGTGGCTTTGCTCCAGGCTTGCCCAATGGATCGCAAGTGCATTTCGAATTACTCCTTGTAGTAACATGCTGTGCCATTAGCCACACTACTCCTTAATCATACGAGGGTGGCAAGGCAGGACTAAAGAGTGGGCGCTCGGAAAAGTGGCGCGTAGAGTCGAACTAGGGCTGTCGTTGCAACACAGACCGTTGAGGAGGACTTGGTATGAGCATGGCCCGTGGCCTGCGCGGCCTCCGCGACTTTTGCCAAATACCACCGAGTCGCTGCTGCATGCAGCCCTGCCACCGTTCATGTTAACGCCAGAAGAGGAATCCCAATATAGCTCACTACAGAGGCCCGTGACCGTTCGTAGCTGGGTTCTGCGGGCACAGCCAGCTATCGCCATTACCCGAAGCGGACAGCGGTTCTGTGGATGGCTTCGGCGCCGCGGGCTTGAATGGCAACTTCCGCCTCATCTTGCATGTCGTTCGCGTTGATAGCATCATCCAACGTGGCCCGCTTCGAAGACGGATGGGTAAACACACGAAACAGAGGGCATTCATGGACCGTAGCAGAGGAGCACACCCGATGGGAGGACGGCACCGAATCGCCATGACAGTCAAGTCCCAGTACCGCACTTGTCATATCCCGAGGGGCGGGCGTCTGTCAATGTGGTGGCTTGTTGTCGAGGCCCGTCTCCCTATATCTCTTGGCCGCGCTTGCTCACTGCCGATCAGCTTGGTTGGCCAAGGCCGACGACTTCATCGCGCCTCTTTCGTCGGTCTAGGCGTTCTCCTCATCGCCTACTTGCACCCACAGCCCCTCGCCAACCCCTGCCTGGTAATGCTCCGGTCGCACTCTAAGCCCCCCGCCTCTCGCCAACCCCGGCAGAGCGACTTGCGCGGGTGCGGATAGACTATGCACGAACGCGGAAAAAGTGTATCGCTAATTGCCTACTGTCTCTCCAGTGCATATATGAAGCAATGGGCCTTCGTACGTCACTATGTTTTGTTACGAGCGCTGGTAAACCCGTGTACAATCCTACTTTCCCGCGTGAAAATCCCATCACTGTCGGCTCGCCCAGGTCACTCGCTAGGCACATTGATACAACCGCACCTTGGGACGTCCCACACGCAACGAAAGAGAACTGCCAACCATGTCACAGCACTCGGAAACATACGCAGGCCTCCAGCACATGTGGTCTGGAACGGTTGCGGCCGACATAGCTGGTGGTAGCACACACGGCAATCCGAAAAGATACTCGCACCCCTTGTCACCAGCCAGCCAGCCAGCCGAGATTTGGTCAAACAGTATCGAGACGTGGATTGGGGGAATTGCGAGCGAATCGCAAGGCTGGAACTGTCCCCAAGAGACCGTGCCATCACCACGCACAAGTACACATTTCAAATGTCTCGAGCCAGGTTTCACGCCTCCGGGAACTGTGGATGCTGGGTACGCGCCGTTATCTGTATCTGCTGCACCTCTGCAATCCTTCTCCTCGGAAGCCTGGCCTGGCATGTGGCCTGTCTCCACCACACCTGGTCACGGGCCCTTTTCCTATCCAGACTCGCCTGAATCGCTGTCCAGCGGTGCGAGAACTGAAGGCCACTTCAGCTCTGCACCGACGCCCCAGGACCAGCCTTGCCAAGCTCAAAGCAACCCAGCTCAGTTCTTTCGTGTTCCACAGCATATCCAGCATGAGAACAACACGCTAGCATCCGGCTTCGACGTTGCCTATGGCACAACTCGCCTTCCGGCAACCGATACCTTACCGGGAGACTCATCGACGTTGAAGCACACAGAGAGCCTGAGGAAAATACCCTGTGGTCCGGCTGCTCCACCATCGCCCATGGTCAACTTCCAGTCGGAATTCGACTCCCAGTCCCGCGTTGACCGATCAGCCCGGCGTGCATCCTTGTCGTCGATCAAGACAAAGACGTCCACCTCGCAAAAGCGCCTCAGCAAGAGCCCCACGCTATCCAAGACAAAGTCAGGTGCCGCGAACTTTATCAACTACACCCCCAATGACAGCGAAAAGATCGTCACCAGTGTCACGCCGAGCGGAAGCTCCAAGACAACCGCACGACGCGGCAAGGAGGCGGCTGAACGAAGGAAGAATCTCATATCATCGATTGTTGCCGCGGTGTGGGAACTAGATCAATTTCTAGACGAACCGTAGCGTAGCAGCCGCATTGTAGTCCTTATCAGAGCGTCCATTGTTGCCATTTGTTAAAAGCGAGTTATTTACAACGTTGAAAGTTTTGGGCTGTGTGGCACCATCGTTCCTTCGGCGCTTGCGGTCCTGTGATACCTCAATTCACTTTCTGTCCCTGCACTGCTTCCATCATTCTTTACTGCAAATGGCGTCTTTGGACGGAATGCGACACTCGCTCCGACCCATGTACATACATAGTACAATAGTAGTTAAGCTCAACATTGCAGAATGTTACCATACTCTGCGTTCTCCACCGGCTGCGTTCTTAACTGGCCTTACTTCGGGGGGGGTGGCATTCTGTTGACAGAGCCGCAATCGCTTTCGGGGGGTTTGGGACGCCATAGCGGCGCCACATAGCATCGGTGAGCTCCTAGCGTAAGTGAAGACTCCGTCTCTTCTCGAGTGAAAACATGTGACGACGTTTCCCACATTCGGTTCCCATGTGATGTTCTGTATTGCGTGATTGTGTCCTAGGTGCTTGGAAATTACCACCCCGTTCTTCTATGCATGCGATAACGTAAACCGAGCCCTTGAAGTAGGTGCGCTTTGGCGTCCATGGAAGAAATCTCAATCAGCAGTTTGTCCTGGATGTACCGTATCATGGTCTCTGCATCAACGCTATTGCCTCAAGTGCTCAGTGCTGAGCCGCTTTCGATTGCACGATCGCCACGGTAATCCCTTTGCAAAGTCGAAAGACCTACCCCCCTTTCTGGTTGCAGCTGAACAGGCGATTCTCATGAATAATGTTTTGTGAAGTGGTTTCTTGTGGATCAGGGAAAAGACGGGTGAGATACGTAGCAGTTGAGAGATTCTCGCGACGACGGACGGTATGGCATGACGATGACAACAACGCACTACTTTCTTGTCGTGGAGGTTTCAACCATGTACTATAACTGCGCAAGTAGTCTCAATCTGTTCTGTGACAAGGATAGGAGTTGTAGCGGTTCCTACGGTGTTTTGTGTAAAAAAGGGTAAGCTCGTACTCGTCGATATTCATGGTCCACCACTGTCATTCCCATTAGAAAGCAGTCTGAACCTGCTAAAGTTTCCCATGGGTTCGATGTAACAAGAAGATCCGATTATCAATAACGAAACACTGAAATTCTGTGTCATCCTATGAAAATAATATCTTCTTCGTGGATGCACGTATTATTTGCAATGTAGTATCCACACCGTTGACTCTTCCGAGATGGTAGATCGACGATTTGAATACTGCGAGGCGTTCAACGTCCCAATGGTGACGCATGACCAGAGAGGGGTATCAACCGTGAAACATAGTCTTTAGTATCGAAGTACATTGGTACAGATGAAGTCAAGTGTGGAAACTTCGCACGTTCTAGCGGAAATGCATTTTACGACGCGTAAATCACCGGTATTTTTCAGTACAGACACTTGGATCTACAATGACTCATGGAATAGCCGCAACACCTCGCATACAAGTATTATTCACCCAAAATCAAGTCTGAGAACAATTATACCACTTGGGCCTGGGCTCCACAAACAGCGGGTCTGCGTCTCCCCGCGTCGGCCCCTCCACCCAAGGGGGACTCTTCGCGCCCATACAATCATCAACGTTTCTATACATACATGTTAGTCTCTCATCTCCATAGTCGCACATGTAGAATACTGCATTGCCTTCTCCCCACATGGAGGTACGATGGCCGTGAAAAACCTACACATAAAAGCCACAACGACATCCCCCAAATAATCGATAAGCAAATGCATCCTGGTATCCAGGCAGCGAGGCATTGTAGTATATTGGCATGCAAAGATTGACCGCGAATAGTCCGGCGTAGGAACTGCTGTTGTGCGCCGTGAGGACGTAGCCGCCCATGTAGGGCTCTGGGTCTTGGGTCGGAGCAGTTGCGGTCGGTGCGGAAAGGGTGGGCGGGAGGAGAGTGAGGAGTCTGAGGACCCTCAAGAGAGTGAGGATCATTTTGAATTGGGGTTGATATGGGTTGTTTGCCAATTTACAAGTTCAAAGGAAGGAGTCCGGTTTGCAATGTAAATAGTTTCTTAGATTTGATGAATTCTCTTTCCAAAACATCCGCCAGATGCGCTCCTCAAATACTTCTCCCATCCCAATATCGATTCTTCATAGCCGAGCTGTCAAAATGCATACTCCCGTCGGCTGCGTGGCGCTCGTGTGGCCTGAATTGCCCATATCGGCCATCAATGTCGCACAAGCCCACGGTTTGGCGTCGTTGTTTTGCACTCATGACGGACTGGGCTACATTGCCTTGATATTGTTTGCGATTTTCTCGATTTCCTGAAACGGGCTGATATGTCGGTCAAAATATATTGACGTGTCGATGCTGTACAAGCAGTACTGTGAGGCTTGATGGGCCAAAATGACGCTGCAGTGCTACGGCGGAGTCTGCACACGAAGCAGATAGATCGACATGGCTTCGGTATGTGTAACTTTTACAGGTTGTGGGACATTGCCATGAGATGGGATTGATTGGGATTGGATGGCGACGGCGGTGAGGAAGATCGATGTACGACTGTAGCCGTATGACGAGGTACTGAGTACAAGATGCTGACTCAAACACAGTATTGCTAGCAGCATCCAGGACCTTGAACCGGAGCAGAAAATGGAAATCGCATGAGCGGTGTAAGGATGAATTGGCTATACATGACCGGATTGTTTGCGGGCAAAATTGCTAAAGCTTGGGAGAGGAGGAACATGTTAGAGCAAACGACTGGTAGAACGATGTGATATTTCCGGGCGCTACAAATCAATCATCGCTTCAAACGGATCACCGATGTCACTAGTTTGACTCGGAACATGAAGGGAGACATGCAAATAATTTCTATGAATCACCTCAACTGGACATCCTATCGCATCTGATAAGTCGCACAATTATACCATCGATGTCCGCGGAGCGAACGAGATGATGGATCATCATTCAAGATTTCCCCTCCGCATTAAATTAGGTTCCTAAAATCGAGAGAGAATAGAGGGCGTAAGAGCAGTGATATAGGGAAGAATCTGTCCTGACCCGAGCCTATGGAAGCGGGAACAGATAACCTGAAGCCGGTACTATCATTGGGGGTGTCTCAGTTGCTAAATAGAATACTGAGCTGGCTGCTCATGCCATTCAAGTCGTCGGGATCACCCGTGAGGCGTGAGTCAACGGCAATTTTCTCTGCGGGTGCAACGCTGAGACGTGATAGAGACGGTGTGAGTGTTGGAGAGAATAGCAAAGGCGAATCATCCCGTTAAGTGCCTCATCAAATGGAAATGCCCCATCAAATGCCATGACTTGGCTATATTTGACGGCGGTGAGCTATCTTAGCATGATGGACATGTTGCAATCAATCCTAGACGACAAGACGGGCGAGTATTTTGGCTGATAGGCCGACTTTTGAAGAGAATGGATATGCTGGGGAGTTAGACAAGGGAGAGAAATTCAAAGTTATGGTCAATCATTCAGGACAAGAAATGTTGCAACGGCCATGATGCAATTGGCGGTAAATCTATGACTCAACTTGTGCTACTGGTGTATCTATGCTGAAGTTTGTCTCAAAATGTTACGTGGTGATGGCCATGGGAGACGCTAGTCCGTTCTCGTGCGCTGTAACTTGAATGCGCAAAAAAGTTCAGCCACGACCCCGTCCTGAACACCACCGCCACCATGCCGTCCACACACAAAAAAGAGAAGCCATGGGACACCGATGATATTGACAAATGGAAGGTTCGAATGCGCCACACTAATTCCCTGCGAATTCCGTCTAATGGGTCTTGCGCAGATCGAACCGTTCAAGCCCGAGGACAACACGGCCGGCGCCTTCACTGACGAGTCGCGCTTCTCCACGCTCTTTCCCAAGTACCGCGAACAATATCTCAAGGGCTCATGGAAGTTTATTACGTCAGCTCTGGCAAAGCAGGGTGTGGGCTGCGAGCTCAACCTGGTGGAGGGCTCCATGACGGTGTGGACGACACAGAAGACGTATGACCCGGCAGCCATCTTGAATGCGCGCGACCTCATCAAGCTGCTGGCTAGAAGCGTGCCAGCGCCACAAGCCGTCAAAATCCTCGACGACGAAGTGGCCATGGACATTATCAAGATTCGCAATCTCGTCGGAAACAAGGACCGCTTCGTCAAGCGGCGACAGCGCATCCTCGGGCCCAACGGCTCCACGCTCAAGGCGCTCGAGCTGCTCACTGAGACCTATCTCCTCGTCCAGGGCAACACCGTCGCGGCCATGGGCCCCTTCAAGGGCCTCAAGACGGTGCGCCGCATCATCGAAGACACCATGCACAACATCCACCCCATCTATGCCATCAAAGAGCTCATGATCAAGAAGGAGCTTGCCAAGGACCCCGAACTCGTCAACGAGAGCTGGGACCGCTTCCTGCCCAACTTCAAGAAGCGCTCTCTCAGCAAGCGCAGGATACCACACAAGGTCACCGACAAGACCAAGAAGGTGTACACGCCGTTCCCGCCGCCGCAAGAGAAGAGCAAGGTCGACCTGCAGATTGAAAGCGGCGAGTTCTTCTTGGGCAAGCATGCCAAGGAGCGCAAGGCGAGAGAAGAACGTGAGGATAAGATGAAAGAGAAGATGGAGACAAAGCGCAAGGAACGTATGGCCGAGTATGTTGCTCCCGAAGAAGTCGGCGAAAAGAAGAAGAAGCGAAAACGGGAAGAGGGGGAGGAGAAGAAGAAAAAGAAAAAGAAGCGCAGTTCGGAGGTGGGAGATGAGGCATGATGTGTGCAAGTGAGTAATGTAGCATTGTTCGGTGTCAGGGATCATTTTGTTTCAATTCAATACCCATTTCGTCCCTCTCGTCTCGTCTACATATCGGATTATCCATCTCGGATCTAACTTTGCGATTCTTCCCTCGAACTATATCTCCCCCGCCCGCCATTCCGTCAACTCCACCGCCCTCGCCGTCTCCCCAAACGCACCAAACGCCAGCGCGGCCAGCTCAAACACCGTGTCCAAAAAAAAAACCCCTCCAGCCCCTCTGCACGAGATACATGTCGATACGACGTTCTGCGAGCCGCCGACGACACGCTTCCGTCACTGAGCTGGGACTGCAGAATCCGAATAGCGACGAGCATATTGCACAAGGACCCGGATGTACAGCGGCGGGCGCAGGTGCAGGTAATGTGGAAAGACGAGAGGTGTTGTTACACGCAAGACAGCGAACAGAAACAAGACGGGGCGCGTAATCAAGAACATGACGGACGACGATGAGCATGAGGGAAAATGGATGGGAAAGCGACAGCTTAGATTGAGACGCGGGTTAAAGACGTGTCCACGACAAGAGGTTGAAACGTGAGATGTCGGATCTGGGGTATGCGGATGAGGCTGCTGATCGCGCCAAAAATACCAACTAAATAGATTTACAACACCAGTTGTCTGTGATGCAATGTCAGCTTATGCGCCTTTTAATTCTTGGGCCCTTGCTATGATTTCCGCCTTCCACAGCTTATAACCCTCCCTCTGTCGCTCGCTTAGGTAGTCCGTGGCATCTTGCATCATCGTCCCCAACCCGATATAATCGCTGTCCCCATATTTCCTCCCAAGGCCTTCCTTTCCCACTGCATTCCTGCTCTTCCCACTCACCTCGATGCCTTCCATCTCCTCCCCTGCACCCTCGGTTTCCGGAAGCACATTCAGAAACCACTCCATGCCCAGCCACCCCTCCTCCTGTGCCATCGGCATCAACGTCTCAGTAGTCTGCGAGATCTCCTCATACGATGTGTCCTGGCCAGGAGACGTTTGCGAAAGGATCTTTGCCACCTTGGTGCGCCATTCGTGGTATTGTTCAGGGCTCACATTGACGTCTTTTACCCTGGTGAAGACATACAGGAACACGACGGCAACGATTCCCAGTACCCGTGCGCCTGTCATCTCATCTCGACCGCTGTGCGCATGTCGCGCCCGTTTACTCGGCGTCTCAGGCGCCGCAGCAGACATGCGCGCTAAAAGCGGTAAAATTGTCTCGACACCCGTATAGATATGTGGCGCGGCGCCCGGGCACTGGAAATCCTTGACCAGCAATCGGATAGCAGGCATGACCCAGTCTGGCGCTTCCTCAAACGTGCAGGCACCTCGTGTACTTCGTGGTGTCTTTCGTCCGCTTATGGGGGCCTTGGGTGTGTTGTGTGAAGATGCAGGGGCTGTGTCTTTTGTCTTTCGCGGTGTCTGGGACTCTTTGGTGTTGTCGGCTGCCGGAAGAGCGCTGCCGAGGTAGGCGTAGAGTTTCTTGTATATGCGGGGAGCGCATGGTGGGCGTGATGTGATGGAGGGAAGATTCAAACGTTTCTTCAGCCTGCCGGAGTCAGCATGCGATTTTTAAGTGCTGGGACGCTTCCATCACCTCTCGCATGCCAGATGGGCACATGCATACGGCCGTGCAATCTCCTCGTCTGACTTGAGAGAGCTTGCTACACTGCGGGAGCGTGCAAGGAGAGACAACGCGAGGTCCAGGAGTTCAGGGGGAATGGGACCGTTGAGTGTGGGGATCAGGCCCGTCAGCGCCTGTTCGATACTTGCTCTACTCATTGTGGGTCAATGGCAGGACTGCGGGTGTTTGGTGGGCATACGATGTAGTGCGGACGATGGGGGCGACGCGTCGGGGGGCACTCTCACGTGTTCACGTGCGCACTACGCCCAATCGGGGTATCCAACATGGCGCGGAGATCCGTCATTGAACGCTGCAGCATCTAGTTGGTTGTCACTGACATTGATTAACATAAAGAGCCTCGACTCCATCTAGATTATCCTTCACAAGAACCGCTACACCACCTCAAACTCGTAGTACACGTATGCCGTGTACTCTTGGTCGGTCAGGTGGCCCGCTTGCTGCATGTCCGATGTCGTCGCGTTGTCATCCTTCTTAATGCGACCCTTGCTGTCACGGCCGAATGCATTGCCGCCGAGGTACGAATACGCCGCGTCGAGGTTCGTCTTCGCATTCTTCGCCGCTTTTGCGTCTGTCTGATGGGTGTCAGTAGAGGATCAGCTATGGCCGTTACTTGTGCCGTACCTTCACTATTCCGCAGACAAAGTCCAACGGCAGACCATACCTCAGCACCGTCTCGACAAAGACCCTCAGTGCGAGGACATGTATCCATAGCATGGCGCTCTCGCTGTACCCGGTCCTTGCCAACCGCAACGCCTCACCCCACAGTTTCCTTTCATCTTTTGCTAGCTGATCCGTCTCCTGGGCCTCCTCTTCCTTGCCGCCTTGCTTGTATTGGTAGTCTCTCGGTGTCCAGCGCTTCTCTCTACACTTGTGCACAAACTCTGCCGAGTGCTTCTTGAACGTTGTGACGCCGAACAGGGTGAATTCGTCATCCGAGGCGAGTTTGCTGGCGGACCGAGGTACCACCATCGGGCACAGCTCTTCGTATGCTTTGTAGAAGTCCTTGACGGCGGTATTGGGGACGGCGATGAGGTGTGTGTCGAGGTATTCGGAGTCATGGACGAGGGCGGAGGGAGGGACGACGCTGGCGAGCGACTTGGTGGCAAGATTGCCGGTGCGTTTCCGTTCGGCAGCCGCGAGGGCGCTTTTGGTCTGATTGTATTGGCTGAACTTGGACTTGACGTCGTTGTCAATGCCTTGGATTTCCTGAGCGGTCAGCGATGAAAGCACCAACGTCGAGCGGGCTACCTTTTGCAGCGCGTCTATCAGCTCCTTGATGGGCTTGTCGGCCCGGTACTTGACCTTGTTCCACTGGAAGTTGCGCAGATACTGGTCGACGGGTTCTGGGTCACGTGAGCTGCATTCCTGAATGCCCGCATGGCTGCCCTACTGTCGTTGATGGTCTTGTGCTGCTGCACCTTGGCCTCGTCGCCGTCGAGGATCTGCCTCAGGCTCTCTCCCACCTTCGCGACCACGCCCTCGCACGCATTGTTGAGCTTGGCAAGATCGTCCGCCTGCTGCACGAGCGCGTCCAGGGTGCCGATTTTGAAGCTGGGAATCGCAAAGGGGACGGTGCTGCCGACGTCACTGGTCACGGTGGTGCGCAGGGCGGTCAGCGCGTCGTCGGTGTGGTTCGAGGGCGAAATGGACGTTGGCAGCGACACCAGCAGGTACGTGTTGCCCTGGGACATGGCGGCGGCGGCTGTATACAGCGGGCGTGGCTAGGCGGGACAGGCGATGGGGAGAATGGCCGATTGGGTCCATGGTCGGCGGTGGTTGTCCTACGGGGAAGCTGTGGTAGCTTTGGCGCTAGCGCGGGTCTGCCGTCATGCGTGGGTCCTGTAACCACCGACGTCGGTACCGCGTGGGCCAACGTCGAAAAAACAAAAACGCCTCTCTGGCAGACCATGGCCGCGAGGAACGCTGTTGCTGTGCTGCGTCCGGCGTTGGAGGCTGCTGGGCCGCGCCTGTGGAGGTCTGAGGTCTCGCAGCGAGCGCGGCATTCGGCCAGGACACTCACCCCCCACGCTGCACAACCACAACATCATGTCCGATTTGCGTCTTCACCGGCGGGAGCGATGCCCACCAAAAGAACCGGCCTGTATGCGCTGCACAGCAAGTATGGTGCCAAGTTTGTCCCGTTTGGAGGCTACGACATGCCGGTGCAGTACAGCGACTTGGGCATCATCGACTCGCACAACTGGACACGCAAGAAGGCGAGTCTGTTCGACGTCGGGCACATGTGAGGCGCGAGCACTCCTATCGACGGACGAGAATTGCCTAATCAGCCAGCCAGGGTACAACACCACTTCTCGGGCGCGGGTGCCCAGGCCTTCCTCGAGACCATTACTCCATCGTCGCTGTCCACCCTCCCGGAACGCCATTCGACGCTGTCGACGCTGCTACATCCTGGAACGGGCGGCATCGTCGATGACACCGTCGTCACCCGTCTGCCAGACAGGTTCTACGTCGTGACCAATGCTGGCTGCCGCGAAAAAGACACGGCCTACTTCCAGCAGCAACTCGATGCCTGGAGAGCTGCCCACCCCGACCAGCCCGTGCAGTGGGATATTCTACATGGTCAAGGTCTCATTGCCCTCCAGGGGCCGCTTTCCGCCGACGTCCTCTCACGCGTGCTCGGGGACCAATCGATTGCCGACCTAAAGTCCCTGTACTTTGGCCAGTGCATCGTGGCCACCATCAAAGGCTCCGACGCCCCAGTGCTCGTCAGCCGCGGCGGCTACACGGGCGAGGACGGCTTCGAGATTAGCATCCCATCCTCTGCCACGGAGCCTGTCACCCAGTTCCTGCTCGACTCTGCCAAGGACGACCTGCGCTTCGCTGGGCTGGGCGCGCGAGACACTCTCCGCCTGGAAGCTGGCATGTGTCTCTACGGCCACGATCTCGATGACACCACCACACCCGTTGAAGCCGGCCTCTCCTGGATCATCGGCAAAGACCGCCGCGCCCACGGCGGCTTCCACGGTGACTCGGTCATCCTGCAGCAACTCAAGAAAAAGTCCGAGGGCGGCGGCGTCTTGCGACGACGCATTGGACTGATTGTTGAGGGCTCGCCTGCGAGAGAAGGCGCCAAGATTCTCAACGAGGCCGGTGAGGAGATTGGCAACATCACGTCGGGATGCCCCTCGCCGACGTTGAAGAAGAATATTTCCATGGGCTACATCAAGGATGGCATGCACAAGGCCGGAACCGAGGTCGACGTTGTGGTGCGGGGGCGAAAGAGAAAGGCGGTCGTCACCAAGATGCCGTTTGTTCCGAGCAAGTACTTTAAGCAGCCGGCGAATATCAAGGCGTAGTGTATAGCAGTATTGCAGGCCGGCGGGTGGACAGCGAGTCAGATTTCAGTTGAACCTGGGAGGCAGAGAGTTGTACCATGAGGCAGAGGGGTCTACCGAGAAATGAGCATCCCCTCCCTCTTGCTCATTTCCGCGACGACGAAGTTCTGTCATTTCTAACCCTAGGCGTTGTCTCTGTTGAAGCAGGAATGGTCGCGCTTGTGCAAGCTCTTGCTCTATTTCCATTAGCCGAGACGTTTCGTCGTGGATCTGAATCTGCCGCGGGGATGCCTGCTCCAGGAATGGCTTGGTTTCTTCAATTTCCAACGCATCCATAATGTTGGCAAACGATGGTGAGTGGGGAGTGATTATCAAGTATAAGTATGCTTCCAATTTCCACTAGTCTGCATAACTTGCCATGTTCCTGTCCCGGCTGGCGGCTTGTTTCTGATAGTAAGTGGTCGGGTCTAGTACGTGGACCTCGTGGTAATGACATGAGAGTCCTGGAGGATGGTTAGACATTACTTACAATCAGCGGCCTTCCCGACGGCGACTTGGTACCAGTCACGGAACTCCGATTTTGACTCGATGTTGGTGGTTCGTGTTCGTGTCTAGGGGCGAATGCACTTGTGAAATCTTCCTGGCCTGATTCTGATGAATACGATCGTGGCAGACATGACTCTAGTGGGGCAGGATGGTGAAAGAAGCTTTGCCTACAAGCGTTGTGTCTTCGTGGAAGGAGCGACGCACGGCCATTCTGGCGTGCGTATAGACACGGTGATGGACGATTTCCTTGCACAATAGTGAGGAGATATTTCCATGTAGAATACATTGCCACTACATGGTAGCAGTTCCGCTTTAGATGAAATAGGTCAGCATAGCATAGAAATACGAAGAACTAGGGCGGTATAAGTGTTGCAGAAGTGTATCATCGTGGTAGAAGTGTATCATCGCGGTAGAAGCGTATCATCGTGGTAGAAGTGTATCATCGTGGTAGAAGCGTATCGTGGCAGAAGTGTGTCATCGTGGCAGAAGTGTATCACCGTGGCAGAAGTGTATCACCGTGAGGGTCACATAAAGCGCCACTACCCTGCCAACGGGTTGGCGTGGATTGTCACCTTGGTAATCTCCACCCTTTCCTGCGGTCTCGACTTCTTGTCGACGGGCAATTCCTCAAGTTGATCCAAGACCTGCCAGCCCTCCAGGACCTTGCCAAAGACGGTGTTCTTCCCATCCAGATGCGGCGCAGCAGCCAAGGTGATAAAGAACTGGCTGCCATTGGTGGCGGGCCCTTTGTTAGCCATGCTCACGATGCCCCTTGCGTTGTGCCTGAGCGCCGGCCGTATCTCGTCTTCAAAGAGCTGATTGGGTGTGTCGTAGATGGACGTGGACGTCTTAGACTTTGGGTCGGAGGCGGGACTGCCGCCCTGCAGGATAAAGTTTGGAATGATGCGGTGGAAGGGGCTGCCGTTGTAGAAGTCGGAGGCGCAGAGAGCGAGGAAGTTTTCAGCCGTCTTGGGAACCGTCTCGCAGAAGATTTCGAGTTTAATGTCGCCGCGCGAAGTGTGTAGCTAGTGAGGGAAGAGTCAGACGAGATGTGTATTGGTGGGGTATCGAGGCGAGGACGCAGAATGGCCTTGGGCTGGTGGGCGCATGCATGGGACA
>Ga0182211_1000336_pt1 | contig 15048 bp, 12 predicted proteins | sample G5R1MG_20_FD_129660 | JGI IMG/M metagenome (GOLD analysis project Ga0182211, IMG submission 129660) | Switchgrass phyllosphere microbial communities from Michigan, USA - G5R2_MAIN_03OCT2016_LD1 MG | ecosystem: Host-associated > Plants > Phyllosphere > Phylloplane/Leaf | place: USA: Michigan... | reverse complement strand
GCGCGCTAACCGCCTCAGGCTGAGAACAAGGAAGAGCGCGGCAAGTCTCACATCGACAAGGACGCCTAATCTGACACCATGTGTCGTTTCCGTGTACCACTATCTATTGTTCTAGGCATCTCGCGGCTGCCCATGATCCGGCCGCGACTTTGTACATTGAAAGTGGCTTCCTGGCAAAGAACAAGGGCCCGTGTCTTTTTTCCTTGCTCCTGTCTGTGCAGGTTCCGAACGAATATCAGCTAGTTAGCCGTAGTATCGGAATTCTATGCACATCCTCATCACCTATCGGACATGGTGCCTCATCTGGAGGCCATCAAAAGCTACTGTACCAGCGTAGCCTCCAATGCAACCGTAGGGTAGATAGGCGCAACAGTACCTCGTGCAGCAGATAGAAGACGCGAGGGCTTCGGATTGGTCCAACGTGTGAAGGTAAGCGCCGAGTCGTCGTCGTCACACCTCAACGGCCTCACCTATTGGCCACACCCATGCCTCAGCTGCACGTCGAAAGAGAGGCTCAATCCTTCAGCCGGACCTCTACGAATCCTACCCTCGCTATGACGACTGCCAACGAGCTGTATCCTGGCCCCAAGCCAACCGGAATCCAGGGCCGACCTTGCTCACATACTCTCGCCCCCGCTTGTGTCTGATCGCATGCGCACATCGAAGGACCACATATGAGCTCGATGCCCCTTCCCCAGCGCGTGGCTCATCCCGACTGCCTTTGCGATTACACTCGTGCAACCACCTTTCTACGTATCTGGAGTTTGTTCAACCGCCACCTAGCGCCGGCGTCTATCGTAACGAGGTCGTTGCACCCCCCCACAGCACATCAAGCGCTCGAAGCAGCACTAGTCGCAGCTCGACTTCAAGAGTGGGAGCATCATGAGCAACGGCCATTACATCGAGCCGGGACACGCGCAATCTCAGACCGACTCGCAACAATACAATAGGTTTTCGTGGCAGGCTCCACCACAAGACACGCCTACTCCTCACGAGCCACGGCAGCATACGCCACAGAGTCAGCCCCCACAATCTCAGCCCAGCCTCGACGTGTCATCACGGCACTTCTCCTATGGACACACTCCAGTCGAGCATCGTGCGTTTGTATACACATCGTCACCAAATGATCCGCCTCTACCCCCACAGGGCCGAATGTCGGTCGCAGCCTCTTTGTTCACGCCAATCGATCCGCGACCGCAGTCGATGCTTGATCCGACCGACTCCATGGCCCCACCGGTGCCTCCCACTACTTACGAACCTTCGTATCACACACAGGACGAGAAGTTGCCTGCCAAACTAACCACATACCATGCTTCCAACCACCCCGCTTTCCAGGCCCAACTTGTCCCGTCGACAGTCACACCACAGCTTGTACAGAATCAGAACATGGACACGCAAGAGAACAAGCACACACAGCAATCGAGCCACTTATCTCCAATCAATACCGACCTGGGAGTACATCCAAAGCCTCCGACTGCACCAACTCCGCCATCCGGTACGCAAACCTCCTATTTGCCCTACCACAACTCCATGACACCCATCTCCGCAGCACCTACCAAGCGAGACCAAGCACACGATGACCTCATCTCGCCGTCGAGCAGAAATCCCCATGGTCACGAGCCGTACACACCCCACGGCTTCCGCTCGAACCAAACCCAGAATTTCCACGCCATCTTCTCGCCTGATGCCGCCCATGGCCCCAATGGCCTGGACTTTACCCTCCACCAACCCGGCCAAATCGCCCACCCCAACATGGAATCCAATCGGTCGCACCAGTGGACGAACGCTCTCTGCGCCTGCAGCCCAGACCCAACCACCTGTCTGACCGGCCTGCTATGCCCCTGCATCCTCTACGGCCGCACCTCGTACCGCCTCTCGCAGAAATCCGCCAAGAAAGACCCCACCGACATGCTAGGCTATAGCTGCTCCAACGGCCATTGCCTGCTCATGGGCTTCTTGTGCGGCGTAGGCTGGCTGTTCCCCATGCTGCAGCGCACCCGGATCCGCCACGTGTACAAACTCGATGGGAGCCTGGCGGGCGATTTGCTCAAGGGGTGCTGTTGCTGCTGCTGCGTGACGGTGCAGAATGAGCGCGAGGTCAGGGGCAGGGAGGAGGCGAATCGGAGGTGGGCTGGCCCGGCCAGCACCGATGTGTATACTAGGAGTGGCGCGATGCTGTACAAGCCTCAGCGATGAAACATGGCTTTCTTGCTACACATGACTGTTGTCTCTCTCTCTCTCTCTCTCTCTCTTCACCTAGTTTTGCTGCATCCAAGCTTCGGCCTGGGCCATTTGACGGATCCCGTGCGCATGATCACCACATCACCCCGCAGATGCCATGGATACACAGCAACAAGAACTGGTAAGAAGCCTCGTGAGACAAGATACACGTGCAATGCATGGTTGGTAATTGTAATCGAGATCTATTGTACAATCAAGCTAGCAAGCAAGGGGGGAAAACCAAGGAAGAAAGAAAGAGCGGCAAAACTTTTTTCTTGCCCCACCGTCTTTCTTCGCGGCAGGTCGCAGACAAGACTTTTCGAGAGAGAGAGAGAGAGAGAGACGAAACCCCATGATGCTGTGAGAACAAGGGAAAGGGGAGTTGTGCTCGAACAAACACCCCACAGGCGAAGCCTGGGCATGTGAACAAGGCCATCCGAGAAATCCCGGCAACAATCGTCTAATTTCAGAAGCCAATGGCTCAAGAGTGGCGATGACAAAGTAGGAAGCAAATAAAACAGGGTATATAGATAGATAGATCCTACATGACGGCGGAGTAATGTGGACGGGAGAAAGAAAATAAATACTCAAGGACAAACGGTGTGGGAAAAAGTCCGGTCAAGGAGTGGAGGGAGTGGAGTGTGGCGAGGGTGAACAAGGGGCTGGATTGGAGAATGGGCATTCGCGAGGGTCGTCATAGGTGGGGGGGCTCGCTAGGGGAGTCACTTCTTCGTAGATGGGAGGTTGTTCTTCGTCCCATGCGATGCCCATGCCGGACCGCTCGGTGAGGATGAGGCGGAATTGCGTGCGGAGAACGCGAGCAGCGCCCGTGGGGGTAGCCTGGCTGGGCTTCTTCAAAAGCGCCCATTCCTCCACGACGACCATTTCGATGATGAGATTGTGCTTGACACTCATACCGCTGGGGCTGTCGACGTCGCAGAGTGGCTTGAGGCCGACATTGCAAGCGGCTTTGAACTCGGCTTCAATCTCGCCCTTTTGAAAATCCGACTTCCAGCCCGAATTGACCTCCTCGTAGGCAATGGTGCGGACGTCTTCGTGCAGGATGCCTTTGCATTTGCCGCCAGTCTTTGCTTGGTGCTTGGGGCAGGCAGGGGCAACGAACTTTTGGGTTTCCTCGATTCGCCAATTGAGCTTGCGCAGCCTCCATCGTGTTTGAGAATCGGCCTTGTTTTCGGTGATGCCAGAGAGACGCAATTCAATTGGGAAGTCGCCAATGGAGTGGATGACGGATGGAAGCCTGACCGACGCAGTCAAATTGGTCGGCGGGAAAATGCGAATGGAGTTCTTCTCGTTGCCAGGGACGATGGCACGCTTGACCTCAAGATTACGCTTGAAAGTGATTTTGCCAGACGATGTAGTAGCCACGGCGACCAGGTAATAGTCGAGCGACGCAAGGCTACCGTGAGTAGTGGCAGGCAAATGGCCCGGTATCAGATGACTAAACGGGAAGTTGTGTGGACCATGGCGCAGAGATGCGGGATGCGACAGGAATTCCCACTTGTGGATCTCGGTTGTTTGAGAGGTGCAGCCCGAGCAGTGTGGCGCAACTGGTTTCTTGGTGGATACAATGGCAAGCAGGCGCATCTCAAAATTGTCCACGGTGACGTGTGGCTCGTGGATGGTGATCATCAGCTGGCCAGAGAAGAGGGCGCCCGTCGAAGACTGCGGACTGTTGTAGAGAAGCACGGGTGGCGATTCGACGCACATGCTCATCGAGGCAGCATCCTGCGCCCTCGCCTTTGGGCTCTTCCTGTGGTCCTCTTGGTGCTTCTCGTGCTTGTGGCGGTGGAAGATGTCCATGACGAGCGACTCTTGCGACTTGGCTTTCTCTTTGACCGGAGGCTCCAAGGAGTAGATCGGGGGAAACAGCGGCTGTGTGTGAGGCGTGATGGCGTCCGGGTTGGGCAACGGATGCGGCGCAACCCTGACGAGGGTACTCAGCAGCCGGCCTGGCATTCTACGGTCGAGCAGTGGAAGGGCGTTTTTAGGTGTAGGAGGCGAGGTGGACGAAAGCGGCATTCACGAGTTGATCCTGTGCGAGTGCAGGTGATGGGTGAGGGTCTGCGGCAGGAACATAACTGTTCCCAAGGATGGCTAACAGACGAAAAAGCGGAGACGGCTAGGGCAGGCCGGGTGAGGCTTTATTGAGCGCGAGCGTTTGCTCTATTTTACATGAGAAAAACTCGACGAACGGGTGCCACAATGCGCGTAGCATGATGCCATCAGACTCAAGCTTTTGCAGACAGCGCTAGGCCCTGCACGGCAAGCCCCACTCTACGCATTTGGGACTAGGCCGGGCGCTGGAGGCGCACACGCGGCCCTCGTGATCGACCGCCACGACGCCACCATGGCCGCCACTACCGACTTCCCTCACGCCAACGACCTGACACGCACACGCTGCTTGACGCCATGCCCGCCAGGTCACCGAGAACAGAACGCCGGGGCGCTTCCAGGCAGGCTACGGCAGCTCGGCCGCCCCGACTCGTCTGCCCACGCACCCGTGATGGCGCCCCCGCTCTTGGGCCTCTTCTAGATCGCATCTCGATCTCACCATGGAATGGCATCGCAGCATCTCCGCGGCATAGGCAGTCACGTGTCACGAGGCCCCTGCTAGGTAACGCGACGAAAATTCTTTCACAGCCACCATGGTGCCCATATTTCTGCGGGGTCGAGTCAAGGCATTTACCCACCTGCTCGATCGATGCTGCGTAGTGCTCACAAGCTCAGCGCGAAGCCGTCCGTCGGAAATGCCCGACCAGCCGCATAAATCCGAGTGAAGGATGCTCATAATCAGCCGCTTCCTCCCGTAGATGATGTGCGAACGGTGCACGCGGACTGGGCGATCCAACGGCATGACGAATAGGCGAGGTCCAGCCCAACGTGGTAGCAAACTTGCAATATCGGCATCGACAGTACCCTCGTCACCGTGATGTTGCAACATGGTGGGTGATATTGCGTGCTGCCTTTGGCCTAGGCACGAACCTCTCAAGTCTCCAACCCCAACCTTTCCGTAAGGGCAGCAAGTAGAAGCATCCATAGCGATCACCTGTGTTGGGCCAGTACGGTTATTGAAGCATGACACAATCCTGTTCCACATCACTGATCCTATGTTTTTCACACGCACTGCAACAAATCAATTAAGATTGCGCTATCTGCCACGGGAACGCCCTGGGCCAGTATCCGCATGCTCCAACACGAGGGCATGATCTACTCGTCATCCTCATCCGCTTCGTCGTTCACAACGTTGAAGAAACGAAGCTCGTAAACACCCTTGGAGGTGGAAACGACGCGGAGCCAGTCACGGAGCTGCTGCTTCTTGAGGAACTTCTTGGTGCTGAGGGGTCGTTAGTACCACGAGCCATGAACCTGACGTGGCATCGGCAGCCCCGGCATGGACGTACAGGTACTTGAGGTAGCGGCCAGAGAACTCCTGGTGCGCAATCACCTCGATCTTGCCCTCACCCTGCTGGGAGATCTGGACAACATCGCCGAGGTTGCCGGTGCGGCCCTCAACCTTGACGCGGTCGTGGAGAAACTTCTCAAAGGCCTGGATGTCGAAGATCTTGTCGTTGACGGGCTGCGAGCAGTTGATGATGAACTTCTTGGTGATCTTTTGGCCCTTCTTGGCGCCGGCGGCCGACTTCTTCTACAGGTTCACAGTACTTAGCCTACTGCTCTATGCCTGAGGGAGCGCAATGCTCGCCTCAGCGGACAGCAAAGCGGTGTACGTACGGATGCGGGAGCCATTGTATGGGAGTGGTGGAACGCAAAGAGGTGGATATCCTGCGTACTGCGAGTGGTTGAGTCGAATGGGAAGAGGAGGACCTTCACCTCAATTTTCCGACATCGTCGTGCGCGAGCTAGTAGGACCTGGGACTAGTCGTGCCAAGATTTCGGGGTCCACAGCCGCTACACTAATTACAGTCTATGTACTATGTACAGTCCTGGCGGGCCATGGTTGAGAACGGTACTGCGGCATGTATATATTGCATCTTACTCCATTCTCCTTTGTATAGAAATAGTTGTATGCACATTCGCCTCAAGTGCCGCGGTCAATTCCACCACACCCGAGCCGCTCCACTATAAGACATAAGCGAATGCAGTAGAGAACCCTACCTTGACGTCACCGCGTGTACAAAACCCCCTTCCTGCAAAACATCCAAGCATCGCGGCCATGGCCATTGGAGTCGCAATCATCGGGAGTGGCATCTTCGCCAAAGAAGAGCATCTTCCTGCCATCCAGGCCACACCAGCCCTGCGTTTGAAAGCCGTGTACTCGCGATCCATGACCTCAGCACGGAGCCTCGCAGAAAACCTCGCCGAGGTAACCGTCTACAGTGATGACTCGGCCCAGGGCAGGAAATTCGAAGACTTGCTACAGCGCGACGACGTCAGCGGGGTAGTCATTGCGTACGTAGACAGTCCTCGTCTTGACACTCAGCCCAGGTTGATGATTTTGTTGATGCCATTGTTAGACTCCCGATTCTGGCGCAACCTGCTTATATCAAAAAAGCCCTTGCAGCAGGCAAGCACGTCCTCGCAGAAAAACCCATCGCGAAAGACGTCGCAACCGCTCACGATCTCATCGTCTGGACGCAGAACCCCTCAAACACATCAGCTATCTATAGCGTGGCTGAGAACTTCCGCTTTCTGGACTCCTTTATCCATGCTTCTCGGCAAATAGCTTCACTCGGACGCATTCTGACATTCCGCGTCCGCGTTGCTGCGTTCGTGGAAGGAGGAAGCAAGTACCACGAGACCGCATGGCGCAAGGTGCCCGAATACCAAGGTGGCTTTCTACTGGACGGCGGTGTGCATTTTATGGCAGCGATGCGGTTGATGCTGAAAGGCGGCGGAGAGAAGATCAGCACGATCAGTGCCTTTACGGCGCAGTTACAGACACACTTACCACCTGTCGATACGTTGAACGCCATTCTGAAGCTTGAGAGCGGGGCTTCGGGGACCTTGTCTATTTCATTTGGGACTACGGATAAAGGGTCAGAGTACACAGTTGCTTGCGAGAAAGGCTCTGTGCACGTCAGCCGTGGCACGGTCACGATCACGAAGGAGGGAAAGGAGGAGGTTAAGAGGTTCGAGGACGAGGGCAATGGAGTTAAGCAAGAGATCAAGGCATGGGCGGAGAGTTTGGAGGAAAGCCAGCAGAATGAGGCACAGAGTCCTGAGGAGGCATTAAATGATCTTGAAATCCTGGAGGCATGCTTGAAAAGCGGAGAACAGAATGGAAAGCCCATCAACGTTTGATAGGTGTAATCAGAACTTCGACAGCTACGACACTACTCAGTAATCGAGCTTGAAAGGTTACACCGCTTGTGTGATACAGAATATTCCGTGTATTTCTCGCGGCGTAGTCGTAGCGATCATCTCAAGTAACCAAGTAGGCCATGGTTCCTGGTATATCATGCTGGAAGTGGTATCTAGGCTGTAGAGCCTGTCCGTGGTAGGTTGGTCTACGCGGTGCTGTGAATGTAGGTAGAAGAGCACGCTGTTGACGGTTCCTGTTCAAGGATTCCAAACACCGACTGTGGTTTTTGGCATGGATCTCGTGCAACCGTAGCATATTTTCTGACTGGCATCTACCGATGCTAAATCAATGCCATCCTGTTGATCACCGCCCCAACCATGGATTCCGAATTTGCCGCCAGGTACGGGCATGCCACACAGGCTACAACATGGATCCTTGAGCGCATCTGCGGCTACTTGCAGCTTACTAGTCGTACGAACTACGTTGGAGACTATACTCGGAAAATTTTCCTCAACAGACTCAAAGTATTGTTTCATGAGATCGTCGATGGTCGTACTTTTAGAGCTTGTAGAAGCCTGCGTGGCGACAGAGGAGAGTCGATGCACAAGAGTCGAAAGTTCAGGTCTTGCCATAGCGATATAGGACATGAGCTCCTTTTTTAGTACATCGCGGAGGGGATAGTGCACACTGATACCAAACGGCGACTCCCCGTCTGTGACGTGCCAAGGGAGTGCATATCCCCGGCCCTTGGCCGTCTCAGACAGTGTTTTCTCCGCGAGTTTTGTCGTGCTGTCGCCCCAGAGAACACTCTCACACCCGATAGCCTTGGCATGCTCTACAATCAGTCTTGTTCGAAGCGTGGATAAGACGTCAGCACGGGCCGAGGCCGACGTGAGAGAGGCCAGCAGACGAGCAAGTTGCTCTTGTGGAGGCGAATTAGAGTCCCACCCGGGAATACGCGCATCGTACGGTGTGAGTCGGAACACATCGTGTAGCGGGAGTGACTCATACTGATGGTCGGGGTACTCGCTCTTCACTTTCTCGAGCAGGACGTGTTCGTGCGGGTCGAGACCGAGCTCCTGTACATGAAGAGCGCTGATGGAGAACCCTGTGCGGCCCGTCTTGCTCTTCTGTGTCTTCAGATGGAGGTCTAAGATGTGCAGCAGAGCAACGGACGAGACACCAAACGACAGGGGCAGCAGTACTCGGCGCTGGGGAGCTGCAGTCGCGAAGTTGACGCGGAAGGACTCCAGGCGCTTGATGCACTTTGTATGGACATAGCGGGCGAAGCATTCACTGCGAGGTAATTCAGTATGGTATAGCGTGGGTGAATGCACGTGCACAAGGAACAGGTCATGTGACGGGCGCTCACTGACTGGCAGAGTGGCTCGGAGCGCACCACTAGCACCGAGTCGGCGTGGCGGCATCTGCGGCAGGACTCCGGCGGGACGCCAGGGACAGCCGTTTGTTTGCCTGGCATGGCAAGGGTGGTGGATGGGAGGACAGCAGGGCGTAAGTACGTACAGGCGGACTTTTCGGAGAAATGAGTCGGAGCCTCTCGAGGTGTGGCGATGGCGTGCACCGCCACTTGCAGCGGGAGTCCCGCTAGCTCGACTAGCTACTAGTTACCGAGCTAGCTGGGCTAAGCGAGCTATGCTCCCGGCAAGGTGGCCGAGGGAGTGACGACGACCAGAGGCTGGCCGGGCCTACCCGTACGAAGCATCGCACCAGCATCATCTTCTCGTCACCTCCAGCGCTGCTCCGTACCCTGTCCTGCTGCCCCAGTCCAGTCGCCATGATGAGGCCATGGCTGCGCGCTGCTGCGCCGCTGCTGCTGCTACTACTATCGACACTGACGAACGTGGCCGCCATGGACGTAACGCTCACCAACACGGAACGCCAGAAATGCTCGGGCATGTACAGCAGGAAGTCATGGGGCGGCTCGGTCGATCCCTTCATTCTCGTCAAGTTCTTGCGCAACGGCGACCGCAACCCGGGCATCGAGCAGCCATCAGTGGGCATCGTCATCTGGGAATGGAAGGACACGCTGCTCCTCGGCAAGCCTGCCGACAAGCCCATCGCAGAGGTTGGTTGCCCCCGGTCGGGGCACCCCGTCTAGGCTGACATGATCTGTGTACCAGCGCCAGTACCTCTGCACCGATAATTCCGTCAAGGCCCAGCTGTGCAATGCCACCCATAAGGGCGAGTGGATCCTTGCTGACAACGTCGACGCGGTTTCGCAGATGCACGTCCGCACTGCTGCCATTCACCTTGACGACCCCAAGCCCATCAACTACCCCGTTGCATCCGGCGAGAAAAAGTTGAACATCAAGACGGGTTACTACTGCGTCGCATCCGTCGCCGAGCAAGAACATCTCGAGTACGAGGCTATTGTCACTTTCCGCAACGCCTATGGCGAGCTTCAGGCCGCCCAGATTGCGAAGCTCCCCTTCTACGGCGGCCTCACGATTGTCTACTTCGTCGTCCTGGTCTTCTGGGGCTTTCTGTACTTCCAGAACCGCCACGACATCCTCGCGGTGCAAAACTACATTACGGCCATTCTCGTCTTCCTCGTGGTGGAGATGCTGATGACCTGGGGCTATTATGATTACCAGAACCGCCATGGCAACAATGTCGGAGCCAAGGCGCTCATGATCGTTGTTGCCGTGCTCAATGCCTTCCGCAACTCCTTTTCGTTCTTCCTGCTCTTGATTGTCTGCATGGGCTACGGAGTAGTGAAACCGTCGCTGGGAAAGACCATGACCATGGTCCGCTGGCTCGCAGTAGCACACTTTATCTTCGGCGTCATATATGCTGTAGCCTCCCTCACAGTGCGCCCCGACGATGCCGGCCCGCTTGTTCTTCTGATCATCTTGCCTTTGTCAGCCACCTTGACCGCCTTTTATATCTGGACGTTAAATTCGCTCAACCTGACCATGAAGGACCTCATGGAGCGCAAGCAGCACGTCAAGGCGACCATGTACAAGCGACTATGGTGGTGCATCTTGACTAGCATCATCGTCATCTTTGGATTCTTCTTCATCAACAGTTTTACATTTGCAGGCGCATCGACTCCAGACTTCGCGCCAACGCATTGGCAGACACGTTGGTTCGTACTAGATGGCTGGTTAAACCTCGTTTACTTGGCAGATGTCTGCTTTGTCGCATACATGTGGCGGCCAACAGCTAACAATCGACGGTTTGCCATGAGTGATGAGGTACGCCTTCTGAAATGGACCTTTTGTACGCATACTGACAGGGCAATAGATTGCACAAGACGACGAAGGCTTCGAAATCGCTTCGCTGCGGGATTCACTTGACGAAGAGGAAGGCACAGACGGTCGGCCACCATCCTATAGTCCAGCATCTGGGTCACACAACAATGCACGTGATGCCTCGCCTCTGCCTGCACCACAGCCTCAAAAGCCTATTGTGCCCCCTAGAGAAAGCATCGATGGTGATACCATCTTTGCTGTCGGGGAGGATGATAAGTGGAGTGATGGTGATGACGATGACGAAGCAGAGAGTCCCCGGGGTGATGAGAGCTCGAGGTTGACAGGTCGAAAAGATGATTAGGTATTGGTTCGAGTGGCGATAGAAGCCAATGTACGGGATCTAGAAGACGCTCACGGTGTTGGCGATGCATAGCCTCAGTTTTTGCATTGTGTTGGCTAGAGATAGCCTTGCGCGCATATTTATTGCATGATTGGCGTCGGTACTAAATCATCGGGTTTGTTTGTAAAGCAAGATGACTAATCAATCACATCACCAGAACTTGGTGCGGCGATCACAGTTCGCCATTCTGGCAGCACACCATGTCTTCACTACCCCTACCGTCTCTGCGCAGATCTGCCTTCGTCTGTGGTGCCGATTTCCGCGGCGCTCGCTTTCTGCACAATTCACGGATTGCTACGGCGAGCAGTTCCGTCAATGCGTCGCCCTTGGCACGGCCGTCTCGTGGCTGTTCCGCTGTCGCTGACCCACGATACTGCAAAAGTATCAGAGCCTCCGCGACAGCGCGCTACAGCTCCTCTGTGTCACATCTCCAATGTCAGTCTAGCGCTTCCGGCAGCGTGTTCCTCTCCCACCGTCGCCTCGTCTCGCTCTCGGGGCCCGATGCCGCCAAATTCCTCCAAGGCCTTGTGACCAACAATGTGGACGCGAGCCGGCATGCTCCTTTCTACGCTGCTTTTCTCAATGCACGTGGTAGAGTGCTTTGGGATGTATTCATCTGGGTTTGGCCAGAGCTCGTAGCGGCTAATTCGGGCCACTGGGCGTGCTATATCGAGATCGATCAATCCGAGGTGGTCCCATTAATGCAGTACTTGAAACGACACAGGCTGCGGAGTAAAGTGGTGATTGAACAAATTGACCAGGCGGGAGTGTGGGCTGCCTGGGGCGATACCGCCGGTCTGGTGCGCAAGGAACAGGTGACCAGTCTCCTCCAAGATCCGCGTGCGCCGGGACTACACCGATACCTACTCTTACAACATCGAAACTCGCTGGTAGAAGGAATAAACGCCGTGGACCCCAGCGAGTATCACTTTCAGCGCTATCTGCACGGCATAGCCGAGGGGCCAATAGAAATTACACGCGAGAGCGCCTTGCCTATGGAGTGTAACCTCGACCTTTCCTCGGGCATAGACTTCAAAAAGGGCTGCTACGTTGGTCAGGAGCTCACCATCCGTACAAAACACACTGGCGTGGTGCGAAAGCGTATTCTTCCTGTGCGTCTACAGTCTCTCAGTGCCTCCCATATCCAAACTCCTGGTGCTGTCATCACACAACTCGATGAAGCCGGGAAACCCAAAAAGGGCCGCCCTTGCGGCAAGATCATTGCCGGCGTGGGTGACGTTGGGCTAGCATTGTGTCGGCTGGAGATGATGACCAGCATGGAGATCAAGGGTGAAGAAGGAAGACGGGACCTCGACACGCAGTTTGGTGTTGATACCGTAGATGGGGTTGTCAAAGTCAAGGCTGTTGTCCATGATTGGTTCTTCTTACGAGAGAGGAATATATGGCACAATCACAAGACACACAGTGATGACATGAACCAATGAACTCAAATCATAGCAGCAAGGCTAAATTCTTGGGCATTATTTGGAGACAAAGATCGATCACAGAAGTGCTGCGGTTGGGCTAGCACGGTATGCAACATAGTACATAGTACTATAAGGCGGCCGCTAATGAATGCTTACCGGGCGATGTAGGCTGAGCGTGTGGCTTAGCCCTCGCTCGAGCGGAATATTGTAACCCATATGACCTCGATACTCCCTGTCGCTTGATCGCTCAGGACTTGATCTTCAATCTACTACGATTTGCCATAACTGAACAACTCATCGGTTCGCACTCTACTACTCCACATGAAGCTGGCGCGGGAAGGTTCGAGCGCCATGACATCAGAACGTCGCTTGTCCATCTCGAATCTGATATCGCGCTTTCGGTCCAAGAAAAGAACAACCGATGCGTCTCGCATGTCAAAGACCGCTACAAGTAACTTATCCCGCGATTCAAGGCCGCCACTTGCCACCTCACCATTACCCTTTGTCCTGCCCGAACATCAACATACTTTGTCGACTCTCGGTTGGACAACACTGTCCTTCCCCAGCTCCGCACGACAAGATGCGCCTACAAACGACACTGCCATAACCGCACCACCCGGACCGCATCTGCCGGCGACATTTCCACTGCAGCAAGCCTACGAGCAATTGTTGTCCGCAAGCCAAGCATTCTTCGCCCAGGCTGACGGAGAAAAGCAACGATGGAAACACACGCTCCGCTCCGAAGAAGGATGGTCCAAGATCCCCGGCGAGAAAGAATTCATCACGCTCAGAACGCTTGACTATTGCCCTGAGCTCTTGCGGCAGCCAGCTAAGCGATACTGGGACCTCATGGGCGCGCACCTCTCCACTACGTTGGGGAGAATCAGCACGACCTTGCATCTGCCCGACGAAGAGTCGGGGGGGCTAAGAAAGTTTGTCGGGCCTTGCGGCAGTATGCAGGCCGCCGATGCACGCAAAACAGCAACCATGCTGCGCCTGTTCCGCTACGAGACCTGGGAAGCAAAGGAGGTCGCTGAACCACACGCCGATCTTGGTCTTTTGAGTGTTGTTGTGGGCGACGTTCCTGGACTGGAAGTCTGGGACGGCCGCGCATGGTTCGCATGCGAGAAAGAGCGCGGGGAATCCGGACAGCACGGCGCCACAATGCTCGCTGGACGGCAGCTCGAGCGTCTCTCCAATGGCCGTTACCCCGCAGGCGGCCATAGAGTGGTGTCCTACGGGCTGCCTACCCCCAAGACGGATGTCTCCTCCTCGGTGGAAGAGAAACACTATCGCTTTTCCATTGTCTTTGTTCTGCGTGCTCATGAGCCCGTCATGATCAATTCCAGCGATCTCGAGACAGAGATCACCGGCACCTGGTCGGAGCCAATGCACGGCATCGACGCAGGTACGCTCTACGCGCAGATCAGGGGCAGGCATTTCAACATCAACATCGACCCGGAAGAGCGCGAGAAACAACGGCAAAAAGTCAGAAAGGAGAAAGTGGATAAGCAGGCAGGAAGCGGGCACATCGTTGCATGAGGTAGAGCAGCCTGTAGAGGCAAGATTCATCTCGATGAACATGTATATTATACCCACAGCACACTGGATCCGAACCAAGTAACCATTTTCATTGAAATTCCAAAAGCCTATCAACGACCCCGTTTTTATGTCGATTTGTCTACAAAGCATGAGTATTCACGGAGAACAAGGAAAAGTACCGTGTGCCACCGAAACAAATCCGCCGACTCAAACGCCAACCCCGCAACTCCACCATCTCTTCCTGTTCCCCAGCACCCCTCTGACATGATAAATACATCTACATGAGTTCGAAATCAGTTCTTGTCGATGCGCTGTCCAAACGCGAACCGTGCGATCGGAGCAGAGCGCCGGCAACACATGCTGAACGAGCAGGCATGTGAACAGAAATACGAAAAAACGCTGTTCAAACAAACCGGACATGAACAAGCAGCTGCCCAGATGCGACGACGTGGCATACTGTGCACGGCGTATTGCAACAGGTATCCTCAAAGCGGGAGTCCATTGACCATGAACGGCTAACGTATTACCAAGGTCTTGACCACCGTGGTATCAATCTCATGCAGGCTGGAAGGAAACTTGCAAGCGTCGCCAAAAATACAAGGCTTCGTGTCAGCGCTACGCTTGATTTTCGCCAGCGGCGCCGAGCAGCGATGGCCATATATGCACTTGATATTCTGGCAAATACTACCGTACTGGCAAGGAGCCATGCGGGCTATGAGACGCAGAGTGGAAAGTTCGTCTTTCGTAGGCTCGAACGCATGAACGTGGGCGCACGTTGTATCGTATGGACAATCCTGTCGAAGAAAGTGCACATTGCACAATTTAAGCTTTCTGATACGCTCAACTTCGGTCTTGTCGTAGGCCGTACAAGGAGGATCAATACGCTGGCCACAGCGGTTGCGCGCAATCACTTCTTCGCGTTTGGCAGGTCTGTATACGGGAGAACTGGAAACCAACGGG
>Ga0182211_1000335_pt1 | contig 15061 bp, 10 predicted proteins | sample G5R1MG_20_FD_129660 | JGI IMG/M metagenome (GOLD analysis project Ga0182211, IMG submission 129660) | Switchgrass phyllosphere microbial communities from Michigan, USA - G5R2_MAIN_03OCT2016_LD1 MG | ecosystem: Host-associated > Plants > Phyllosphere > Phylloplane/Leaf | place: USA: Michigan... | reverse complement strand
TGCCTTCCGCAAGTTCAGGAAAGAATCTAGCAAATCCCAGAGCGCGCTCAACACCATACCACTGGATGATATTCGCAGGCGCGACATGGAGCTGTTCCCTCCGTCCGATCGCGCATCGAGAATCCGGGCCCTAAGCGATGGAGAATTGCATGAGCAGGCTCTCGATGCACGAGACTGGCTACTCGCTGTCTTGGACTACCATGAAGTGATACTTGACCGTGAGCACGAGCTGCGCCTGCTCTATTCCGCTGTCACACGAGTGATGAACGGCCGAGAGGGTAGCTGGTCGGACATGGAAAGGCTATACATGATGCTGACAGACCCTGCCCTTGCTTCGCCGGGAATCAGGCTGCGGTCTACTTTTGTCCTGATACTGCACCTGAACTACGCCGAGCGACTGAAGCACGTTGGTGAACTTTCTGCAAGGCGTCTGCGGGAGATTCAGCATGCGAAGCAAGTAGAGGAAGACTTGCACAAGACACAGGAGAGGATCAGCGAAATCGTTGAACTTATGAAGATAGATCATTTCGCCTGTGCCGTTCCACTCTCATCGCTCACACAGTCTTCTGCGACGTCTGTCGTCGACGACAACGCTGGCTGTTGTCCGATCTGCCAAAATTCGTACACGGATCTGTCTGCTTTCACGGTCGAGGACCTACTCGCGGATTACCCAGTACGTCTCAAGCAATGTGGCCACATCGTTGGTCGTGGGTGTCTCGAAAAGTGGATGGCAACACCGAAGATCGATGAGGCCAAGCACCCGCATCGGACTTGCCCGTTGTGCCGGATGCAAATCGAAGGCACAGCGGCTCCTCAAAAACCTTGGATGCTGGAGCGGCACTTGCAAACCAACGGGAGGGCGATTGTCACCAAGCAGCAGTTACTGTACCGATACGATATTGAGCCGGAAGAATGCCTGGATGCCGTCGTAGCTTGCATGAGTATGGGCATCGCGTGTGACGAGTTGCTGGCCGAAGTCCGTCGCCAAAAGGGGCGCGGAGACAAAGCACGCTCGGAAGCGAGTGAGAAAATACTGGCAGAGAGGCGTGAAGCAGTGGAGCAGCAAATGCGAGTTTGGGGTTTCCGGGGAACCGCGGCGTGGAGCGACATCCGAGCTGAATGGATGAACAGTGGCATCACACGGAAAGAGTAGTATGGCTGGCAACGTCAGTTTGCGTGGGAGGATCCGCCATGAGCGTCATGATAGGCATAGGCTGTGGGTGGACATAGGCTGTGAAGCAGATCACGCCTCCCGCTTGCCCCGTTTGTTCCTGTTGGCCGCATGCACACCACCGAGGAGGCCGAGTGCGTCTGCATGCAAATGCTTGGTATCACCCACGCTGGCGATGATGTCATAACGGCCATGTCGCATGGGCACTCGTCGCCACATTGCTCTTGCTGCTGGGCACGTTGGCTTGGCAACTATGATGGCGGCCGGTAGTTAGAGGAGACGGGTAGGTAGGCGCCTGCTGGGCAGCAGAAACGATCTTTTGGCCACCAAGCTATTGCCCAACCCCAACCCCACGAGTATTGATCCACGACTATCGCTAACAGGAAACATGACTGGCTGTTACATTGTCGACGTCGGAGTCAGCCGGGTATGCTCTGGCCTGTCAGATTGCCGAACAGACGTCATGCGTGCCGCTGAGCGCTAGACTCGGCATTCCATTCCTTTGATCTTGCTAACACCAAGCTCCTCACAGATACTGGGATCTCGAAAAGACCAGGAAGACAGATACCTTGCTCTGACCCCGGGCTCCATCAAGTCCCGGAAAGACCTCGCGTTATTCGCCGTCTGCGACGGCCAGTAAGTACTGCTCGCACACGGCCATGCCCAGGCTAAGAACGTGGCAGTGGCGGAGCAGCGACCGTTAACCACGTGTCCGACACCCTCGTCGCCCGCCTTGAGCAGAACTTACCCAAACCAAAAGATTCGACGCCAGAAGCATACCAGGGAGCAATCCAGCGCGCCTTGAGCACGGTAGATCGGGAGCTGGGCCAAGGGAATCTCGACGGCGGATCCACCGTCACTCTCATTCTCATCGACACCAAGCAGGGCATTCTCATTCACGGAAACCTCGGAGACAGTCATGTCGTCTATGCGGATCTTTTGCCCCAGCCCTATTCCCCCACACTAAGAAGCGGGAGTAGTGGCAGTAATCCCACCGACGATGAATCCTCGGTCGCATGGTCCATGGAGACACTCAGCGTGGAACACGACCCAGGTAGTCCGGTTGAGAAAAAGAGGATCGAGGAAGCAGGCGGAGAAGTCAATTACGAAACGGGTATTGCCAGAATAGGGGCGGTCAGCGTGTCGCGCGGGCTCGGCGATCTTGACTACAAAATCCCCCGTGTAAATCGCCTTGCTGGACATGATCTGTCGGATCTTCCCGGGATGGCGACCGGTCTGGCGCCTGGCAGAAAGGCTACGCAAGATTTAATCTCTTGCCAAGCGCAATTCGAAATACGACACCTCCATGGCCAGAGTCTCGTTCTTCTCGCCTCGGATGGGGTGGGCGATGCTGAAGCCGCCAAAGTAGTCACCAAGCTCGCGGTCGATCGGTGGATGCAAGGCGTACCGGCCGCTTTGATCGCTGAAGAGCTTACGAAGAGGGAAGGCAGGGAGACGGGTGCTGACAATTGTACCGTCTTGGTGGTTGCAATTGACACAGAGAAGAAGAAGAGGAGGCGACAAAGATCGGATAGCATGAGAGGAAGCGTCGAAATTCCGAATATCGATGGAAGCGGAACCCGCCACAGGCGACGGTCTTCTCTTTCCAGGCTCGCAGATTGGATCCTGGATTAGATGCCGTATAACCAAGGGACAAGTTTTTTACCATGATCACTTTGTGGATGAAATCTTTTGTTTGCATTCTAGTGTCATTGACCCATCAGACCTTCGCTTGTTCGCCATCAGGGCTTGGTGGACCTTTCGTCCGTTTGAAGTGACCTGGATGCCAGGAGAGATCTGGGAATCTGCTCGAGCTAGCTGTCCCAGCGACACTAGAGACAGTCATCACTTTGTAGCTGTCGACGTTATCGCAGGCTCATCCCCGTTTGTTTGGGAAAAAGGAAACATCGACAGGCGACATTTGTCCACCAACCAACCCGATGCCAGCTTGGTCGAGTACGCTGTAGACGTCCACCCATCGATTCCCAGGACCGACATGCGCTGTCTTCTTCTCCTGGGACAACGTGACTTGCTTGAAAGCCTCGATTGATACAGTAATGCCACCTTCGATGCTTGAAGCGCCACTGATTGCGACATGCCCACTACACCTTCAAGGTGTGACAATGGCAAATTCGAAGCTTCGGGGGGCTGTCGTGAAAGCCACACGGCATGTCGCAACTCGTCGGATATTAAACGGTTTGAGCGCTAGTTGGCGTGACTCAGTCCCCTCGCGTCTCCGTGTCCTACTTTTGCCAATATTGTCACTTTCACTCCCCTGGCAGCGAGATGCCCTGCGCGACGCGCTGTTGAGTGTAGTAAACCGGCCATGTGTCTGTTCAGCGCAGATCTTCATGTCCAGCTTGGAACCGACATATACCTCTTGCCGCACTCAGGGCTTCTGCGATGTATCGTTGCGCCGCTGATCTACAAACCATTGCCCTCGATGTTGTACCTAGGAGCCGACGTTCCACGTACATACCGTACCTTCCGCTATTCGAGGTCTGGATCGGAGATGCACGCCAGGGAGTAGATATTGTGGAGCTATTAAAAGCACCATCACGTTGTTTCGAGAAGACTCCCTTCCTCGCTCGTATCCCAGTTTCCAAGAACAATTTCAGTAGGTACCACGGATCTTGCGGAGCTGGACACATGGACATGCGGAGAGCAACGGCGTCGCTGGGGCCTCAAATGGCATTATGTCCAGGCCAGGGTCTCGAAAATGCGTTGCTCCGGCGAGCTGTGGTGAATGGGGAGGCCGAGACCATGGCATGGTGTTTGGAATGGACTCGTGGCTCACAGAGAATCTAAGATTAAGCCAGTCAGTTGCTGGCTGCTGATAGGTTCTCGGGAAACGTACATTCCCCTACATATTGGAGAAGCGACGCCTTGTACTACATTCCGTCACGAACCTACCCACACAACATCATCTCTCCTCGGGGGGATGTTTTGGTCTCTGGTCAGAAGAATTCAAACAAGTCATCTATATCTTCGGACCCGCACAGCGCAATGTGCCTGGCCAAGCCTTCCCCCCTCGTCACTCGTTCATACCCACACACTCGTTTGACTGGCTGAGATTAATACCCGTCTCTAATCACATAGCCTTCGAGGCGCCTGGCTACGATGAGGTCCTTTGCTTTTGGGGTGCTGCTTTTGCGAACCCTCAATGCGCAGGGTGTTGCAGATTCTATACTGACTGTTTCTCTTGCATCCGATGCACCGACTGAATCACAGCTTTCGGCCGCTCTTGCTGCCGCAATTGCCCCAATAAGCCCTTTGCCTGTCACCCCAACAGCGACAGACGCGGGCGTTGGTCTTGATGGGTCAGTGTTGAGCTATCTTTTTCCATGACCTACATGCTAAATCAGCCTCAGGCTCCTCGCACTCGGCAGTCCCACAGCCTCTTCATCTTCCTCAGGGCTTCTTGGAATCCTCACAGCTGATGCTTCGCCGACGGCTCGTCCCAATAATCTTTTCGCGTCTGGTGGTACACCCGGAAGTGGGGGATTTGGCGGCGACGGCCTGCTCTATGATGAAGACGATTCCGGCGACTATTACGGCGACGATTACGGCGACGGCGGGGACGACGAGACCGACTGTCCCTCAGACTGTATCTGTGATGAACCAGCTTACGGTGATGAGTCAACTTCTATGGGAGCCTCCCCTACCCCCAGCCTCTACGCTCGAAACAAGCTCCGCGCACGTCAGGCAGCGTCCGGCGGTTTCGCAGCATTCAACTGGCCTGGCGCTTCTGGAAACAGTCGTGCTTCTGACAACAGTGGTATATCTGGAAACAGTGATGCTTCTCTTAGCAGTAGTGATTCTTCCAGCAGCAGTATTCCTACCAGCAGCAGTATTCCTACCAGCAGCAGTACTCCTACCAGCAGCAGTCCTTCTACCAGCAGCAGTTTTTCCTTGAGCAGTGATGCTCCTATTAGCATCGGGACTTTTGTCAGCAGTGGCGGAGATGAAAACGTAGACCTCCCGGGCTGGCTATACGACATTACTGGCCGTCCGAGGCCCAAGTCTAAGTGCCCCAAGGCCTGTTGCAGTCAACCGACTGGGAAATACCCGATTGACCCTGCGCCTACATATAGTCGTCCGCCACGGCCCTCTGGCTATCTACCAGCTCCTTCCAGCTATCTACCTGCCCCCTCGGCCTATTTTCCGATCCCATCGGGCTATTTTCCAGGTCCTTCCAGCGACCTGCCAGCTTCCTCTGGCTACATGCCAGCTTCCTCTGAATACCTGCCAGTTCCGACTGGCTATACAGGCTCCTACGTGCCTACTCCCACGGACGAGCCGTGGTACGATGCCAGTAGCGCGGTACCCAGCTCTGATGTTGCGACGGACTACGCGATACCCGCTTCTACCTGGACCACTCTTGTCTCTCCACCGGGAACTGCCGACTCGTACACGCCTGCTCCCTCTGCCGACTACACGGGCGACACTTTGGCAGGGATTTGCCCCAAGACGTGCAAACCCGACGACCCGGCGCAAAACTTTTGCGACATCACCACCAGCTGCACAACCACTGGTGGTAGCAAGTACTACTGCGCGTGTCGTGCGGGGTACATGGCGAGTGCGTGGAACGCGAAGGATTTCAGCAAGCAGTTCCACGTTGATGGCCAGCCATACGTCTACGTTGCGCCGGGCGTGGTGTGCGACCAGGTATGCGATGACCAGACGTGCACGGCTGTGCTCACGAGGCCGGCATGTGCGTAGAGGGGGGTATCAGCGTCTGGGTGATCGAAGTGAAAGTCGCCAGGTAGGCAAGGCGGCGTCAGCTGCTGGTTCGCTAGTTATTGTCCTTTCGTGCGAGGTGCCGAATTGCATGGTGGAGCTGGAGGATGTAATCAGTGTATCCAAATGCATACTTGCCTGGAACCCACCGTTGTTTTCGCTTGCTCCACAAGACTTGCAGTGCAAGCCAAGGCTACCTGATAATATTAGATAGGTTAATACGTACATACCGAGTAGTAGATGAAGTGGATGCGGCCACTAACTAGTGAAGGCGCTACTTCTCCGACGATGATTTCAAAGCGCTCCACCACCCTTATTTACCCACAGCATGCGCGTCTCTTGTAGCCACTGTCGTCGTCCCCTCCCGCTCCTCCCAGCTCGCGCGCCAGATTGAGCCGGATCCGATATTCGATACCTCCCAAACCTCCCCGGCTGTCCACGATGCCGCTTGGCAATGTGCGCAACATTGTCCTTGTGCTATCGGGCAAAGGCGGGGTCGGCAAATCCAGCATCACCACCCAGCTCGCCCTCACGCTCTCACTGCAGGGACATACCGTCGGCGTGCTTGATATCGATCTCACCGGCCCGAGCATACCGCGTTTCTTCGGCATCGAAGGCGCCAAAGTCCGGCAGGCGCCCGGCGGCTGGATCCCCGTAGATGTGCACGCGGCACAGACACTGCCTGCGCGGAGTGGCGAGGAGGCGGGCCGCGCGGTGGGAGCTCTGTCGTGCATGTCGCTAGGCTTCATCCTGGCAAACAGGGGCGATGCGGTGATATGGCGCGGGCCCAAGAAGACGGCCATGGTCCGCCAGTTCCTGACTGACGTCCTGTGGCCCCAGCTCGACTATTTGCTCATCGACACACCCCCCGGCACTAGCGACGAACATATTTCCCTGCTCGAAACGCTCCTCAAGAACACGACATCGGGCCCCTCGCCCTCGAGCCTCCCCTTCCTCGCCGGTGCAGTCGTCGTTACCACACCGCAAGCCATTTCCATCTCCGACGTTAAAAAGGAGCTCAACTTCTGCAAGAAAACAGGCATCAAGGTACTAGGTGTGGTAGAAAATATGGCAGGCTTTGTGTGTCCGAATTGCTCAGAGTGCACCAACGTTTTCAGCAAAGGAGGAGGTGAAGTCATGGCAAGTGAGTTTGAAGTCCCGTTTCTGGGCAGCGTGCCAATTGACCCTGCCTTTGTGGTGTTGGTTGAGGAAGGGGTCTGGCCCCGATATCCAGAGGGAACCAAAGTTGATGGGAAGCCGATGGATGGAACCGACGAGGCTATTGCACGAGGCACAGAGGGTCTGTTTGTAGATAAGTATCGAGACTGTTCGTTGAGCCCGCTTTTCGAGGGGTTCGTAAAAAGGTTAGTGAAGGATATTGGGAAGTTAAGAGGTAGAGAGGTATAAAGTAAGAACAGTACATCCAAAGTTCACATGCGCGGTGATTTCGCCTTCTTGCAGTTAGCCTTGCAGTCATCAGTAAGATAGTAGATGCTTCCTATGATGGCCACGATATATGCTTACGATTTTACTTTCACCTCCATCAGAGCAACTACTTCCCGCTTCATCTCTCACTCGCAGTGTCGTTGAATATAACCCAAAATCGCCACTAGCGTCGTCGGTGCAGTAGGTTCATACGTAACTCACTCTTTCAAAAAACCATCACATCTTTTGCACCATATCTCTATCATCTCACTCCATCGTTTCTCAACAGTAAACAATCGTAATGTCGTCACCGTGACTTCACTTAACTGCTTTGTTCGCAGTTACTACTTCCAACATTGACTGTGAGCTACACCGCATATCCCTGGAACTTGCATAGGTACAAACGCACAAAAGACCTGCTGATAGGTGAGAGAAAGGTAAGCATTATCGGTTGAAGCAGGAGGGAAGTTGTCTAGGTAAAGGTGATTAGCAGTGGTGACTAGGCGCTTTGTTTAAAGGCTTATATATATATTGCTACACCACGCTCCAAGTACCGAGACCTTCCTCTCTGCTTTATTCGTTGTTCGATACCTCTTAGGGACACACTCACGATCACAATCCACAAGATCTAGTCAACGTCAAATATATTGACTAGGAGCATCGACTTTGACAAAGGCGTGTTGAAGGGCATGCTCAGTGGCTCCAAGTACGACAGCAAGAACTCATCATGGATAAATCAAGCGACATTGCAGCTCAAGGTTCGGTTGAATACATGGTCAACCTGCAAGCTAGTGCCAGCCAGGATGCAAAGAACTTCGATAGTGAGCTTACTGGACCTGACCACATCAACTCGGATTCTCGGTCTGCGACACGCGATGCTTCCCAAGAGAGAGGAATTGACAAGCCAGTGGTAGGCAGGGACGATGGCACCGCTTCCGCAAGTTTGGCATCTCAAGGTCCTGCCAATTCCTTGGATGACATTGCGCAGCCTGCATCTCGAGTCGGCATTACCAAGGACAAGCCTGTCAAAGACAATGCATCAGTCAATGATCATGCCAATGGCGTCACTGATGGCGACGGAAAGGCAGAATCTCTCCAACAACTTGATACAAGCACGCCAGGTCTCCCTACAGGCAAAGAGCTTGCTGTACATAACACATCTTCTTTCCCATTCAAGATACCTGAGCACATAAAAGGTCAAGCTAGTCATGTGCCCCTAGGTCATAGCACCCCATCTCTACCGCAAGAGTCTCAGCATACAAGTCCGCAAAGCCAAGACAATGGTGAACTTGACGAAGACCTAACTCTCTCAGTCGCAGGGTCTGGTCAGCAAGCCGCCCACTACGTGAAACATCATAGAGGTGTTAAACACGATATACAAGCTCAAGCAGCTCTGAATCTCCAGCATCAGTGCGTCCAGTCGAAGCAACACGATGGGTACACACAGAGCCTACTCGCTCGTCCGATAGTGTGTCCGCGCAGCGCTAGACAGGAATCAGCATCCGGTGGCAGCTTTGGACAGTCTTCTCAACAAGCCGACGCGCCTCGTGGCCCCAGTAGCACATATATGTCCAGTATCAAAGCACAGGAGCTTGAAATTAGTTACCTGAAACACCAGACTGAGCTGCGCAGACAAGCCCTTCTCGCGGCTCGATCGGGTGCCAAGGTAGTATCTGATGGTATTGGCTCGGGCAGACCACGAACAGGCATGGGCTCCGTTTCAGTCTCGCCATTTCGGCAGCAAGCTGTGCCTCAAGGATTTCCTCTGCAGTTGGGTCCGCAGATGACATCCCAGTATCCCGACTATATGAGCTCGCCGAATGGACAGATGCCAATCAATATTTCGCAGGCTCGCAATCCAGGACTAGGATATGTGCCTGGAGCTCAGACTGGGATGATCTCGTCAACTGGGAATGTGATGGCGACAAAGCATAGTGATGGGATGGGGTCGCGAGAACAGCAGGCAATGACTGAGGCGGGATATGGGCAACGACAATATGGTCAGCTGGTGCAGTTGAGCGAAGATCGTATTAAGGCTCAAGATTGGGACTTTGGAGAGCAGAAAGAGGATAAAGAGGAGTCTGGCGCTGATTGCAGCGACGAGGACAGGGAGGATGACGACTTACCATTGATAAAGCGTACCAAGCGAAATGCTTCAACGCTCAACGATAGCGGAAATGAAGACGGCGAAGGCGAAGGCGAAGGCGAAGGCGACAATGATGCTTTTGCCAACAGTCGAAATACCTCGTCAGGCCCCATTTCTACAGCACATGGCGCATCTGTTTCCCACGCCACCAACACCCCTGAAGCCTCTACCCATTCCTCCTCTCCCAGCTCACCCAACTTGGAACTATCCTTCGCCCTCCCTCGCTACGACGTCTCCCTTCAGCCCACCGAATCTAGTACCGCCCTCGCCACCGCAAAAGTTTCCCTCCCAGGCCTCGTCCGCGAACCCCTCCTCCTCTCTCCGGACCACTCCGCCCAAGAACTCCACCTCCTCCTCCACCTCTTCCTCCCCGCGCAACAAGCACTCGCAACCCCCGACCCGGAGCCCGCACGCGCCGTCCTAAACTTCCACACCATCGCCATCATGGTCGTCGAAGCCTTTGTGCAGTTTGAAATCGGCGACGAATTTGGCACGGGTCGCGGCCACTGGCACGATGCACACGACAACGACGGCGAAGCAGACTACGTGCGGCTTCGGGACGCGCGCGACGCCGATGTCGAGGAGATCTTCTTCGCCGTCGTGGATCGCTGGCGCGCGGGCCGGGAGAGCGGCAGGAAGGGCCTGGCGCTGGTGCGCGGCGTCCAAGAGTTTTGCGACATCGCGCTCGATGTGGTGTTTTTTATCAAGGAGCATGGCCTGTTGAGGGAGGAGAAGGCAAAGACATCCAAGGCCAAGGCCAAGGCCCAGGGGAAAGAGGAGGGGCCTGGGGATGGCGATGGCGAGGATGAGCTGCCCAAGGGAAGAAAGAGGGGGGCGCAGAAGGTGAATATAGGGCCGGCTAGGAAGAAGGCAAAGACTGTGGCTGCGAAGGAGAAGCCGAAGCCAAAGCCGACGCCGAAGCCAAAGGCCAAGGCCAGTGCTAAAGCTGCTGGCATTGTCGTCGTGAAGAAGGGGAGGAAGTGAGCATGTGTATCCACGTTGATGATATAAGCTGGGCATTCAAGTCATAGCCGACAAGGCTTCAGATTGAAAATGGGTTCAAGCCTGATGATATAGGCAAGATCATGATATGAAGCTCAATAACAAATGCCTGTCCCCAGAACTCAAATTTCTATCAGACTGTGACAACTAATGTTTGCCAACCGAACTCAAAGTTCCACTTGCGTACCTACCACCATCAATTAGGTGGCTGGAGCAACTAGGAAGCCCCATAAAACCAATTCTCGGTATGAAAATCATATGCAACGCCTCATGATCATAACCATCATCCCGCCATAACCCACTGACATCACCTCGACCCAAATCATACGCATCACTCTTTCCTCAGGTGACTAACCCGCCCGCCGCCTATTGGACTGCCAGCTCTACTGCGAGTTTTTGGCTGCGGTGTCATGCTTGTGCCTCGCGTGCCCACGCCCACCCTACCGGTGCGCATCCTCACCAAATCCTCCTCCTTTTGCGTGAGTGACTTCTTCAAAACGGTTTTCTCATTCTTGAGTAGCTTGTTCTGTTTTGCTAGGTTTTCTGTGTGCCTGTCAAAATGGAGGGCCTTGAGCTTAGCTGACTGGCCGCTTGCTTGATGCGCGAGATTCTTGTTCTCAGCTGTGAGAACAGTAATAGTGTTACGAGTGCTGACGAGCGCGTCTTCGGCGACACGGCGGGCTTCTTTAATATAATCAAGCATATTATTAGCCGATGCTGCGTCCTTAAGAGCGCGGGTGTTTTCATCCCGAGCGATAGCAAGCTCCTGGCGTAGTTTGGTAATCTCCTGAGTCTTTATATCCGCAGACAGAAGGTCTGTAGCCCGTTGGACTTCGAGTTCACGGGTTTTTTCATGAAGCTCAGTGGTTCGAGATTGCAGTCGCTCGCGTGTTACTTCCAGACTCTTAGTCACAGTCTCTAGCTTAGCCTCAGTGGCCTTATTTTGGTTTATAAGGGCGCGGTGTTCTCGTCTGAGGTCTTCGTGCTCCATCAACTGCCTTTCCCACATTTCTAACTTTTGTTGGTCTGCCTTGCGAGCAGCTTGCTCTTGGTGAAGAGCCTCCTTGGTACGGGCCAGTATTCGCAGAAGATCTGGATCGTCGACACCAGATGTACCAACTTCAGCTGTACCCGGCATGGAGTCGGTCACCCGGGTAATCTCATTTTCGTACGTAACGCTCGAACTTGGTGCATGGGGTTGCGGCGTTAAACGCATTCGTTTCGACGGATCGATATCTAATCCATCCTATTCTCGCTCGTCAGCTGTATTTTATTTTACTAGATTTAAGATATACTTGCCAGAGGACGCTTGTACCGCTTTGGAGGCGTGGACAACGCCGGTAATTCTGGAGACACCTGCGACTGGTACTCCATAACGTTCTTAATGCTATCAAGTGCAGGCAGTAACCAAGATGAGTCGCCATGTGATTCAACTAGCCAGTCGACAACCATAGGACCTAAGGCGGATGCACGTGGTGCGTTTTCATCGACAGGCTTTCCAAGTGTACCATTAAGGTACATCTGCGCTAGAATCGCGACAGTGGCGTGGAGTTGGTCTCGCCAGCTCAAAGACTGCGCAATGAAACGCTCAATAGAGTCAACTGTTCGTGATATAACTAAATGGATAACAGGAACCACTTCACGAAATGAAGATTGAGCCCAGTTTTGCTGTCGTATCTGGCTTGCCTTCTGTACGCCATCAAGACATATAATAACGTCTGGGGCGCGTATAATGGGCGATTCCGTGCTGGGGATGATAGTAACGGACATCAAACCCTCCGCGGCAGCCGGATCAGCTTGGCGGCCTTTGGTGGGTATGTTGTAGTCGACGTATTCTGCCTTGCAGAATATCTCCAGGATACGGAATAAGGCGTCGTCATTTTTCTCTGTGACTAATAGAACATGCTTCTTATGGTCTCGCAAGCTGTGAAAGAGGGAATGCAGAAACTTAAACTTGACCGAATTTTCCCTGCCAAAGCGAGCGGAGTGCTCGATTTGGGTAGCAGCGTCCTCTATTATTGAAGACGATTCAGCCTCAGCGAACACCAGATCAATATGTGTCTCAATCGCCCTGAGATGCGCAAGGATCTCTTTGACCTTGGAAAGCGGTTTGAAATTTTGCCGATCACCCAGGAACTGCTCCAACACTTCTTGGTGTTGTTTGACATACAATCTGTACGTGTCGAGTTGACGCCCTTCAATAAAGAGTGGCACTATATGCTCCTCGTCCTCTAACTGCAAGTCGTCATGAAGAAGACTCCCGCTTTCTTCGTCATCAGCGTTACTAAGCTCGTCGTCGTCGTTAAGCTCATCGTTATCGTTAAGCTCATCATTATCGTTAAGCTCATGAACAGATTCTACAGACTTAGGAGGAACTTCTGGCTCCTTTGGTGTCTCTGACAACTCGAAGGCCGCAACCACAGCACGCAAGGACGTTGGTTCTGGCAGTTCAGGCGCGTGATCGGGTATTGCTGATGGCGACCTAGTACCTTCATGGGTAAGAAGAGGCGACACGTTCGCTCCGAGCGATCTGGGAGCTGAGCCAGGGACAACCGGGGGGGCTTCTGAATTGTTGACAGAATTCACAGCAGAGACTCTTCCCATGCGGCTTCTGTTAGGGGTGAATGGATTCTGTGCCAAGGCCTTCTCCAGCCCTGCATTCAGTTCGCGCGCGACTTCAGCGCCTGTGCTTTTACCAGACATAATGATGGACCAGGATGACGTTGGCTCTGGAGTAGATGGCCGCGATGGTGGCTTCGATGTCACCGTCCGAAGGGAGAAACTAGGTGGATCTGGGATTGGAGAAAAGCTGCAGCCCAAAGACCTGGTTCGCTCTGGCGAGTCTTGCGATGAGTCGTGTCGTGACTCAGAACTCCCTCTTCGCTTTTTGTCCTCCCCGTCCACTATCTTTCGTATGCTTCGTGTAGTGTCTTCTTGCGTGCTAAGCTCAGCCTCACGGGGTACAATCTGTGCGTATTGTTCCCGTGACCCGCTTGATTGTTCGCTTGAGGTAAGTAGCTGAGATCCGCCTAGAAAATCACAATGTGGAAGAGAATCCGCCACAATTTGTGAATCTTGGACGCTCTTTTCTGCGACCTGCTCTTGTGGGCCTGGGACGCGTGAAACTGTGCTAGGCGCTGAATCTTCAGGTTGATGAAGGTGAAGTTGCAAGGCTGGAGGTGTTTGGAGCTCAGCAGTGCTACTAGTGAGCTCTTGGCGTGGAGGAACCTTGGCGCTAATGCTAGTCGCCACGTAGATATGCGGGGGGGTCAGACTCGCAGGTACAGGCAAGTGTGGAAGGGCCTCTTGGAAAGTATGCAGCGGATATTGCGAGTGGAATGGAAACTGTGTGATATCCTCAGCGTCACTCTGGAGATTTGTAGACAGGGGTTGCACTTCGATATGCAAGTCTCCGTCTTGACTGTCTACTTGGCCAACCACCTCACTCAAGCTGTTAATAGCCGTCTCTGTACTGCCTGATGTTTCTATTAGGCTTTGCATAGCTAGTAGTGTATCTGCTATGCCCTGCGCACCCTGCTGTGGCTGACTCTGCGAATCTGCAATAGTGTCCGGTATCGTCTCTATAATTGACCTTATAGGTGAGGAATCGCGTGATAGCGCAGTTTGAATGATATATAGGGGGCTCAGGTCTTCTATTACTTCGTCCTCGTCCTCGTCCTCTGGCGACTCGGTTGTGGTAGCAGTGCTCTGATGATTAGAGTCGGTTGTATACTGGGTGGCCGGTAGAAAGGTAGCTTCTCCTGCTGATTCTTGCGAGTCTTGCACAATGCCAGAGGAGTATAGCTGAGTGTGTGTAGTTGCTGGGGGGAGTTGGGAGCTGTCTAGGTCGGTTTGCTGCGAGTGTGACTGCATAGACGATGAATGTGACTGGGCTAGCTCAGAGTGGCGTTCATACTGATCCGGATCAAAGCTGCTCCCGGGTCTTGTGATTGGTATAGTTGGTGATGCAGCACGCCTTGCTGGTGTTGTAAGAGTGCTTGACAATGCTGTACAAGGTACAACGCTGCCGCTGGCTGGTGTTGATGGTGTAGGACCGACTTCCACAGAGCGTGATTTCGAGTGTGATGCCGAGCGCGATCTCGAGTGTGATTCCGAGCGAGAAGTGGATGCACGCGCCTTCGTACGATAACTACCCTTACGACCCTCACCACAAGTGTTTCTCCACCCCTTAATTGTCTTTTCGATCTCCCACGATGCCAGCAGCAGCTCGGTACAGTTTACCCGCGGCTCCCATGTTGGCGGCCACGGCGATCCAGTCGCTGGATCATGCCCTTGCCATTGAACGAGATACTTTTGTGTGCCCTGGTCTGCCTTTTCGTCAAGGATACACTCAGCGAGCCAGTACTCGCCCTGGCTGTCTGCGGGCTGTGTTGGGTTGCTGGACTCGATGGATTTGCTGGACCGGCTGGACCGGCTGGATTTGTGCCGCTTGTTAGCGCAATGGCTGCCCGCAGCGCGTTTCCGTTTCGATGAGGGCGCCATTTATATACTGTAGGCGCTGGAGGTAGAGGACAAGTGGCGGCCAGGTGATGGAGCCATAATAAGTCAGGTAAATA
>Ga0182211_1000334_pt1 | contig 15079 bp, 12 predicted proteins | sample G5R1MG_20_FD_129660 | JGI IMG/M metagenome (GOLD analysis project Ga0182211, IMG submission 129660) | Switchgrass phyllosphere microbial communities from Michigan, USA - G5R2_MAIN_03OCT2016_LD1 MG | ecosystem: Host-associated > Plants > Phyllosphere > Phylloplane/Leaf | place: USA: Michigan... | reverse complement strand
TTGACCTCTAGGTGTTGGCTCTTGACGTGTGCTTCCAGGGCCTTGGCCTTGCGGAAGTGCTCGTTGCAGGGGGGGAAGTCGGTGCAGTAGAACTTGGAGGCGTGGACGTCCCGGTGACGCTGAAGGCGGCCATTGGAGGTGAAGCTCTTCCCGCAGCCCGCCCAGTCGCATGCATACGTCCGCTCGAGCACCGGGTCGCTGTGCGCGTTCTTCACATGCCGCTGGAGATGGTCCTTTCTGGGGAAGGTCTTGTCGCATCCTGCGACGGTGCAGGCAAACGGGCGCTGCTTGTTGTGGCTGCGCATGTGAGCCTCGAGCCGGCAAGGGCGATTGAAGCGCTGTGCGCAGCTTGCGACGGGACAAATGTAGTTCCACTGGCGGCGCGCCTCGCTGTCGGCTCTGCGCGTGCCATTGTCGGTGTAGTTGGCTTGGTAGGCGCTGGAATCGTCGGATGCGCTATCCAATTCGTCGTCGTCCGTTGCAACGCCTGTGCAGCGGTTAGATAGCCGTGGGCGACGTCATGGGGACGAGAATCTGGCCTACGCGGGCGACATCGCTTGCTCACCGCACCCACGGCATCCGGCGAGGCCTTTCGTTTCACAGCCATGGCCATGTGGATGCGCCAGGATGCGTTACCAAGAAAGCGAAGTGTTACGTAGACGTGCAGGCCGACGGTGTCGTTATTTTGCACGCCAAGATTTCGAGCTACTAGCGTGGCGGAGATTCCAGTCCCGCCGCCAGTGGTTGGCCTCTGATTCTGTCTTGTGGACATCCTCCTCTGCCTATTCACGACTCTTGCTTCCCGCCTCTACCTCGCGCCAACATGTCTGATTACGGTGGCGATGACGGCGGTGACTATGAGTAGGTGCCTCCTGCGCCGCTTGCCCCCTCCACAAGCTCAGGCGCATGCCGCTCACCTTGCGCGCTCGCGTCGGGATGGCTGCTAACGCCCATGTAGCGACGGTGGCCAAGCCATCGAGTTCGACGAGGAGGAACTGCCCGATATCCTCGAAGACGATGAAGACGACCACCATGGCGGTGGAGAAGACCCAAACAACGTCGACGGCAACGATGACAACGTCGTGGTCTCGGGCGACGCCAGTGCAGCCGCTGCCAGCAAAGACAAGTCGACCAACACCGTCGAGAGCGAGAAGTCAAGGCGAGTGGACAATGACAAGCGCACAACGACCCCTTATATGACAAAGTACGAGCGAGCGCGTGTCCTGGGCACAAGGGCGCTGCAGATCAGGTAGGCTACCGCGCCATGCACGCCTACCCTATGCGCTAATCCTCAGCACAGCGGCAACGCGCCTGTGTTGATTGATGTAGAAGGCATGACAGATCCCCTCCAGATCGCTGCGAAGGAGCTACAAGAGAAGAAGATCCCCCTGGTTGTACGGCGCTATCTGCCCGACGGCTTCTACGAAGACTGGACCTGTGAAGAGCTTTTGACATGAATCTGGGGCATTAGCCTGGTGGCATTGGGTTGGAGTTGTTAGAGGGCAACTATGGCCCATCTTCGGCGAAAGGAGTTCTCTTGTGACTGTGTTTCTATATTCCGAATCACAACCGACCTTTTTACTTTTCCATGACTTGCTCGTCTACCGTGCGGGTCCGATTGCTCAATCAAGTCAAAGCCTGGTGGGGCAGTGTAAGGTATAGGAAGCTGTCCACCTCCCCGCACTAGTCCGGGCACAACGTCACTCGATGCGCCAACTGCCTAAACTTCTCAGGACCCGGGGGTTTCCATCTTCATTTCTTTCTCTGTCAACACGCCATCCATCCCATACAACAGCACGTACCATGTCTTTCGAAACCACATGCACCATTGCCTCCTTTGGGGGCAAGCTTCTCAAGTTGAAGCACAAGTCCTCGAGCACCAACACTGATATGGAGCTGAATGTCTTCCTTCCTCCTCAGGCATTGAAATCGGGGGCCAAAGTCCCAGTCCTCTTCTACCTCTCTGGTCTCACATGTACTGGAAACAATTGCTCAGAAAAGGGTTTCTTCCAGCATGGTGCAGCGAAGCACGGCATTGCTATTGTGTATCCAGATACCTCGCCACGTGCGTATCCCCTATAGAGGGCTGATACAGTGGCTAACACAACAGCTGACATACTTGATAGGCGGACTCAAGATAGAAGGTGAAGATGAGGCCTACGACTTCGGATCTGGTGCAGGTTTCTATGTTGACGCCATCAAGGAGCTATGGAAGAAAGGCTATAATATGTATTCATACATCACCAAAGAGCTGCCTGAAGCCCTGTTCTCGTCTTTTAAGGAGCTCGACTCGAGCAACGTTAGCATCACAGGCCACAGTATGGGAGGTCATGGCGCATTAACACTAGTAGGTTGTCACGGTCGGCCTATAAGAATATGGTTAACTTTGTCTATCAGTTTCTCAAAAACCCTGGCATGTACAAGTCCGTTTCTGCTTTTGCGCCCATTGCCAATCCGATAAATTGCCCATGGGGCCAAAAGGCCTTTGAGGGTTATTTTGGCGAGGACCAGCAGCAAAAATGGAAGGAACATGATGCGACAGAGCTTGTGAAGCAGTGGAAAGGGCCGTTGGAAATTCTCATCGATGTGGTGCGTATTAGCAGAGTATATTATTGTGCCGAGATCAAATGGCTAACAACTACTAGGGCACTGGAGACAACTTCTACAAGCAACAGCAACTGTTACCCGAGAACTTTATTGAGGCAGCCAAGAGCGCTGGCAATGATAAAGGAATCCAGCTCCGCATGCAGCCCGGCTATGACCACAGCTATTACTTTATGGCTTCGTTTGCTGATGAACATGTAGAATGGGCAGCGAAGCATTTTGGCGCTTAGTAAGTCAAGTCGAGTCCTCTCACAGGCGTACAACTCACTGCTCTAGATGCAGCTGGAGTTTAAAAGTTAGGCTGTAGATTAAGGGTGTGAACAGGGAGAAGTAGTAAATGGGAATGAATGAGTGTGCTTTGAAAGCTCAATTTCATTCTTGGTGTACATCGAACCCTTGCTATTGTGATGTGCCTAATAAGAAGAAGAAGAAGCAAACACTTAGCCCAGCCATAACTCTAGACATTTTACAATTTATTACTCGATACTGCACTGCATACCACTTGATATGCAGTACTATGTATGTTCTAGAAATAAAGGCACGTGCCATGGACCCGTCAAATTGGCCTCCCCACTTTCCTTGGCAAAGCGCCACTTCACCGAGCGCAAGCGCATAGGCAGTCTTCGCTCGTCACACGCCACTATACACGCCCAGATCCTAGCCCAACCCCCTCCACTCAAGCTTTGCTACTCTGGGCAATATTCCTGTTACTTTTACTTGTCTCCTTGAAAAGAAACAGACTTTGTTTGCGCTGTACGTCAGCCCCTCGTGCCCCACTACCTTTGTGCCTTCACCGCCGTAACGATTCCAACATGCAGTCCTCGCCTTGCTCCAACACTCGGTAGCATAATCATATTAGTTGAACCCTCCCTCATATCTCCTCCTATGCGCATTCTGGGATTGAGAAGCTACAAGTAGACGCGTGACTCACTTCGCCACAACCTCTGTAACCGTAAGGTGGAAGACGATGGAGGCCCAGGTATGCCCCTCTCGTGGTACTAGTAGGCAAATCCCCGAGGCAAAGTACTGAATTCTGTGCCTGGCCAGGTAGAAAATGCCATTCAAATCGCCTCGGATCCAACCTCGAGTCAGCAGTTGCGCGGCCAGGCTATCGAATACCTGAACCAGCTTCGGGCAGAAGGCTCCGCCTGGCAAGCAGCTCTTGCCCTCTTCACTCGCAATCCACCAGCCTCCGACTTCGTGCGCCACACCTCACTCGACCTCGTCAATAATGCCATTACCGGTCGTCGACTAGACGAGCAGAGCACTGCATACATCAAAGACACGCTTATGACCCATATACGCCAGTCATACACGCCAGGCAGCTGCGGCGCTGATACGAGCCACATCCAAAACAAACTCATGCAAACTATTACCTATCTCTTTACCGCGTTATACCCGTCTTCATGGCAGTCATTTTTCGACGACTTCCGCGCCCTAGCCGGTGACCAGGCTACCATCGGCAATGTGAATACCGCCACTACCTTTCTGTACATGCGCATGCTCGGACAAGTGCACGACGAAATCGCCGATCAGCTGGTCGCGCGGCAAGAGGACGAGAAGAAGCGTAACACGGAACTGAAGGACCTGATTCGACAACGGGACGCACAAAAGATATCCGCCTCTTGGCAAGAAGTACTGGCAAAGTGGAGAGACACTGATCTGGGCCTAGTGGAGATGTGTCTTCGGACTATTGGTCGCTGGGTCAGCTGGACCGACATCAACTTGATTGTAAATCAGGCCATGATTACCGTTTTCCTGGAGATGGCTGGTCAGCAAGGCATTGCCGACCCTGAGAGCCCTGCTGGCAAGGTGCGCGATGCCGCTATTGACACCTTTTCAGAGATAGTTGGCAAGAAGATGAATCCAGCGGACAAAATAGAACTCATCACATTCTTGAATCTGACAGAAGTCGTCGGACAGCTCCTCGCTAGCCCAGCCTTGGCAGACATCAACAGCTCGAATTACGACAATGACTTGGCCGAGACTGTGGCCAAGCTTGTCAACAACATCGTCTTCGATATCGTCAAGATCTTGGAAAATGAATCGGTTGACGAGCAGACGCGGCAGCGTGCTGATGATCTCATTCGAATCTTTACGCCATACCTCTTGCGCCTCTTCGGAGATCAGTACGATGAAGTCTGCTCTACTGTCATCCCGTCCCTGACTGATCTCCTTACGTTTCTTCGGAAGTTGCAAAAAAAATCAGGTACTGTACCACCCCAGTACGCTGCCGTACTCCCTCCTGTCCTGGACGCTATTATCGCAAAAATGAAGTATGACGACACGGCATCCTGGGGTGAGGAAGGTGACCAAACGGACGAGGCAGAGTTCCAAGATCTACGGAGACGCCTCCACGTCCTCCAGCAAACCGTTACAACCATTGACGAACCCTACTACATTGAAACTCTCAGTCGCCTGGTAAATGGTACATTCGGACGCCTAGCCCAAGGCGACCAAAGCTTAAATTGGCGGGACCTTGAACTAGCCCTTTACGAAATGTATTTGTTTGGAGAGCTGGCCATCCGCAATTCCGGACTCTTCTCAAAGCGTGAGCCTTCATCGGTTGCTGCCCAACAACTTGTGGCCATGATGAATAGCATGATCGATTCAGGTATGTCTCTGACGGGTGGAAAGAATCATGCAAACGACACTAAAAGAAAGAACAGGCCTAGCGAGTTACCCACATCCCGCAGTTCAGCTTCAGTACATGGAAATCTGCGTTAGGTACTATCAGTTCTTCGAACACAACCCGCACTTTATTCCCAAAGTACTCGAAAATTTTGTCCAGCTTACTCATAACAATCATGTGAAGGTTCGCTCGCGATCCTGGTATCTCTTCCAACGTCTGGTTAAGCACCTGCGTGCTCAGCTTGGCAACGTTTCGTACGACATCATCCAAGCGGTCGGCGACCTACTCACGATCAAAGCCGAGCTACCAGACACATCTGAGGATGAAATGTCTTCAGATGAAGAGGACCAGTCAGCCGATGCCCTTTTTAATTCACAGCTCTATCTATTCGAGGCAGTAGGATGCATTGCTTCGTCTAATACGGTTTCGGCAGAGAACAAGAAGCTCTATGCGCAAACAATCATGAGCCCTCTATTCACAGATATACAACAAACTCTGCCTCAGGCAAGAAATGGTGATGAGCGGGCAATCCTTCAAACTCACCACATCATCATGGCCCTGGGAACGCTGGCACGTGGATACTCCGACTGGGTTCCGTCGAACAACAATAACGCTGTTCCACATAGCGAAGTTGCGGACGAGTTTATCAAAGCTTCTGAAGCCATACTTGTCGCCCTCGAGTCCCTGAACGCGTCCAGCTCCATCCGTCACGCAGCGCGCTTCGCCTTCTCGCGCATGATTCCCGTCTTGGGCTCTCGTTTACTACAGCAGCTCCCATCTTGGATTGAAGGCCTACTTTCACTCAGCTCTTCTATGGACGAGATAAGCACCTTCCTCAAGGTTCTGGGTCAGGTCATCTTCACTTTCAAGGCAGAAATTGCTGGAATACTAGACACTGTCATGACCCCCGTCCTACAGCGTATCTTCACTGCATTGGCAGTGGTACCATCAGGCACAGATGACGAGATTCAACTTGCAGAGCTCCGACGAGAATATTTGAATTTCATCGTCGTCGTTCTGAACCATGGTCTCGGGTCTGTGCTTGTCAGTAACGGTAAGTAGCCGATGAAAGACGACCTTGTGAATGCAACGCTAATTATGTAGCCAACCAAGCTACCTTCGAACCCGTCATCTCGTCAATCGAGACTTTTGCTCGCGACACGCACGATTATCCAACAGCCCGCCTGGCTATCTTCGTCCTCATACGCATGATCTCTGTATGGAGCGGACCCGATAAGGTGGGCCCTGGCGCGAATAACACCTCTACATCATCGACCACACCACAGGCGCCACTGCCAGGTTTCGACAACTACATTGTTGATCGTTTCTCACCCCTCGTTTGGTCAATCCCGGCTTCTCCAGGGTTCAATGCGAAAGACGCACAAGCGAAACAGGTACTGTACGAGACCGCAAACCTCCAACTGGAAATTATTAAGAAGATCGGTGAGCCGTTTGTCGCGCGTCTCAAGAGTGATCTCAGTGGCATGGGCCTTGGCGACGAAGATCAGGATCAATACTTGCGCACACTCGCCACTGCTCTAGAGGGCGCAAAGAAAGAAAAAGAATGGCGCAACTTCTTCTGCCAATTCGTCGATCGCATGCTGGCTGGCAGAACCTAGGTGGACTGGTCAGTGATGTCCAAGTATATGAATGCGGTTATTTCTTATATGAATTTGGCGAAATGGGCTTCATCGGAGCAGGTGAGGGGGAGGGTGGCTTCATTCTGCATCGCAGCGGGGTTCGGGGAGCGTTTCGGAAGACAAGGAAGTATTTCGCATGATTCCCCCCTGTACAGAATCGATTTTGGCAATTATGCCATCTAGCCAGCAAGCAAGTATTCAAAAAGATTCAAAAACTCTTACTTGCCAATAAAAGGTGTGTTCTCGTGAAGGCTGATTCTCCTGCACACTTAACGCTATCCCAGTTAGGCCTCCATACGATCCGTTTGTTTGCTCGGAGTGTGCGCATCTGACCTGCCTCTCTCTACCCATCAAACAGACTCAACACCCTATATAAATTCAATAATTACCCCCACTTTCAGATGAAACTAGCAATGAGATGTGTGAGGATTAAGTGGCGTTACCATTCTCCATGAAACGTAAAGCATCAACAAAGGCGAGCGAGGTCTATTTTGTTTGCTGCTGCTTCCCCGCCCGACCATGGGTTCGAGGCGGTGTGTTATTGGCACTGCGGAGAGGAGACGACGTTTTTGCTGTTAAGTTGGAAATGGGAATTGTTGCGATATTTTTCTTGCAAAGAGGTAGGATATGGTGGCAGTGTATATGTCTGCTGATTGTCTATTGAGGGAGGAAATTTCAACTGATATTATATGTACTACCTACCAAACCCTCTGACCAAGACAAGACATGCGAGATGAGCCCCGGACATGGAATCCATAGCACACCCAACGCTCGCCTTGCCGACGCTCAACCAGCCCTCGCCAACGCCCTCCGCACCGCCAACGCCACCTGACTCCACCCAACCACCTCGCCATGCCCACCAAACCTCACAACCTCCAACTCCACACTGCGCCTTGCCTCGCCATCCTCGACCCTCCGATACGCAAACGCGCCCCTCGCAACGCGCCCCGCGCCCTGGATACTCCGGCGCTGTTCCTCGGCCGCGGCGCCGGGGGCGCCCAGTAGTGCGGATTGCAGCGGTGCAAAGAGCGCTTCGGCCTCGTGGAAGGTGATGGTTTGGTCGTTGCGGGCGTGGAGGAGGGTAATGTGTGTTTGGGGCTGTGAGGACCGTGTCACCACGTCAGGTGAAGGAGGGGATGCTGTGTTGTTCGCGGCAGTGGGCGTTGGGTCGGCGAGTAAGGCGAGGAGACGGGGTAGGGTGGCCCAGGTATCGAGGATGCGGCTGGTGACAAAATTGGCAATACGTGGGTAGCCGCGCAGGGGCTTGAGGACAGGGAGAATGCCATAGATGTGGTAGGTTTTGAGGAGCTCGGGGAGCGTGCGAAAGGGTGCTATGAGAATGATGGCGGCGTAGCCTGGAAAAGATGGAGCGGCGGTTGGGGTGGGGCGAGAGAGGTTGGCGGGGAGGAGCGGGGAGGTGGGGTTGGTGAAGTAGAGGGCTGAGGCGGCTGTGACTGCGGTGCCGAGGCTGTGGCCGAGGAGTACGGTGCGTGTAGAGGGATGGGACAGGGTGGTGTGGAGGTAGGAGAGGAGTGAGATGGCGTCGGTGATGAGGCCTGTTTCAGTGGGTAAGTGTGGGGCGTTGCGGAGGGTGGAGGATCCAAAGCCACGGTAGGAGCAGGTGAGGAGATGCGTTTTGGGGATCCCGGATATGGAGCGGTAGAGCGAGGGGCGGTGGTTTTGGGCAATGTGGCCTGCGTTCTGGAGTAAGGTTGGTAAGAGAGAGCAGGAAGTGATTTTGATGGAGCGATATGAAATATAGAACCGAGCAAAGTGAAGAACAACTTACGCCGTGAAAATTCACCACAACTCTACTCCCCTCATCCTTTCTCATCAGCCTCTCCCCAACCGTGCCCCTCAACTCCTCCGCAACTTCTCCGGGCGCCAAAACAAGCTCAGCCTCATGCTCAAGATACACATCCAGTGGAATGACATGCCAGCAAAACAGCCTCTCTTGATCCGCCGTCTCAAGCCAAAACGGCTGAACTTGACCCTCTGGGATGAATCGTTAGAGAACCCGAGCATACATAAAAAACATGGTAGAGGATAAAGTAAACGCAATAAGCAAAAAGACAAGAAGAAAAGTACTAACAAGTAAGAAAGAAAAAACACAAAGAAGTAAATATCACCCACTGGCAAACCCAAACGCCTCCGCATTCTCCACATCACTCCCCCAGAAGAACCCCTTCCGAAACTCATGCGCATACAGTGCCCTAAAGAATGCCAGAGCAACCCGACTCGTTAGCCAAAAGAACTTGTTTCCCACTCTCCCTTTTGAATTGCTCCCTCCCACTCCCATCCCCCCAACAAGACAGAACGCAAGGAGATCGCTAATAGCAGGAAGGATAAACAAGCAACAAAGGAAGACTGTCACACAAAGAAAATTCCTACGCCAACAAATACCCCCTCGGCTATGAGAAACCACGTACATACCGTCGCTGCCACCCCGGTACAAGCAATAGCGCCACGCACGCCGCCCAGGCGATGCCCACGCCTGCGAGCGTCCAGTACGCTCTGAGAAATCGGCTCTGGAAGGCGGGCATTTTCGGTCTTCTTCTTCCCTTGAATCCCTCAAAAAGGGCGCGTTTTTCTTGGGGGGGGGGAAGTTGTTTTTCACTGGGATGGGGGCGAGGATGGGGACGTTGTTCTTGTTTCTCGTGATGGGTTGGAGTTTCCCCGTGTGCTTTTGCTTACTTTGTGGGGGTGGAGGGCGTGAGAGGGAGAGTGTGAGATGTATGTAGATAGACGGATAATTTGGTAGCTGGCGCTGGGTGGGTGTGTTGTCTGTTATGTGAGGATGGATTGGGCAGTGGGGAGGTTGTGATGGGATGGGACACTAGAGCGGATGGGGAAACTCCTGGATAGGCAATGCGGAAGTTGATATCGTGTTAGTCTCTAGATTATGGAGTAGGCAACTAACAACCGTATGCCTGCTTTATCGAAAGAACGCGACGTATGCGGGCGTGCATTATCTATCCAAAGTAGGAAATTGTCTCGAGTTGAATTCATTCATACATATACACATATACATACATACAACGACCATATTCCTACAATCCTCCCCAGCGCAGCACCACCTCCGTTCTTCTTATCCCCTAATGGAAGCCAAAAAACCAACGGTAACCAGAAATGTGTCACATCTATATGTAATTTGCTGTCACGGCCACGTTATCCGCTTCTTAAATGAAGACAAACAGAAAATACACACACATAGGGAGAAGTAAGAAGGAGCTCTTATAGAAGCCCTCCCGTGTGAAAAAAAAAGAAGCCCCCCCCCACTCACTCTGCGTCACTCGCTATGCATTCCTCGCCAACTGCTCCTTCTCATACTTGGCCACAAGCTCCTTCTGTAGCTGCGGCGGCGCAGGACTGTAATGACTGAATTCCATGCTGAACTCGCCTTTGCCCTGCGTACTGGCGCGCAACTGGCTACTGAAACCAAACATGCTGTTAAGACTACAATCCGCGTATACCGTGAAGTCCTCGGGCCCAATTTCGGTATCGTTGATGATGGCGTTGCGCTTGTTGAGGAGGCCGACGACGTTACCTTGGAACTCGTTGGGTGCCGTAATGGTTGTTTTCATGAGGGGTTCGAGGACCTGGGGTGCACCGGCTCGAAAGGCCTTGCGGAAGGCCTGCTGGGTTGCCGTTTTAAAGGCCATTTCGGACGAATCGACGGCGTGAGTGGCACCGTCATTGATGATCATGGAAGCGCCCAGGACTCTGTGGCCAAGCAAGGGCCCCTTTACTGTCGATGCTATGAAGCCCTTTTCGCACGCAAAAAGGAATTTCTCGGAGATGGTGCCGCCCGAGATTTGCTGCTCAAACTTGTTCTCGGCAAGCGACTCAGCGGGCTCCATCCAACCGACGACGCGGGCGTAGTCGCCGGAGCCACCACTTTGCTTCTTGAGCGTGTGATCGAAGTTTACGCGCTGTGTTATGGTTTCGCGATAGGCGACTTGGGGCTGACCTGTCTCGCACTCGACGCGGTATTCGCGGCGCATACGCTCAACGTAAATGTCGAGATGGAGTTCGCCCATGCCGGAGATGACCGTCTCTTGTGATTCGGGGTCGACGTGGACTCTGAATGTAGGGTCTTCGCGGGTGAATCGGTTCATGGCTTTACTGAAGTTGGGTGTGTCTTTGGTGTGCTTGGGCTTGATCGAGAGGGAGATGACGGGTTCAGGGACGAACATGGAGGTCTAGAATATTAGCCATGCTCGTTCGCAAAGCAACAAGCGTACATACCATGGTGTAGCCAAGACCCCCGTCAGTAAAGGTATCGCCCGAGGCGCAGTCTACACCGAACACGGCACAGATTTCTCCCGCACCAATTTCAGAGACCTCCTCCATGTCATTGGAGTGCATGCGCACAATTTTGGGAACCCGGACCTTCTTGTCTGAACGTGCGTTGAAGACATTCATGCCCTTTTTGAGTGTTCCTTGATACACGCGAATATACGTCAACTGACCAAAGGTGCTTTCTTCCAGCTTGAAGGCCAGGCCCACAAAAGGCAACGAGTTGTACGACACCAGCTTCACAGGGGCTTCATTTCGCCTCTTATCCAGCGCCATGTTCTCAACCTCGGAGGGGTTAGGGAGGTAATCGCAGACAGCGTCGAGCATAGGCTGCACAGACTTATCCGCCAACGCAGAGCCCATCAGAACTGGCGAGAACTTGAGAGCAATAGTCGCGCGTCGAATGGCCGCCTTGATCTGCGGGATGCTGGGCTCCTGCTCGTCCAGGAAGAGTTCGGCAATCTCATCGTCGACGTCGGCCAACGTCTCAATGAGCTTTTGTCGCTTGTCCTTGCAAAGGTCGACAATGTCAGCGGGAATATCGTCGGTCTCGCGGATAATCTCTCCCTTGGCACCCTCGTTGTAAATGGCCTTCATACGGACCAGGTCGACGACACCCTGGAAGCCGTCCTCGCGCCCAATGGGCACCTGAACCGCGGCAGCGGGTATACGCAGCTTCTGGTTGATCTGCTCGACCGCCTTCCAGGGATTTGCGCCCATGCGGTCCATCTTGTTGACAAAGGAGATCCGGGGAATGTTGTATCTCCGCATCTGCCTGTCTACGGTGATGGTTTGAGACTGTACGCCGCTGACGGCACACAGGATCATGACGGCACCGTCGAGCACCCGCAACGCACGCTCCACCTCGATGGTGAAGTCGATGTGCCCAGGCGTGTCGATCAAGTTGATGTGGTACTTTTCGTCCTCACCCTGTTCGTTCTTCTTGGTCCAATCGCAAAACGTCGCCGCAGACTGGATGGTGATACCCTTTTCGCGCTCGAGGTCCATCGAGTCCATCTTGGCGCCAACAGAATCCTTGCCTCGCACTTCGTGAATGCTGCTGATCCGGCCTGTGTAGAAGAGCACTCGCTCAGTGGCGGTCGTCTTACCCGAGTCAATGTGCGCGGCGATGCCAATGTTGCGTACTCGTGACAACCGTGCCCACTCGGCAGGATCGAGGTTCTCGACAATCTCCTCTTGGGTCAACGCAGACGGATCCTGTTTGGCCTGCTCCAGCCTGCACAAGTCAGCGGCTCTTCGATGCACGCACGCCGAGTGAATGGCCCGCACTATACGTACACTTTCGCAGCAGCCGACGCCCATCGCCGTTGCCCACTTGTACCCTGCCTTCCGATCCATGTGGCCGTCTTGGTACCGTGGGGGTAGGGTGTGCGGGCCGTCGCGGCCGTGGAGAGGGCACAATGCGGGGGATTTCGGGCGACCAGACGCGCAGACCCGCGAAGACTGCATGCGGCGAGCAATTGCGCTCGGAGAAGAGACGGAACCCTCATCGTATGCAGTGCAGCACCGAAGAAAGGCCAAAAATGCAACAACGAGACGACGACGCCGCAGTCTGCTGTTGCGTCGAGACCGGGCTTGGGAAAAAAGTTGGGCATCGGAGTTTCGGAGAAGACGGTCACATGATCACGCGTGTGAATTCGAACACTACTTGGCCATTCGAAGGTTGCCTGCACAGCTGGCCTGAATAAGAGATCCGGTATTTGCACAAAATGTACAACACGTATTTGCTCTCATTCACAACAATTCTCGTATCCAGATCCTACTTCCTATTCTCGCAATGTGTCGTCAGCGGCCTGAGATACCTACTATGCTCCGCTAAACCAAACGCCCTCCAAAAATGCTACAGAGAAAGAAGAATCAAAATACACAATATCCCGATACTGAAGTGGTAGATTGTTGTACACGTCCGCTCGGGGTACGAGGCTGGACGCTCCAGGGGGCGGACCATGCAAAAGCTCAATGTATCGTCTCGCCTTCAAAGTGCGGTGTTTGCAGCTCGGCAGTGGATGCATCTGCCTCCTGGACTGGAGTAGCCGTCCCGGCAGTAGCTACTTCTGTAGCAGGCTCCTGGGATTCAGATGCGCCAGCAGTCGTATCTTCGAGACTCTCGTCGTCATGAGGCTTATCGTGGTCTCCGTTGGTTACAGCAACCTTTGCCTTGGAGGCCACCTCCTCTACCTTTTTCTTCCCTTTTTGCAGTGCAATGGCGGGCGCTTTGCCAATCGGCTTATGTGGGGGAGAGGCTGGCTTATCATGCGTCTTGCTAGCACTGGCAGCTGTCGGCCTCATCATCCGTTCGAGGAAACCTCCCTTGGGTGCAGCAGAGCTTGTCGCTGATGCACGTGATTCCGGCCTCTTGGGTGCTGTGTGGCTAGGACCAATCGACGCTCGCGAAGGTTTGCTGGCTGCTGGCTTTGGCAGTGGGCGGGTGGCAGTAGATGGTTTTTTGGTTATCTTTGCCTCTTCCCCCTGTTTCGCAGCCGAAGCTGCGGTGGGAGCGACAAGACGGGAGGGCAGGCCTACAGGGCGGGTAGGTGACTTCGGGCGAGGCTTCTTGAAGCCAGTTGGGGAGGTGCTAGATTAAAATTAACTTGATTGGTGATGTATGATGCAGCAGGTACTGTACAAACCTCATGCGGGGTGCAGCTGTCGATGGCTTAGTGGTAGAAGGCTTAATGGTAACAGGCTTAGGAGTAGTAGGCTTAGCGATAGTAGGCTTGGTGGTAGCAGGCTTGGTGGTAGCAGGCTTGGTGGTAGCAGGCTTGGTGGTAGCAGGCTTGGTGATAGCAGGCTTGGTGGTCACAGGCTTGGTGGTAACAGGCTTTGTTGTAACGGGCTTCTTAACATCCACTGTCGCTGCCACAGTCCTCTTATTCTCTGACGTCGCAACAGACTTCTTATGCTCCGTCGTTGTCGTGACAGGCTTCTTGGGCTCAGAAGGCGCAATCTTGGGTTTCGGGGAGGTAGCAGAAGCTGTTGTGGTGGGTGGTGCACCCGTTGGTCGCAGTGAACCATGGCTGGTCTTGGCGACCGGGGCCTGGACGGGTTCTCTTACTGCAGCAGGTTTAAGCTGGGGCTTGACAGGGCTTGGCCTAGCTGCTACAGGAGACTTCGATGAGGCCTTAGGCGTGGTCGGTGTTCTTGGTGGAGGGACGGATTTTGGTAGTGGGCTTTTAGCAGCGGCTGCTGCTGCGAGCGCAGCCTTGGCTGTCGCAATTGATGAGGGCTTCTTCGTGTCGACCTTTTTCGCAGGTATTTCTGCAGTCTTTGTCGTGGGAGTTTCGGCCTTTTCCACCACCGCAGGCTTCACTTTCTCAGTTGATGACTCCGCTTCCTGCATCGCTACTGCTTTGACCTTCTCCTCTGCAGCGGGCTCAATCTTACCAGCGGCCGGTGCTTCTACCTTCTGTGCTAGAACCGGCTCTACAGTCTCTGCCACAGTTGGCTGTGGAACAGTCTTAACAGGCGCCTCGACCTTTTCGGCAGCAGACGGTTGAGCCTTTTCCTCGCGTGGCTCGTCAACCACCTTTTCGATGGAAGGCTCGACCTGATTTTCGATAGGAGCCACCGCCGATTTTTCAATAGACGTGGCGACTGGTCCCTCAACTGGTGCCTCGACTTGCTTCTCGACCGGAGCCTCGATCTCTTTTTGAGTAGGCGCTTTAACCAATTGCTCTACAGGTACAGCGGCCTGCTTGGTCTCGGAAACACCGACCTCCTTCGACACAGGCTTCTCTGCGTTTTGCACTACAGACGCCTCTGTTCTCTTGTTAAGAGGTGTCGCTGCCTTCTTTGCGAGAGGCGCTTCGGTCTTCTCGACGACCGGGGCCTCTGCCTTTTTAGCATCCAAAGCCTCAGTTTTTTTTGCAACCGGTGTTTCTGC
>Ga0182211_1000332_pt1 | contig 15104 bp, 15 predicted proteins | sample G5R1MG_20_FD_129660 | JGI IMG/M metagenome (GOLD analysis project Ga0182211, IMG submission 129660) | Switchgrass phyllosphere microbial communities from Michigan, USA - G5R2_MAIN_03OCT2016_LD1 MG | ecosystem: Host-associated > Plants > Phyllosphere > Phylloplane/Leaf | place: USA: Michigan... | reverse complement strand
CAGCTGCTGCCCCTACCGCCAACGCCAACCAACCATCTACCCCCGACCATTGGGACCGGGCACCGTCTCAGCCATCCGAGTCGAACGCGCCCGCCGCCGCTCGCCCACTACCCACACTCGGCTCCCTCCTTAACTGCGATGCGCACGACAAAGAGCCACGGGTCGGCAGCCGCTCCAGCAGCCGCAGCCCCCATACCGTTTCGAGGCTTCCTCGCGACCTCGCCCCAGAACGGCTGGCCAAGAACAGCTCCGCCACCGATAGCAGCGCCCTGAACAAGCTCAACAGCGTCTTTGTCCGCTCGTAGTAGTCGTGTGTCTGTCTCCGTCCTTCTTCGCGGCACGACGCCAGCCGCCATTTTCCATCCAAAATCGCCATTTTCCTTCCCACCACGATTCGCTCGCAAAAGGGCCCAACGGGTGGTTCTCGCATTTACCATGTGCATTGGGGGCGGCGTTTGGGTCTCGTGTCGGTCTTTCTCGGGCGTACTGGAATAGGCTGGCCAAGCCGGCAATCGGGGACGGTGTTGGATGCGCGTGTGCATACGCACGGCAACCATGCGAGTATTCGACCTGCGTGTGGTGCGGCCGCGTCGTCGCATGGTAGGTAACGTTAGGTAGTTGTGCTGCATCAGGGACATGCATTGTACTCTGTAGTCGCTATCCGATTGATATCACGTACACCTTCCCCATCCAGTAGTCTGCCCGCACATCAATGCCTCTAGAGTCTATTGCATGGCTGTTTACCCCGCGCATCACGGCACTCGTGGGCACAAGGTGAAACGGCGCGTCGCCAGATGGTAAGTACCCCACTATGGTCTTTTGCCACATAGGTCACCGTATACGAATATCTATTACGCCCCCAACCGAAATCCACGGCCGCCGCGACGGAGAGGATGACGCAGCCACAGGACGTCGATAAAGACCGCATCGCAGGCCATGTCGCCCAACCGGCCCTTCTCCCCCAGGGCCTCGGCAACAAACTGCGTCAGCATTCTCACGATGCAGATGCTGCCTTGCAGGTGTTCGAGGGCATGGAAGGGCAGGTCATGGAGCTCACAGAGGAAAAGAGCAAGGCCCTGTTGAGGACAATCGATTGGCACCTGATGCCAGTACGTCTACGCTTCCCTCTCGACAACGTCGAACCCAACACTGAGTGAGCGCTCCACAGATCATGTGCCTTGTCTACGGGCTCAACTATCTCGACAAGACCACGTTGAGTTATGCCAGCGTCATGGGGCTTCGACTGCCACCCTCCCGCGATCCACGCCAATCCGGCATCAATCTTGTCGGCGACCAGTATCTCTGGCTGGGGAGTATGTTCTACTTTGGCTATATTGCGTGGGAGTATCCTACCGCACGACTGCTCCAGCGCCTACCCCTGGGGAAATACTGTGCGTTTCACGGCTCGCTGACGCTAGCTTCTCGAGATGAACGAAAACTGACCGAGGCAGCGGCCATGAACATCATCATGTGGGGTCTCGTACTGTCGTGTTTTGCAGCAGTGGACAACTTTGCCGGTGCAGTCGCTATCCGCTTCCTTCTGGGCGTATTTGAAGCAGCTGTCACGCCCGGCTTTGCCCTCTTTACTTCGCAGTGGTATACCAAGCAAGAACAAGGCTCCAGGACGGCCATTTGGTTCAGCTTCAATGGATGGGCCCAGATTTTCGGCGGCCTGGTCGCATATGGAATTGCCGTGGGCTGCCGAAAGAGCGGGACCACCATCGAGCCCTGGAAGATAGTCTTCCTCGTTACAGGCGCACTGACGATTTGCGTTGGACTCTTGTTTCTCTGGATCATGCCCGACAATCAGCTAAACTGCCGTTGGCTGAGCAAGGAAGACCGCATTCTGGCCATTGAGCGCATTAGGACAAACTCTCAGGGCGTCGGAAACAAGCACTTCAAGCTGTATCAGCTGAAGGAGGCATTGCTCGATCCTTTAAGTTGGGCATTTTTCTTCTACGCCCTGATGGCTGATATTCCGAATGGTAGCCGGAGCACACATCCTTTCTTGGTTACCCCTGGCGCTGACAACTCTCTAGGCGGCATCTCGAATTTCTTCTCTCAGCTTATCGTTGGATTTGGTTACACGCCGGAAGAGTCCCTACTCTATGGCACTCCTGGGGGCGCCGTAGAAATCGTATTCCTCCTGGCTTGTGGTTGGGCAGGCGAGAAGTACGGCTACCGCGTCCTCATCTCCATAATCGGCCTTTGCGTCGCCATAGTCGGCATGCTCCTCATCGTTGCTCTTCCATTAAGCAATAACTCTGGTCGCCTGGCGGGTTACTATCTTACACAAGCAGGCCCGACGCCATTCGTTGCGCTGCTGAGTCTCATCTCGAGCAACGTCGCCGGCTACACCAAGAAGACGACTGTTGCGGCCATGTATCTCATAGGATATTGTGCTGGCAACATCATCGGTGCGTCGTATCGCACCGACTCGTAGACAAGGTGCTAATCTTGGTGCTTTCTCTAGGACCACAAACCTTCCGCCCCCAGGACGCGCCACGCTATGTACCCGCAGAGGTCACCATCATCTGCTGCTGGGTCACATGCTTGGGCATCCTGTTGTTTATCCACTTTTATTGCGCATCGCAAAACAAGAAGAAGGCCCGGCTGAGGGCGGCGCCAGGTTATGTGAGGCTGGAGAATCAGGAGTAGGTTTCCTTCATCTTGGTTTTGTCGTGCAAGACGAGAGCGCTGACCCTGGGCTTAGGTGGCTCGATCTGACGGACAGGGAGAATGTAGAGTTTGTGTATACTTTATAATAAGGGACAATGGTGCGCCTACACACCATACGTAAACTAGGTGGGTTATTTCTAGCCCATGCGACCTTCCAACAGTTAGAATACCATAGACACGTCTGGTAGGCGATGAATCCATGCATTAAGATTGCTAGACGCCGAGTCGTTAGATCTTGCACACAGTAAAATATGCATAATCGCTTGAGCATTGTACTTTCCCAAGCCCCAACCAATGCTCATTACGCATGCTTGCGTATATAGCTACGCATGCACCAGTAGGCCTGTATTGCGCCTACCTTTCTGATCGTCTTAGTTACCCCGAATGCATCCAGACACACGTTACGGTCTCCAACCACGCAATACATCGATCCTTGTTAAACTCGCTACTCCACCTTTCCTACTCGCCTGAGCATACCTTTACTTCTGCATCTTCGTTTCGACACGCATCTCTATCTCCCTCCCTCCCTCCCTCCCTCCCTCCTCCTTATTCACGTGCAATCATTTTTGGATCACTATTGAAGCTTGCTTCCAGTTGTTCATGCTAATAAATCCTGCGCATCGACATAGCCGCCATCACTCTGTACAACCAATTCGCCACATTCGCCATCCCTCTATACCAAAAGCTCGCCATCCTACATCGGAACCCCGCTACAACCACGACAAAGACATTCTTGACGAGTGGAATTCACGACGTAAAGCGCAGTCAGAAGCTCGTAATCGAGCATCCTTGCCACGTCCCCCAATTCCCGACCCTCACAACCAGCCTCGCCCAAATAGTAGGCCCCGTATTATAGGGAGGTTACGTCGTCAGATCGGCGCGCGTACGCGTGTGCCTCGATCTCGGACGCCGGCTGAGAGGTCGCTAGAGCAAGCGAGGGCGCAGCTACGAAGGCTGGAGAGGAAACAAGCCAAGGCAGAGCGCAAGGGGAAACTGTGGCTTCGAAAGAAGGCAGTCGAACGGAAGCTTAACCGAGTGCAGCATCAGCTGAAGAAGATTGCCACTGGCAACTTCTGAGCACTCACTCTTCTCGTTGAAGAAAACACTTTCTATGTCGCGTGCTGCAGACGGCGAAGGGTCCTGGGTTGCTGCAACCTCTAGCCAGCCAGAGGCACAGACTGGCCCGGAGATGCTGGAAATCACACCCGAGGAGAAGGAAGCCCGCAAGTTGAAGAAGAAACTGGAAAGGAAGGCCAAGGCGAAGAAGGTCCTCAACAAGATCAAGTACAAGGCAGCCCTGTTCACTCTGGGCAAGTTCTAGGCTTCCATAGTCGAGCCGTTGTATGGCCGCGGACGGCTCTGCTGCCCCCCGTCTCGAACCGGAATACTTGGACTATCATCAGCACGTTAACTGCTTTATTAATGTATACGCCCCGACCACCGTCTACATAACAAGCACTGCGGGCCTGTCGAGGGAGGCGCCGGTGGAGGACGAAATGGATTACGAGGATTTGTCTCCAGCTGGCGACGCAGCAGCCATACACTACGCCAAGTACCAAGAAGTTTCGAGTGGAAAAAGAGTACGAGTTCGTGCGTGGCTGATTGGACATCTCGAGCGACTGCTTCGAAGACTGTCGCGGTGAGAGTTGGTGGTCGTGTCACGTGCTGGCATGTTCTCCGCAAGTGGGAGCATCGCGTCAGGCCGGCATGCGTCCGACGTCCGACGCCACGCCATGTTGACTCCGACGCCACACCACACAGTGGCGGCGGCCTTGAGGAGATCGTGTCCAGGGCTTTGGTGTCTGGGGCACACGCGGGCTGCCCCCTCAGGTGCAACATGGCCCTCTATGCATTTCACGGGCACGGCCCGATGGCTGCAGACCGAGAGCCAGCCCATCCACGGCGACACGCCGTTCCGCAAGCTGCTCAAAGACGCGTCCAGACGGCACAAGAAGCAGAAAAACAACTCAGTCCCCTCTTCCCACGCTCGCGATGCTGTCCTGGCAAAGTGGGAGTTGACGGTCGGCGTTGAAGTCCATGCCGAACTCAATACTGCGCGCAAGCTCTTCTCCAGCGCCGCGACCGCCAGCAGCGCTGCCCCGAACACCCATGTCGCACTCTTCGATGTCGCCTTTCCGGGCAGCCAGCCGCACTTTCAGAAAGAGACGCTCTTGCCTGCTCTGCGCGCTGCGCTGGCCTTTGACTGCCAGATCCAGTCGAGGAGCAGCTTTGACCGCAAGCACTACTTCTACCAGGACCAGCCCGCTGGCTATCAACTCACGCAGTATTACGAGCCCTTTGCTACAAATGGAAAACTCGTCCTGTACCCCCACGACTTCCCTGCCGGCGCGGCCCCTCACTCGCAGCCCATTGAGATTGGCATCAAGCAGATCCAGATGGAGCAGGATACCGCCAAGACCGTGCAGCAACCCCCGTCGACCCACCTGCTCGACTTCAATCGCGTTTCCCACCCCCTCATCGAAATCATCACTCTTCCCCAGATCCACGACCCGGTCGTCGCGGCCGTTGCCGTCCGGAAGATCCAAACTATTCTCAAATCTGTGAATGCGTGTACGACTGGTATGGAACTAGGCGGCCTGCGTGCTGATGTCAATGTTTCTGTGCGGGAGCGTAGTCAACTGCCATCCGGCAGCGACACTTCTTACGCTGGCGTGACTGGGCTGGGACAGCGAACCGAGATCAAGAATCTGGCAAGTGTGAAGGCGGTTGAAGATGCCATTATTGCCGAGCGCGACCGGCAGATTCATCTCCTCGAAAGCGGAGGCGTCGTCGAGGGTGAAACCCGGGGATGGACACTGGGCAGCAAGACCACGAAGCGACTACGAGGCAAAGAAGGCGAGGTCGACTATCGCTACATGCCTGATCCGGATATTCCGCCAATCATCATTGGAAACGTAAATCCTCAGAATCGTTGGGTTTCTCTGTCTGCTGACTCTCATAGGATCTGATTGCACACCTGAGAGAGACACTGCCTAGTTTGCCCGATTCGGCTCTTGGTCATCACGTGGAAAACTTTGGCCTAACTCCCAAGGATACCATGACCCTCCTCTCTTTAGATGATGGCGATCGTCTTGAGTACTTCAGGGAAGTTATCGCAGACATGACAAGTACACACACGGATGATATCGCTGAGCTCGGCAGGGTCACGGGAAATTGGTGAGTTGCCAGACCTTTGGTTCAGCATGGCCACGGTAGAGCTGACTCACGATCAGGGTTCTGATGGAACTTGGAAGTCTGTTCAAGGACGAACCATGGAATGCAGAGCGCGTGCCGCATAAAAGTCTTGCTGACATCATCACACTTGTCCGAAGCAAAACAATCACATCCCGTTCTGGAAAACGCATACTCACAATGATATTTGAGGGCGACACGCGCTCCGTGCAGGATATGGTCGAGCAAGATAAGCTCACGCTGCAGCCTCTGAGCGAAGAAGAATACATCAGGCTCGCACGCGTTGTGCTCGACGAGAAGCCTGAGATGGTCAGAAATATTAAGGAAAAGGGGCAGGTGAAGAAGGTTATGTATTTTGTAGGGCAAATGATAGCACGGAGTGCAGAGGGGAGCGTGGAACCTGATCGTGCGGAGAGTACGTTAAAGCGGCTTCTCGGGTTAAGCGAGTAATGGTGGCAAGGCGGTACCCTAAAATCCAGTGCATCGTCATGACTCCAGGTGAGTGTTTTTGGTGTGGTACTTATTATGAATCTCGGCGCTTGATATGCAGGGTCAATACCAGATACCCGATTTCGGCATCCAAACAACGGTAACGCTCAATCAGCATGATATAACGACTCTGCAGAATCCAAGCTATTTCCCTCACGATCAATTAGTATCCCAAACAAATCTGGGTTCCTTTGCCCTTTGGTTTTTTTTTTGAGTAATATTTTCGCTGGGTTATAATCTCGTGCGGCATTTGATCACTCACTGGACATAACACCGACCTTTCTACAGCACATTTTCTGTGAACTTTAGAAAAGAAGATGGGCAGTGTCTCTACAATTCTGGCCACGCAGTTGAGGTACCGCAATCCATATTCCAACGTATCGTCACAACTTCCGACACTTCATCTCGCTCGGCTTCAAGATCTGCCTTAACAACATACGTTTGCACACTGCACACTGCACACACACACACACACACACACACACACACACACACACCACGCGCAAACTTCACTGCAGCTATGCCGCCAGATGATGTGAGTGGGGACAAGCAGCGTATGCCGGAATATACGGCTACTTTGCGCCAACGTATTGCCGCAATCCATTGGAATAGTGCCGGGCTGAGACGAAGATTGGGAGGGAGTCTGAGAAGGAGGAGAACGACAGGCAGCAGTTCAGAGCCTCAAGTCGATGATGAGGGGCAAATGATTGATAGAGTTGGTGGCGGGCGCTGTGCCTCCTGTCTAGACAGGATTGGAGAGAGGCTAGTCGAATCAGCGAGCAGGCCAGACAGCGAAGGTCCTGTACCACCACCATCAGAACCAGAAGAAGCAACCCGAGAGCAATATCGAGGCTATCATTCGCTCAATTCAGGCGATGCACGAAAAGCGATGTTATCGGAGTGGGAGAGAAAGTACGCGTATGAGCCCGGACCGTCGAAAAGGACAGTAAGTATTTCGATCCTTCTGAACACTGGAGTTGGAATTAATCCATGACACAGAGCAATTTAGTACACGCAAGCTGCAGTACGAACAAACTCACGCCTTCTCCCCGTAGCCTAGCATCTTCCCTGCCCACCCTGCCGGACCCATCGTCAAGTAACACCTCTGTACAATCCGCCTCGTCCTTTTCCCCGCCAAACACGTCGCAACAGTTGGTTCCCTTCCATCCGCAGAACAGGAGCGAGGACGCCATCACGCACGAAATCATTTACCCTGCGTCTCATCCCTTGCATAATCTACCGCGTCACAAGCACTCGGACTACTTCAACGCACTATCCGACTACACCATGTCACCCCGAGTGTCGCGAGTGGGCCAGGGCAGTACTAATTCGCCTGGCTATGCCATTATGAGCGGGGCTATTCCGCCCGGTATGCTGCAGGATGCGCAGCCGATCACACGCAGGCGTAGTTCCAAACTCGTCACGGAGCGGAAGCAAAAGTTTATTCTCAAGAACTGGAGGCTGAGGGACTGGCGACCCAAGCTTTGCGGCCTCATCAAGCTATCCCGGACGAAGCGACGACAACCTTCCATCACGTACGACCAAAACGCTTCAACCCATAGTATCGAGGCCAGCAGTCAAAATGCTGTATCTCGCGCTATTCATGGCCCTTGTCAGCATGCTGCATCCACGCGCCATGCCTTCATGCAGGACTCACGTCAGGATCTAACACCCAGCGACCGTTCCGAGTCACCACTCAGCGACCGTCCTGGGTCATCACTTAGCGACCATCCTGGGTCACCACTCGAGATGCGCCAGGTTACCCGGCCGCTCTTCACATCCATGTCCACGGTCTCTCTCCGTGAGCGACAGCATTGGCGGCACTCGCTTCCATCGCGCACGCTATCTCTCGACGATGAGCACCGCTATTATTATCAGGCGTCTTCCAGCGAGAGAAACCAGTCATAAAGCATTGTATTTTTATATGTGTAGTTCTCTGATCATTCTTTACCCTAGCAAGACATGCTTCATCCGAAATAAACAAGAAAACCAGAAAAAAAATAAATCGCTGTACCTTGCATAGCTAGACTTGTGTAGCAATCTCATATTAATTTTCACTCATTCACCCCATACATCTACCATACATGCGCGTCACAGAATCAGGTTTTCGTAAGAGAATTGCCCTCAAAGCACTCGTACTTTCGGTTACCCAGCTACTTGCACTTCAATCATCTCCGTACTCAAACGCCATTTCGGCAAGGCATGTTCGACCAAGGCCGCGCGCGAGAGAGGGGCCAGACGGCGTCTCGTGGGTATTTTGTGCAGGAGAATACGCCGCCTGGTCGAAATCTCGTCGGGTTCGTTCGGCGCGCGCCATTCAGTGCTCTTTGTGGGGGCGCTCTACCTGTGAAGTGTTGGCAAGTACATTTGATTGCAAGACGTGAATCACTGATGGCTCACTTGTTGTTGTCAGACGTAGTAGTGTCAATGCCCACTGTGCCAGCAAGCCCAAACGGGTAGCAATTTTCTACCAAGGTAGAAGATTGTGGATTGAATAGTATCTTACCTCAGTGCCTGCGGATCTACTGGATTTCATTCAATCACTGCTCATCATTGATCCCAGAAAAAAGACCCACGTCTCAGGAAGCGGTGCTACACACCTACCTAGAGAGTTTCTTCGATCTAACGATTGTCACGTGGGAGCCTGGACCTGATGTCCCCAAGAAGGGTGTTTTACTAGCCGAATGGAACGCTACTAACTACACCTTTCGGGAGGAACGCTGGAAGAATTGTGGAGTTTAGTATATGATGCAGTCATGCGTCGCATAAGCTGCCCATAGAAGGGCACGGTATTGAAATTTTGCCAGTTCATTCGCTGTCATCTTGCAAGCGCTGCAGACATCGATATATGAACACACTCAACGCAATGACACCGTTTCGAAAAACTATCATGCTATCATGCAATACGAGTCTCACTACTCCTCTTAGGTGAAACTATGCGGTAAAAGTTTCCAGAGGCTCCTCTCGAACCCAAGGACCAAGAGAATGGGGAGACGAATTCTTTTCCAGTGTCCGTTGTGCTACTCTGCCGTGACTTGAACCTTTTCACCCCACGCATTCTACACACCCACCTTGGGCCTCCCCGTTTCTTTCTATCGGAGAAGGCATCTTTTGTTCAAAGGATTTAGCCGTTCAGAGAGATTAAACTAGGCTGGGAACCCTCTGGTCGGTCGTGCTGCCTTCGTGCCTAGTGTCAGCCTGAAAGTAACCGCGTGAGAATGTAGTCGGAGAAATAGCATACCTGCTGTTGTGCAGGGTCATCGGGAACATGGGCTTTGGCAATTGTATCTCCTGCGGCATTAACAAGCACGATTTGAAGATGAGGTACTGGGTCCATTTGACTCATGTGGAGAAATTCGCTGTGGTTGTAAGTTCATCGCTTTTGGTTGTCGGCCACAAAATACCAACGTGATTCGCACCTCTGTGGTGTTGGCCTCCTGGTACCGTGACAGTACTTTGTTTTGATTGGTGGGTAATAAAACGTTTTCTACGTGATTTGCTGCTTGCTGGATAGTAGCTTGGTTCAAAATGCTCTGCACGCGGTACCATGTAAGAGTGCGGAGCGTGAGCTCCAGGGGAACTAAGCGTCCGTTCGACAGCGATATCTTTCTGAGGAATCGGGTGGACATATTTTTAGAGAGGGGCGTAGGAGTAAGGTTATTGAAGGAGAACTCACCTTCAAATGCTCCGTTACCGTTTGCGCATTGTCAAAGTCCTACAGAAATTTCTCAGTAGAACGAGGGGTTTCCGTATCCTTCCCACCTGCTTCTCTTCACCTCTACCGGACATCACTCACTGTCAGGCAGTGCGCCGACATCTGATCTATATGGTCCTGAGGGGCATAGGACACTATTCAATCCATAATCTTCTAACAATTTAGAAGATTGCTAACCTTTTGGTCTTGCTGGCGGAGTAAGGATTGACACTACGTCTGACACTCACCTTGGCCCAAGGTTAATCACCATGAACAGTTGACGTCCATCGCTCGGGCTGTAGCCGTCTATTCGAGAGCAAATCAGAATACTGATGTGTAGTATTTCCTTTACGAACCTTTTGGCCATGTTGGCATAGTAGAGATTAACACTACAGCCTAACATTAATGTCATTCGAGCCACTCACATGCCATCTTCATCATAAGAATGATCGCGAATATCCCTGTCACGACTACAATGAATGGATTTGGCTCCGGTATAGATATAAATATTTTAACCCAACTATAAACATGTATGCTGGGGCTAACAATCTTCTACCAACTTGGTAGAAGGCGGGATCGCGTAGTATCTATGCCCAGGCGTTACCAAATCCTCTCTTTGAATCATTTTGGGCCACTGTCGGCGCGTTTTTTTCGCCTGACAATTAAGCTGAGGTGAGGTGATAGTAAAGTAGTCTGTGCCCGGGATGTCAGAGTCGACGGCGGACGCGACAACAACGGCGAAGCTACTATCATTGAACTTGGAACTTTAAGCGGGGACAAGATCGGCGTTGACGTAGCAGCTACATTCGGCTAGGTTGTCAGGTTTGACATCTTCATCATCACGGAAGAACTCCTCATCTGCGTCCTTGGGGCTTTCGCCCAAACGTGGACCAAGTTACGCTTTTCTTGTTTATGTGTGGGAGGTTCTCTGTTCACGCGAGAATATGTCTTGAACTCGTTCTTCATGACCTACTAAGCTGATGCCGAGTTTGACCGTTTGCGCCTTTTGGGACTTGTTCAAGATCTCCTTGTTCTTGTCATTTTCAAGGCAAAGCTTGTTTTGGCTACCGGCCATGAGCGCCGTTTCTACCCGGTTTGCGGCGTGTTGAACGGCATTTAAGTTCAGCGTGCTCTAAACTAAGTACCATGCTGTATAGTACGGAGCGTAATGCAAAAACCATGAGACGTCACTTGAATCCCCGATGCTTACGAGGCTTTGGAAAGTAGTGTTGCCAGGGTGGGGATTGACACCATGGTCTCACAGTAGGGACATTTAAATGCAAATCCAACTGCATGGTGGACCACCTGCACGGTAGTTTGTCAAATCTAGCTCTGGTCCAGAACTCACACAAGAGGAGGCTGCAAGAGGGGTGTGTTTTACTGATACATTTAAAATATCTCCTTGATGCTGACTAACACACAGACCGACTACCCTACATATTGCCACTATCTTCTCTCTCGTATCCACATGCATCCTTCTCTTCCTCGAAAATTCTTTATCATATATAATCTCATAGCAGCACATCAAGCTGCTAATCAGACCATGTCCTTCCAAGCGGACAGGTAATGTAGAGGTATATCCTCAGGCACAGTTAGCTTCAGCAGCCGCTCGACGAGCCTTCGGCCTGTCGAGTTATCGTTGTATTTGGGTGTGTTGAGATGGATAGTGTATTGTCTATTTGCGCGCGCGTACAGGCGTCAACTTTCTGCCTATCTGTCTACCGATTGAGCTTCGGCAAGCTTTCAACTATATATATTGGGTCACATGACCACCAGCACGTGACCGGAGGTCACGTGTCCTCCAGCGATTGTGCTTCGGGCTACATTTAAGCCTCAACACCATGTATTTCCACCACAGTAAGAAAGAAAAAAGGAAGACCGCCAAAAAACCAGATATTTCCAAGACACATCTTTGACGTAGAAAGGAAAAGCCCAGCTCCCAGCATTCGTTTTCGGCTAGGGATCTGGGTAAAGGAGAGTGTCATGTCCCCCACAAAACGGGAATAGGTACAAAAAAAAAGGCGGTAGGAGTCTGCAGCCGATAATCCGATCTTTTCACAAGGGTAACGGCTAGAAGAAAGGGGTAGAAAAAGAGTCCAAGAAACAGAAGTAGAAGTTATACTAACAAAGTAACCATCTCCGGTAAAATCACTCACCCATCTCTCATAAGAAAAAATGAAACTAGCTCAAAAAAAAACAGGAGGTAGTGAAAAAAAATCCAATGGTAAGCTGGTTGACGCGTTCCTCGTAACCTGGCCCCTGATCACAACTCCACCTTTCAAATGTCGCCTAATAGTCGAAACGCCTAAATAGCCATGCCAGGGACCGGTTTACGATTTACAACTGGATCAACGCCTGCGCTCGGATTCATCGGGCTTAAGCCCGGCGGCGTAAGTCCTCTCTTCGCACCAGGACTAACTTGACTCGCAGAATTGCTCCTCTGCCTGCCCTCTAACTGGGGTGGTGGAGCCATATCCACATTACTGCTATTCGAACGTCCACGAGACGCGCTGAACTGGGGGTTTGGCGCGTTGCTATTCGATCGACTGCGGGGGCTTTGATCCTGCTGGCGTTGTTGGGGCAGCATTTGCATTTGACGGGGTCCAGGGGAGTTACGACCGGAGGGCAGATTCTGCACGTTCCCAGGGGAAAGAGGACGCGGATGGGGGATGGCGCCGGGGCCCATTGGGCCGCGGATGGGAGGGCCTCGCGTAGTTGGTGTGGATGGGCCTTGACGAGGAGGACTGGTGCGAGGCTTGACGGGGTGCTTGGAAAGACAGGTTCGTGGAACAACACCTTGTTGCGATCGGTCCAGACGGATGCAGAGAGCCTTGAGCATGTTAGTGTGGTGCGTGATAGCATGTAAGTGAAATAGGACTTACCCAGCCATCGTCATATTCGTGGAGCATACGGACTAGTTGACCAGCTTGCAGGTTCAACTCGTCTTGCAACGAAGCCTTGAAGTCGAGTTGAACGCGGTGGACATTGTCAGGGCCAGGGGCGGGGCTTTGAGATCGACCACCAGCAATGGGAAGAGCACCAGTAGGAGCAGGGCCGGGCGAAGCAGGGAGATTGTCGGCCCAAGCTGGGCTGCTAGCGACGTTGGTATTATTGGCGTTTTTGAGGGGAGCAGGGCGTTCAGATGGTTTTGAAGACTTGTATCTTTTGCCCACTTCAGCAGCAGCACTAGCTAGACCTGGTTTGGCAAAGTCCTTGCTTGGTTGGGTAGAATGCAAAGGCGAGTCGTTGGGGGGTGAGTCAGGAATGCCGGCGTGTTGGTCATCAATTGCGGCGCTATTACCGAATGGATTGACAGAAGGAGGTACAGATCGAGCTTCGGGATCATTGAATGGGTTGGTGACAGGAGCGTTGGCCGCACCAGGTCGCTCCCAGGCACTGGTTGGGCTTTGATCCGGCTGGCCACGGTTCTGTGACTGAGCCGCAACACCTCCTGCAGCTGCTACGCTGAGGAGGTTGCCTCTGCTCTGTCGCTGTTCGGTGAAAGCCGGATCAAACTGGGTGACAGGGCGAAGGCTGAGACGGGGTGCGGTAGAGACTGTGCGGTTGGCGCGAAGACCAGGGGCTAAGGGAGCAGCAGCTTCAGTTTGGACTGGGGGCGTAGATGGGGGAGGAGCGCGGTGGAGGTCGATCTTCTCGTCCTCGGCCTGAGCAGCGGCCAGCTGCTTCTTCTTGCGGCGGTAGACGAGGAGGATACCGCTGAGAATGGCACAAAAGACAAGTAACACTCCCAAGGCCAGTCCAGCCTTTGCGCCACCAGACATACCGCCTTCGGCAGCCGCAGCCGTAGCCGAAGCAGTCGCGGATATAGTGGCTGTAGCATATGTGAGGCTCGCAGCCGTGGTGCTGGCGGCACTCGGAATTGTGCCCTTGGTGGCGACCATGAGCGTAGAGGGCGGTTTAGTGGATAGATGCTCGGTTTCTCGCGCATCGCTGGCCTGCGAAGACGACGGTTTCTTCGGGTTGGAAGTGGGGGCGGCCTGTTTGGAGGTGGGTGGCGCGTCGGTATTGCTGTCTTGGACAGGCAGGGTAGACGGGCGAGGGCGTACGGCAGGCGCAATGAGGGTGCGTTGCGGCGTGTTGTCACTGTCTATCTCGGTCTGCACTTGGATGATTGTGGTTGCGACATTGCCGGAGTCGTCCTGGCGAAAGCGCTGCCGACGCACAATATGGACCTGTTGGAGGGGGTGGAGGTGGTGGTGGTGGTGAGCCATGGTACGCAGTCGAGGTTGCCGTGTCGACTGTGGATGGAGGCGCAGGGTACCACACGGGAGGCGCGAGTATTTACCAGAACGGCCCAAGGGAGATGGCGTATCGTAAGGAATGTGATGCTTTGATGACGCCGTGGCTGTGGAATGCAAGCGGTGAATGTAGGTACTGCAAGTAAGTAGGTCGGCGATAGACACGTTAGGCACACGATATTTGGTAAGGAGTGGATGGCGATAGGGTCGCGTTCGATGAAGGAAGGGCGAACGACGGCCTGGTCGCGCGGTTGGATAGACAGATGGGCAGACGACGACAGAAGACCGAGAGAGGGCGAGGGGGCAGCGAAACACGGCCAGTGCGGGTGTCCGAGTTCGTGCTCCATGCTCCATGTCCATCTTGTCTTGTTCGGGGCTAGCGCGCCGGGGTTCAGGAACGCCGTGGCCGCCATTGGCCCCTTGGCTTCATTTGCGCTCGCCGCAGAACTGGCCCCTTATTGACGGCCAGGTGCAACTAGGATACTAGTATGGACTATATGGGATACTACCATACCTAGTAGGTATCAGCTGCCTCTTGTCGCGACGGGGCCCCTGGTCTGCCGCTCCTCCGTCCATGAGCTGCACGTGGCGACCTGATTCATCTCACGCCCTCGGCCATCACGTGCCCCACGAGAAAATACCTACCTCGGTATTCTGACTGCGAAACCGAGTCCTGTCTGTGAAACGCGGAGCGCCGTGCCAGTATTTGGTGGTCTGTGCTCGCAAGATGCGATGCGTACACATGGACTAGGCGCTTCGATGACCTCATGAAGTAACCACAATATAGAATT
>Ga0182211_1000331_pt1 | contig 15152 bp, 17 predicted proteins | sample G5R1MG_20_FD_129660 | JGI IMG/M metagenome (GOLD analysis project Ga0182211, IMG submission 129660) | Switchgrass phyllosphere microbial communities from Michigan, USA - G5R2_MAIN_03OCT2016_LD1 MG | ecosystem: Host-associated > Plants > Phyllosphere > Phylloplane/Leaf | place: USA: Michigan... | reverse complement strand
TATAACAAATACACCTCTACAGTAGATAAAATCGCTTGATGAGTGACATGAGTGATGAAACTCGACAACCGGCCGCCAAGTGTCAGCAATGCCGGTAGGGATACGCAGAGGAGGCACGTGAGTCAAGATAGATAGGAAACGACAGTAGTGGATAGTATTGCAGTATCCTCTAGTAGATAAATAAATAAAAATAAATTACTACCCTCCTAGTATATAATTTAAATCCTAATATATATGTGTGGGCAGAGTCGGCCCGAATACAGCCTACGCGAGGCCGTACAGAGCCGTTGCCTGACACCAAGCTCCTAGATCACCGTCCTATCGCAATTCTTTAGAGGTCTGATGCCAACAATATTGCTACCTAAATAACTCGTTCTCCTGGCCCTATGCCCTCGCGGGAACGCGCTCGATCAGAAAGCTGCGCGACGCCCGATTTGTCATTCTCAGGGCGAAGGGAAAAGTTGCGTCGTGCGATCACTTCCTTATGCGATATTGGAACGGCACGGTGGGGAATAATGATCAATGTAAACGCCGATTCCAACTATGGTGAATAGCGCATACAAGGCCTAATACATGTTTGCAGCAGTAAATGAGAACCGCATTACTGTACCTCTGCGAAAACAAATTATTAATCTCGCTAACACCAGTTGCTTTATATCACGACTACTTAGCAGAATCCTAACACTCTGAGACACCTAGACAAGTAAATTCAAGTAGATATCTAAGCTTTAACAGGAAAGCAGGCTATTGAGTCCAATATCAGCAGATAAACTGAAATGCTAAACAACATTGAGGGGACAGATGAGCCTTAACGCTTATGTGATGAGTCCCCGCACTAATAGCGGGGCTGACGAGTCAACGACAGTAGCGTGGCACTGAGCTGAAATTGGGCTCCAAAGCGACCACAACTCCTAGTGGACATCGCGCTGCGTGTACGTGCTCCGAAAAGCCCTCTCCGCGACTTGCGTTACTTCTGAGCTGTCGTAACGCCTTTTGTCGCGTTGGTGCAACCATCCTCAACACAAGCTCGCAGCTTTTCTCAGGCTGACACCCAGGCAGAAGACCCTTCAATCTCATCGGCGTATCTCATACTTTCCACGAAACCATATGCGATACACGCATAATTCATACCACACCCACCCCATCGCCATCGCGGATATTTCTGCTGCTTATAATGGTCACATACTATGAGGAGGTCTCATTGGACCTTGCGGAGAATGATGCAGAGCTCATCGCAATAGCCGAAAAGCGAGTCTGTTCCCCCATCTACACTACCTGGGCATACATGAGGCTGATAGTGCAAGCAACAGTTGGGAGGCGATCAAACTTCCTTCGAAATTACTCCATGGACCGATTACTACACCACAATCGTTCCGAAACATCCCGAAGATCGTCTGATCGTTTTCAAGCCACCAAAGACATCCTCTCTAATCGGATGCATACGAGTTCGAGTTAAAGACAACACAAAGATCACATTGTGGGATATTGTAAGCAAGGATAGGCAATATATTGGGCTAGTGCCTGCAGGATGTCAGTTCGAAGCTATGGTGGTGGACGTGAAGATAATTACACCGACATAGGCAGGGGAAGTTTTCGCAGACGGTATCGCTGTCCCATCTCGATTGCATCTTCGCGTGGTATGGTATGCAAGATTGAGCTAACTCGATCTTCCGTCGGGATTGTCATGATGATTTCACCCAGAGTGTTGTTTTTCAAAATTACTTCAAACACCTCGCGAGGTACCTCAAATGCTGTTTCAATCCCAAGGTTCTCGCTTCTGTTTTTTTCCATACCTGTTACATGTTGAATTAGATAACTAGCCTTCCAAACACCATATGCTTACCTGTTGATGTCAAATTATCACTCTTGGCCTGTTCCGAAGGAGTGCCCTTGCCGCTGCACAGGTGAGGAGCGTCGTCAAAAGGTTTTGGAGCGATGCCAGCTTCATGAGTCGGAAACTCTGAAATATTCTTTCGAGGGCGTTTCGGAGCCTCGGAATACTCTAGCTCTTGGTATTCTGTGTTACCGATGAGTCAACTTGTCGATGCATAGAGCAACAGCACATACTCCTCTTGAATTTGCTTCCCTTGCCCGCACCAGCTGTCACAGCAAGCTGAAATTCAGTGCGGTGGAGCCATCCAGGTGGGAGCCAACGCTCTACATACTGAGGGGTAAGTTCCAAGAGGCAATGGAATGCGTTCTCGTCCAGTCTCGTAATGCCGAGGGGGGTGTAAGATGCTGCGACAAACAAAAACGTTTCGATATCCATCAGAGACAATTCTACGAATCTTGCCAGAGTCGGTTCTGTGCCTGAGTTATATACTGCTTTTATCATCTTTTGCATCCTGCTTTTGGGTGGTGCGAAGCGCTTTGCGTTTCCTTCTTCATCGGGGCCGGCACTCTTCAACAACTGCGCAGTCTTTGCGAGCATCTCGAGCACTCCAAGCTCATGGGTTAACCGTGCAGTCTTCTCTTTCAGTCTTTGTAAATCTATCGCTTGCAAGCTCGTAGTCCGTGCTTGCTGTCCAATGTGGTCGAGACTCGAACAAAGATGATCGATCTGCATCGCGGTGAATGAGCAATGGAGACAGCGTGATCGCAGACGGGGCAGAACTGGGTGATTAGATATACGAAGATATGCAAGCACAGATTGCAATTGTGGAAGGACATGAAGAATTCGAAATGTATTTTGTTCGAGCTTTATGCAGGGACAGTGGGGTTACAAATTGCAAACACGAAACTTGCAGCGTCAAGATAAACAGCCTGCAATTTGCAATCTTGAACCAATGGAATAGGTACATTGGCGAGCAGGCTAGGCGAACTGCTCGGGCGGATAGTCCTGCGGCATCGCGGAACAACACGCAAGCGGACCGCAACATCGCCTCAAGACGAGGCCTCCCATGCATGGTGCCTGTCGTGTGACATTGAGCATCACATGCATAGACCAGTTACAAGCTTCCGTAGTTGACCTAGCGAATTGGTTGTTATAGTATAGACGTGGCGAGCAACATGTAACTTGCAGGGAGTGTTCCTGGGCGTTAGTTAATGCAGGGGTACCTTACCACCTGCAGTTCATCCGCACTGCCAGTCCTGCAAGCCTAGCAAAATCATCCGCCCTAACAGCCTGGTACTTGCCAAAGAAATACACAAAATTAAAAGTAGTTATAAGAAGAGTACTTCTTTCCACGTAAACAACCAAGAAATCCTCACTTCTTTGCTATCATCACATATTCCTTGCCTTCTCTTGATGGTCAAGATGACCACCTCAATCGACAGTCAATTTCGAAATGCTGTCAAATCACGAAAGGCAAAAGAAGTGTTTATGAATAAATTCGACATAGCTTTCTATTCACAGAGTCCGTCATCTATTGGAACGGAAGGGCTTGGTTCATGCTCTGTTGTCCTCATTGTTTCTCGGCATGCGGCCATCCTCGGACATGTATCACCTCAGCCAGACAACGCCAACAAGAATGACCTTTACGCTGGCGAAAATCACGTACGATCTTTTATGGATCAACTCACAAGTTTTTACCAAAGATACCAGGCGTACTTCCAAGGCGAACTAGGTTCTTGGGTTGTCTGCGCGGTATATTTTAATGGTGTTGCCCTCCCCGAACAGCAGCAAATTATGGTGACGAAGCTCCGCGACGTGGGCCTGGCCGCGGATACCTCCAACACATATCAAGTCCCAACCAGGATTGACCACGCCGATCGTGGTTCTGTCTTTGTGGATGCTAGCGGAATCACAGTCCGAGTGTATGTAGAGGGCAAAATGATCCAAGAGATGACGAAAGCCGCTACATCTACTGCCTCGCACGCTTCCACGGCAACCTCTTCTACAACTACGGTACCACATTCCCAGCAGCAAGGTCAGCAAACCCAACAAGTGCTACAACTATTAGAAGTGAGCGCAAATGACGCAAAGATCAAATACAATGGCCGGTCGAAACGAACGACATACCAGTACATCTATATACAGGAGACAGGTGTTTACCAGGTGGATCGGGCGGCAAAGACACTCACTCCACTCCAAGCCGTTCCGCAGGATACTCTGATACACTTTCTGTATGCTCCAGGTGCCCCGGTTCAACAGCTGAGCAGTGGACGTTGGTGGACCTGGGATCCGACTACGCGAAACTTCACGTAAATTCTTTGGCACAGCTACCACAGTTACCTCTGCATTCTTTTCCTCGTGTAAGGTAGTGGCACTCTGATGTCTCCGTACGAGCGTCCTATAATCAATGTTATATTTGTTGCAATACATGTATAAATAAGTTGCTCGCGCCTATATTGATAGAGTTATGTTACGCCGGGTCGGGCCGGGCAACCTCTCTAACGTGAACCACTCAAAGCGATGTGGACCGTGCCCAAGACCAAAAGTGGGATGTGCACCGTGCTGCTGCGTTGGGGAAATCTCGTGATTGCGCTAGGTACCTTGTACAATGTCACTACCCCGCTTTTCTTCAGCTTATAAGCGCGGAGCTGCCTTGATCTTTGTTCGCGCCAAAAATTGAAATTCCATGCCATGCACTCTACACCGGCCCTCCCCCTGTCCCTCGAACAGGAAGCCGATCTGTGTTGTCAGGCTGCTTCTATCGGAGATTTTGATGGTGTCAAACACCATGTCCAGCAGCTTTTCTCCACTGCACATGTTGAAGAGAAACCGCATCCAGGGTTGCTGTACAATGCACTTCTCGAAGCGATCAAGCGAGACGACGTCAATATTGTGCAGTTACTGATTGACAACCAAGTTGGATGCGAAGATGGCCGTTTACCAGTTGAGCCTCCTGTGCGTGCGCGAGCCTTCAAGGTACTGGAACTGTTCCTTGAAAGAGGATTGGATATCAATGAGACGTTTAGGCGAAATGAGCCTCCCGTGCTAAGGTAGGATCCCCAAACATTGGACTCATTAACCTTTATTTACTTACATATGGATAGCATCCCTATTTGTACCGGTGATATGAAGATGGTCAAATGGTTGCTTGACCACGGTGCTAATCCCAACAGCCGCTGCGAATGGGATTGTACACCTGCATCGTATGCCATGTTTAGAGCTCCTCTCGATATAGTCAAATATCTTTTTGAAAAAGGGGCTGATCCAGCCTATGGAGAACTCCTTCAATGGGCTGTTATACGGACTGAATCGAACAGTCTGGAAGTGGTTCGCGATATTGTGGAGAAAGGTGCAGCAATTGATGAGATTAAGTATGCAAAACATTTAGAGTCATTTAACTCGCGTAAGCCCTATGGCTTTGGGACACCGCTACATCGAGCCGCAGAGCATGGAAAGCTGGATATTGTCATGTACCTGCTAGAGAAAGGCGCAAACCCCCTGAAACTGGACAGCAAAGAAAAAACGCCGCGTTTTTGGGCAGAGGCCAGGGGTCATGCGGAAGTGGTTCGTGTCCTCAAGATAGCAGAAGAGAATCATAATCAAGCGGCTTGAAAGCGCTTGCTTGATCGACTTGATTGCAGTCCTTAGTGAGTACTGCCTTGGTCTCGACGTTGATAAGGAAGATACAGTTGACTGACAGCGAAAGCGGCGTTACACCTTTTAGCTGAAGGCGCGAGTGTCTAGTGAAGGCACGAGTTGTACCAGTAAGCGAGGCGCTTCGATACGCGTTGCACACGGATCTCGAGGATTGGAGGCGGCAGGGAAAGTTCGTTATCCGGCCGCTTGCGGGTGCAAGCGCTTTTTGCCACTGCCGATAGTGCCTGAACATCTTAGGGTGCGGAACGTGTTCGCTTGACGCTACCACATAAAATATATTTGTGAACGCGAACGTCCATGGGACCACCGCCACCATGAGCTCAGCGTTTATCAGAAGGGAACCCAGTTCGAATGTCATGTCGCTAGCTGTGGTAGATACACAGACGGCTTTTCAACGAAGTACAGAAGGGTTGCCCCCGCAGCTTTGCACCAAAAGCTCAACCTGGTCTTCCACTGGACAGAATCACCGCTGAATCAGCTTGTGTTAATTTAAACCTCGTCATGGGTAGATATTGCGAAGCGTCTCGATCGAGCTCCTAAGGTATACAGAAGAAAGCATGAGTATGTACCTGCAGCTTCTAGGATATAACTCCTGCTGACACCGCGGCATCAAGTCCCACCGTGATGCGCTGAGAACGACAGCCCGCAGCTATATAGCCATATACCTTCGGTTGTATGACCCCTAGGTATATCACACCCAGTTACCAGGTTCGACTCAGTCTTTCCACATGTCATGTGCTTGTTTAAGCCGTCTAGAGTTCATCTCTCTTGTGATCATCCTTTGCCTTGGGAATAAAGTCCCAAGTGGTACCGAAATCGGGCATGTCAAAGTCTGGTTTAGGTAAGACTTCCTCCTTCTTCTTACTGCTCACTGACGTTAAAGCATCCAACAAGGTACCGTCGTCTAGGTCAATCGCCCATATCATGGTCCTGTGAAAGAAGTTATTAGCATCCAATACAAGAGGTTGGCCTAGCCATAAAATAATCGAGCCAGGATATGAGGTGTAATAATAGAGTTGACTTGCCCTCCCAAACACCTCTGATTTGCGTAATCAAGCTTGGCCTTGAGCGTTTCAGCATCATCAAAACTTGCCCACTGATTGCCACCCCAGGTGACAATCTTCGCTGCAGCCTCTCGGTCATGAGTAGTCGTTGCGCCATTCTTGATGATCTTGTTGAGCTCTGCCGCAGAGAGCACGCCAGGCGTTCCTGTACATTCGCCACCCTTGGCACCTTCGGTGAATTCGCAACCTGCAGTCATGCAATTGGGATCCTTCATCGTGAATGCTACGATAGACCGGTTAGCATAACCTGAGCCTAGCATGCGCAATGATAATCCGGCAGCAGGACTTACTTCGAGCATAGAACCCGAGGCCCATGACAACACGCGCAGGGTTGATGTTGTTCCTCCAAAGAAGCTCAAGACCGAGCTGGATCTCCGTGAGATTTGTATGCGCGTGCGCATGTGGGCCGATTGCCTTTACGGTGCTGTCCCAGACACCATCTGTTTTGATACATTATTAATCTTGTTCTCGCCGTGTATGAGGACGGATCATCTTACGGATGTCATAAGTCATGGCGTTGAACCAGTCCACCCACGGCTCCAAGTTGACAATATCGAATCCCTTCATGTACCTTGAAAAGTTGTCAGCATGTTCAGATTTCTGAGGCATGTTCAATTTTTCGTACCAGTAGGATGCTGGCTACATGATGTTAGCGTTTGCTCGTCACCCGTTCGACGGAGAAGCCAACTTACAAGCGTGATGGAGATCCCATAGTACCGACCCGACCCATTGAGATGCTCACGGAGCCTCTTGAGGAAGGTAGAATAGTTATGAAAATCTTCCGGTATTCCCCCGCGATCCTCTGCAACAGGGTATTCCCAATCGATGTCTACGCCATCGAAGTTATTGGCTTTCATGAAAGTCACGAGGGATTCGAAAAACTCGTCCTGTGCGGAAGTAGATTTGGCAAGGTCAGAAAAGGCGGTTCGATATGGGCCAGGATCGTTCATTGCCCATCCGCCGATGGCTAGGGAAGTTCTAGTCAGTGGCAGTCAGGGTATAGTGCAGGTTCTCACTCACCAATCCAGACCTGTAGGCCTGGCTGTCTTTCCTTCAGCCTCGTTACTCTCTGGTAAAGCTTAGGGGTCTCCGTATCCATGGCGTCGATACGAAAGGTTTTCGGATTGACGAGCGCAAACGCAAAGTTGATATGAGTATAAGCTGCCAGGGGAATATCTTCTGGCTCCATGCCTTTGCGTTGCTCAGTATCAGGTTTCAAGTACAGCAGTATAAAGCAGCACTTACGTCCGCAGGGTCTCTGCAAATTCCATCCTTCATAGTATCCGATGAGTTTCTTATCTGCGGTTTTGGTACTACATTGAGGCGACGAGACAACGGCGCCGTTGCAGAAATCCGCGGTTGTTCCACAGAATCCGAACTTGCTGCAACAAACCTTGAGAGGACATGTAGTAGCGTTCGACCACTTAGGTCCCCAACCAGGATCGCACTCGCTCTTGTAGTCACACGTCGATATACAGCCATCCCCACAAAACTTGGGGCCAAGCCCACAAACACCTTTGCCGGCATCATCTCTGAACAACCATTCAGCAGTGTCGATCTTTGGCCTTGCAACAGTACTCACACTGATCCACAGCATCCAATCTCGCACTTTTTGGTCTTACTGCAGGTGTACTTGGCTGCTGCCGTACCGTCACCCTCGGGAGCTGATGTCGGGGGGCTTTGAGACGAAACAAGCGTAAGGTTGAAGGACAGCAGACCGAGACCAAGAAGCAACCATGCTCTCGGCCATGGCTTTGGGACCATGATTATCGTAGATAGTGGGCGTGTAACGAGGTGTGTAAATGGATGCTCCAAATGAACAAGACAGTCGGCTCTGTCTTCAACGAGGGACAGGGAGACACAGTCACCCGGCAATTGGGCAAGTGACTGCCTAGACGATCTGCCACCTGGGCCTAGCACATGTCTTCGTCTATTCCCAGCCCTCTGTTTTGTGGTCTAGACTCATCGTTCAACAATCTGCGGCTTGTCCCGCGACAATTTCCTGTGAACACCGAGCCGAACGGGGACGGACATGGCGGCATGAGAGTGCCAAGCGGTGACATTGGCGCTCAAGATCCTTCCGTGTCGTGGTCTTGAAGCTGGTCATGCAATCAAAGCGCCATCTATCCATCTACATAGAAATACGAGGTATCCAAGGTGGCAGTGGTGCCGAAAAAGGCCGATATGCCCTGCATGCTTCATGTAGGCCGCATGAATACAATGCGTAGGGGTATGAGCCGCATGCAACCTTGGGGTAATCCTTGCCATCTGCATCTCCACCGGGTCCACACCATAATTGAAATTGAATCCTCTTTCACGAAATCTCACGCACAGGCCTCTCAGTGCGGGATTGGCGACTAGGTACCTTATTTCTGTATACGAGAGCTACTGGGCGGGACCCTTGTTTTAGTCTCAAGTCAAGACGGCTGAGAACGACAGGCCACCCCTGGTTACCAGACCATCATGCATCATGTAACGTCTACCGGCGAGATCATGTATGTCTACCGGGGAGATATTGGTACTTTGGGGGGGATTGGTCTCGCCCACTCTCGACACCATTCCATAGGTACCCTTCCACCTTTGACCTGAGTCGAGCAACGACACACATACATCGCTGCCATGTTTGCAGCATCTTTTTGTAAGACCTTTTTGGTCGCATCGTTTCTCATCCAGGGCATCATTGCTCAAGATAGTAGTCCGAAAGGTCGTACGCTTCCGGAAATCGCCGCAAATTGCAACGCCTTCCACACCGTTGTGAGCGGCGACGGATGTTACTCTGTGGAAACTAAATACCACATTTCGCACGCCGATTTCATCAAGTGGAACCCTGATGTTTCGGGCGACTGTCTGACCAACTTTTGGCTGAATTATTCGTACTGCGTCGGCATCGGCGCAGTTGCGAGTAAGAGCAGCTCCACGAGATTGTCAGCCACGAACACCACCAGCAGCGTCTCTTTGAAGCCATCCTCGCCAATCTCTCCAGGTAACAACACTTCCGCTACTACAACCACCCCATATTCCATCGCAAACCCGATTTCTACATGGAACGTATCTCGCAGCAATACAGTTGAAACTGCCTTCCCACCCAAGAAGACGCAGGCAGGACAGCCATCGTACTGTATCAATTGGCATTTGGTATCAGCTGGGGAAACTTGCCAGGATATCATTAGGCCAGCATCTGGGATGACGTTGGAGAAATTGTGAGTAAGACCAGATTCCAGAGACCGATTATACGAGCATTTCTGACTGTCAAAATACAGCCTAGAATGGAACCCAGCAGTAGACCGTGACTGTTCAGGACTATATGACGGCTGGTGGGTGTGCATTGCTATACAGCCTCAGTCTGTGACGGTCACGTTTGATCACGTTGTCACCAAGGGTCCGGTTGAGATTCCCAATGCTACAGTGCACACCCCAACAGTATACCCTACCGCCGACTCCAGCTTCGACCCTTCGCCTACCCAATCGGGTCTTGTATCGAACTGCAAGGCTTTTCATCGAGCCAAAGATGTAAGATTTACCGTCGCCCATGGACATAGTATGGTTTGTGCTAATATTCATGCTTCACCAGGGTGAGACGTGCAAGCAGCTGGTTGAATATGGTTTGTTTTCCCAAGAGCAGTTCCTCTCTTGGAACCCTGCTTTGAAAGGAAACTGCGACGGATTGTGGTCGAACTACTACTACTGTGTAGCTGCAGGAGACTTTCTGCCTGCACCTGCAACAGTCACAAAACGACCGAATTCCACTCCCCAGGGACAAATTAGTACCTGTACTTCGTGGTATAATGCTGACGAGGACGAGACATGTGACGATATCGTCGGTATGTTTGGCCGATTTTCGAAGGACGACCTCGTCAAATGGAACCCAAGTGTAGCTTCCAGCTGTGCAGGCTTGACTGAGGCACAGTACTTGTGCGTCGGCGTTCCTGGAACCCCCACGACTCGCACAGCTGCTCCACTGAGCACGACCGCTCCTACTAAACCACCAACACAAAGCGGAATGACTGCAAACTGCAAAGGACTGTGGCTAGTGTCCAGGTAAGCCAGAACCCCGCGCTGGATCAAGGTTCCATGTACTCATTTAATGCCAGATCGGACACATGCTCATCAATCGTCAAGAGCAATGGCATTTCGGAGAAGCAGCTACTTGAATGGAATCCAGCTCTAGGCACCTCCTCTTGCACCAACCTCAAACCGGACTTCTACATCTGTGTCGCTGCAGACGGAACCACAAATATCACCACAGGGCCTCCAACAGGCAGCCCCGCTTCATCCATCAGAAGTTCTGCTGGTTCCTCATCCACCCCGACGACCCCTGCTTTTAGCTCAGTCACGACCCCTCCGCCAACACAAGTAAGTCTACACTGAGCCTCCAATTTGGTAACCACATAAGTGGTGTGATGAACGTTTAAGTTGAGGCAACACCTTCCAGTGACTTTAACAAACGGAGCCTGGCTGTTGGCACTGATTGTGAAGGCCTGTAATCAAGAACCAGGTGCTGTGTTGGAGTTGCGGGGTCAGTTACCACGATCTATCATGGTCTTCCAGTACCGACATTCAGATGTAGCAAATCGTTATATTCGCTGCGGAGGTTGGGAGTTTTATTTTCTTTGGCTTTGCGTATTCGCGTGAATAATCTGACCAAATAACAATGTGCCATTCTTGATCAAGCCGACATAGCCTGCCTATGTTTGTGCCTCATTTGTTGCGCACACCTATGTGAATATTCTGTAGCGATGTATTCTACCCTGAGATGTCGGGCTAGGTGCACGTTCGGGAAATAGTCCTCTTTTCCGCTTTCTTCACCTCCAAAAAACCATGAGTCGCTGAACCACTGCGGTGCTGTTATAACCGAAGTCTGGGAGATTTGTGCTTTGCAGCTAGTAACGAAGAACGACGCGAGTGGACAAAACGCCTGTGGCAGCGGGTCATTTGGAAATAGATTTTTGATCAACAAATACATAATATAGATGAATAATTAGCGTAATACAAAGAGATTCCGAGTTCCAGAAAAAATACTACTGTGCAGATTGAGGGCCAAGAGAAGAAGCGGACATATGTAGAGACAGCCCCAATTAAAGATCATTTCCGTCGCATCCATCCGTAAAACCCCCTGAAGTCCTGACTACCTTGTTGTTCGCGAAACACCTCGCTTTCACCCAAATTGGGGTATGGAAGGAAGCACTCCACTCGTTACCATCACTATCTGGTGCGTCAAAGTAGGTAAACTTCCACACGGTAATACCCAGGCCCAGGCAGCCTTTCATACTGGGAATAATGGTGTTCTGACGGTAGTCCCAGCTGCTGAAGCCAGCCCCTATGACACATCCGTTAGCAGCTATCTCAGGTTCCTTTTGGGGACAGAGACTTGCCTTGGATCGAGTACTTGCTATAGACGAACTTATAATCTCCCTTACATTTACCATGTGCCTTCTTCAATGGCCATGGCCTGTTGTCTCGCTTGACGTTGATTTCATACGTGGTGTCAGCTCGCTGCCATCTTCCGCCGAACTTCCAGTTCAGGGGATTGTTGGGGTCGTTGCCATCGCAGCCGTTCACGATCCTCTTGAACGAGTCCTCACACTGGTACTTGTTGAAGTCGGCCGTGTTCTTGCTGAGCTGCATGTGGAAACTGTGCTCATCCGGCGTTCCCTCGAAAAAAGTCTTCTCCCATTTCCAGCCAACTTCATGTTCAGGCACTTTGACGTCATTGCAGAAAGCCTGTATGTTCTCGTTCATTTTGTCGCCTGTGGCGTAACCTTTGCGACCTTCCTTTTGCCAGCACTTGAACTCTTCCGTGACGGCGCACGTTTGGCTGTCTTGACCGAGGACCTTGGTACGGAGATCGATAGCTTTCGCAAGCGCAAACGAGGCAATCGTCTGATGTCCGAGCTCGTTGGGATGGAAGAGTTTGCCGAAAGAGTCCGGTAGTCCTAGGCCTAGTGTTGGATCTAGCCAGTCGTTATCTCCTGGACAGCTCGGTGGGGATGGTGCGCGTTTATCAAGCTTATACAAAACTTCGGCCTTCGGAGAAGGCGACTTCCACAGAATACTGTCGTAGATACTTGGGTCTATATTGTCGTCTGCAAATGTATCAATGTCTCGCTCATGGGGGAACTGATCTTCTCTTTTCCTGAGTTCCATTTGTTCGTTCTTGTTTACATAGGTCCATGGCTTGAAGAACTGCAAATTGGTCTGACTTCGGTCTGGGTACATTCCGCTTGAGGAAGGGTCACACATTTGTCCTTTGACACCGTCTCGTGCCCAGGGATCCCAGTTTGAGAACCCGATTTTGTAGTTGAGTGACCCATCCTTCTCCAGGTCAGCAATCACGGACCTAATCGCTTTGTTGATTGCCACAACGAGGTCGTTGAACTTCTTCCGCTTCTCGATAGTGAGCTTGAGAGGAGTCTTGAACCAATAAGCCGGGAAATACCTGCCATATGTCCAGTCTTGATCATTTGCGCAGGCCTCTGTCTCCGTATTGAAGAATTGGGCATAGCCATTGTAAACGACAATTCCATCCTTTTTCATCTTATCGTTGAGAGCAATGAGAATTTCCTTCAGGTTAGGCTTTAGGATGGTCTTGATATTCTCAGTGGCTTTATCAATAACTGCATTACAGCTTGCTTCTCCTTCGTAAGGAAGTAAGACGCATTTCTTTATCATTGCTGCCTAGAGGAAGAGTGTTAGCATTCGTTTCGATAGAAACGCTAAACACCCAAAATGAGGAACGAGGTTTGATATTGGCTTACCAAGCAAAGGTCATTTCCACCTGCAGTCATGATGGCCAAGTCGATATCTTCCTTGAGTGACACGACTTGCTCAAGTATTTGCCCCGATCGAGCTCCGCTACATGCGGGGAACTGGAAGTTATCAACTGAAGGCCCAATTACGCCATTGATAAGCCTCGGATAGGAAAGGTCGTATCGGGAGCAGAGCCAGTCCTCCTTCTGGTGAAACACGGTTCCTAAAATGTTTCCAGCACCTATACCAGCAGTGAAGCTGTCTCCTACGGCTGCTAGGGTTTTGACCCACGAGAAATCCGTCGGATCTAAATCGTTGCGGGCACGGAGTAGTGGAGTTTCTACAATGCTCGGGTTTGTGCGACTGTTGTTTTGTTCTTGTGGATGGATATGCCGGAGAAGATGGCCATGACGGTGACGATGATGGGGACTCGTCACAACATAGCCGATGGCAGGCGATAGGAGCGATGTGAGCAACACCGTCAGAATTAAAAAGGAAGACATAACTTCCGTGGAGGAAGGATGCGGATTTCGAAGTTGCTGTAAGAGAATTAGTCGATTATCTTAATAATAATGTTGTATGCTGACTTCTGTGGAGCAATCAGAGGAACTCACTCCAACTCTACTAAACGGTGTGGAGAGTCAAGACGGGAAGATTTCGCTGACTTTAATTCGCCATTCGGTGAGCAAGAATGGTTGAACCGGAAGCAAACTCGTATATGCTGCCTTACTCCACCGAGGCCGCAGTCTGTACCGTCGGTAGTATATTATGTAATAAGTTTAGTGCTGTGCAACTTTTGATTTTACGGTTTAACCACCTACCATGCTCGAAAGTGGACTCACCAGGGAGTAAGATTAGTCGGACCCAACTCGGGGAGCCATGAGTCGAGCTAGGACGGCAGGGCAAGCGCGTCACCATGATCAAAGCGATTCCTCATCTCCGAAAAGTGGTAAGACATTGCCTGGAGAAAAACTGACTGAATAGCGTACGTAGCACTACCGTATTGACTGGCAAACAACGGATTGAGTCTAGCAGGGATTAAGCAGGCTAGGCATGGGTGAGCGCAAATTAGAAGCTGACTGGCTGAATAGCCGAGAATCTCTCCAGACTTTTTAAGCCCTACGATTGGGGTAAACCCTTGCTAGACCATTTAATCCCTGCTAGACTCAATCCGTTGTTTGCCAGTCAATACGGTACCTATGCATAAGGGGTTTTGGTTGGCTACGTAACCGAGACTTGAGTAGGTATTGCCGGGTATCTCCACCGGCCTATCCCGCGAACGCAGGGGCGCGGCTCGCTTATCAAGCTATGCTGACACGTACATAGGTACCTACTCGCCATCGTATGTTTCTTTCAATCGGAAATTACCTTCCAGGGATCTAGAACAAAAAGCTTTACACCGCATCTTAAAACCGAGTGGTTTTTATAACCCTACGGATTCTAGCGGCTATTTACCTACTCGTGCGATCATGGAAGAGAATTTCGCCAGGACGGATGGGAGAATCGCTTGGTAAAGGTAACGTGCTAGCCCCACCCACAAAGCATAGGCCGGCTGACGACTGACACTCACTAGGCGCCACTTGGGCAAGGTGATCAATCTCGAAGAGATATCTTCACGCAGGCGCCTATCTCCCTAGTCCATATGCAGGATTTTTCAGGGTCACAATTAGTGGGTTAGCCGCAAATGTTACTTCGGTAAATTACCTATAGTTACTTGTAGGATCAACAACTATATAAAATGGATCTACTTTGTAACCCTATACAAGAGTTCACGCCGCAGCTTCCTAAAAAGAACAACCGTAATAAGCCAAGGGCGTGCCGAGATCAAGGCCAGGGAGTCTCGGACGTCT
>Ga0182211_1000330_pt1 | contig 15176 bp, 12 predicted proteins | sample G5R1MG_20_FD_129660 | JGI IMG/M metagenome (GOLD analysis project Ga0182211, IMG submission 129660) | Switchgrass phyllosphere microbial communities from Michigan, USA - G5R2_MAIN_03OCT2016_LD1 MG | ecosystem: Host-associated > Plants > Phyllosphere > Phylloplane/Leaf | place: USA: Michigan... | reverse complement strand
GTGGCGGGCGGCGGTGGCGGTGGTATTGGTACTGTTAATGCGCCTTCTTCGCTAGGTAAGGGTGGTGGAGGTGGAGGATTTGGCGGCGGATGATCCATTCTGAACGTTGCAGTTGTGTCCTCGTCGTCACCGCGTTCATGTTGTCCCGCGCCGCCCGCTAGTGAGAGCTACAAAATCTCCAAGCTCCCCGCCCGCACTTTCTCTCTCCAACGGCCTGCCTCGCCAACGCTGCGTTTCTTTGCATACACACAGACGCTTCCCGAAGCTGTCCCTTACCCGCAAATGAGAAATTCGGAGTAATCTTCACCTTCATCATGCCTGTTATGGCGGTACTGCCCGTAAGGGCCTGGCGTGACTCACGTCTGCATTCGGCATCAGAAAATTCAGGGCCCACGAGACGCGCGGCGCTTGTTCTTCGGACTGGCGCGGTGGGTGGACTGGGTACCCTATGGGAGCTGGTGCGAAGATTGTGTGCCTTTTACCCGCTTGCGGAGGGGCGACACTATAGTACAATACGCAGCGTACTTGACCTCGAGTAGCTTCGGCGAAAGAGGGCACGGTATCATTCGATTCTGATTACTCTGGCAAGGCAGGCCGTTCACCTTTTTTTTCGCTCTTGTAAGTGCGCTGCCGATGCGATTCCCAGGTTCCATGGATACTACTAATAGAAAAACATGGCGAACAATCCGGACATTTCTCGCCGTCCACGACGCTCTATCCGGCCTTCCCCCCTGCCTCCAGCGCGTACATCAGGTCTGTTCTTAGCGTTAGCTTCGTGCCGCTTACAACATCGTCGCCCGAATGGAGGAGGTTTCGATGTTGGAAGAGCAAAACGCGGCCACACTTGGGCATCACATCGATGCGCTTATCCATGCTGTACGAGTAGAAGGTGGTGGCACCCCCTTCGAGCAGTCTTGGACCGTTCGGGCCAATGGCGTCGTTCAGGTACAAGTGTAGCGTGAAGTACGACCGCTCGGAGCGGTCAGGTGTTTCATATGTGCCATCGCAATGCGCTGCTATTTCAGTAAACAATACCAAATTGTGGCCTCGGTGCGTACCTTTGAAATACTCCCCGCCCACGTATTTGAGATATCGCCCCCGTTCGTTCAGCCTCGTCACTTTCCACGTCTCATTCCGTTTTACAGGAGCATGGCCTGTTACGCCGGCCCAGTTCTGAAGTCGATGGATTTCTGGCACGGAACTTTCGACTCTGGCCCATAGCTTGGCCATAATCTCACGGTTGTCCCATAGGATGCGCCCGCACTTCCGCGTGTCCTCGTACATGGCTTGCCTCCCATCTCCAATATTGACCAGAGCCCTCTCCCAGATGCCGTCTGTGGTCGCTTCAGCTGCCTTCACCAGTTGCCTGCATTCTGCTTCGGTCATGACCCCGTCAAGCACAACCGCCCAGGCGCCGTCATACTCAGACAATCCTGCTTCTGCGAAATTGATACCTGTTCGTGTAATATTGGGGGCTGGGCCTTCCAGGAAACTTTGGGGTAATATGCAGCCAGTCGTTGGAGCAGCCATTGCTGTTTGCGTTCCGTAGAGGAATTTTTGGAAGACAAAGTGTTCGGGATGCAATGCTATCGAGAGGCTGAGCCTCCTCGTACGAGGCTGTGCTACTGCTGCCTGGAGTGAGCGTCTCCGTCCCCCATGAATCGTGTGTATGGCCGGCAGTAAGAATGAGTCAAGACGAATAATTTCTGGAGACCTGGCGTCACCATGGCTGGAGATTCACCACGTCCGGCGACACGGTGCCGTGAAGGGCTCGATTTGCCCTCGAAAAACAGGAGAAAGCCGGCGGTAGGCCGGTACCGAGCCGACTTCGTCATTCCCGAAGACCACTATAAATGTCTGATATCCAGATTCTAGATAGTGATAGATAATGCCGGCCATCCTTCGTCGTACTACCGTCACGCAAACAATGGTCTTGGAAGGTGGCCTGTCCCCAGCCTTTTCGGTGGCGCTAGTCACGAGGGCCGTGTTTCAGGCTCGGTCGCCCGGCCAGCTCCATCGACCCTGTCGCATCCTTATCCTCATCACCACCCACCATCCTCAACTCGAACCAAGTCCACGGCACGACCACGACCGTTGGCCGGATACGACAAGCACAAACGCGCGTGAACCTTCAAGCTCCATTAGCGACGCGCAGCCAACGCGCATTAATCCCCTGCCTGTGCTGGTTGCTCCCCCAGTGATTGCGCCAAGCCTTAAGGCCGACTTCACTCCTAATTTCCCGCGCTCACTCTCGACAACAGCGACTGGAGCATCCCCCCACGCCGCCGAACTCACGGAAAAACGACACCCCCGCCTCTCCCATCGCCATCGCACGTTTCGACTTTCTCCGCTGCCGCACAGGGTCGTGGTTTTGTTTTGCTCCGCAATCGCAGTGCGCAGTCACGCAAACAAACACACTGCGGACTCCGCGCCCGCCCCGGACGTCGCGTCTATCGATAACTCCATCTTCTTGACAAACCTGCGACCTCGTCGCGCGCCATTCGTTACCGAAACAACGCCAAGATACCGCTACCATGTCGCACTTCGATCACATGGACGGCCACATGGAGGCCCGAAACCGCAATCGCTTCCCGACTTTGCACGAAGTGCTGAGCCGTAGCACAGTCGCCCCTCTCGATCTATTCTCCTTCTACATCTACATGCGGGACCAGCAACGATCCGTCGACTATCTGGACTTCTGGTAAAGCGAATCACGACCTGAGCAAGCTGCGGCATACTAACGCTCAACAGGCTTGATGTGTCGCAACATCTTCAGCTGTGCAGGCTTTACGTTCGCCGCCTGCACCGGTCCATGATTGAGGAGACACCCGATCTTGACAGGAATAGCAAGCCATCGTCCTTGATCTTCGACCATACTGGAGAGCCCATTTCGAACGAGAAAGCCGACAACATGTCTGATCAGCGTCTTTCTGCATTCCTTCGTTCGGAACGCGGAAGTCGCAACCACTCCCCCCAGAATAGTCAGGGTAGCAACCAGAGCCGTGAGCCTCTACCGCGGCCAAGCATGGCTTTGACGGGGACACCCGGCGACTCAGGCCATCATTCCTCCCTGGACAACAGTCAGCCACGGCGAGAAGATCTCCGCGCATCTGCCGAGAAGATTCTGTACACCTACCTTCTACCAGGATCGGAAAGAGAAATTCTCATACCCCAGAGTGTTCTCAATGAGGTTCAAGATGCCATCGAAGGACCAGAGCAACGTGCAGACCCTGAGCTGTTTGATCCTGCGAAAGACTATGTGTTTCAGGCCATGGAGCGCGATGCCTACCCAGGGTTCCTCCAGAATAAGGGACTTGGCAATCTCGTTCCCCAGGGTATGATGTTGCGACTCATCCTCGGTCTGATCTGCTTCTTCGCCGCAGTCTGGGCTTCCTTTATTCTCATCTTCCTCAACAAGTCGAGAGCCACAAGATGCTGGGTGTGTATGCTCCATTTTCCCCACCATGGGCCATTAACTGACGTCGCTCTAGGTCATCCTTCCTTTTACGATTGCGATTTACCTTATCTTTACTCACCAGTACATGCTTGACCCTATCATCGCCCTAGCGGGATACAGCGAGTACACCTTCTTCGACTTCAACACGATCAGAGAGCCTTTTGTTCGAAAGACATTGAACCGACGCTCGATTACCGTGCTGCTCATGTTCATCGCCTTCACGGCAGCTGTCTGCTGTCTCTTTATCCTTGTTCCCGGAAAGCGCCTCTGAGTGTCTATCAGGGCCCCTGTTGCAGCAATTGCAAACGCATCATGTCCCAATTGTCTTTTTGTTCACGGGCGTTTTTTTTCTCTACACATGTTTCGAGCGTATAGTATACTTTTGAAGGCTGGAAGAGGCAGTCACAAGAGTGAGTGAGGAAAACAAAACCTCAACTAGATACCCCTTCGCTCGACCAGACATACAGCCTACGGCCGAGTGTTTTCTTTTGTCTGCTTGGATTGTCGGGCTTGTGTTCGTTCCTGCCTCCCCCGGGCACCGTTGGCGTTGGGCACATGGGTGTTCATTGGTAGTATCAGACAGTCCGAGTAACAACCATTCATTTGTTACATTGAATTTTCTGGTGTCTCGTGAAAGAAGATTCAGTAACGTGGGGGGCCACTACCAATTGATCAGCGGCTTGTTGATGCATGGAGTTAGTTGGGCTGCAGGCTAGCGCAGATGACGTGAATCGCGAGTCGCGAACCACCGAGGCGTTGGAGTTGAAGCCTCCAGGACTTCGCATTCACGTATATCATCGCCTCGGGACGACGCCGCCCTTCTCCACCCAATCGAATATAGAATAGTGTGTGCCTGGGCGGAAGCAATTGCAGATAGGATGAGCGGACCAACCGCGAAGAGCAAAAGAGGGCCTACCGTGCTGATGACGGATGCGCGAGACGCACCACCACGCGGCCCGCAGCGAACGCCTACGGCACAGCGACTCCAGAGCGGCGGCAAGCTCATCTCGGTTGACAACATCCTGCAATACGCTTCAGATATTCCTTCGCAGCAGCGACGGGGTCCGCCTGTCCATCGCCCTCTGATGCACACGCGCACGCCCAGCGGCCGGCACCCGCTCGACCCTAAGCTGTCCGGCCGCCTCATTCCTCAGCACATGCCCACGCGATCGAGCAAACTCAGCGAAAAGCTGGTTCTGCTGCCTGAGACGGACGAGCAGGACGGTGACGAAAAGGGCGACTTCGACGACGACGACGAGGGCCACCACGGGCCACCCACCGACGAGGACCTGGCGCGGCAGACCGTCAAGGGCGGGCCAAAAGACAAGAGCTATGCCGAGCGGTTGCCCAAGGCCAAACGAACCGACAAGCTCTCGCGCGTCACGGCGTACTGCACCGCGCAAGCCTACAAGATGAAGAGCACGGCCGCGTTTGTCAAAGACCAGCACCATGCGCGCACCAAGCTGTATGACGACTGCCTGTATACTGTGTACCACCTACCCTTACTGCCCGGTAGCGACGGCTATCGCGTGCGCAGTAGTCCGGCCTTGAAGAGTCCTGGCGGCAAGACGGTTCTTGATGAAGAGATTGAGCGCAACGAGCAGCGCGACCACCACGAGGGCTACTTCGGCGACGAGGAGACATACTATGTCCGCGACGAGCACGAGTTAGACACGCCATATGATGGCCCCCTCGACCGCAGAGACTCACTCGAAGGAACACGCATCGCACCCAATGCCCTTACGTTTGGCGAAATGTTTGTCTTCTCCTACGGAGTTGCCGTTTTCTGGAACTTTACGGAAAAGCAAGAAAAGGACATCCTCGCCGACTTGACCTTTAGCTCTACAGCGACGGGTGTCTCGTTGGCAACGCGTCCCTTAACGGAGTCCGACTTTGAAACCGAGGAGTTCCATTTCGAGTACAACGCTGACATTCCACGACCGCGTGTGTACAACGACATGATCACCCTGAAGAGCGGAGATCACATGATTAAACTTGCCATGAGCCACGCCATCGCTCAAAGTACAAAATTAAGTCTCTTCGAGGAAGGCATGTCTCGAACCATGTTGGCCGCACAAAACGTGCCCAAGCGTCTTGCTCTGACTGGAAACCTGGGCATGGCGCGAACAGACGTCGTGAAGATGATTGGACAACTCTTCACCAGTCGTGTCGACGTCAACCTCTGTAAGCCTCCTTTGCCTCATGACTTCCCCTTGTCCATGCCGCACTCCACTAACCAGTCCAAATTCGCAGCATCCAATATGCTCGACACCCCCAACTTCTTTTGGGACTCTGAACCCACCCTCCACCCGCTCTACACCGCTGTCCGCGAATACCTTGAAATCAAGCCACGCATCCAAGGCCTCAACGAGCGTTGCCAAGTCTTCCTTGACCTGGGCGAAATTCTCAGCGATAGTATTTCCGACCGCAAGATGACACGCATCACCTGGATCATCATCATCCTCATTGTACTCAGTATCTGCGTGACTTGCTTAGAGGTACTGCTGAGATTTGCTATTCTAAACGCGCAAAAGAGCAAGGGGCAGCTTGTTGGCGAGATGGGGACTACGGTGGCGGGGAAGCTGGCGAGGATAGGGCCGCCGAGTTATGCGGGACCCAGTTTGTTGGCGGCAAGAGGGGTGGTGTGGGTTGGAAGTGGGGTTAAGAGATTGTTCTTCTAAGTGGAGAGGGCTCCAAGGTATTGAATGGCGTTGGGGAGTTTGTACAGACACCCATTTTCTTATTTTGCGCTCTGGTGGAGCTCTGGCATAGCGATGGCGTTTGGTTCGCGAAAGATGCGGCTCTTTTTATTGATAGACTTGGTTCCGTTGCGCAGGATCCTAGGCAGTACTTCGTCTGGTAGCGGTGTATCATCCCATTTTACTCCAATTCGATTCAATCCTGCGATGCTGATCATCACGTCGAACAGGTGCGCGGTGACGAACGTGCTCGTGGACCCCAGTTGTTCCCTTCACCGCGCTAAACGATCTTCGGCTCAGTCCGCGGTCGAATTATAACGTCACCAACCCCCTTAAAATCCAACGAACACGCAATATATAGTATCGTGAACACGGTACCAAGCCGCAATGAGAGCAGCCATCAGCTACTACACACATGGACTCACCGTACATCACACGCGGTAATACGCATGCATTCTGGCATGCCGAACTGACCAGCTCGTATGCGCCCCGGAAGAAGCGATCGGCAAAATTTCCACGGAAAGAGGCGGAAGGGACGAGGAATGGGTTACAGCTCGAGGCGCCCAAGGAAGTCAGGCGTGTGGACAGCGCAAACTTACGCGATAGAGAGGCAACCCCCAGCCAAGCTCTCTCTACTGCCGACACGCAGAAAAACCCATCGGAGCCACGAGAAGGGAGCCAGGTGCCCGTGATTGGCGTGCCCAAGGTCCTCGTGCCCAGAATTGAAGATCCAAAAGCCGCCGCCGGGTCGAATACCTCGCCCACCCAAATTCTCAAATATCTCTTCTCCGATGCTGGCCTCGAGTCCAGCCGATCCGAGCATGAGAACCGACATGCGCGAACCCTCGGCACATGCACCACAACCTACTCCCAGCTCCTCACCCCGTTCGAAGAACTCCTCTGCGCAGTCGTCCTCTCGCGAGCCATCCCCCGGGATCTAGGCCTACAGGTCATCCGCACCGTCCTCAACGCCCCGTACAACTTTTCCAGTTCCGTCGCTATCAAGATCGCCGGGCCTGACAAAGTCAAGCAAGCGTTCCGCCACGCACGGTCACAGAATACGGGTAAGATTGCTGACGAAATCGACATCATCGCCGAAGCCGTTTCGAACAATAACTGGCACAACGATCTTGCAAGGCTGCGCAGGCTGGGGAAAGGGTCGGTCGAGGCGGAGCGCGAGGTGCTCAGGAGGAGTATCAAGGGTATGGGGAAGACAGGGTTGGACATATTCTACAGACGAGTACAGTGGCAGTGGGAGGAGATCTTTCCCTACATCAGCCCACGGACGCTGTCCTCGCTTGAGAAGCTAGGGTTACCGAAGCGGCCGGAGAGTTTGCTGAAGATGATTGAGGTTCGATGGGCAGAGTTGGGCATATCAGACCTGGAGAAATTCAGCGTTGAGGAGAAAAGAAAAAGGGCGTTTGTCACGTTGCTTGAAAGGGCCGTCGGAGCGGACTTGGAAAAGAAGACGCAAGAGATTCGGGAAGAGGCGTCCATGTTGTTGTAAAAATGAAGCGAAGCGTCCATGGCAAACGCTCAAAGCTCGATATTCTCCTGCTTCTCTGAAACTGGTTTTGCCGTCTTCACCAGCCTGTTAAGCCATGTACCGAGCCTATACCCAGCCTTGCTGATTTGCAGCTCGACAATGGGGACGCCGCCAAGCGCATAGCCGTTGGTGCCCAAGTCCGTGTCATTGCGAACGTTGGCCCACACATAGTCACAGTCCCATCGATTGCTCTCTTTGGCGTAAGCCGTCGCACATAGTTCAGGCGTGGCAGGATCGCTGCAAGCCAGCCACAAAGCAGGCGGCGTGAGAAACTCGTCTTTGCGGATCCGAGAGACGAGGCCGCCGAAGAAGGGATCAATCGACTGGTTTGAGAAGGGCTTGCTCACGTTGGCGGCGAAATAAGGGATGTAATGATCCCAAACCTACATGTCATGAGTCGGGGCACAGCAACGATGGAGGAAGAATCCACTTACCGCATGCAGCTGGGTGGTGACATTGGCGAAGATGACTTTATATGTGTTGCCCCCCACGGCTCTCCCATTTGCATGAAGAGGCTGATGGATATCTCCAAAAAAGTGCGCAACCCATTTCAGTGCGTAGGAGCACGTTCGATTGCTGCCTCCGCCGACTGCCCCGGGTTTCAAGTCTTGTATGCATTCCCGCAAGATTCCCGTCTGATTCGCGATGGCGCTGACAACGCAGCCGCCCTTTGCGCAGTCCTTCTCATAGTCCAGATGGCAGTACTCGGGCGCGCGGTCATGGGTGTCGATCCAGTGCCATTGGTAGGAAAAGCGGCCTTCGGCAGTGTGTGCGTAGGCGTCTGCCCAGCCGGCTGCGCGGCCGACGGACCCTTCGTATTTGGGCTCGAGGAGTCGTGCAAGTACCGCTGTAGTTTCTGGCTCGAGGAACTGCTCAGCCATGAAACCGATCTGATTATGCACTACATCCGTCAAGTTAATCGAGTACATGCGTTGGGCGTCATCCTAGACTCCTGTACGCACCGTCGACATTCCACGCTGCCGCTGAGGCGAATAGGCCGCTGCCAACGAGCAGTGCTTTGATCAACATGCCGCCGATACGTCCTTGGTGTTCTTGATTGCGATCGGATAGTAAAGCATAACTGGGCCAGTCTGCTCCAGGTAAAGAGCCACGGGGTGCATGCACCACGTCTGCTATTTGTACAGCAGCGCAAGTGACGAGGTAGTAGATGGCAATTGGACGCGTGACGTTCAGCCATGGCGCGCCGGTGCTGTGCAGGGATGCCGGCGCTTACCAGGACTAAGTTAGTTATGTAGCCAACCTAATGTAGATGTAGATGCTGCCATCACTATCCATGTTGAAAAGAAAACAACGGTAGGAACACCCTGGGGGGTTTCCATGGAGGAGTTGGCACTGTGTGGCAATCGCCAACGGGTGTCCAGAATCGCCCCTCTGCGTTCGAGCTTCGAGCAAGACTTTCAACCACTACGTCTATAACGTACCCTACTGTGACCCTTTTCTCGCTTTCAACACATCCTTATCCAGAACCTTACCGCGCCTTCAAGTCGGCATGCTCAGATTCCCGCGCCCAACGATTCGCTTGCGCGCCCCAAGACCTTCCCTGATTCCAGCTCGACCATTCGTCTCTGCGCGAGCATCGGGAATCAACACACCCTTTCGCCCTACCGCTAGCCATCCTCAGCAACCTCGTATTGCTCCAGAACGCACGCCATTCGTGGTCAGTATATATGCTCAATCAGAGAAAGAGAAGGAAACCAGTCGAGCACCATGCCTAGCCTCCTTGACCCAAGACTTTCTGCTGAGCTCAGCTGGCTGCAAAGATGCCGCAATGCGGGAAGAAAAATCAACCGAAAGTTTCCAGCACCACCATAATCTGGAAGAGCCAAGGAATGCTACGAGATCCGCCTCCCCTCTCTCCTGGGAAGTTCCCACAGTGTGGCCCTACCTTTGGTGAATGAATCTCTACGCCCAGAGCCCGCCAGGTCACTTCCTACAGGTATGAGAACTGTGCTATGGACAGGGCGATTCGAGAGGTGCTTTGGATCTTGGACGCGGCTAGGGCAAAACAACAGCTGGCCGGCTCATGCTTACCGATCCGCAGCAGCAAGCGGTATGAGATGGTGTTATGACCTCAAAGTGTAATGACAAGGAACAGAAGTAGGATTCGTTGGTAGAAGCAGCAGAGTGAGCTGGAAGATCCTGGTTCGGTTCGTAAACATGGAAGAAAAGGCGATGACAGCCCCGTCACCCGTGGGTGGCTTAAATAGGCTTAGCGCGCCTACGTGTGGGGTACATGGTTATGCATGCCCTGTTTTGGTAGCGTCGTAGAAGACCCGTAGAGCGCTCTCACCTTTTTCCCATGTCGATTTGATTTCTCTCACGAGGTTCTCATGACATCCATCCTCTTTCTCAGAGGACACCTGCCATGTCCAGCTCACGAAACCCCGCCCACGGCAATGACGCGCCACGCGATAGCGCCCCATCTTCCCAGCAACCAGTTCAACCACAAAGTGAAGCTTCAACGTCACAAAATCGCACGAAGGCGGAAGGGTCTAGCTATGCTGGCTCCTATCGGCCCTCCGATGTACAGCAACAGGACTCGTCAGTTTTCCACTACTAGTAGTCTTGAAATTACTAATGAACTGGCCAGGATACCATTGGACTCTCGCTATGATTTTGATGCAAACCTGCCTCACGACAGTGAAGCAGCAAACCCAGACCAACCTCCACCAGCCTACACTGAGCTTCCAGGTCAAATCGACAACGAAGGACTGGGAACGAACGCAATCGTAGCGGAGGATGGCCGTGTCAACATCCGTATTGACCAAAAAAGCCGCGCACTCTCACAGCTGATACTCCCCCAACTGCAGCGCCAGCTCACTCAATCTCAAGATGACCCTGCACCTCTACCTCCTTATGTGCCCGAATTCTTGGGTGGCGCACCAGGACAGGAGCCACCGCCGCCCTTGAATGTTGTTATACAAGTCGTGGGATCGAGAGGCGACGTGCAGCCATTCATTGCGCTTGGCAAGGTGCTCAAGGATACCTATGGTCACCGTGTACGACTGGCGACACACCCCACTTTCAACGACTTTGTCACAGAAAATGGCCTAGAGTTTTTTAGTATTGGTGGGGATCCTGCTGAGCGTGAGTTGATCTTGAGTGCAAATATCTCTCTTGAGCAGAGCATGCTGACAAGGGTAGTCATGGCTTTCATGGTCAAAAACCCTGGATTGATGCCTGGATTTGATACTCTCCGCAGCGGTGATGTTGGAAAGAGGAGAAAGGGCATTGCAGAGATCTTGCGTGGAACCTGGAGATCGTGCATTGAAACGGGTAACGGGCTTGGGGTCGACCCGCTCACACAGACGGTGGAAGAGTGGATGGGCGTCGAGGATCAGTTACCGGAGCAGCTGAAGAAGCCATTTGTCGCCGATGCCATCATTGCGAATCCTCCGGCCTTTGGGCATATTCACTGTGCTGAGAAGCTCGGTGTTCCGCTGCACATGATGTTCACGTACGTTACCAACGACCCCGGCGCCTGTTGTACTAATTACCATCAAGTATGCCCTGGTCTCCCACACAACAGTTCCCACATCCTTTGGCAAACATAAGATCTTCAAACGCAGATGCTACAATCACGAATTACATATCTTACATTATGGTAGACATACTAACTTGGCAAGGTCTGGGAGATATAATTAATAGGTTTCGCAAAGACAGTCTTCATTTGGATCCCATCAGCGGCATTTGGGCTCCTGCTATGCTCGCGCGTTTGAAGGTACCCTTCACATACTGCTGGTAACTATGGCCCTCCAATGCAGGACTTCTCTGGCTTACACAGAAAAGGTCGCCAGCTCTAATTCCCAAGCCCAAGGACTGGAGTCATCACATCTCCGTCGCCGGCTTTTACTTCCTTAATCTTGCCTCCGACTATACTCCCGAACCAGATCTCGCAGCTTTCCTTGCTGCAGGTGAACCTCCCGTCTATATTGGCTTCGGGTCAATCGTGGTAGAAGACCCTGATGCTATGACGAAGATGATCTTTGATGCAGTCAGGATTACTGGAAAGCGTGCACTTGTCTCAAAGGGCTGGGGAGGTCTAGGTGCTGATGAGCTTGGCAAACCTGATGGCGTCTTCATGCTCGGCAATTGTCCCCACGACTGGCTCTTCAAACACGTTTCTGCCGTCGTACATCATGGTGGAGCCGGAACCACAGCAGCAGGCATTGCTTCTGGAAGACCAACTGTCGTAGTTCCTTTCTTCGGAGACCAGGCCTTTTGGGGAGCAATGGTATCGAGGGCTGGTGCCGGACCAGATCCAATTCCATACAAGGACCTTACCGCGGAGAAGCTCGCAGGTGCGATCAGTGAAGCTCTGAGACCCGACTCTCTCGAGAAAGCACAAGATTTGTGCGAGGGAATCAAGCAAGAGAATGGTGCACAGAAAGGTGCCCAGTCTTTCCATCAGATGCTGAGCTATGATGCGATGCGCTGTGCAGTAATGCCAAATAAGACAGCTGTATGGAGGATCAAACGCACACAGACCAGATTGAGTGCTAAAGCAGCCACTATCCTTGCGCAACAAGGCGAAGTTGACTTCTCGGAATTGAAACTGTATGTATGCTTGATAGAAGGATAGTGAAGACCTACTAACGGGGGCAGATTCCGGGCACGCGAATATGTACCAGATGAAGGCCCGTGGGACCCTGTTACCGGTGCCGTGGGTGCTCTGATGGGTACTGTAACTTCAGTCATGATGGGAGTTGCAGATATGCCTGTTCAAACCCTGAAGATGTTGAACATCCACCCCGACTCTAAGTCGAGGAAGGGCAAAGAGAAGGCAGTCAGTGACACGACTCTAATCGGCGAGCCAAGTCGCGATGCCCGACTAGGAAATTCAAGGACCACCACCAATTCCACAGATGCGTCCCTTGCGAGCGATTCTAATGTACCATTAACACATGGATCCTCGAATGATCCGGTACGCATACATTCCGATAATCGTCCGACCAAAAGCCCCAAAATTACGGGAGCATCGACCCATACGTCCACACTCGTATCTGGAGAGTCTTCTGTCGCTGGAATAGATAAATTATCAGCGACAAACAAGCGTGGGGAGGATTCTCACAAACCAGGACTTGGGGAGAGTATGGACTCTGCAGTCGACACTGGAAAAGGTCTAGCTAGGATTGTTGGGGCTAGCTTCAAGTCTCCGATGGACTTTTCTCTCGGCATAGCAAAGGGGTTTCATAACGCGCCAAAGCTATATGGTGCCGAAGTCAGACAGGTGGAGAAGGTCACCGACTTTCAAAGTGGAATCAAGACAGCTGCCAAGGTGTGATAGCGCAATAACATCAGTTGCGTGCCATGGCTAACAGCCTCATTAGCAATTCGGATTTGGACTCTACGATGGTATCACTGGCATCGTCACTGATCCTTACAAAGGCGCAAAGAAAGAAGGTGGTATCGGCTTTATCAAAGGATTCGGCCGAGGTATCATGAGCGTCCCCTTTCGCGTGATAGGGGGTGCTTGGTCAGTTCCCGGATATGCCATGAAGGGCCTGTACCAGGAGATGATTAAGAGTAAGGGTAAGAGTGTACAGAACTACATCATAGCTGCCCGCATCGCGCAGGGTTGCGATGAAGCATCATCTGTGACCCAACAGGAAAGAGATAACATTGTCAGCAAGTGGAAGTACATCAAAGTAAACACCAAGAAGAAGCGCAACCCTGGAGCTGAGCAGATAGACTCTCTTTACTCTCTCGTCGAAGAGAAGAGAAAACGTTGGACCAATCGCCAGGAACCTGTCAACTCGGTTTTGAACAGACTGGAATCTCATTCATCCTTGCCACCACACATGAGTCCAGCAGATAGTCATTTTGAATCAACTCGACCACAGGACGACCCGGAGCCGGAAATACGCTCTACAATCCCCAGCTGGCGCCAACAAGAGGCCGAGCGTGTCAGGGCCATACGCCGACAGGAAATCGACGTGCCAACACAAGCGCAAAACGCCCATTCTCTTGATTCCCAGCTCCTCGAGCAAGAAGAAGCCGAACGGCGCGAGCTGGACAAAGCCATTGCCGCATCTGTAGCCGAAGCCTCGCGCGGCAACCCGGAAGAAGACAGCCTAGTCGAGGCCGCAATCCGCGCCTCCATTGCTGAGCTCGAGCGCGCACCTGTCGGCACCAGCGCCTCCGACGATGAAGCCGCGCTCAAACGTGCTGTTGCCGCATCCCTCGCCGACTCGGGAAAAACCGACGTGACAGCGCAGGAACAAGCGGCACTGGAAGAAACGCTGCGGAAGAGTTTGCTCGAGACGAATCAGCGACATAAACATGGCAGTGAATCGGAGTGGGACTCCGACGACGACGAAAATGGCACCGACGACGAAATTTACCAGAGAGTCTTAGCTGAATCGAAGAAATTGGCGCATGCGCAAGGACCGGGCGCTGTAGATGCCATGGCCCAAGGGCATCACAGGCGTACCACTCTGAATTCACACCGCGGCCACAACGACCAAGGTGAGGCCACAGGCCAAGATGATGGCGAAGCCGAAGACGAGGATATGAAACAGGCGCTGCGAGAGAGTACAGAGGCGGAACAGCAGCGACGCACTTTGCGGGAGAAGCAGATGACGGAGGAGGACATTGTCATGGAGTATGTGCGTAAGCAGAGTTTGCTCGAGGAGCAGCATCGACGACGTGTTGGTGGTGTTGCCATGGAAGGGCAGGGTTGTGAGGGAGATGCGGCGGGAAAATCAAAGACGAATGAATAGGCATTTTGAGCTCCATGAAGATCTATGTACAGAGAGCTTCCTGGGAATCCTATCTTGGTTCTGATTTATATGTACATGGGACGTAGATGGTCCGTCGGGTTCTTTTGTTGTTTAGCACCACGCTCATGACTTTGGCGGTGCATTGTGGCTCTGGACAGGGTGTTGGAATTGGTCTCGTCTCTGCTCCCTGCTCCCACCTCCCCTGTGTGGCAGAAACCCAATGTCGTCATCGTTTGCGAGAAAAGAGGGCAAGCATTAAACGTACTGTCGCCAATAGTTAAACATACTATCGGCAAGCGTTAGTAAGCACTAGTGAGCGACAGTGCGCGCGCCATCGTCGCACTAACAAATTAGTACTGCGCACTGTGTTTCCAGCACCGTACAGTACTGACGAGGTATTATACTGTATTTTTCAGGTATCTGTAGTATCTATCGTGCGCAGCGTTAAATTTAGAGTTACAAAAATTTAACTATATTACTTAACTATCTACCCCTTATATAGAAATAATCGCGCAATATATCTACTAGCGTAACTTAGCTAACTTAGCGCGTAATAGTAAGTATCCTTACCCTACCGCACGCTTAAGTTTATATAAGGAATTAGTATAGGCGTAAGCAGCTATAAGGGCGATAGGTGCGGCGTATTATAGGGCGATATATATACAGGTTATATAACTATTACTACTAGTAATAGCTATAACTATATACTACTAAATAGGGCGACTATATAC
>Ga0182211_1000329_pt1 | contig 15178 bp, 19 predicted proteins | sample G5R1MG_20_FD_129660 | JGI IMG/M metagenome (GOLD analysis project Ga0182211, IMG submission 129660) | Switchgrass phyllosphere microbial communities from Michigan, USA - G5R2_MAIN_03OCT2016_LD1 MG | ecosystem: Host-associated > Plants > Phyllosphere > Phylloplane/Leaf | place: USA: Michigan... | reverse complement strand
GGTGGTAGTAGTGGTAGTAGTGGTGGTGGTGGTGGCGGTGGTGGAAGTGCAGGGCTGGGCGTGTTGGGGAGGGTGGTGTGTAAGGGTAGTGGGATTGACGGGGGAGGCGGATGTGGGGTCGTCGGTGCGGGGAACAGGGGGAGATCTGGGTGGCGCGCGGTCGCTGTAAGCAGGAGGGCGACGAGCTGCTGGTGGGTGAGGCTGCAGAAGTAGGCTCGTTTCTCTTCATCCGTGGCCAGGGCCGGGGCAGCAACCATGCCAGCCACGCCCTGGGCGAGGCGCTGGCGCGATTGCACGCAGGCCGCGCATAGCCACTCCTTCTCAAACACGGTGACGACGTCGTGGCCAATGGGCGGACGGTGGCAGTACTGGTGGTAGGCAGCGCTGCAGGCGTCGCAGAAGACGATGCGGTTGTTGGCCGGGTCTGTGTCGCGGTGGCAGGTCGCGCACTTGGCCGCCAGCATCGTCTTGGTCGCCTTGCGCCGCTTGGTGCCGTGGGCGGGCTCAGGGATGGTCGGCACGAAGACGACGGGCTTGTGGACGCTGCGCCCCGACTTGGTGCGCGTGGGCAGCGGCGTGTGCGACGAAGAAAGGCCCGAGTGATTGTGCTTGTCATCATCTTCGTCGTCGTCGTCGTCGCCGCCCTCGTCATCGTCGTCGTCGTCGCTGGCCGACCGCTTCCTCTTGCGCCCTTTGCCGCCGCCACGGCCCCGGCCCCTCGCTGCTCCCCTTGTCTGTCCCCGCCCCCGCCCGCTCCCGCGCCCCGCAGACGGCCGCGCCGCAGCAGCATCCGTGGACGAAGGGGCCGGCTCGGCCTTGGCGGGCGGGGGCGTGGGCAGCTTGTCGCTCGTAGCGTAGCTCTGCAGCATCTCGGCCCGCTTGGCTTCGAAGGCAGCGCTGCCCGACGCGTGCCCGCCCATGCCTTGGAGGCGCTCGAGAATGGCGGCCGTCGAAGCGGAGAACTGCGGGAATCGCGTGCTGGCGGTGGCGGTGCTGTTGCTGGTCTCTTTCGTGGGCGGCGGCGGCGGCGAGGCGCAGGTGGTTGTAGCGGCATTGTCGCCACTGGACAGCGTGATGGCGGGCGTGGGCGAGTCCATTGCGCGCGCTGGCCCTCGATGACGGCAGGCTGCGCGTGGAGGAATGTTCGATGCGAGCGCGTAGTCACGTCGTTGTCTGTCCGATGTTATGCCTCGAGCTACCTAGGTAGTTCGCAGCTGACCCCCACCAGCAGCCGACACCCGCCATGCATGTTGATGTCACGCAACACAACACCAGTCCAACATCACGATAACTCGCACCTGACAGCTCACGAACGATCGATAGCACACGATAGCACACGATAGCACACGATAGCCAACCTCCGGCCATAATGGACCCTGCCTGTCCCTAGGTTATGACCCCCTCGCCCCGAAGCGCCTCCACCTCGGCCCTGTCCATGGCGAGCACGCCCTCGAGAATCTCGTCCGTGTGCTGGCCGAGCGTGGGCGGTGCCCTTCGAATGCCCGGAGTCGAGGCTGACCACTTGACTGGCGTGTTGACCAGCTTGATAGGTCCGCACGCCGGGTGCTCAACCTCCTTGACCATGTCTCTCGCAACCACTACTGCAGTCAGTCCTCCGGCACGCGACGTCCTGGGACGCAAGCCTCACCATGCTCATGCTTCAACGTATCCTGCACGTCGTTGATCGCAGCGTAAGCTAGCTTTGTCAGTCCAGCGCTGGCCATGCCATGGCTTCTCTCGAGACTCACGCATGCCACTGCCCTCGAACATGTCGAGCAGTTCCTGGGTCGTCTTCTGTCGTGTTTCCTGCTCGAGCATCCCCTCCAGCACATCTCTGTTCTGCACTCGCAGGGCATTCGACTTGAATCGGTCGTCGGTCGCCCACTCCGGCTTCCCGAGGCTGTTGCAGAGGATGCCATAGAGACGGTCGTTTCCACCCCCGAGAAGGATGTCGCCGTCCCGCGTCTTGAACGCTTTGTAGGGAACAATGGACGGATGCGATGTTCCCCACCTGCCCGTGTCTCGCTTCCCACTGATCAGGCACGAGCTGGCAATGTTTGCCAGCGTTGCTACCTGGCAGTCACTCAGTGCAACATCAATGTGCTGGCCTCTGCCCGTTTTCGTTCGGTGTAGTAAGGCCGCCATGACCGAATTCGACGTATAGAGCCCCGTCGTAAGGTCAGTGACGGCCACCCCTACCTTGACCGGCGGGCCATCTCGGACTCCAGTAATGTGCATGAGGCCCATTTCGCTGCCCGTCGTTAGATGCTTGCTCGTGGGCAGCTGAGCCAGGGGCAAGACTCACGCCTCGACCATGACATCGTAGCCGGCCCTGTTCCTATACGGCCCCGTTTGCCCATAGCCGGTAATGGATGCGTAGACTAGGCTCGGATTGATCTTGCACACGGTATCATAGTCCATGGCGTACTTTGCGAGCGACCCAGGGAGGTAATTCTCCACCAGCACATCGCATTTTTTGACGAGACGATGCAATATGTCTACTCCAGCAGGGTGTTGGAATGACAGGCCTAGCGACCGCTTGTTGCGATTCACCTGGGGACATGGGTAAGCCAGCGACGTAGGAGCCTGTGTCATGCTCTCGTACCCCCAAATAGTACGCGCTTTCCCCAGGCCCTTTGTGGTCGTTGGTATACTTTGCATAGGGGGGGCCCCATGCCCGAGTGTCGTCTGCCTGGCTTCAGAGACGACAGGATCCAGCAGGTGGCGGACACGAACCTCCTCGGGTGGGGTGCTCGATTTTGATCACATCGGCTCTGCCAACTGTCACTTGATGTCCAGAGGGCATGCCAGCGTCCGAGGCTGGCATGCTGGTTCGTACAGGGCTGTTGAGCATACCCCAGGTCTCCCAAGATCTGCGTACAATAAGGCTGGCACTGTCAGCCAGGTTGCCCGGGAGCCGGCTCGCCATGAACTCACACCCGCCAGCACCCTGGTCATGTCAAGCACCTGGAGGCCCGCCAAAGGCAGATTCGAGGCATTGGCACTGGCTGCCTCTGTGGCGATCTGGCGAGCAAGGCCGGTCTGGGGCCCACACCGAGTCCATCGCGGCGACCAAGTGCGCAGCGCCCCTCTGGACATCTTCACTGCACTGCACAGCATAGCGGAGGCGGAGGCGAAGGCCGACACGCAAGAGGACGTCTCGGCGCGTCGTATGGCGGTCAGGCTAAGTGAGTGCCATTCCGAGGTTCGTCATTGCCGGGAGACCAGACCCCACCGTTCCTTCACCACCCCCCGCCCCCCAACCCCCACCATGTTTACCGGCTTGGTCGAAGCCATTGGCAGTAAGCCGCAACACTGCACCGTCCTGTCGCACGGCACGGCTGATCTGGCTAGCTGTGTCCGCCTTGGAGGAGCGCGATCAGACGGCTTCTGGTGGCGGCGGCACATCGCTGACGATTTCGGGATGCGAGGACATTTTGGTCGACGCGCACCTGGGCGACAGCATCAGCGTCAATGGTAGCTCCGACTCCGCCCTCCGGCGCGCTCGTCATGTCTGCTTACCACAGCAGGCACGTGTCTGACCGTCACCGAGTTCGACAAGTCGTCCTTCAAGATTGGCTGCGCTCCCGAAACCCTCCGGCGCACCAACCTGGGATCGCTAAGGCCGGGCTCTACGGTCAATCTGGAGCGTGCCGTCTCGGCCAAGACGCGCATGGGCGGGCACTTTGTTCAGGGCCATGTCGACACGGTTGCGACAATTGCTTCGGTGACGCCCGACGGCAACGCCCTCACTTTCCGCTTCACGCCCCGAGACGCATCGGTGCTGCGCTACATTGTCGAGAAGGGCTATGTGACGATCGACGGGGCCAGCCTCACCGTCACCAAGGTCCAGGATGGCCCGCAAGGCTGGTGGGAGGTGATGCTGATTGCCTACACGCAAGAGAAGGTGGTCACGGCGAGCAAGCAGCCGGGCGACGTTGTCAATGTCGAGGTGGATCAGGTTGGCAAATACGTGGAGAAGAGCGTCGAGGGCTATTTCCAGGGCACGGCCAATGGCGAGATGGCCATGTTGGAGAAGATGGTGTCGAGGTTGGTTGATGACAAGCTCAGAGCTCTCGGAAAGTAACGCTGAGCGCCGTGTCGTACACGCTTGGGTGCGGATTCCGGGAGGCGAGGATTGTGCATGGCAGGTGAAGGGCCCGTACGTTGGCTGCACCGGGGCCATTGCCTGCGACAAATGTGCTGTAGAGTAGCCAGTGGACACGGTTGCTGTTCTCACCACCCTCTGCTCCTTTGCTTCACTTGATTTCCCCCCCCCCCTCTCGTCTGTGGCGTCGACATGGCTGCACGCATGCACACAGCCAGGATTTGCCGACGTCATCGTGCTCTGGTGGTTGGGTTCGCGAGGCAGGTCGCTTGGCCGGCATGCGTCTGTCTGCATCGAACTAAAGTCACACACGCACGTCGATTGAGCGTGGGCATCACCAAAATCCTCCGCCTGCCCGTTGTCCCCCACCTTTGGGCCCTTCGCATCCGAGCCATGATCGGCTCGCCACCGACCACCCTCGGCTAACGACCACCTGGGGAGAACGATACACACAGTCCACCATGGATTGGCCGCTCCTCGACTACGCCAAGGAGGCGGAGGACACCGCTTCAGGCCTGCACGTGTTTCTTGACGAGATGCCGCAATACCGCAAAGACATCACAGGCGAGATCGCCGAACTGTTTGCCATCTCGAACGGCCTTCACGTTCTGCACGAAGCGCTCGACTTGTCACGCTATGGACGCGCGTCGGGCAGGATCCTGAAGGACTTGGAAATCTGTCTACCCAGCCTGGAACACACGCTCGACCATGTTCGTGGCATGTTTAGCAAGTCAAGGAACCAGCGCCCGCCTGGTGCTTTCCCTGGTACCCCGCCCTACGCCATCATCTGGGAGGATACCCTGGAGGAATTCCAAGCAGAAGGCATCTCTCTGCCGGTTCGGCTGGGGCTATATCGTATCTACCTGCAAGGCATGTACGATGCTCTCAAAGGGTAAGCATCATCACCTCCCCCTTTTGACCCTTTCGTACAACTGAAACCAGCCAGCGAAGAAGACGAGGAGGAGCTACACCACGTCAAACTCCGCCTCTCCAGGCTGCTCAACAAACAGGTACCGCTCGAATCGTATTTCACCAGACTGTCGGTACACGGCGTTCGCTACACCGGCACACCGAGCGTGCCCTCACCCAAGGTAGCTCGACCCAAATTCCACAGTCATTCCACCTTCCCCACAGGCCACGGTCCGCAAAATCACCATGCCATGCCCCCACCGCCACTCCTGCACCAAACGCCCATTGCCCCGTCGTGGGTAGGCTTGGGCATAGGCGATATTCCCCTCGTCCCTCCGCCCGTTCCCGAAATCCCCCTCTCGCCCACTCACTCGACGACGTCGTCCCACACGTTTTCCAACTACTCGACCGACTCTGACCCGGTTGCCCATTGGGCCATGAGGGTATTCGATGGCCGGCATTCTTCCACTCCTTTCAAAACGCTGGGTGAGCCCACAATCTGCCTGGGGCGGGATGAGCCTCGGGCCATTGAAAGATTGAACGGCGACGGATTCGAGAAGGTGTTGGAACTACCGTTTGAAGCAACCAACGTTTGGCTACGGCTGTATTGGAGGGCGGATGACAATCGCGCACGCCTACTGTTTCTCACCATGGACGCGTCAGGGCGGCGCATGAGGCAATGCATTCCCGTGACCGCGCTGAAGCTACTGCGTACCGAGTCGTGCTTGCAACTCTGCAAGGTGAATGCCAAGGACGGCCAGCTTGATCTGTGGGCACGGCTTCGATTCACCTTGTACGAACGTAGGTAGATACCTGGGGATGCGGAGGCGTGGCAAGCGACCTAACACAGTGGAACAGGCATGGTGCTCTTCTACTGCACCGTCGTTGCCATGAAGCGGCAAGACCAGCATGGCGTGCCCAACGGCCTGGACGATTTTTTTCAACCCGGCGAAAATATGGAGTTTAGCGGGTATGTCTCCTCTCCTTTCTCTCTCTCTCTCTCTCTTTCTCGCGGATTCCGGCGACATCGCGTCTAATGTCGGCTCAGGGAGACGACGCATTCGAGATACCTGCATGCGTTCCGCATCTTCCGCGACGAAGACTCTGGCTGCGTGCGCTTCGAGGTGACAGCTCGCCGCGGCCCACTCAAGATGATCCCCATCTGGACCGCGTTTGTGACACAGTACATCGGACACAAGGGGTGGATGAAGCAGATGGGGCCGTCAACGATTCAATTTGGCGAGCTGCATCCCTATGTCTTTTGTGATGGCTACCGTCTACCCCGGGGCTCGACTGGGCGGTATCAATTGACGTTTACGACACCCCAAGGTATGCTGCCGCATGCCGCTTACTCGCGCCCTGTCGTTCACGCTTACCCTTCGCCTAGACGCGCAAACCTTCCGAGAGCTATTCCACCGCATCAGGACGCAATGAAGATTTCCACGATTGCCCCGCAACCGCCTAACGACTAACGAACCGAGCGCATCATGACCTGACGATTTATATGTTTTGACGACGAGACAAAGCGGGCGGTTTCTGCTGTTTAGCACGCTATACCCGTGTCACAGGGTTGGTGGCCGTCCAATCTCCACTCGGCCGTGTTCCTAGGCATCTATCCATCTATCTCTGTTAGCGTATTCCGTTGTCATGATCTTCTTGCGCCGTGCCGAGTCGTGCCATAGCCCGGGCTCCAGCATGGAGGCAGGTCCTAGGCTGCGTGTACACTGTAGGCACGGGGGTGTGTCGGTACGAGGGCAGCGCGCAGGGGCGGGGCAGTTTGCGAAGAGTCCGTGCGCCAGGGTCCCCCCAAACCAATTTTCCATACTCGCACGCGGGGGCAGCAGGCACGAAGAAGACTCTGTCGTGCTGAACCCGCGTCTTTCTGGCATCGTTCTTCTTTCTCGCCCGTCCCTCTTCCTCTCTCTTCCCCTCTCCTCCTTTGACCTCATACACCATGGCGACCCAGAAAGACTCGGCCAAGATCGATCCGCTCACTGGCATGCCCCATTCCGAGGCGCACTACTTCAACAGGTTCGCCGCCGCTCCATGCGTAGCCGCACTACCTACCATGAACGATAAGTCTTTGCTAACTGGCCTGTGCATAGCTACAACCACCATGGTGCGTCTGGCTGAGGCGGGCTCCTACCATCTGCCGAACCTGTACTAATGCGCACATGCAGGAATCCACGAGGAGATGCTGGTGCGTATCCAGGCTGCACCCGAGAGCCATGGCTGACACGCCCGCAGAAAGATGAAGTCCGCACCAAGTCGTACCGCGATGCCATCTACCAGAACCCGCACCTGTTCAAAGACAAGATCGTGCTCGACGTCGGGTGCGGTACCTCGATTCTGAGCATGTATGCGCCGCCCGTCTCTGCTCGTCGTCCCAGGAACTGACGGCTGCTCGCCAGGTTTGCCGTCAAGGCCGGCGCAAAACATGTCATTGGCGTCGACATGTCTACCATCATCGACAAGGCAAAGGAGATTGTCGAGTGTAACGGCATGTCGGACAAGATTACCCTTCTCCAGGGCAAGATGGAGGAGGTGGTGCTGCCGTACGACAAGGTCGATATCATAATATCCGAGTGGATGGGCTACTTCCTGCTGTATGAGAGCATGTTGGATACGGTCCTCTACGCCCGCGACAAGTACCTGGTCAAGGACGGCCTCATCTTCCCCGACAAGGCCACCATCTTCATGGCCGGCATCGAGGACGGCGAGTACAAGGAGGAGAAGATTGGCTGTAAGGACCATGTGCCCTGGCGACCTACTGGACGACTGCTGACCGCCCCCTAGTCTGGGACAATGTCTGGGGTTTCGATTACACCCCTCTCAAGGCGACAGCCATGACGGAGCCGCTCGTCGACACCGTCGACATCAAGGCCGTCGTCACAGACCCCTCGGCCGTCATCACCCTCGACCTCTACACCTGCACCGTCGCCGACCTCGCTTTCCGGAAACCCTACGAGCTCAAGGTCCGTCGCAACGACTTCATTCACGCCGTCATCGCGTGGTTCGATATTGAGTTTGCCGCCTGCCACAAGCCCATTCGCTTTTCCACCGGCCCCCACACAAAGTACACGCACTGGAAACAAACTGTCTTCTATCTCAAGGATGTCCTGACCGTCGAAGAGGGTGACACCATCTCCGGCGAGCTCGAGAACAAACCCAGCCAAGAAAACCACCGCGATCTCGACATTGGCATCACCTACAAGCTCAACGTTGACGATATGCATCGACAATCGTCGGGCGAGGCGCATTACAAAATGTGCTAGCCTTGTTTTCTTATCGGTTTTTTGATTGCCTCTAAACCTCATCGGAGCTGAGATGCGATGCTTTTTTTTTTCTTTGGGATGGGAACGTAGCTTGGATGGGGATCGTACTGTGAGGCCGGGGGGAAATTAGAGTGGCCGGCTATATAAATAAGTCCAGTCGATGATGTCCAGCAAGCGCGAGCATGCGTAAAAAGCAAGCAAGAATTCGTAAGCATGAAGCGAATACCCGTGGAAAAAGCAAAGGTATTGTTGGCGATCGCGGATATCCAAAGGGCGCCGCTCATGAAGATTTTCGCGGCGTAATCATTAGCAAAGCGAGATTACCTGAATTCTATCCTGGCCAAGCACGATGAGCGTAATGGGAATGATGATTGATGGTGTGTCGTATCTATGTCGAGTTTGATCTAGGTGGTAGTACTCTGCCTGCCTTTTTCTGCACAGGATGTTTTTCCAACCCCACGATGCCCTCCCATGGGAAAACAAAAATGACTGTTTCGACGAAACCAAAGCGAGAAAATCCGCTGGCTGGGTAAGAGAGGGAGGACGGTAAGCGGTTGAGAAATTAAACAAGGCGGGTGCGTGGTGGGGGATGGGGAGGTAGCGGGTAGGGTACAGGCTAGGTCAACTCTCTAGATAGCATAATACAACCAACCTAGTAGAAGCACCAACACCAGCCGCTTTTGCTCCCCCCAACACGAGCAGAAAATACAAATGGCAGGACCAAGAAAGAAAAAAAAAACATGGCAATGAAGATGCAGGAAAAGAAAAAGAAGGAGAAAACCAAATCCTCACAAGAGCAAGCGTTGTCCCTGGTAGGTAGTGTAGGTAGATAGGTACACCCATGATAACCCCCCCCACACAAACAACCAACGTGATTGGAAACAGAATTCCCCCCCTAAAACGCCACAAACACCACCATTTTTCCGTTCGCCAGGGAAAAAAAAAAGGAAAAGGAAAGAAAAATGCCTCCCCGCTGTCGTTACGAACGAACCAAAGAAAAAAAAAAGAAGAAGAATCAATCATCATCACTCAACGACAACGCCCCCAACGCGAGATCCGGGTCTTCCCACTTCTTCGCCTTGAGCACCCGCATCTTCTTCACGGGACTGGCCGATCGGCCCTGGGCCTCGCGCTCACAGGCCTCAAGCTTGGCGGCTAGGACCTCGTTTTCGCGCTCGAGGGAATCGATGCGGTGTTGGTAGTCGGCGAGGGCGGCATGGCCGCTGGCATCGTATTCGTCATCGTCGTGATGACGAGACACCGACAAGGAGGGCTGAAGCTGGGCACGCGTGGCGCGGATGACGACGTCGATTTTGGAATCAAGGTGGGCTTGCTGGGACTCTTGTTCGCGATTGAGGGCCGTTTGCCAGCGGCGGCGTTCCTGATCAACGGCGGCCTCCATGTCGTGGTAGCATTCGTCGCGTATTTGCTGCTCAAGCTCGGCCATGTGGTCTTCCGACGTCGCCCAGGAGGCTTCGGCGGCGCGCCGGCGACGCGACTCTTCGGCGAGCTGGAGGGTGCAGACATCGAGCTGGGCGGTGAGGCGGGCAATTTCGGCTTGGGCGGCTTCGAGGTCGTCCGAGGTGGCGGACGGAGTGGTACGACCCGAGGAGGTGGCAGTGCCGGGGCGTTTGGTGGGCGCGAGGGCTTGGTTGGTGGACGAGGTCGAGGGGATACGGGGGACAGTAACTTCGCGGGCAAGGGCGGAGTAGCGCAGAATCTGCGAGGTGGCGTTATAATCGCCCTGTGGGTCTGCGGTGACGAGCATGATGGACTTCTGGGGCGTGGGATGGTGATGTGCATGGCGGGCGGCGGAGGGGAAGGCGTTGGAGAAGAGGAGCTCGGTGAGCTTGCATTGTCGAAAGGGGACGATGTGCTGCGTGTGTTAGTCGAGGACATGGAAAGGCAGGAGGAGGCGTGTGGTAGAACGTACCTTGGCGCCGCCGGCGGCTTGGTTGTCCGACTGCATCTGCATGCACTGGCCCAAATACATGAGGGACTCGTTGATCTTGCCGGCTTCAGCCAACGTCTCCCCGGCCGTTTTTGCGTTGCGAGCGCGCTCTGAACCGGCCAGATCGACTATAGTGAGCGTGCTTGCGGACCACGGGCCGGTGTGGCCTTTGGGGCGCTGCATGACATCGACGCAGAAGAAGCCGTGGCTGCGCGAGCTGGCGGCATTGCTGCCGGTGCCGGCGACCTTGCGCTCAAACAGGCCCGCCTCGAGGACCATCATGGCCTCGTCAAACGAGGCGCAGATAAGCTTGGTGAGGCCAGCGACACGCTTGCGGTCGGGGCTCTGCTCGGTGCTCTTGAACAACAGGGCGCGGCGCTTGGGCGGGCCGGGCTTGCCGCGGCCTTGGGGGGCGGCGAGCAGGTCGAAAATGCGGTCATTGTAGACCTCGTACATGGAAACGGCAATTGCGTACTCAGCGGCCGGGTCTGTTACCAGCGCGAGATCGGCCAGTGCGGGCGTCTGTGGGAGGGTCGAAGGGCGAGGCAGCTGGGCGCGCGCGGGACCGGCGGCGGAGACGCGGCTGCCATCGGCCGTGGGCGTCATGGCGCGCGAGGCGGGGCGGTCGGGCTGAGCATGGGCTTGGGCTTGGGTGAGGCGGTCAAGCCAGGCGTCGGCCGTGGTCAGATGGGCGTCGGTGGGGTCGGCTTGGGCGAGGGAGGCGAGGGCTGGGGCGCCTACGACGACAGGCACCATGCGGGCGTCGCAGGCGCGGAATAGGACGGCGAGGGCCATCTGAATGAGCCCGCGCTGGGAGCGGGTGCCGAGCACGGTGTGGCTCTTGCCCGAGCCCGTGACGCCAAGCGTGGCCAGCAGCCCGTCGCGGCCGCCGACGACCCCGGTGAGCAGGGCAGGCAGGCCGGTGCCATGGAATACATCGGCCTGCTGCGCATCGTCGGCGAAGACACGCGTGAAGGCGAAGCGCTCGACGGCGCGCCGGCGATGGTCATGTGACGGTGGTTGGACGGTGATGTGTGTAGCGCCCTCGTCGACGCTTAGGAAGCGCGCGGGGCCGGCCGGCGACGGACGCAGTCGTAGGAAGACGTCGAAGAGGGCGCTGGACGGGCGGGGTGGGGCAGGCGGCGGGTCCATGGCGGTGGAGGGGGTTGATCCGACCGGAGGTGGGTATTGGTGGTGTATTGGTGTGGAGAATGGAGGAGGTGGCAGTTCGTCGGCCGGACAACCGACGCGTGCACGGCGTCGCGTAGTCACGGGACATGCAGGACATGTGCAATGCCCTTGCCCTACTTGGGCAATACAGTCTCCTGTTGCTAGATTGAGCCTGGGAGTCTGTCGGCAAATTCTTAGGAACTGCACGATGGTAGCAAAAGGCAGCCAGGAGACGTCATCCAGCATAGCGAAGGCTAGATAGAGAAGGCTGAGACCGTCACGAGTCGCTTCTGTTATTCCAAAAACGCCGCGCTATGCTAAAGAGATATATGCTGTGCTGTGTCCCGTGATGGACGGCACCCATGGAGCCTCAATCCGAAGCGTCCATAATAACCCTCCTACTCGTCCTGCTGCCACTGGTACTCGAGCTTCTCCACGTTGGCCTTGCGGTTGCGCGAGTCGAACCATTGCTTCTCAAACCCATTGCCTCGATCAACGCCGTCCCAGCGATGCCCAGGTCGGATGCCATACCGATTCGGCTGGAAAGGGCCGTTGTACAGTGGCTTGCCCGTGATACTGCGACCGGCCTTCTTCTTGCGCAAGAAGCCCGAGGCAGGATCATTCCAATGGCCGCGCTCCTTGAGTTCGTCGTTGAGTTCGGCATCATCGGCATACCGCGCAATCGTCATCGTCTTCGCATCCTGGAGCGCCTGTTTCCGCTTGGCCGCTTCGGCGTTTTGCACGTCGCCTCGTGCTGCCTTTTCCTTGTCCAGCTTCTTGCGCTCTTCTTCCTCGGCCTTTTTGCGAGCCTCGGCGCGCTTCATGGCCACGTTGATGATGCGACCGCTGGCGTCTCGGTAGATGGTTTCGAGGGCGGCGCTGCCCATTTCCTTTGTGACTTGTTCTGCCTTGCGCTTCTCCTCACTCTGTTTCTTCTCCATGGCCGCTGTGATTTCGGCCGCCGTTTGCAGACCGGCTTTTGCGCCCGATTCCATTCTTCGGATCCCGTCCGCTTCCACCACCTCGGGCGCCTCATCCTCGGCGTCGGCTGCCCTGGTGCGTTCTGCGGCGGTCCTGGCAAGGATTGCGTCTGCAACGGCGGCATCGGCAGCCAGCTGCTGGGCGTGCGAAGGTGCTGCAACGCCCACCGAAGTCCAGAGGGCAGTGTTGGTGCCTTTTGACGATTTGGTGGATTTTCTCCGGGCGGCTCCACCCACTACAAGGTCGGTAAGCGACAACTAGAGAGAGAGCGCGCGAGAGAGAGTCACCAATCACGGGCGCATCGTCATCGTCGTCCTCTGCCTTGTCCTTCCAGCCAAGGGTGTCGTCGTCGTCAATGGTGAGACCGGCCTCCTTGGTCTTCCGCTTCCGCTTCTTGGACTTCTTCTCCGAGTCGGCCGTGAGGTAGTTCTTGGCGAGGTAGTCGGCGAGAGACATGGTGGGGCCAGCGGTCGGCGGGGCGGGGGGCGATGGGTTCAGCAGGTTGGCACATGGGATTAGGGGCTTGGCATACGCCGGGCACGTGATGGATAGCCCAGGAGCCTCTTGCGTCCCTTCACCCTCCACCCACTCTGGCACTTGGCGCGCCCACTCGTTTTCTGCTCGCCAACACGACCATCACCATGGCGCCCACGGAACGATCCGAAGAAGCGTGGCTCTGGTACACGGCCGTGTACGAGGCCATCCAGGAAATTCCGCATGGCAAAGTCACCAGCTACGGGCACATTGCCCGGCTGGTGGGGAAGCGTAAGCGCCCTCTGCCCAGCATGACGAGGTCGAGGGGCTGACGCTGCGTGCGCAACGCAGCCCAGTGTGCCAGGTACAGCCTCCCTCCACTGCGCCATGACGGTTGCTGCAGCACCCTCTAATGGCCTGGCCTCCCTCAAGGCAAGTCGGCGTCTGTCTCAAGAACCTGCCGTCGGCCGCGAGCAGGGCCCGATTCCACCAGGACAATGTGCCTTGGCAGCGCGTGATCAACGCCCAAGGCGGCATCAGCCCGAGGTCTGTCCTTGTCCTCGGTGCACCAACCATGGGCTGCGGTGTTGACGCGTGCAAAGAGGACCCAGTGCTGCTGGCCAGCAGGCGGCGGCTTTGAGGCGCGAAGGCGTCGAGGTCAGCCAGGATGCGATTGGGCAGTACGGGGTGTGCTTCGGCGCGTACGGATGGTTTCCTCCCGTGCTTCCCAGCGAGGCTGGATTGGCCGACGATGACTCTCGAAGGATAGCCGATGGATAGGAGGGAGCGGACAGGAGGCACGGCCTATCTGCCATGGCACCGAACCGTAGCACGAACCAGATGCGCCCACCACCACGACTCAGGCTGGGGCGAACGAAGAGGGAGAACCGTGAACTATGCATGTACCAACCTATAGTACCTGGTACCTGCTACCCAACACCAGCCATAGCAGTACCTACTAGTAGTCGGTAGATAGCACACCTCCTGGCCCGTCGATTGCGATAGGTACGCCTCTCCATGCCGTCATCATGTGCGTCGGCTTGTCGCGGGCCTCGGCCAGCCGGAACGGCGAGCAACCTGGTCATGAGCGTCCACTCCCTCCCCAGCCCCCTTATCAAACCACCCACGACAAAGCCGTGGGGGAGGGGGAACGGGGCACGGCCGCCTCTGCCCTGCCTTGGACCTCTTTGACCTCTTTGGCCTGTCTTTGACCTCCTAAAGGGCGGCACCGCACTTCCTCCCACCACCTGAGTCACTTCTTAGACTCATTTCCAAGACAGCTGCTACCAGGCACCCGTCACGCCTCCCCCCTCCTATCTGACTTGATCACTGTCCCCTCCCTTCTCTTTCTCTCTCTCCCTCTCTTTCTCTCTCTCCCTCTCTCTCTTTCTCTCCATCTCTCTCTCTCTCCATCTCTCTCTCCATCTCTCCGTCTCTCCTACTCTCTCGTCTTCTCTCTACTTCGCTCTCGTCTACCGTTGTTCCTCTTCTCTCATCCACCTAATCCACCCAGCCTCCTACAGTAAGCACGTCATCCCGTCGTCCCTCTGCTACCAAGTCTGGGCTATCTCCACATCTCCACACCTCCTCACCAACCAGCACCCACCCCTTCCCCATGTTGACCCAGCAGGCCTTTGCCGGCGACCTCCGCGCCGACGCAAGGGAATTCAACCGCGACAAGAACTCGCGGGTCAAGTGGGCTCATGGACAGTCGTATGGCCCAGGCAGGCGCGAGAGCGATAGCAAGCCTCGCCCTGCCAAGATCCTCCCCCACATTAAGTACGCCTCTCGCCCACACAGATGGCTTGTGCTCGTACGAGTCCGTATGTACGTACGTACCTAGATGCTGACAAGGCACAGATCGTCCTACCCTGGCCCGATGAAGGCTCGCCACGCCGTGAGCAAAGACATGGCCTCGGCCAGCGGGGACTCGTCGGCCGATGAGGAGATCGAACACCCCTCGACCGCCCCCGACGCGGACATTGCCTATTCGTACGACGCCTACCGGGGACCCAGCCTCGGCAGCCAGATTCTGAACCACGCGCTCGACAAGGCGATCGAGCGCTTCGAGACCAAGGCAACCGACACCCTCATCAAGAACGAGTACGAAGTGCTCGACATGGACGCTGATGACGAGAGCCCTGGCACGCGATCCAAGCGGCGCAACGTTGCGCCTGAGGACGACGAGTACGAGTTTGTGGATGCGTGACGGCGCGTGCACCTCCCCCATTTCCTATTTCTATTTCCCATGGCTTCCCACGGCCCATGTTGCATTCTCACATGATACGGTTTGCATGGCAGCGTCAACAG
>Ga0182211_1000328_pt1 | contig 15192 bp, 12 predicted proteins | sample G5R1MG_20_FD_129660 | JGI IMG/M metagenome (GOLD analysis project Ga0182211, IMG submission 129660) | Switchgrass phyllosphere microbial communities from Michigan, USA - G5R2_MAIN_03OCT2016_LD1 MG | ecosystem: Host-associated > Plants > Phyllosphere > Phylloplane/Leaf | place: USA: Michigan... | reverse complement strand
TAGCCCTGGGCCAGCCGAATGCTGTGCTCTGTACCCTTCAGTGTCGTCTTTTTGTAGGTGATGCTACCGTCGGATTCCTTCTGACTCTTCAACGTCTCATGTTCGTCAATTGTCGTTCCTTGTCGGCAGCTGAGGTCGGTGACTTCGATCTGCGACCGCGTGTGCAGCTTCGTGCCGCTTTCCGATGGTGCTTCCATGACCTTGAGCATGACATGTTTGCGCGAGACGGCCTTGTTGTCGATCTGCCAAGTCTTGTCTGCAGGACCGTCTGGGTCGCCAGCTCGAGTGCGCCCGAACAGCTGCTGTGAGCCGGGCCGTAGCCATACACGCTTGCCGCCAAAGAGGCTCTCGTGTTCGAGAAACCACATGGCGCAGAATAGACGGCCTCGTCTCGCAGTTACGTATGTGCTTGATTTTGCGGCGGGCGCATTTTGTGACTTTAGGCGGCTGCGCGTTGGCGGTGGCGTTCGCTGCGCGACAGCCAGCGGACCGTACCTACCGGACGCGCAATCATGTGAGGCACTAGGCGATGCAAGACGTTCACAGCCACAACGGCACGGTTTCCTTGCAGCGATCAACGCGGTTTGCGCTGAATTGACGTCCAGTGCTGTGGAGGCCCATGAGTATACGAAGCATGGTGGCTTAAAATGGAGATAGTATCCCAATTCCATCGGCATCAGTAGCGGCCGTTCTTTATTTGTTCTTTGGTCTCAGGCATACTGCAATGCAAAATACAGGTAGTCAGACTCTCATCAAAAGTCCCGTCGGTTTATCAATTCTATTCACCCGCTCACCCTCATGTCTCTTTCTGCGGTCATCTTCACGAAATTCTGCTGACCATTGTCCAAACTTTGCCCCCGGGTTCTCGCCACATGTTTTCATAGCACTCTTAGCAGTGGTACCGGAAATCAGAGTCAGAAGTAGTACCAAACCAGAGTCTTTCCCTGTGCCTTGTGATACTTTTCTGTAGATTGCGAACGTGAACACTGAACCGAAGACCGATGCGCGAGTTCACGTTAACATTGATAATGGAGAGTCGAGAAATAGTATATTAGTTGGAATTAGTTCAAATTTCTACATAAAAAAACAGGCATGATCCCTCTCGACGTCAACCCCGGCCAGCTTGACTACTTCTTTGTGTCTCTTTTATTGCCACGTTTGGCCGACACATCACTGTCAGCTCCCTCAGCCGCAAGCTTGCTCCTCCCTCCATCTGCCGTGACCCTCTGCCTCGTCTTGAACTTCACATAATTCCCCTCCATTCGCTTGATTTCTTCGTTGTCTACTCCAACTGCAGCTGTTGGTGAAAATAGAAGGCTCTGGCCCAGCTTCAGCCGAACAATCTCCTGAAATAGCGTCTTATCATCGAATATTTTGTCATTTGTATCGTCCTGGGAGACTGATGTAAGTGAGTTCAGGTAAAGAGCGGCGATATGCTGTTTCAGGACGGTGAACCATGCTGGACTTGTGCATCTGTGTACAATCGTAACGCTGCATAGATCCAATAACTGCGTATTAATGCTGGGCTCTTGGGTTGCAATAACTACCCTTATAGCTTGATGTCGCTGCTCGCGGACTGTTTGGAGCAATTTTTCCGTGAATGCTTTCGAGGCACCGCTACCTTCTGTCATATAATTGTGCGCTTCGTCAAGCGACACTATCTTTCCGCACTGTGTCTGCTGAATGAACACAGAAAGACATATGTCAAACAGCACACATGCAGAGTCAGGGTCGATGACCGGGTCCGTTAGGTCCATGATGGTAAGAGATCCTGGTGTGCCGGTGAGGAAATCATTCTCCGTGTTTGGCAGGATCCTCGGAGCTAATCCATTACTGAATTTCATAAAAGATTCCAGTAAGTCCAGACGAAGCTTCATGGGGCCACCCTGACCAGGGGAGAACTGAGTGGCCGATAGCTTCTCCTTGAAAGCAGCATAATTGAACGACCCAAGTCCTTGTGATTCGATGGCCATCTTCCGGAGAATCATGAGGATAGTCTATTTAAGTAAGCTCTTGTAGTTACTAGGGAGGTAATCTAACTGACCTGCATGTATAATGGTATTTCGTCTTCTTTGCCCACAGCCATCAACGTCTTCATCCGCCCTGTGTCAAGATACTTGGGCAAAATGTGGAGTTGCTTAACAGTAATGCTCGCACACTTCTTCTTCGCCATATCCTCATATGCTTTCTTGAGTCTACCATAGTTACTCGGACTGACTAGAACAGTAGTGGGAATATCTGTGCATAGATACGCAGCTTCACAAATTCCACTACCCTGGGCTCTGTCATAATAGAACACCAGTCCCGCAAGCGGGTGCGGATTTATTCCAATCCGACGAATGATCGGTTCATCATTCAAGAGGCAATTTTCAAGCATACATGAGAGAGTATGCGATTTCCCCGAGCCTTGTGAGCCACAGAGGAAGGCCGACCAAGGTGAATCTGTGTTAAGAAGAATAGGGATCCGCGTCATACTCTCGTTGGGGGTATGTTTTTCGTCAAGCGAATGGCCCAATACTGCGTAGCCGCGTTGAAAATTTTCCTGGGATGCAAAGTGCTCCTTCACTTTCCACCAAACAAGAGGCGCCATCCTTAACTCCTCCATTGCTGAATTTGACGGATGAGCATTGGTATGCCCATGATCTCTGAGAACCGCTTGGTACCGAACCAGCTCTGTTGAGTTCGCCATTGTGATATGGAATGAGTGCGATAGAGACTTACAGCGCGGGATTTTGTAGAAATATCTACATAGAGTAGATAAATCTTCGGCAAACTGTTATCGGCTTTCTATTTCGCCATGTTTGTCAGCAAGCAGTAGAAGATGGAGAACAGTTTCTCATTTCACAAGAAAATTGTAAACCCCTAGTGGTTATTTCCATGTGCGGTAACAGATTTTCAAGGTCTGTGGTATGTGATCTGTGGTATGTGGTCTGTGGTATGTGGTCTGTAGTATGTAATCTACCAGGCAGGATCAAATGTGCGTGTCCTATGTGAATTCCAGTAGTATCTTTTACGACGTAACACAGGCCGGGCCCTCTGATCCCGGCTCCCCGGCCGTCGTGTTATGACGTTGCCGGACAGAAAGTTTGTTGTTTGCGGGCAGTTTATTACAACATGTAAAGCTCAAAAAAGGCATGGGAGGTGCAAGAAGCAGCTCGACATTCGTCTTGTCTGGGATTCTCGCTGTCCCCCCAAGAATGCCCAGAACTTGAATAGCATCTGTTTCTGGGCTTGGTACATACTGGTTACTTTTCCCATCTCAATCGAGGAGTCGACCAATTTGTGTTTGATGCAACCAATAGAGAAAAAGATGACCTACTCCATAGCACCTCACGATACAGAAGTAGTCATTTGGCCGCTTCTTTTCGTCAAAGCTGTAGTTTTTCATAGAGATGCAATTCCAACTCGCCTCGGCCTTGACAATCAAACTCGGTTCACAGGCCCGCGGAACGTCGCAAAGAGCGGTCTGGCTCGTCAGAAATGTCTCCGATTAAGCCTCTGTTTCTGGGAAGGTATTTAGTTAGCGCCTCACATGATGGCGCGTCAGGCCCCACTCAATTCTTAACGCGTCCTTCATTTTTCTGCCCATGTCCGGCTTCTACAGTCACCACCAGTATGTCTCTATTTGGTGGGGAAAGTGCGCCTGGCACGGATACGGATACGTCCGGCACAGCATCTAATCAGGGACAAAACAATCCATCGTCCCTGTCGATCGTGGAGACAGCCAGCCCAAATGGCGCGCAGAACCCCAGTCTTGCAATTAATCCGGAAGCTGACGATACTCTTGACACCGGCAGCAGTAACGACGCAGATGGTTCTAGTGAGGAAGAAATCGCCCGGCCACATCGCTTTGCTGGACCGCCACAAACATGGAGAGGTCACACCACAGCGGATCGCCAGATAGTAGCCTCGTTGGATCAACTACGAGATTCGAACCTGGCCGCTCACCTATACAACGCACACGCACTCAAACGCCGCGCGCGACGACCCACCGAAGAGCTCGCGGGGCTGAAGAACTGGCTCAGTAGAGATACCTGGCTGCGAACTGGGGAGAATCTGCAGTATACGGATGCGTCAGGATTGGAACAGACCGAACTAGTGCCTTCGAAAGACTGGACAGCCTGGCCGTTGGATCCGGCGAAGCGCTTCCCATTCTATCAAGGTCCAGATGCTGCCCAAGGGTATGACGCATCAGACGAGTGGGATATTGGTGGTGTGCAGGCCAACGACCCGGCAGCCGAGTTGCGTGAAGAGATTATGGCAATTATCTTGAGAATAGCAAAAGATAACTGGAAAGCAAAGGAAACGTTTGTCCAAGAAGATCGTGGTTCTAAGCGCACCGCTGTATCTCGCAGCAGATCACGCCCAAAAAGTGTTCAGTCTGTCGATTCACATCGGTCGACATCGCAAGGCGATACTAAGATGAGGAATGGGGGCGAGGAGGAGGCGGAGAAGGGAAATGAGGAGCAAAATAAGGAGGAAGAAAATGAATACTATGTACATGTAGCGAACGACTCTGAGCACCGGGCGCCTGGTAAGAAGCGCGGAAGAAAAGCACAGACGGTAGCATGGGCAAAGCCCGTGTTTCTTGCGGATGATGCAATAGCATCCAGGCTATTGAAGCCTTCGATAAATTCCATGCTAACTAAGCTGGACGAACTCGCCATTGCCGTTCAGCGCACGCGGCTCAATCACTTGGGACATGGGCAACTTGGTGATATATCCTCTCAGAGCGACTTTACCTCAGCCGCCGAGTCGACAGACACAGAGTCAAGGTCTTTGTCGGAGTCAGCGTCTCGTAGACAAGCAAGTGAGAACTCACCAGATAGAACGCCATCACGCACTACGTTGTCACGCATGGCCCATGCGGTGAGGGATAATGCACACGGTAAGCTAGAGAATCGAGAAGGGACAGATCATGACTCCATTTTCGACGATGCATCCGATGCATCCGACGCATACATGTCCAGGAACCCAGATGCACGGAAGCGGGCTAGGTCTGCAAGCACTACGTCCACGGGAAGTGGGTCAGTTACCCGCGACAGAGCAAGAGCTGGACTCATTGACTGGAGTGAGGTTCTGGCTCTTGCAGCGGTGAAAGGTTGGAATGAGCAAGCACTGTCCCGCACAGCTCAACGGTGCGCGACCTTGTTCGATGAAGGCATGTCATTCATGCCACTTGACGCAGATGCGCCGACCAAGTCGCCCCCACAGCCAGTCCAGTATGCGCCATCGATAATTCCACCTCCACAAGTTCCTTCCATTATGGGGTTTCCGGTGGAAAAGCGCCCCTTCTTTCAAGTGGGCACGTTACGCTGTCCCCACGAAGGCTGCTTCGGTCATGGAAAGGACTTTGCCTCGCCATATCGTGCTGTCGAGCATTGCATCCGAGTGCATGGCTATGATCCACGGAACAATGATGAGAATAACGAGGCACGAACAATGGGAGGAGTTCAGCTTGATGGATTTCTCCTACCTGTTACCGTGAAGCAGGGTTGGCTGGGGCACGGCCGATCCAAAGCCGGTAACGGTAAATCGAGCAAGAAGCAGAAGGTCAATGAGAGCGTCGAGGACGAAGACGCTATCAATCTTGGATAGCATATTCTCGAATTGTTGAATAAGCAATGTGCCCAACCTCTTCAGTAAATTCCATTCTGGTCTCTATATACCTAGTAGTGAGTACTAGGTATACCTAATCTTGGGTGGACAGTGGGGTCAACGTGGCTGACTAGCGCGTGATCGCGCGTGAGCCACGCGAATTGTTTCAATCGCGGTCCGTAGCCGGGAAAGCGTCACACCATTGGCTATCGGCGCGATAACAATCCTGCCAACCTTAATTCTCGGAGAAGTCTGCATGTGTATTTGACGCCCACATCGTCTTCTACACTTTAGTACGGTGGCATTGCCGAGCTGAAGCAACTAGCCGGAACATTGTTAGTATCGCATCGCATGGAACTTGCTACAAGGGAGCGTCACGGTCCTAATTCCAATGCCCCTCGAGAGCTCGCCAGACTACTGCCCCAGAGGGCTCACTTTCCACTCACAATTTGCATCGAACTACTTTGCGCCTGTCCACATACCACCCATGTCTACACTGGAATCGACCGGGGTTCTGGGGATGGGGTTAAGAAAGAGGAAGTTTGAGGGAGAATACCATGCCACAAGTAATTCACGGCTGAGACCTGATGAGCTGTCAACATTGGCATCGACAACACACATACCTGTGAGATCGATGACCAGGCAGTCTGGCTTACCCCAGGGTACTCATCGTAACCCATTGGAGATCGAGTCCAGCCCAGAGACAAAACCAAAGTCCAGAACTGTTGTGGGGAGCCCAAATAAAGCTTCTTTGCAACTGGCTTCCATGGCCGCCGCAGGATTGATCGTCCAGAGGAACGAGCACATAGTCAGGCAACCCAAATACTATGCCGTCGCTGGCGGGCACGCGCCAGGGATCTACAACAACTGGGCCGACGTCGAAGCCCAGATTAAAGGCTTCCCCGGCGCGAAGCAGCAGAAGTTTGACACAGAGTCGGCAGCACTGGACTATTTAGAGAAGCACTGGGATATCGTAAGAGTATCTCTCGATCGCCAGAATCTCCGCCTTACGCACCCTGTGGCGGCGCCTGCGACAATGCTGCAGCAGTCGTGGGGAACAAACTATCCACAGCCGTCGTGTGAGACGACTTACCCACAGCCTTCATGGGAGACGAGCCACCTCCATTCTTCATGGGTTCCAAACCATCCACAATCGGAATGGATGCCAAATCATCCACATACATCGTGGGAGACGACGTTCTCACCACCGAGGGTGCCGAATTATCCTCAACCGTCGGGGGCGCCACATTATCAGCTGTCGGAGGTGCCAAATTATGCTCAGCCATCGTGGGAGATGGGCTATCCACAGCCAGCATGGGAGTCGAGCTATTCAAAAACCCCAATCTTATCTTCTCCGCTTCCCTCTCCCCAAAAGGCCCGCCATTTATCGCCACGCCAACAACAGACGAAGGTAGATCTCACCGACACATCCACACACCTCAAAACTATACAATCTGCCACTTCTGCCAATCCGCCGCAACCTCCACGAACAGAAATCATCGCAGCCGAACCTGAACCCGTACTTAGTTCCGAACAACGGGAGGTCGTCGACCTAATTCTTCAAGGGCACAACGTGTTCTATACTGGTTCTGCTGGTTGCGGTAAGTCAACTATCCTTAAAGCGTTCGTGAGGGAATTGTCAGCGCGGCATAAACGAGTCAAGATAGTTGCGCCTACCAACCTAGCAGCTCTAAACGTAAATGGTCAAACAACATGGAACTACGCAGGATGGACTCCAGATAGCATGAGAAAACCATTGAAAAGGCTCATGGATGCCGCCCATGGGCAAGAAGTCTGGAATCGCTTTGATTCCACGGATGTACTTGTCGTCGATGAGATTAGCATGGTTGAGAACCTCGTGTTCGAGCGTTTGAATGCTATCATGAAGTACTCTATTGGCGAAAAGCGAGGTGGTGGAGCTTTTGGTGGTGTTCAGGTCATCGTGACTGGCGATGTAAGTTCAAAGCCCACTTTTTCGGATCCATTGCTGAGCATTGCAGTTCTGCCAGTTGGCACCCGTGAAGCCATTCAAGCACTGTATCGGGTGTGGCTGGGAGCTCGTCCCGGATAATAGTTATCGCCCAAAAGAGCATCGATGCGAGAACCGGAACTGCAACAGAGATGTGTTCTACGACATTGACAAATGGGCATTCCGTAGCGATGCTTGGCAGGTATGTTACAAGAACAAGACGCTGCTTTTTGCTATTACATGCTCACTTAAGCAGGAATGCAATTTTAAGCATATAAACTTGACTGAGATCCACCGACAGCATGACAAAAAGTTCATTAGTATATTACAGCGAATTCGGACAGGTACGTTAACCAGACATTCCAGTTGCGCATGGCCATAGAGGTTCGCGGTCTGGACGTAATGTACTAACCTTCCTCAGATGGCGTCATTCTGCCCAACCATGCAAATGTCCTGTTGAACCATGCATCAGAAACCGAAGATGCAATCAAATTGTTCTCCAGGCGCGACGACGTCGAGCGGACCAATAACGAAAACATCGACAGGCTGTCCGCAAAAGCTCGCATATACCAATGCATCGATCACTTTGACTGGAAATACCACCACCGGGAGGACAAGTCTCTGGAAAAAAACACAAGGCCCGCGGAAGATGAATATGGTTCACTACATGCTCTCGTACGTAAAATAGACTAAAGCTGGCTCATCACAAACACTGACTTTTCCTAGAAAGAGCATCGTTACGAGGTATGTGTCCGAATTAAAGAAGGCATGCGAGTAGTTCTGCAAGCAAATCTTGAACCCGATGCCGGCCTCGTAAACGGCTCTCAAGGGTCCATCGTCGGCTTTGAGCCATACGACGCCAAAAAGCTACCAACGAAACCAGAAGGCAGAGATGCGGCGGGATTTCCGACTGTGGCGGTGCTCAGGGGTGCACATGCCAAGTACGCTGAACAGCAGATCAAGGCATTTGGGGATAGAAACAACAAACAGCCATGGCCAATTGTCAAATTCGATAATGGCTTGGTAAGAACTATCTTTGCGGATTGCACGGCCAATGAATTGGGTAATGAGGAGCCGTACAGTCTGCTCTCGCGGACTCAGATTCCGTTGATAGCGGGCTACGCGATTACCATCCATAAATCACAGGTACGAATGAAGTATCTTTGTGAGGCAGACAAGCATACACTGACTTGTTTGCACAGGGCATGACGCTGGATCGTGTAATTGTCGATCTCAGCAGGGCGTTCGAACCGAGTCAAATTTATGTTGCGCGTAAGTTTCCCTACTCGCATAATAGTATGCAGTCTGCTAAAACCCTTGAAGTCAGTAGAGCTCGATCACTCAAGGGCTTGAAAGTTATTGCACTCCCGAAGCGTCCTATGGGAGGCGCCAATCCACAGGTGAAGGAATTCTGCGCAACCTATCTCAGCAAAAGATGAGTGCATCTTGGATGCCTCCCACTTTTGGACCACGGTGGTTCATCCACTAGTGGGACTTTGCATTTGGCATCGCTGCCGAGAGTAGTGTATGACCTGTATATCATGCGATCTAAAGAAGAAGATGGCAAGTGACAGTGCTGCTACGATAACAACGTTGGATATGCATCAGACATGTCACTAGCACTCATAAGTCACCATCGACGATTTACACTTCCATCGAAAGGGGCATCAAATTTGCAGCGCAGAGCGTTGTTGACATCGGTTGTTCTCTGCCAAAAACATCACTCCGACTTTTGAATAAGACCTTCGCCAGGCTTCACACGTTGAGCCCACTCAGTCCAGCTGCCGTCATATATACGCCTCTCTTGAGTAGGAAATGCAGCTTCCGTCAACGCAGCGTCTATGACGGCGGCTGTAACACCAGTGCCACAAGTGCTGATGATTGGCTTGGACGGATCCACACCTTTTGACTTGAAGACGGCATCGAGTTCAGAAGCGGGTAGGAGAGTCTTGCTTTTCGGGTCAAGGAGATCGGTGATTGGAACGGAGATGGAGTACGGGATGTGCCCGGATGATAAACCTGCAAAGATAAGCTATGCTATTTTGGCTGCATGTGGCTCGAGTCGGAGCGTACCTTCTCTAGGCTCCGGTTCGACCCCCTTCCAACGCGCCAAGCTTCGCGCATCTAGAATCTGAACCTGTTCAGCGCCCTCCTTGCCCTGCTCCTTTGCAATCTCCTTCACTTCCTCGAAGGCAGCCACCTTGCTCCGATCGAACTCTGGAACCGGATATTCGACATGGGACGCCTCGATGGGCTCTCCGCTTTCTGTTGGATAACCGTCTTGTACCCATTTGCGGAAATTGTTCAGGACATGAACGTTGGAATGCCCAAAGACCTGCAATGTCCATCCTACCCGTGGCGCCGAGAAGATGCCGAGCTCCTTGCTATCATAAACAACCACGCTGTCCTCTCGTCGTATGCCTAGTTTTGCCATGGCGCCGGCAAAGCGTGCAGCCGACGGAAGCATGTGCGGATATGGCGAGTGCGGGTCCTTGACGGCATCAAGATCGAAGAAGCGGGCGTGTGGTATGCGCTCAGCCACGAACGTATCATAGCCATTCCGTCCGTCGTTGGGCAGGAACCACGAGGCGCACAGAGGAATGACCTTTGGCGCGGTTGACAGCTTGCTGTAAACGTTCTTCTGTAGCGCCGAATTGAGGTCAGCGGGCGAGACCAGATAGGTGTCGAGGGTGTAATGAGACGACAGTGCCCGTCGGCCATGACCCACTCCGGGCCGTCGGAAATATGGCGAAGACGACACGGAGCGTAACGAGCGGCGGAAGCTGGACACAAACATGTTGGCTGCGCGTGATGCTCGAAGATCAGGCGGGGCTGGTCGATCAGGTTACGAGGGCGCGAGGACGTGAGAGTTTCTCCGCCTATTTAACTATGCCTTTAACTATGCCTAGTTCTTACCCAGGTTGAGGGGTTACTAGTAGGCAATCTCCAAACAATGCGGGGATGCACGTCATTGCGGGCGAACTGCCATTTTTTTTAAAGCTTCGGGATTTCGATCGAGGCATTCGGTGATGTTGGTGCGCATCGTTGTGCCAAACCGCGCGTACATGGATAGTAGTAGTTGTCAATGCGATGGGTCTCGCTCAGGTGTCAGTCAGTTCCCTCCTTGTCACTTCTACCTACGTGGGTATGTGGGGGCATGTCGCCGGATTCCGCCATGCCTAATTAGTCTAGCGCGGATACTGTGTGTCTCATTCCATGCTCTGCACCAACAACAACCTACCTACATCCTGCACACGTGAACAGCGACAGACGTAATGAGGGTCACGATCCGGGAGTGGAACGCAGTCGCTGCCTGGCGGTGGGATATGCCGGATGACGATGTCTGCGGTATCTGTCGGAATCCGTATGATAGCACGTGCTCCAAGTGCAAGTTTCCAGGTGACGAGTGTCCGCTGCGTATGTCTATGCTGCCGTTCTCTCGAATATACTGACCTGGACTAGTTCTTGGCGAATGCAATCATACATTCCATATGGTGGGTTACGAAGGGCTCCAGACTCGTTGTTGTCCTAATGCTATTCTAGCACTGCATCTTCTCGTGGTTAAAACAGGAGAGTTCCCAGGAGAAATGTCCCATGTGTCGGCAACGTGCGTGTACTCTCTGGCCTCCACAGAGGTTGTACTGACAGCTTCGCAGCTTTCAAGTCAAAGAGCCAGCATGCGCCCAATACGCCCATGGCTATGGAAGAACCTGGAGCAAGTTCTGGATAGCCAACTTAGACACTGAAGACTTTTGTTGGGATGCTTGATGCAGGCAGCTTGATCCCGCGAATAGACTGATGAGGCGTGAGGCGAAACTTGGGGTTAAGAAAAAGCACGGCTACTACTACTGGCGCATGGAGAATATCCTTGGGCCTTGTGCCCCTAGGTAGCAAATAAATTGCATCGCTTTCCTCATCTGACGGTTGGCCTACAGATGCAATCAATATGCGATACCTCGTCCCTGCCTGGGCATTCACATGCTAATTGAGCACGGGCCATCCGATTATCGATAACATGCACTGTGTTCACCTAGCTGCAGTTGACTAGCTTCTGAGTTCCAGCCTTCCGTCAGCCTCTCTCCCACAATGTCCACAAACCCAAGTCTATCAGGAATAGCTCCAGCAGCTTGCACCGCCCAGTCACCACCTTCCGTGCCCGCCGAGAACTTCGAAAACACCCCTGGAAGCCATCACTATACCCAAGAGCAACCGGAAGATGCGCCGGATGATGAAGACATGCCATATCCGGAGCCTAGCTCCGAACAAATGCTCCTGCCTCCACCGAACTTCAGACCCTTCTTCACGCTTATAGAGGACACTGCTTCGGGAGAGCATTATCACCCTTACGTTCACTACATCTTCGCTGATGACGATCCGATACTCGTAACTGCTGCATCGATGCGCGGGCTAGGAGTAGACGAGACACATTATCTACCGAATGATGCTTCAGAGGATGACGAGCAGCAGAGGCTACAAGATGCCGAAGGAGTCGAGGAGCAAGACTTGCCTGTCGAGTCTCCGCTCCCGCCGGCAGTTCCGGGCGTCAAGGAGCACTACCTTATCATCGATGTTGGAGCGGACGGCCGCACAATCGTTGACGCGCAGTCGCTTTCTTCCGAGTGGCAAATCACACAAACCAATATTCGAATTGCGCCTTCATTTGACGAAAGCTTGCCTGATCAAGGGTTCATGCTACGGGTCGAGGGTGTGGAGTTGCCAAAGAAGACAAAGGGGAAAGGCAAAGGCCAAGCCGATCACGATAGGTTGTCCGAGGCCAGAGAGCAGAGCCAGGGCGACATATTTGCGGCACTGGATGGGTTAGTTCAGAGCATTGAGAGAGGCCTGGATATAGCAGGGAAGATATCAGGAACAGACCCGAACCAAACGGAGGAAGTTGCGCCGCCAGACATAGTACATGGCAAAGAAGATTGAGCATGGTATTTTGATGTACGGTTTGCATCAAGTCAGAGCCATGTGAAGATGGCCATCGCTAGCTAACCGGACCCTATGGACGTAGCGATGATTACAATTACTGACCCCATGTATCTAAAACGGAGCATGGCAATTAGAAAGCGATTCGCTCCGGATTGGCAAAGGGTATTATATAAGCTGCTTATGCCAGGACCCCATGCCAAGATGGGCTTGGCGGCGCTATCATAGAGTAAGTGCAGGGTAGCTTAGTCGAGTGTCATGAGTTATGGATCGGTTGAATAACATCGTCCGTGCCATGTGCATGATCACTCCGTTGACGGGCATGCTCCTCTGACTACGTCCACGTCGCCACCATCCGTTACTCCTCTTGCTCTTCACCCCAGGACTCCTTTCGAGCTTTTAGGCTCCCGCGCCAATACCCTACTCGTCGCCCATTCTCTGTCAGCGGCACGGAGTCGAGGAGGCCGTCCGCCACTCGCATCTGAGGGCAGTTGCTGTACGCCACATATACCAACAATGCGCCACACCGCTTGGGCGATATCGCTCGCTGCCCTCTGGAGTCTGGCAGGCACTTCTTCAGCCCACAAGACTTTCGCCAACTACTCGCTCCCCGACCCCCAGACCGCCCTCTTTTCCGTGGCCGAGGATCGACCAGACGGTTGCCCCCCCTGCTTCAACTGCAATCTCGACGACTTCAAGTGCCACCAGTTTGCTGAATGTAGCAAGGCCAACGGGAGGTGTAACTGCACGCCTGGTTTTGGTGGCGCTGACTGCTCAGAGCCACTGTGCGGTTCGCTTGCAGATGGCAAAGATCGGGCGCCACGAGGAGGCGACACAGAGTGCCAGTGCAGCGAAGGCTGGACGGGCATCAATTGCAATGTCTGCGAGACCAACCACGCCTGCAACGCTCTAATGCCCGACGGTAATGGCGGCGTGTGCTACAAGGACGGCCAACTAGTCAAGGAGAACTTCCAGGTCTGCGACATCACGAACAGGAAGATTGTGGACCAGTTGAAAGAAAAGAAGCCACAGGCAACTTTTTCTTGTAATGCCGCGACAGAAGAGTGCAACTTCCAATGTAAGTATCGCCGTCTGACGTTCGCTACTCTAGCTAACCCTCCCAGTCTGGGTCGCCCAGCGCGAGTCCTTCTACTGTGCCCTTGATACATGCACCTCCCAATTCGCCGCCGAGTCTGATCGCAATGTCACAAAGTACCGCTGCGAGAACATCAAATGCGAGTGCGTGCCCGACAGGATGCTTTGTGGGGAGGACGGCTCGGTGGATATTGGCGACTTCTTGAAGGAGGACATCAAGGGCCCTGCCGAGTTCAAGTCAATTGCGGCCATCAACAGCAAAGACAGTCGAAGCGTCTTTTCCGAGCCTGCTATGAATGACCTAATCCAGACCATCTTTGGCGATGAGAGTATCTTCTTGCAATGTAACACGGGCGAGTGCTTGTACCAGACCGAGATTCCAGGCTACGAGAGACCGGTAAAGAAGATCAACACGCCTCTGATTGCAGGAGTCATTGCCGGTTGCGCTTTGTTCATCGTTGCAGCTATCCTGGGCATCTGGTACCTGACCCATCGCAACGAGTCCCAAGGATACGGTGCTATCCATCTTTCAGATGACGAGGAAGATGAAAACGCCAAGTTGCTTGCCGACCACAAGCCAGCTGCCCTACTTTTCGAGAACGTTGCATACCACCTCAATGGAAAGCAAATTCTGACAGGCATTTCTGGCGCAGTACACCCTGGCGAGCTTCTAGCAATCATGGGCGCATCAGGTGCTGGCAAGACGACCTGCCTCGACATTTTGGCACGAAAAAACAAGATTGGAGTCACAAGCGGCGACTTTTACTTGAACGGTGAGAAGATCAGAGACGACGAGTTCAAGGGTGTCATTGGCTTCGTTGACCAAGAAGACACTCTCTTGCCAACACTAACTGTTCACGAGACCATATTGGACTCTGCACTGCTCCGCTTGCCCAAGGAGATGAGCCGAACTTCAAAGGAGCAAAAGGTTGAGGATGTTGAACGGCAATTGGGGATCTATCACATCCGCAACCAGAAAATCGGATCCGAGGAGACCGGCCGTGGCATCTCCGGTGGCGAGAAGCGTCGGGTGGGTATTGCTTGTGAGCTTGTGACATCGCCCAGCATTCTCTTCCTGGACGAGCCTACAAGCGGACTAGATGCCTTCAACGCCTTTAATGTTGTGGAATGCCTTGTCAACCTCGTCAAAAACTACAATCGTACTGTAGTCTTTACCATTCATCAGCCACGATCAAACATTGTCGCTCTTTTCGATCAGCTCATTCTGCTAGCCAAAGGTAGGACTGTCTATTCGGGTCCTTTCGACAACTGCCAAACCTACTTTGACGAAATTGGCTACACCTGCCCTCCTGGGTTCAATATCGCAGATTACATTGTGGACCTTACTATGCACGCGAGCGCGGCTCGTCACACCACTGACGAGGACAGCTCTGTGTTCAATCGTGATGGCCTTCAAACCAGTGCTAGCAGTGCAATCGCTGTCAAGTCCATTCCTAGCATCAACATTTCGGAACTTGAGAGAGAAGCACCCGGTAGCCCTAGCAACTCGAGCACACGGCCCAAGGGGAAGCGACGAACTTCCATCAAACAACAACAAGAACGAGAGCTGTTTACGCGGAAGAGAAACGCCACTCATG
>Ga0182211_1000327_pt1 | contig 15235 bp, 13 predicted proteins | sample G5R1MG_20_FD_129660 | JGI IMG/M metagenome (GOLD analysis project Ga0182211, IMG submission 129660) | Switchgrass phyllosphere microbial communities from Michigan, USA - G5R2_MAIN_03OCT2016_LD1 MG | ecosystem: Host-associated > Plants > Phyllosphere > Phylloplane/Leaf | place: USA: Michigan... | reverse complement strand
TAGTCCAACTTCGATGCGTCGTCTGCTGCGAAGCAACTTTGTTCGCCATAACAAGGGTCTTGGACTCTTTGAAGAGTGGGCGTTCCGTGTTGGTTCGTATGGCGGACAAGAAGTTAGCCCATCTCTGGATATTCAGATCCGTCAGAGTGAATTCAAGCACAATCCACAGCTGATTACTTTTGAGCAGGCTCCAAGCGGAACAACCATTGGCGACACTTATGGTGTCATCAAGGTAACGGACTTTACACAGAATGGTGTACTAGACAGCTTTGATGATCGCTGGCACTGGCGTCCAGATATGAACAAGATTAATTGGCCGGTAAAGGACTATGGTCTTGATGAACTCAAGACTGCCGGCTACGTGAACTTGGATGAAGTCCGCTTTACTGTTCGAGATAATGCTGCATTCCAGAGTCTGTACGGCGACCAGCTTGATCTAGGTGAAGCGATCAATGACAGTGATCGTGCGTGGGTTTATGGTATTGGTCAAAAGACCAATGAAGGCAAGCCTGACTACAATGCTTGGACAACCTACAAGTTCAACGATACCGGCTACAACATGGTTAACATCTTCCCCAGTTCATACTCGGGGCAGAGTGCAGTCATTCAGATCAGCGATAACGTCAAAGGATATGCTGATCTAAACAGTGATCCAGCAGGTTTCCACTTGTCGCAAAACGTCAAATCTGGCTTGTTTGACACACAAGGCTTTGTTGTCAGCGATGAAAAGCTGATTATGAAGAACTTGGATAGTTCTTCGTTGCAGGTTCGTGGAACTTATACTCCCAAGTTCCAAGGCAAGGCTGTTGTAGATGTTGATCGCTTCAGTGGTTCAAACATCTCCATCATGGAAATGCTACCAGAACCTTACCAGGTGATCAAGAGCATCAAGGTCACAGTTTCTGAAGCATTTGAAGAAGGAAGTACTCTTGAGATTGGTCATGAAAAGAATCCTTCTTTCTTCGTTGAAGCCCGAGAAGAAGTGGTACGTCCAATCTATCCCACCAACTACGACAGTGACACGGTCCTAGTCCAGACTCCAAGCACTTCATATATCCCTGGTGCTGTTGATGTTGCGGACGTTGATCTGATCCGTGTTGGCAAGTCCATGGATGTCTGTGGTGAAACCATTGTTGAATATGAATGGATCCGCGCAGCCGACAATGCAGGTTACGTACAGCGCGTGGTATTCCCTCGTCCAAGCGACTACGATCCAAACCAGACTGCAGAAGGAAACTACCTGCAGACCATCCAGCTACCACTCTTGGGAGAAGGTATTGCTGGTGGTTCAGAGGGTACGCTGGTGGTACGAACCAATGGCATTGAAACTGACAGACAGTATATGCAGTTCGTACGAACTCAGAGTGCGGGAATCAATACTGTGGATCTCACACGCGCAACCACATACACTTTCAGTAGAGAAACAGGCTACCCGCTGTTCCCATTCTATGTTGGTAATGCCGGATTGGCACGCTTTTTGAGCGCAACCTTGTTCAACGCAGGTAACAAGGGCAAACTCAGGATTGAAGTTGAGTACTTCTATGTACGCGGCTTTGAAGTACTAGAAATTGACCAGTTCAATATTCCTCAGCCTGTTACAGTTGGCGAACAAGGCGGTATCGCGGACATCTACACTTGGGTTAAGACCCGCTATCCAACATTCTCGGCAATTCCACAAGTTGGTGGATTGTGGAAGAATGGTGACATTGTTGAAGTGGACAACTTCAATGGTCTGTGGGCCGTTTACAAGTTCCAGAACGGTTGGTCTGAAGGTTTCCCACTACGTATTCAAAACCGTAAGGTCAACAGTGATCTCCTGACCAGTGCAGCAATCTTCGACACCAAGGAAAACAAGCAGAAGCTGGTGCTTCAGCTATATGATCCTGCAAAGGGTTATATTCCTGGTGTTGCGGACCGTGAACTAGACTTCAAGATGGATGTGGATCCGGCCAACTACTCTGAGACACAGTATACCTGGGGACAAGAGCAGGTTGGACAGTTGTGGTGGGATCTGTCAACTACTCGTTATCTAGATTATGAAATCGAAGATGATATGAACCACGGTATCAATTATCGTTGGAAGAATTGGGGGCGTATCGCACCAGGTGTCACCGTTGACGTCTATGAGTGGGTTCGAAGCCCTGTTGTTCCATCGGGTTGGAATGCATATGTTCAGAGCAAGGCAAGTTTGAAGATTGAAGCAAAGCCTAGTGGAACCATCCAAGATTCAAGCAACGTCCAGTACGTGACGTCTGAAGAGTGGAATGATGATACTCAACATGAAGAGCTGGTGTATTACTTCTGGGTTAAGAATCCCACAGTAACTCCACTTCGTCCAGGTCGTAAGCTGACTGCCCAGCAGGTAAGCAACATCATCATCAATCCAACGGCGAATGATATCCCGTTCTTTGCTGTAATTGGCAAGAATCAAGTCATTGTAGGTGGCATCAAGCAGTTCCTCAATGAACAGGATACTGTGCTGAAGGTGAAGTGGAATCTAGAAGCAGAGATTCTCAACAATCATCACAAGCAGTGGATCATCCTTCGTGAGGCAGACGAACGCAATACCATCCACGACTCATTGTGGAACAAAATGCGTGATTCAGTCGTTGGATGGGATGCAACTCAGCTTCAAGTTCCAGATCCTCGCTTGCCTGGGCCACAGCAGGTTGGTTCGTTAATTCGTCCTCGTCAAAGCTGGTTCCCAGCGCAGGCTAGCCCAAGTGGTGGTCATCGTCCTAACCGTCATGCTCGTGAAGCTTTTGTAGAGATCATGAACGATGTGTTGGCTGCCGAACCATTCATCGACAAGTGGTACAACTGGCGCGAAGTCTTTGAAGCAGGTGAATCTACTCCTGCACCCAACAAATATGTTGCCACTGCGCTAGACCTTGATGAACTAAAAGCACTTTTGCCTGCAGCTCGCAACATGGTCCAGCCCGGCGAGTGTGTTCTTATTCCAGCAACTGCAGAAGTGGCTGGTTTCTGGACACTTTGGAAGCTGGCGGAAATCAACGGTACTCGCACGTTCATCTTAGCAGACTGTCAGAAATGGCGTATGCAGGAAGGAGAACTGTGGAACTTGGTTGATTGGTACGATAGTGATTGGTCGGCAAAGAACTTCCCCAACTATCGCTTCCCCACCAATGATGCACGCGATGCAGCGGGTAACTTGGATGTGACGCTACTAAAGGGTACGTTGGTGCAAGTTGATCACACTGATACTGATAATCGTTGGACATGGGACGTCTATACCAGCACGACCAAGTACCAGGTTGCCAAGCACAATTCGACAATGAAACTCAGCGACGCGTTCTATGATGATGCCCGTACAGAGTTTGGACCAAAGCAGATTGCAGCACTACTGAATACTGCTGAGGACAAGCGCCTGACGCCAGCTAGAATTCAGGAGCTTGCTGATCTTGTTAACTATCGCGATGGTTCTCGTGAGCTAGAAGTCATGCTCAACTCGGTCAAAACGCTTCTCTTGGACACGCTACAGAAGAACAAGATCTTCTTTGGTATGGTCAAGAGTGCATTCCACCAGAGCACTGTAATCGACTGGGCATTCAAGACATCGTTCCTCTACTTGGGCGGTTATTCAGAAACGCTTCGTCAGAGCCCAGTTGCTTTCAAGGATCAGATTGATAACGTGATTAGCTATCTGGAGGACGTCAAGCCCTACCACGTTAAGATTCGCGAATACGTTCGTCGTCTCAGCTACGGTCCAGACGTGGCTAACTTGGCAATGACGGACTTTGACAAGCCGGTGTATCCTGACGGTACCGCAAACCGTATTCTGAATGTTGCTAATCCAGTAGACGCGCAGATCATGACTACTACCCGTCCATGGAAGGATTGGTACAAGAACTATCAAAAGCCGGTTGCCGATGTTTCCGATTGGAGCACCGAGTGGAATGGTGTTCGTAGAATGAAGGTCACACTGAAATACGATCGTGTGAGCTGTGGTACCATTCGAGGATGGGACACTTCTCCTTGGGATCCTTCGCTGATAGTCTACGATCAGCGTGGTAGCGTAACTCGTAGCTTGAGTCAGCTCAACGGCATGTACCGTAACGGCGTGACGGATGGTTCAGCTAACTACTATCGCGACCAAGCTGTTGAAAGCATTGAAGACCGCAACCTGCTGGTTCGAAATGGTACGGTCACCCCTGACCGCCCAGGTACTATTGTCACTGTTATTCGTGATAATCGTCACTTCATGTGGTCTGGCACTGAATGGCTTGAATTCCATGCAATTGGCTGGGACCAGGATCCCGACATGGGCGCCGCAAGTCGTATGAATGCATATCGTCCTCTACCTGGTATGACTCGCGAAGACGATGTTAACCTAATTGAGGGCTGTGGTTTCGATGGCACGATCATCAGCAGCGACTTCCAGAATGGCGCGTGGGACATGTTCGAGTGGGACTCCACCATTTGGTCCAATGAAGTTGGCACTCGTTCGGGCAGTGATATCAATACACTGGATGGTAACACTACGTCTGCTGATGAAAGTGATAGCGCCTATGTACAGGTTGAAGGAAACACTTTTGCTCAGCCCGGTGTCAACGGTGATCGCCCTCGTGAGCTAGTTTACATCAAGCCAGCTGACAGTGTGGTAATCAACGTCATGAGAAGCGGTGCATTGATCCAGAAGTCGTTTATGAACCAAAAAGGTTCCTGGCAGGACAACTCAGTAGTAGCAAGTGGTCTTTCGTTCGTAGGCTACCGTCAAAATACGCGGGAACTTATCATCCAGGGCGTTGTGAACACTGAGGATGCACAGGGCTATACTGCCATCCACAACCCACAGCGGCCGTCTACGGGCTTCCTGCGCGATGTTGCTCTCAGCAAGGGATTTCGTAGCAATAGTGTTGTTGATATGACTTCTGCTGGCGCAAAGGTCTTCAAGCTGAGGAACAGCAATGACTTGAATGGTATTCCATCTGGTCTGGTCGGAAACGGCGTCAAGGTTGCTGTGGTAAATGTCAACGATCCAACAAAGCGTGCCATTGGTGTACTCACCAATAATCTTCAGGGATCTGAAACTTCTTGGAATGGCACCTTGAACATCACCTTTACTGGCAATGGTACCGAGTGGGTAAATCTTGGTTCGGGCAAGGCTTGGAACATCATCCCTCTGGATTCCTACAACACACCAGGTGTGCTGTGGGTTGAAAATGTACGTTTCACTTATACTGATGTGGTGTTGCACGATGACACTTGGGTCCTAACCGGTGCAATGATTGATGCTACATCACTAGCTGGTCTGACGATCAGTGGTGAGAATGACAGTTTCCAGGTACCAACAGAAGTTGAGGTGCTGAACGAGAGTGGACAGCCATATACCCCCAAGCGTTACAGGCCGGTTCAGTTGATTGATGGTTCTCTTCAAAGAAAGATGAACTAATAAATACGCATATTATAGGAGTGGATACTTCATGAGCGAAGATTTCAAAGACGATGTTCTGCCCAAGATTCAAGGTCACGTTTTCATTCGTGATCCTGAGTCCGGCCAGGTCCTATTGGACAAGAAGAACGCTGTTCACTATGAGAACACAAGCCTAGCCATTGGCTACGCTCTCGCGGGTAAATTGGAAGGTTTCATCTACGCCATGGATTTTGGTAATGGTGGAAGTAAGGTAACAGGCACCGGTGCTATTACCTACTTTCCAACCAATACCACTGATTCCAAAGGCGATCTGTATGACCCCACCTACAAAAAGCTAATCACTGGCAGCAGTACCAACTTCTTCGAAGTAAAACATCTTCAGGGAACTCCGTACACTGATATTGTGGTCACCTGTACTTTGGACTACAACGAGCCTTCCGGACAAGAAGCCTTTGATACTGGTACATCTGACGAAACCTTTGTATTCGATGAGTTGGGTCTTAAGACTAACGAAGGTTTGCTTCTTACCCACGTTATCTTTAACCCAATCCAAAAAGCGCTAAACCGACTAATTGAAGTGGTCTACACGCTCAGGATTCAGATGTCATAAGTGCTAGGTTTATCCTCGTACTAAATATCGAGACACCTAGGAGGTAATATGGGATTCAAAGTAACCAGAGCCGATGGCAAGAGCGTAATCATCCAAGATTTTGCCAAAGAGATCATCGGCGGCTTGAACCTGCTTGGCTATGGTTTTGCCAACTACAGTGATGAAATCGCTCAGAACTTTATCAAAGATCTTGAAAACAATGCAGGCCCAACTGAGCCCGCCAACCCTGTATTGGGTCAGCTTTGGTTTCAAATCCCACTGAACCCAGCAGAAAGCAGCAACTTAAAACTTTGTACTAACGCTTCTGCTTCATCTCTGGATACTCGATGGGTGAACATTCTGTCTGTGATTGGAGGGGCGGTAGTCTTAGATGCATGGACAGTTCGAGGAAAATCTCCAGTAAATCCCGGCGGTGGTTCGAACGGTGTTGGTCAGCTTGTTGTGTTGGATGCGAATGGCAAGGTCAACGCTGCCTACCTACCTTCACAAGTAACGCAGAATCGAGTTGATGCTGCCGATCGCTTGACTAACGTGAGGGTGATTGGTACTCGCACTGGTCCCAATAGTTTAGGCAATGGTAGTGTTGGCTACCCCTTTGATGGAACGGCTGATTGCTTTGTCAACACCGATTATATCGCAGAGGGAAATGATCCCAATCATGGCAAATATTTTACCAATGATAGGGCCCGTCGTGCCATCAGTGCAAGTGGTGCAATCTCTTATGATGCCAACACTGGTGTAATCTCGTACAATCCTCCTCCATCTAGTGCTGCTGTGAATAGCTTCAATGGTCGTTCAGGAGCAGTAGGGTTGACACAAAAGGATACTTTGGACTCTCTGGGCTATACTCCTGCAAATAGAGCGGGAGAAGCATTCACTGGAGATATTTCGGCTCCCAATATCTATACCAACATTCTGACAGCACAAACTCCTAATGGTGGCACTACTGGTGGTATTCGTCTAAAGGGCCATCCAGAGACTGGCATGGCATACCTTCAGATCGTCAACGACGCAATAAACCAGCAGTGGGGCGCTATGGGCTTCCGAAATGATGGTTGGCTTAGCTGGAACGGCCAGAGTATATGGCACGCAGGGAATGATGGTGCGAATACCGGACTAGATGCTGATCTTCTAGATGGAAAACATGCCCAGGATATCATTGACGCGGCTAGATCAGGACTGGGCACTGGCACTGGTACAGGTATCTCTTCATCCGGTGACAATTGGGTCATATATGGAAACGGTTATAAGGTATGCTGGGGTATAACATATACCGCAGGAAACAGTTACACCTATATCAATTATCCATTCACGTACAACTCAACTCCAGCTCTGGTAGTTTCTGGATGTACGCAGACCGGTAATGACAGCAAAGATAACTGGCCGGCCACATATCACCCATACTGTTCCTCGAGTAGAGGCTGTACCAAAACTGCGGGTGACGACGCTGGCAACTTTCACTGGATAGCAATGGGATTCTAAATCATGAAATATTTTTACAGTCCAAAAACTTCTGGTTTCTACATTGACGAGATCAACAGCGTTATGCCTGATGATGCGATAGAAGTCAGCAAAGAAGACTACACCATGCTCTTGGATGGTCAAGCCAAGGGAAAAGTCATTGTCTATAAATCACGCAAGGTTCAACTTGCCGATCCTGTTCCGCAGGTACTCACATGGGACGATATCAGGTCGCGTAGGGAATATTATCTCACCAGCTCCGACTGGACTCAGATCCCCGATAACGCACTGTCTGATGAAGCACGTGCCTTGTGGAAAACATACCGACAGGCACTGCGAGACGTTACTGAAACTTATCGCTCTCCGGATTTGGTGGTCTGGCCCTCAATCCCAAATACCAAGTAAGGAGAAACCATGCCTATTACGGTAAACAACAGCAACGGTGACATTGTCACAGTTGTCAATGATTTCCAGAAGGAGATCGTAGCTGGTTTGGAACTAGCCGGTCTTGGCCTGGTAAACTATGGCGAACTAACTGCTGAAAACTTTGTCAAGCTTGTTGAAAACTTTGCAAGTCGTACACCCCCTGCCGAGTGCGTCAAAGGCCAACTATGGTACGATACTTCTCAAGCTAATCCAGTTATTCGTTCCTTTACCGGTACGACTTGGATGCCATTGTTCTGTCTGGATCTGGCAAGAAATATTGCTCTGATATACTACAACGGCGCTCCTATTGCACCGGATCTAAATCCTACTCCGACCACGCTGGTTGTTCGAGGTGCTGATGGTAAGATTCCAAGCTCCAGTCTACCATCCGTGACCTCAGTTGGACACTCTGCTTACGCGGATGATGCTGGTCATGCCGCAAGCGCAAATTATGCAGATGGCGCAGGTTACGCGGATAGTGCTGGCAGGTTGGCCACTGTAAGGGTCATTGGTACTCGTGCTGGTCCCAACAGCTTGGGCGGTAGCACGGGTTATCCCTTCGATGGCACGGCACATTGTCTTATCAATACTGATTACATTGCAGAGGGAAATGATCCCACCCACGGCAAGTTCTTCACACCAGATAGAGCTCGTCATGCAATGTATGGTGGCAGGTACATCACTGTTGATCAGACTACTGGTGAAATCTTCTTCAATGGTCCCGATCCCACAAGTGGATCACAAGGCTCTCAGGGTCCACAAGGTCCACAAGGTCCTCAGGGCCCACAAGGTCCACAGGGTGAACGTGGTGCTCAGGGTCCTCAAGGCGACCGAGGCGCCGATGGTAACCCTCAACAGGTAATCACTGCTTCACAATACAATGCCAACAATGGTTTTGTGGTGTTTGCAGGAGGTTTCTGTATGCAGTGGGGTAGAAACAGGGAGCGCATCGCGAACGAAAGCTCGCGCCAAATCCTTTTTCCTATTGCGTTTGCTGATGGTCCACACGCGTTGAGTGCTACCATTTATCTCAACAGTTACAGCACTGACCGAGATCTATGGGTACAGAAGTTGACCGAGGGCTCGAACTCAAGCTTTACTGTAATGTTCCAGTCTGCTTCCAGTAATAACAAGCTAGCCGACGGATTTGATTGGATTGCCTACGGCAGGGTTTAATCACAAAAGAAGCCGGGAGCGATCCCGGCTTCTTTTCTTTGTTGCTTTTGGCTTTAGAGCTTGAAAGCAGTCTTGAACTCAATGAGTTCGCGCTTGCTCATGCGGAAGTGCTCTAGAAACGCTGCCTCAGTTTCAAACTGCGCCTGGATGTGATCGTATGCTTCTGCAAAGCTTAGATCGAACTCGTTGGAACGATTAATCAGAGCCTGTAGGAGCTCAATTTCCATACCCGAAAGCGTCTTGCTGTCACGGATGTAATCTTCGTAAGCTTCGCAAGCTGCTGGAAACAGTGGCTGCACTAGCTTGTAGATTGCGCGTGCAAACTCCTGAATCTCCCACTGCGCGTGCGAGTCCTCGCGTAGACGCAGCATGTGGAAGAGGTTGTGCAGATTCTGCTTCCAGTAAAGTTCCGTGTAACCTGCAACTGGCATAACCGTGCGGGCGATTTCACGCGAGATACCGTCCTCAGGAAAGTCTTCGGAAAACCCCGGATACTCATCTTCACCTAGCAGGCGCTGGTAGTTCTTATACGACACTTCGGTTGAGTGCTTGATAAGATCCTGCGCGACCTGCTTGTCAAAATCAGTCATCACTCCGCCACGACCCTGCTTGTTGGTCTTGCTTTGTGGGAGAATGTTCTCGATATTGGGAATGTACATCTCGTTGGAAAGTACCGAGTAGCGACCCGAATACTCATTGAGACTGCTGGTACGGTGACGAACCAGCTGGCGCATAACAAAGATGGGGAGTTTGAGGTGCAGCTTGACTTCGCACATCTCAAGGGGACTGGTGTGCTTGTGGCGCACAAGGTAACGGATAAGACCACGGTCCTCGCGGACACTCTTGGTACCATCACCATAAGAGACGCGAGCAGCGCTGACGATATCAGCATCACTGCCCATATGATCGACTAGGCCAACAAAGCCATGGTCGAGAACTGGGACGTACTTGCTGTCGCCGGTAACGTCGGTCTGAAGGGTCATTCTACACTCCTAGTATGTTCTGGATTGAGTGTTTGTTCTCAATCCAGACTATACTATCAGAGCGGAACGGCTTTCAATATCATTTCTGAGTAAAAGTTAATCATTTCTCTAACCTCTTTGAGATCCAAGATCAGACCAATTTCACTGATACCCTGTTCCTCAAGAGTAGCGTCGTCGAGCATGATGTCTTCGAACTCTTCTTTTGAAACAATGTAAGTTTCATCATCATCGCTGGTGATGCAAGCGCCCTGAATAAACTCGGCCGGCACACTGTCTAGCTCGATTTCAGCTAGTATGCGGTCTAGGGCGTCCTCAAACTCCTGCGTCGCCATCGTCATCACTCCTTGAGAGCTTGAGCGCTACTTGGTAACGCTCATACATTGTACGAACCAGCTCGTTCTCTTGAATAGCTTTGCGTTCGCTAATGTATTTAAGCAATTCTTCTCGGGTGATGTGCTCTAAGGAGCCGTCTTCCATGTTGACTTCCACGCTGGAATCAAGCGTTGTAACTCGTGGGCTGACATGGTATTTGGGGCTAGCTGAGCTGGTTAATGGAATGTTCCAAGTATAAGAATTATGATTCCATGTAGGTCCGGAGTTCACTATCTGTGGGTTGTACACCGGTTGGTTAAAGATACCGGGACTGGGATACAACGTGGTATAGTAATCGGTGGTATCTAAACTCAACATATCCTGCAGGTATTTCAGGTCTATTGTGGAGATGGAAGTTTTCTTCTCATCATCCTGATTTCCGATGCTATTTGACTTGTTGTCCATTCTTCCCTCAGTTCTGTCCGTCAAAACCTGCGAGACGAAGCGTCATCATAAACCTCTCCCACGCACCGCGGACAACTTCATTTTCCTTTACTGCCGCAAGAAGAATATCAAAGTGAGCAGCTTTGGTTTCTGCTACTTTGACGCGCTTTTCCAAGACTTCTATCTTCAAACGATAGCTTCTAGTATTCTCATTTAGCTGAGCAACGAGCTCTTGACTCTTGCCCAACCGTTCTTCCAATTCGTCAATATGTTTTTGACTCATACAGTATCGCTGCCTTTGAGCTTTCGGAGCATCTGAATGTTGTGGAACATCTTTTTCAGCTCTTCGTCTTCCTCAACATCTTCTAGAAGATAGTGCCATTTCAGAGCCGCCACCGCCATGACACGATACGCACGCTCAAACCTCTTCATAGAATTTAGAAGACGCTGTTCGCGCTCGTCGTTGGTTTCAAGATCGAACGTTCCTTGGTACCTGAAATGGAAGCTCTGTAGTTCTCCATTGAAAAGGTCTTCGGGATCCAGATCGGTCATTGTTGGATAGTACTCTTCGATACATTCAGCTTCATCATAGCCATAGCTATCATATCGACTTACACCGAAAATGTCTTCTGCCATACCTGGACCAAAAGGACTAGGAGCAGAGCCATACCCACTACTGGGACCTTTGTACAACGGTGCTGCTGCTGCTGTCATTTTGGTTGCCAGGCCTCGGTGACGATTATTGTAGCTCATAGAAAAATCCTGGTTAGCATTACACTAACCAGGATTCTAATACACAGAACTCAAAAGTGCATTATTGAAGTTCGTTACGATCCTTCATGACTTCCAAGTTTTCCAAAGCAGCAAGAATTACTGCCGCGGCCTTGATCAGATTGTCCTTAAACTCCTCCGCAATGGGCACCATGCCATTGCGACGGACTTCGGAACTCACGTAGTGGTTGACTATTGCTACCCAATCACCAGGTGTGTTCTTGGCATCCCACTCACTTCCGGGGAGGTCAGCTTGACGCTGACGCTCCGTACGGACACTGGCTAGAAGCAGATCCATATCAACCCTTTTGTGCTCAACCAACAGTCGAGCCTTGAGATCGTCTAGATTCATTTCTTAGCCTTTGGTGGACGACCACGCTTCTTAGGCGCAGCAGGAACTTCAGCTGGCTTAGTACCAGCTGGGAGACCATCCTTGCGTGGACGACCAACAGGCAGCTTGGGCTTTAGACTTTCCTGTAGTTCCTTGTTGGCATCATCTTCGCGCTTTGCAACGCGATCCAAAAATGCCTGGATGGCATCGTCGGAAGTATCAACTTGATTACCCTGAACCTCGAACTCGGCATCAACCGGCTCAACAAACTGCTGAAAGTCCTGCATGGCGGCCTGAAGTGCCGCTGCAACATCAGCAGGGAGATCGGCGTCCACTGCAATGCTGTCAACAACCACAGACTCAGGCAACATTTCAATTGCTTCTGAGGTTTTGGTCGTCTCAACGGGAGCGTCTGTGTGAACGTCCAGGATTGTGGGCTCCTCAGCAACAGCTGGAAGCTCAATAGCATCGTGCGGAGCGTCTACAACGACCACAGAAGCTTCTGCTGCAATAACCGATGCCTCGGTTACGTCAGGACAATCACCGGCTGGTCCCGAAGTGGCATCAGCAATGGTTGCGTTATCTGGAAGAACAGTGGTTGGAACTTCACGAGGACGAAGTACTGGAGCCATACGGTAAGCCTGCTCACGCTTCTTAGCAGCTTCTGCCTCTAGATCGGCAGCCTGCTGAAGAATGTTGTTTGCAATGTCGATTTGACCTTGCGAAGCGTCAGCCTTTTGGTTTTCAAGAACGCGATTCTCGAGAACAGTTTCCTTGACCTCGGTCTTGCCCTGGTTGTTGATCATATCAACAATGGTACGCAGGGGGCAAGGAGAGTTTGGTGCAGGGAACATCACAACCTGATCGATTGGGACTGCACGAAGCTGACCATAATAGTGCAACGCGTTCATCATGTCCACACCCATGTCGGGCATGACACGGCGCGCAAGTAGAGTATTGAGTTCGTCGACCTGCTGACCTTCTGTGGAATCCACAACGGTCATTAGTGCGTCGTGAAAGCGATCCGGCAAAGCGTCGGTGTCAACAATCAGAGCGTTATCCTCGTTGCCGGGGATCTGCATGTAAACTACGACACAACGGCGGTCAGTGTTACTGATGCGTCCAACGTGCTTCTTGAATGTGCTCATTATTGAGTTCTCCTTATTGGGCGATTAACGCCGATAGAAGGGATCAGGCTTCTACCTGACCCTCTTCAGCAGCATCTTCCTTTGGCGCAACTGCGTCTAGGAACCCAGCTAGCTTGTCACGGACCGAACCAACCGAAGTAAGTTCATTACCGCGGAAAGCACCGCGAGTAGCTGCAACATCGATGACCTGAAGGATATTCTGCAAATCAACAATTGTGATCTGCGGAGCTTCTGCGGCCTCCGGTAGTGTCTCTTCAGACATGATATTCTCCTTGATGGTACGTTTACCGATCTCTAGAGAATACTAGAAAGGCACCCAGAACTGCAATATTCTAGCGGCACCCAACTCTATTTAGTTAAGTGCCGCTAGAACTTGCATTTAGAGGGTCTTGTGACGCTTCTTAGGCTTGATAAACACCAAGCTGGGGTCCCAGCCGGTGAATTGTGCCCAGCTCTCATGCGGAACCTCGATGGGGATCTTCATGGACTTCGCGACCAGCTGGTAGTAGTCGGGACGCTTGGGCGTTCCGCACTTGGGCTTCATGGTCATGAAGTGCGCCTTTTCAAGGTTGCACTCGCTGCAGGCAGCCACGACGTTTTCCCAACGAGTCTTACCGCCGTGAAAACGAGGAACAACGTGGTCAAGCGTCAACGCTCCCTTGATGTCGCTTTCGTGCTTTCCACAGTATTGACACTTGTGGTCGTCACGCAGCAACACGTTCTGACGGCTGAACTTGACTCCACGAGCTACCTTGACGTACTCGCGCAGCAACAGCACGGCAGGAACCTGCAGCGTAGTCGAAGGGCTGTGAACTTCCCAGTTCTCGTATGTTGCAAGGACTTCCGCGTTCTCAAGGAATTGAAGCTTGATAGCAGCTTCCCATTGAAGTGTGCTCAGGGGCACAACGCTCAAGGGCAAACCGTCCGCGTTAAGGATCAAAGTGTCAGACATTGGGGCACCGTCAGTTAATGCTTTGTTGTACCCCTACAGAACTATTTATAGTGGGTGACATCCTAAGACGTCAACCAAAATCTGCAGGGAGCGGCAAATCTTTTGTAACTCAATGATACTTAAAAGCTTTTACGTTGAGTGTACCGCCCTGGAAGAGCACATCTGCAGAAGTCAGGCGTCCTCCTTTACCAGAGCCAGTATCCATGAAGTAAGCTTCCCCGCCTTCAGCACCTTGTACGACCAGCGGCTTTTGCGTACTTCTGATATCGTGTCCAACCATGACACGTTTTCCATTGGGAATACGATTTACCCATTCGTATATGCGAGTTGGGTAGCCGTCGGCCCTGGGAAGAGCTTCATTATCAACTTCACCGAAAAGTGCCATGGTTTCAAATCGACCAGTTAGTCGTCCTGATGAAATACCAAACATTTCAGGTTCGGCCGCGCCATGGGTGAACATTGTATTGCCTACAATCCAATGATGTCTGGAAAAGCTCAATAGTGCTTTGAAACGCACTTCAAACTTTCGACGAGCTTCATAACCCAGTGCTTCGATTGCCTTGGTTGTGACTTTGTTTCCATCACTTAAACGTAGGCGCACGTCGTTGTATTTGGTTTGCTCAAGCCACCGCTCTATTTTACGCTCGTGGTTTCCAATGATGCTGATTCCACGTCCGCGCGTTACAATGTCGTAAACATAGTCAACGCACTCAAGAGAGTTTGGACCATAGTCAATTACATCGCCCAGGAATACACAAAAGAGTCCACGTTGCGACGCCCACTCATTGGCGTTCTTAAGTGACTCCAGCATCCCATGCACGTCGCCGATAACCATCAAACCACGAAAGCCTCGAGATTTAACTGCTTCTTCAATATCGCCTAGAGGTAACTTGCTGGTGACCCAGAAGTCTTCGATCCGCATGTCGATAACATTGGCGACTCCATCGCCTTTCATGATATCGCGCTCATTGTTGCGGAACACATGTTCATGCTTGGTGATGATACCAGTTGGATTTGTCCTCCAGGAACTATTTTGATTCTGAAGCTTTTGATCCAAGTCTCGATTACAAACGATGTAGTAGATTGGCACTCCTAGTTTGATGCCTATCTCGGCCAATCCAGTGCGATCTTTCTTTCGAAGGTTCGTGGCGTCGACTACCACTCGCTCGCCCATCTCCAGCTTTAGCTGGGTACGACGATGGATTTCACGAAACACCACATCATTG
>Ga0182211_1000326_pt1 | contig 15279 bp, 19 predicted proteins | sample G5R1MG_20_FD_129660 | JGI IMG/M metagenome (GOLD analysis project Ga0182211, IMG submission 129660) | Switchgrass phyllosphere microbial communities from Michigan, USA - G5R2_MAIN_03OCT2016_LD1 MG | ecosystem: Host-associated > Plants > Phyllosphere > Phylloplane/Leaf | place: USA: Michigan... | reverse complement strand
GTGTAGAGTATCTGATATCGGAGGGTTCCATCCGATGCAAGGACTTGGGGCATCAGGCCTGGCCCACCTACTACTACTACTAGTCATAGAATCCCAGAATCTTGTTCGCCCGGTCGAGAGTGACCCGCTGAGCCGGTGTCAACCCAGCAGCATCGCTATCCCACTCCTTCAAGCCCATGGCTCTACATCCCTCTTCGCCGAGCCATGCCATCATGTCGTCCGCCTTGATGCGGCCCACATGCGCACGCTCGCCTGGCCCGCCGCCAAAGTCTGGACTTGGCGTGCCCGCGACAAAGTTGTCGCGCTGCCGCACGAGGTAGTGGGCGTTGTCCTCGGTCATCGGACACGCTGGTATGTACAAGACGGTGGAATCGGACGAGCCCGCGTGGGTCTTGTCCACTGCGTGGATGGTGTCGCAGTGCCAGGCAACGTAGTCGCCGGGTGCGACGCGAGGGACGTGGACCATGGTCTTGTTCACGTCGAGATGGGGGTGCAGCAGATGCGACAGTTCTTGCCCGTGTCCTGGCGTAGCGCCCTGGATCCAGGGGGAAGGCGTGGCGTCGAGTTGCCAGTTGTCGGATGCGAGGTACGCTGCCGCATGGGACGTTGTCGCCGAGGCTGCGTGCGCGCCGGGTGGTGCGACGGCACCTCGCTTCGGCGAGAAGAAGGGGCGGAGGAGGTAGTACGCCGTTGCCTTTTCAAAGAGAGGATTCACAAGGAGGGTGCCCTCGAATGGGCCCGAGGCCGACATGGACAGCCAGCCCTGGAACATGCGGAATGCGCTGCAGGCCCCGACGCCCTGGTGCAAATCGGCGTTGACGGCCAGGCGGCAGCTCGCCTCCCAGGGATCAAAGTCTTCCCATTTGCCTTTCCAGATGGAGTCGTAGACCTTGCCGAGTCCGTAGCCTTGCTCGGACCACCGCTCGACGCTCCCGCCATCGACATGGGGGCCGAGTGCGAATTTGGCGTCGCCGGGGCGGCGGATGCGCAGCCGGTCGGCGTAGCTGATGGGGTGTTGGGTGGAGAGCGGGGTGTGGGGGTTCGCGCTGTGCCAGTAGGACATGAGGAAGCGGTGCGTTTTGAGGAGGTTGGGGTGGCCGCGTGCGAGGAGCTGGACGCGCGACCAGTATAACTCGAAGACTTGGGGATCGTCGGCTGGATAGGCTGGGCGGCAGCGTCAGTCCGTTGGGGGAAGCAAGGCATGAATTGCATGGAGGATTTACCCTTGGTTTGCGGATTGGCCCGGATGTATTCCTTCAATGCTTCCTTTTGCTGCAGCACCTGCTGCTCTGGCACTACGCCGCGAACCACGGCAACGCCCCTCTTCTTGAATGCCGAGCTAAATGCTTCTGGGGCATGGTCGAGGTCTGTGAATTCGATTTCAGGGATGACCTTGCTGCCAAGCTCCACAATGAGCGGTATCTCTTCCCGCAGATGGCGGAGCAGCCGTTCCCACGACTCTCGAACTGCGCCCTCATGGCCGCGGATCAGACGGCCTTTGAGATCAGCATATTCAGCCGATAGAGGCTCAAACTCGTGCCCAGAGAGCGATGCAAAGGCGTCTGAGATGTTGCCGGGGCGTTTCTGCGCCTGTGTTGCTGCGGTGCGCAGGGGAGTCACGGCGCGTCTTGGGATGGTAGTTCGAAACGCGGGGGTGAACATGGTCGAACCGTGGTTTTGCTATGGAAATCAACACCGACCACGTGGGTAGCTACGGAGTATCTACTTGACCTGACCTAGTCTCGGTGGACACACATGATATAGGCGGGAGACGCTCACTCCCCGCTCCGACCTGCCGAGGCTCCGACGCAGAAAATGACTTGGACATGGCAAGAAGTTGTTGCTGCTGCGGATGCCCTTCCCGGCGCGGCTTAGTGCGGCTTACTCACCAGCTCCCGTTTCCGCCCTTCCCGACGCGCGCTACCAAGGTGAATGATGCTACTTTCGTTCGACTACAGCGAATGAAAGCATGGGCGGGTCGCCTCTGATTCCCTTGGCTCCGAAACCACCCATCCGTTCATCGGATAAAAGACTGGCTGAATCGACGGCCCGCGGCTCCACTGGCCACATGTCTTACCATGAACCCTTGCCGCTAACACGACCGTAAAGGCACAAGGCTCGTTTGGCATGGGTGTTTGAGACGAATCCTCAAATGACTCCGATGATCATGAGCCCACAAAGAGTTGGAATCAGGCATGCTTGGACAGGGCTACGGCGGCATGTTCGCCGCTGTCAACAGAACTTGCTGGCCGCAGTGGCCCCGTCCACAGCCAGGGCATCCGATACAACCACAGTATCCATGGCAGGTTGATTGATGAGCTTGGTGCAGAAGGTTTCGAGCCTTTGATAACGTTGTTTCACTGGGGATTTGCCCGAGAACCTGCATAATCTTGCTCTTCATCACGCATGGTTTGCGGCGGTGAATGGCTATCGGACTCACGATAGAGTCAAGGATCGAGGCCACATTTGACACCACACGCAACAGTAAGCGAAACGAACGAACCCCCCCACTTTAATTGCTAGACGACTGCACAAAGTACCCCGATGCATCCTCCTGGAGCATGCTGCGGGTAAATACGAGCATGGTTCGTGTGGGTGGTTCCGCTCTTGACCTCAACTCCGGGTGCGAGCGTTAGCTGGCGGATGCTCCGCCTGCGTGGGGGACTGACTGGGGCAGGCCGCAGAACTGTGGAACGCGGAGCACCCTCAAGATTGCCAAGCATACGCTGGAAAGAGTAAGGATTGAAAATGCGAATGTACCCGGGCATAGGATTCGGATTCCACGCAAAAGCGATTGGGCAGCAGGCTGCCAGAGGTTGCACAGGACGAATGGGGATTTGTGAATAAGACTTTTGACGTGGGAAAAGATACCGGCTAGGTATGCAGGTACGCGGGGTGGGGGTGCTCTGGCTGAACGCTCATACGATTGATGAACGGGGTGGATAGTCAGGGGCTGCTCGGCGTGGAGTCTGAGGAAATGCATACGTCAGGCCAGATCTGCACGCCTCGTCACCGGCAACCATGGCTCCTAGGTAGGTATCCGAGGAAATACGCTCGATACGCTCGATATGGAAGCAGATGGACGTCCTTTTTTTTTGCCACAGAAACGCAAGCAACGTACCTACGTATCGTATCACTACCTGATTACGATGCGCTTCGGCGTTACTTTGGTTTTGACCACCTGAGACGTGTCAGAATGGAGTAACTAAGCCGATGAGCGCGGTGCACTGGATTGACCGTCTATTTACTTATCCAGGGACAAGGCGCGGATGAAAGCTTAAGAAGAGGAAGGAAATGGGGGGCTTCCAACATGGTTCTAGCGCAAGCCTCCTGATGCGCCCGACAAGTACCGGGCAGGCTGGTGGTTCCCAACTAGGTACCATTCTACCTAGGTGCTGGATTCCAAGATTGCGACCGTAGATGGCCGCAATTCCGCCTGGAGCCTTCCATAGGTTCGGAGCATTGCGCCATCCTGGGACTTCATGGGGTTAGGTGGATGCGGCCGCGGCGCTTGACCAACCCAGCGTGGGCGACGGCAATCGGCAAACTAGAGTATTGGACCGGAGTTTCAGGAGGAGGAGGAGGAGGAGGAGGAGAAGGAGATGGAACGACAAGCAGTGCGTGCCCACCCCCACCGATGGTAAAGCCGTTGTCGTATGCAGCTTGGAGTGCATGATGCACATGGGGTATGTTCCCTGGGTAGGTAGATACCCAGATAGGTATGTAGATAGTAGGTAGGTCGGCACATGTGAAGCCACTCGTTCGGATAATGGCCGTGCTTCCCCGGGCGTTGGGACAGCTCCCCACATCCTGGATACTGTCAACTATGCCCTGTCTATGGACCGAGGACACGGGAGCTCAGCGGAGAAATTGCGTAGCCGTCGTGACAACTTGGCTATCCGTGACCGATCAATTCACCGTATTTTCGGTTCTCGCATCGCGCGTTTGGCGTTTAGCCTCAGGGCGACCGACAGCTTCGAGAACGAGGCGGCGAGGTGGCGTGACGACTCATGGTGCAATGGTTCTCTTCGCACAAGTTACTGCATGGGAATAGCACACCAGACCCATCCATTCGACGGCGCGAGAAGGCGGCTCGATGGCGCAGCGAGCGTGCCGCCGACTGGAAACGGGATGATGGGAACTCTACTCCTCGAAGCATGTTTCAGAAAGGCGGCCCTCGTGGCTGGTGTCTGCCCGCATTAGGCCGTAGTGCTGGATGCGATCTTCTCTTGTCGGGGCTTGGAGGACCGATGCTGCGGAACGATGGTTCCAAAACTTGGTAGCGAGCACGCCGCCAGCTTGGTCATTCGCCGTCGACGGGACGCAATACAGAAGCTTGGGATCGTGGGCGACGCGGGCGACTGACTCTGCGGCAAGGGAGCGGCTTCATTTCTCCAACCACATGTCGGGGCAGGTCCCAGCCGCAGGCCAAATGGGTCCTGGAGTTGCGAGGAGGAACGGAGATCCGTCCTCGTTTTCCACCCAAGGGCCCATTCTCTGGAATCTCTTCTTGGGCGACCCTTGGGCCGGGTCGGGCTAAAGCGCCCACGAAGCCCCATGACGGTGAAAGTCCCATCGACCGATTCGACCTGCCCGCCCTCTGTGGGCTTCGGATCTAGCGTGACGAGGCTCAGCAACTACGCTGACTGTAGTTACCATGCAATGTGATCGGCCGCTTGCGCTCGCAACTCTCGAGAATCGCCACAGGTGCTATCCCTAGCAGGGAGATGAAGGTCATCAATCACGATTCCATGTTAACGGTATGAACAGGGGCTGGTGTTTCAAGGGCCACGAAGGAAGGGTCGCTTCCCCTGTGGTTTTCTGACCATGCACCCAGCATCCTTTCCCAGGAGACAATCAACCTCGATGAATGGGCAACGCTCGAAGCATTGCGGAGTCTGTAGGGCCATGGGTGACAGGTAGCCTAGCTGTACAATACCACTGCGTAGCGAAAGCTTAACAGGAGAAGATTGCGTAGGTAGCATAGCGGTCGAATGCAAGGTAGAGATGGAGTCTGCTACGGCAGGATTTGCTCCCGTTTCACACCGGTAGAAAAAGTGGGCGTTACTGTCGGCGAATACGACATGGTGCAGCCGAGGGGGGTAAAGCTGCCTAAAATTCGGTACACCTCTGGGTCCCCTGATGCAATCTCTCTGTCCATGTGCTATGGGTACCTACGTAGGCAGGGGACTCTGCGGACTTTTCCGCGGCGAGCGGCGCGCAGCCGAGAATCCATACGCTCTTATTAGCGGTGTGCATCCATCGAGCACCAGATTCAGTAGCCGAGTTCCTCCTGTCCCAAATCAGTGCCGAGTGGTGCTTATGTGGCCGGGTAGTGAGGGCGAAATTGAGCGAGACAGGGCGGGGCCTAGTAGATTATCGGCGACGATGAAAAGCCTGGCCGCGCACAAGCTGGCAACGAGCGGTGAGGGAGAACACACAACACTCGCGCGTATGGCTGTGAGGCGATAGGATGGAGGTTGCGCAGATCTTGCTGATGGAGGGAGGGCTTTGCTTATCAGCCTCTGCTAGTGTTCACATGATGAGGCTAGTTTTCCTACTACCTGCATAGTAGGTACTCTCAATAGCTACTAGCATTGGCGTATCAACGAGTTCCCTGCCGAAGAGAATGCCCACGTCCAGAAGAGGTCCACACGAGCGCTCAGCACAGGGTTGTTTCGGGGAATCTGTGCTGCCTGAAAGAGCATAGGATAGGATAGGATAGGATAGGCTGGAGTACTGCCTAGCGAGACTACGGTCGCAGGAGGCAGGCCAGTGCGTCTTGCCCTCGTTTTGGGCGGTGCGAGGGAGGGTGACGTGGTCGTCGTCGTCCAGGCCCACGTGCCGAGTGTCGAAAGAGGCGCAATAGGGTTTGCTCTCCTTGTCCTGCAGGCACAGCCACCTGGAAAAGCATTCACCACGTCGAGGCGCGACGGGGACAGTTGCAAGCAGGAGAACATGGTCCGTGGGGAGGCGCCGGACGATGGCATGAGGCCACGGCGGCCGAAGCACGCAGGCGTGGAGGCACGGAGGCGTTGTGCCCCTGTCCTGATCGGCCAGGCCGCCGGCTGCGCTCCGAGCGTGCTGGGGCGAGCGAACGCCGTCTCGCCCGTCGTGGTGAGGCTAGAGGCCGCGAGCGCCATGGCGGCAGGGCTAGGCAGTCCGTCTAGACGCGGTTGCATGAATGCAGTGGAGGGAGCGCAGGCAGGGCGCGGCGAAGGACGGAAGAGGGACGGTCGGGAGAAGAGCAGGCCGAGCACGGGCTCACGCCGTCGGCCGGGCAAAATGCTACGAGCGAGTGACAGGGCCGCCACGTGCGCGCGACCAGGAACGGGCCAGGCTTGGCCCTGCACGGGCCGCCTTTGCCCTCTTCGCTCCCAGCTTGCCTCCCCCCGCTCCCTGCGCCCTGCTCCTTGCACCTTGCATGTCGGCACGCTTGCACGACGCCGCCGCTTGCTGCTTGCATCCATTCCAGGGCCCTGGCATCGCTTCACCCACTCGCCGTACGAGCCAGTCCTCGAGCGTCAGTTGATCCGCCGTCGGCCTCGTCTCGTCTGCTGCTGCTGCTGCTGCTGCTACTTCGTCACCGCCCGCTGCCCAGGGACACACACTCGACTCGTCCGCGGCCAGGGGACACAGCTGCCGCCAACCCTCCAGCACCCCCCTCTCTCTCTCCTTCTCTCTCGCCCTACGCTGCCCTCGCCGACGGGCCCGTGGGCGCTGTCCTGGGTCATGCCACGCTGCCGCTAGTCGGACGCAATGGTTCTAGCCAGCCCGCGTACGGCCTTTCCAGAACAGCCATCACAGCTGCTCAGACGCAGGGCGCTGCTGCACTGCCATGGTAGCTCTCCAAGCCACCGCCGTTGCGAATCTCCTGGATTCGGTCGGGGCGTACTCCCAAAGTTGACGAGCCGCGTCCTCAGCGCAGGGACCACGACTGGCACTCACTATCGGACGAGCTAACATGAAACGATTTCCCCAGAACCCGCCTAGGGACTGTGTGTGCATGGGTCCGTGTACCCACCATCAGGACCGGCATCAGAGTGCAGGCATTAGCCTGGGCGTCGTGACGCTACGCTTTACGCCTAGGCAGTGGCAGTTTATAGGCTCATGCCAGCCATGTTCGACGTTCAATCCCGACTCTCATCAACTCTGCTCCACCCTCCACGTCCATCTCCCCAAATCTTCATCCATCCCCCCCCCTGCTCCAGTCTACACCCATTGTTCCCGCCCCGAGTCACGCCAGCTTCCACCTACACCTTTTGCAACCCAACCCTCGTCTCTCCTCGGATCGCTGTGTTCGGGAGTACCCATCGGCCCAAGTGGTCATCTACCTGATATTGACGAAACGCTTGGACCGCCTTTGTTGTCAGCCCCGCTGACCAAGCCGCCGTCTCTCCATAAACTGTCTCACTGCCGCTCACCCACTTTCGATGACTTCCATACTTCACTACCGAGACCCCGTTGCTTACCGAAGCGACTTCATCACTTCCTCCACCTATTCTTCTCCCCAAATGGACCCGTCAAAACGGTCTCCGCCCTATGACGGTAACTCCTCTGGCTCCGAGGCCAAGAACAGCACGACAGGCACCAAGAAGCGTCCCTCCCGAGCAGGTACTCGCAGCGTCACAACGCTCACAGCCGCCCAGCTCGAACGGAAACGAGCCAATGACCGTGAAGCCCAACGCGCCATCCGTCAAAGAACAAAGGATCACATCGACTCCTTGGAACGACAAGTCCGCGATCTTACCGTCCAACTGGAGAGCAATTCGTCCGGCAAGATGATGGACGTTATGCGAAGGAACGAAGAGCTTGAGCAGGAAAACGCCATTCTGCGCGCTCGACTTTCTCACGCAGTCTCGGCTCTTGGCGTCCCTGAGCAGGGCACAGGTATGTCCGATTCCATTTCCCCACGAAGCGCAGTCCACCTGTTCCACTTGGTCCTCTTTTTGCTGTTCGATGGGAAGGTGTGGGGGAAGGGGGAAGTTTGGTCACAACGGTTTCGTTGCCGCCGAACCTGTTTTCGTGAACTTCCTTTTTGTCATCCCGCACGTCCCTGCTTTTCTCCTGCTTCGGGCGGCGTGCAGCACTTGTAACGCCTGCTTCCCCCTTCCGATCAAGCGGGCCGTCAACAATCGCTTTGGTTGCGAGGACAGCGAACGTCCAAGTCCTGTTGCTGACTGAGAATCTTCCAGGTGCGCCTTCTCCCAGCGATCGTGTCCAAATGCTCAGCCAACCTCGGAGAGGTTCAACGGGAACCGCCAGGAGTGTTCATTCTGTTGCCGAAATAGCAACGCCCATCTCCCAGGCTGGGCACTGGCAGCAACAACACGCATACGCACAACATGCCTCCTCGCCTCACGTCGACACGCCACCAGCTTTGGGTGATGTTCATGCCTCTCAACACGAGACCATGCGATGGAGCCCCCACCCAAATCCTCCACAGCACCACCCAGTCTCACTGCCTGTGCAAGACTCCACAATCCACGCTGTCGACACCCCAAGCATTGCTTATCCTGGTTCCTATGGCATGGAGGGAAACACCCGTGCCATGTCTTATCCTCTGGAGAATCCCCCTATGGTCACGTCGCAGCCCATGTCGATGTCTGGCTATGGCACACCAACCTCGCACCCTTCCCCCCACGGCTCTGATTACCAGCGACATATCAGCGTCCCTATGCACCATCAGTCAGCACCAGGTCAAGGCGCTTCCCAGCATGCTCAACAGCACACGTCTGCACCATACAACACGTACTCAATTGCTCAACAGCAAGGATACCCTCCACAAGTCAGTCACGCAAACGACATGCCCATGATGCATGCTCAGCATCCTCAAAATCGAATGATAAATGAACAGGGACAGCATATCATGTATCAACACCACATGCAGTCCAACATGAAGGTAGAGCACTGATAACCTGGAATTCCCACACAACAAACCCGGTCGACTACGCGCTTCGATGGATTCGCATTGCCAGATATGCCGACACCCGTCACCGAGACTCGGTCTCGGCACCATGGTTGCCCTTAGACCCCGCTGGCTAACCGGCGCTTGGATTGGAACTATCGGTCCTGCCTTATCCACTATCGTCAAGTCTCTACCTAGCCATGTCCATGCACATGGGGACCATGTGCAGAAAATCCATCTTCACACCTCTAGAGAGTCGAAATTCTTTCGAGTGACAGGTGCTCCGAGGGTGTCTATTGATAAGTAACATGGGCTTTGAAATTTTTGCCCGAGTCAAACCCAGATTTGGGTGCACAACCGCGCGCTCAAATTATAAGGATGCGAAGCCCCACCTACCAGGACTTGGGGCTTAACGCTCCACACGCGCACACGCATAGCGGGCATGGCGCGCGTGCACCAGCCGGTGGTACACATAGTGGATGCCCTAGGATTAGAGCGGAGTTTTCTTTACTTTGCAACCACTCACAAACCCGCGCGCGCAACTCCGGATTTTATAAAGTATGGCTACGTCAACACACGGCAACTGTCGCGGCCGTGCGCGGTCCGTATCGTGCCGATACCACCGAGGCCAGCAGAATCCTAAACTATTGCCTAGACTAGCTACACTTCCACTTGTGGCCCGGCTACAGGGCTCGGGTTATTTTGGTCCAATCGTCACAGGCTAAATACATGCTGCCGACGAGATTCTCAGGTGTGCTGACTGCCCTGCGACTCTTCGCATCGGGTTATTGGTATGCATTGACTGTCCTATAGTGGTGTTACACCGACACACTTCAGCTGCACGCATTCGAGGAAGGGAAGGAATTGCGACACATGTACCAACAAATACCGTGTAATATTTACCTACTTTTAATACACCGCACGGCTCTATGCGGCGCTCGTCGCTTGTTCCGCACGAATCTGCTTCAAAAGTTCTGGGCTATGAAATGCAATGTCAGCATGTTTTCCCTGCACTCAACTCTTTCACGAAGATCCTTTGGCTGGGTCATTACGTACTACCACCGTTCACCCACATCAGGGTGGCTCTTTATCCTACACTACTTATTAGCGTTTCGACTCGGCACAATAATGCAGCGATCCCTCGGTCCATGTTTAGGTCAAAGTACCTACCTGTTGATCAATGTCGCTTCACCAAGGTGTCCCCATCGGCCCTTCACGAAGGTGACTGTGTACACGAGGATCAGCGTCACGACCGTTCTCCCCTGGGAACCCCACTGCCGGCGCAACGTACACTCGACGTCATCTTTGCGTGCCTTGCGCGCCTCGTCACGCAGTTTGAGAACGTCGTGGGGAACGCTGATGGCTTCAAACTTGGCGTCGTAACTGACGCCTTGGAAGAACGGCACTGAGTATCGCGCGCCTTGGCCCTTGCCTGGACTGAGTACGCGATGGGTTGTCGATGCGCATACGCCATCCGTCAAAGCTTCCATGCCTTGGCCAATCGCTACAACGAGCGTGCCATCAATGGGCTTACAATCGATCCACTCGCCCTTTGCATTCTGCGCTTGCAAGCCCAGTTGGTCGCTTGCTTGCAAAAGATAACTCGTCAGCATACTGTCCTTGTGTGGACCGACGCCCTGCCGCTGAATCTCCCACTCCTTCCGCTCACGATCCGACGCTGCGGGCGGCAAGTCCGGTACCTCGACCTCCGGGTACTTGACAATCTTGAGTTTGTGTTGCTGATCATGGTCGAAGAATCGGCTAAAGGCATCGGGCGGCAGTCCAATCGCCTCGGCGATGAGGCTGGTGAAGAGCGTGGAGATGTGTGCCATGCGTTGCATGTAGTCTTGATACACCGGCCGAAAGTTGGGAAGGTGCCGGGTCGAGGGCCATTGGTTGGGTGCGAGAAGGTTGTGGTAGAGGGGTGCGTCGGGACCTGGGATCGGGTGGGGGGTTGAGAGATCCAGTTGTTCGCGATGGTCCGGATGGAATGCGGTCGTTTCGTTGTCGAGCTTGAGGAACTATCGTCAGCGCATTTTTGCTCTTATCAGAACGTCGCGAAAGCAAGCGTTGTATGGTCTGTGTGTAGCCTGTGTTGTTCTTTTTTTTTTCCGAGATACCCGGATCTGTTTTCTTTCCAGTGGCAACGGTTTGCAGCAAGCATGAGCGATTTCTGTATTCTGTATTGCTTGCCGCTTTTTTTTTCATTTTCCTTTACACACCTTTTACTATCTCTTCTTCTTCTTCTTCTTCTTCTTCTTCTTCTTCTTCTTCTTCTTCTTCTCTCTCCATACACACTGTAGTAATAGTTTGTATCATCCATCGCTCTAATATAATTCATGTATAACGGTAGAATGAACCATGCTGGAATGTCGTGGCCCATGATGCACTCTGCTACCTTGTCTGTGCCTCTTCCGCCTTCTCGATAACAACAAAGACGACGACGAAAACCAAGAGAAAATCAAACTCACCCTACTCCAACCCAAGAAACTCTTCTCATTCTTCATCTCAATCCGCTCCTTTTCCTCGCGCGGCAACTCGTCGAAGAAGCGCACACACTCTTCCTTGACCGCCGCCACCAGCGGCGCTGGCAGGCCCGTCTCGCTCAGATACAGGAAGCCGACATTGAGCAGGGCGGCGCGCAGGTCGGCGAGGAATTGGGGCTTGGTGGCTGGATCGAGGGCGGCGGCGAGCGGCAGGATGGGCAGCTGGGTGAAGAAGGCGTCGTCTGGCATGATGTTCTGGGTGTTGTTCTTGATGTCGTGTAAGCTATCGATTGGGCTTAGTTCGTTCCAACCACCGGCCGGAGATGTTTTGGACAGGTAGGACTTTGATTCCAGGGATACGATGTAGAAGGATGTACATGGACTGCGGGATAGGGAGGAGGGGAGAGGGCGGGTAGATGGGACGTCGTGAGTCTTGTCTTGTCGCACACCTTACTGCGGGGCGATTGCACCAGCTGTCGAGTAGTTGGATACGTCTACCGAACCGAGTTACTGCGTCATCCACTTGATCGTCAAGCCCAGCGCTGTCAGTTTCAGTCCGGTCACGAGGAAATAGCCCAGGATGCCCAGGAGAGCAATCATCATTTGTTTGTCGGGGGGGGGAAAGCGTTTCGAAGAAATGGGAAGGAGGGCAAGAGTGCCAATGGGTGGGAGGAAGGGAAGTTAAAGCGTATTATTTATCGGTACGGTGGGGAGGGAGTCTATGGCCCCCGGTCCTGCTCGCGCCCTGGAATGAGACCACAAGGATTGATTTGCGTTGCGAACGTCGAATAGGTTGTGCGTGCCCCACCCGCTGTTTTCGAGAAGTGAGGCTGGCATACCAGGATACCTAACTATCTGCGCCATGTTCAATGTCCGACCAAGAAACGGTGTGTTGATCGAAGATTGGAGAGTTGATGTGGTGAGACTGGATGGGAGTTGAAATGATTCTGCCCACATATGCGCAACAAGCGATTCCAATGCCTAGCATGCCAGCCATATCACGCGCAAGTCCGAACAACGTTCATCCCACACCTGCAATCAACGTTGATATAAACATCTTACCCGGGTCTATCCATCCCTGCATACGAGTGACCGTTGTGCAACGTCACGCATAAGACATCTGCATGTACCAGAACCATGAGCGGCGGCTGATCCCCTCTTATGGAACGGGACTGAGTTTAAACGTGGAAGGGCACGCAATGAGCATCATGGAGAGTAGTATAAATATAGGACTATGATGACTGTACCTAGGGGTATGCAGATGCTCTGTAAGTAGCCCTCGATTCACACATCCCTCCCCGTGCTGCCACGCGTAACAAAGACTGCTGACTTGCCGTGTCGTAATCTCATATCTCGTGAATGTTCATGTCCCGATGAGCTGTTCATTACGACGCTCTATCGTTTCCCTTGTGCGTAGTACGCGGGCTGGCCCTCAATCGACTCGCCAACGCCAGTACGATATACAGGAGGTGGTCCGCCGAAGGAAATCTGAGAAGCAGGTCCAGCATTGGCAATGCTCGGACCAACGCCAGTATTTCTTGTGCCGTACTGGGGATTCAAATCGCTAGGCTGAACGGTACCACCGTCACCACCTCCTACCATGACCGTCTGCTCCTTTCCGGTTTTGTCCTTAACCTTTCCAACTACCATGCCCTTCGCTACAGACTTGATAATAGCACGTCTGCTCACGCCAGTCACGTCAATGTACACAAGACCGACATTCTTGACTCCGCCAGCGAGATCGCCAGTGATGCTACCAGCTTCCTGGCCGTATTTGTGGCCGACGGCTGCGCTGGCTGCAGCACCACTAGATGTCAGGATGGTCCTTCCAGAGTGTGAAATGCCATCAGCGACAGTGGAGAAGGCAATAAGCGACTTATTGAGCAGTCCGGGCTTGTAGTTCTCATTGGGCGTGCCATCAGGGTTGCGACTCTTGTGGGTGGACTTCTTGTGACCTGCCAGTCCTGCAGCTGCATTCTGGGCGTACTTGGAGAGCTGTCCAACCGTCTTGGCTGAGTAGCCGGCGACGCCGCTTGTAAGTGTGTTGATCTTACGCACACGGTCGTGGGTGGCGGGCTGGAAGACCATGGGCTTCTCGTTCGGTTTGGTCTTGTTGATGAAGTTCTCTGCGCTAGAAACCATCATGTTGCTGAGATAGCTGGAACCAGTCACAATAAGCCGTGAGGCCGCCGCAGCATTCTGCACGAGGCCCGAGTTCTTGTAGGCAGGATGGCGGGCCATCTCGAGGTAGTCCTCGTCGAGGGGTCGGACGTCGATGCGCTTGCCGCCTTCGGAAACTACAATTTCCACGGGATCTGGGTGTTGGTTAGTGTAAACCAGTATAAAAAAACTGGGCGCACGCGAGGAGCGGCTTGGGACGGGAACGCTCACTCTTGGAGCCCTGTTGCAGCGTCGAGTCTTCGTGGATCTGGGCCCCACCAGCCAACTCGCCCACTACGCTGCCATTTTCCTCGTCGACCAAGACGACCTCACCTCCCTTGCCTGCGCTGTTAACGTAACCCTCGCCGGGCCGGTACTCTTGTGGGTTATAAGCCTTGACGCCGGCGGCGGCCTTGTCGTGTTGGGGCGCCTGCGCACGCTCCAGAAAGGCGGTGCATTGCGCCAAGATGGTCTCGAACGTGTCGACGTCTTCCTGCGTCACCGACGTGGAGCCCTTGCCAATGGGTGGAAACTCAATCCGGGTGAAGGCGCCGCTCTCGGGCCCCAGGTCCCAGCGTGGGATCAGGTAGCTGCGCGGCGGTTGGTGGTAGATTTGGGTCGTTGCCGGGAGCGGGAGATCGAGCTCAGGCGGGAGGTTGAGGTGCAGATAGAAGTCTTCTTCGGGCGCCTCGTCCTGGCCGCGGGTGTTGCTGAGGTCGGCGAACGGCGAACTGGTGGGGACCATCAGCAGCGACAGCGTCTGCGGGCCAGAGGGCGTGAGCGGCGTCTCTTCGCCTTGTTGGATGTGGAAGGCCTTGATGCCTCCCACCGTGTAGAGCAATCGGGGATCGCCGCGGCCACTCATGATGGCGGGTCGCGCACTCGCGGGGTATCTGGGCAATGGACAAGCTGGCTGCGCGCGTCCAAGAGGGGATGGTGTGAGGCAGAGGACGGAGGGGCGAGGGAGGGGTATGTTTTCTTTTTTGGCGTATGTACCAAGAGCAAGCAGCGAGCGCCTTTTATGGATGCTGCAACGTGCTGGTGTGGATTCGCGGCGCTAACACTACCATGTACGTCAGGTCAGGACGGCCATGGTGGCGCCGTGTGGCGTCACATTGTGGCGCAGCAGGCCACCTTTGGTCTTGTCGAATCGAGCGAAGAGAGCTGTAGAGATGGAACCTGATATACGTAATTGATTCTCTTGCTAAATCCTCGCTAGCTCATCACACCGTGTACTGATTGCCCCCTCGCCCTCCCCGCCCAACGTCAACTGTGCCGCCTAGCTAGCACTTGCCTCTACTCTCACTTGCTTCCGTGAGTTCTAGTCCACAGTCACGGTCCTGGCTCACGAACCAGAGCCTGCACTTGTATAGACAACTGTGCCTTCGTAAGCATTGGTGCCTCTAAATAGGCATAGACGTTTTACGACTGACCATGAGCATACGCCGCGTACGATTCAAAGTCAAGTATTCCAAGGTTTTTCGCAGTAGATCTGATAATCTGGACAGTCAGGCTATAGTTGTGGGTAGTGCCGGGGAGGACAGGTAAGGCGTTTAAATTTGTCCGCATTGCCATAAGTATTGAGCCTCGAATCCTATTATCAAATGAACCTTGATGCCTCTCTTTGCAAGTATCGGCAATACGGCGGAAGTTGTGCTGTCTAACGACTTTCTGGTCACTGTTGATTGAAATTAATATAATAAAATACAAGGTAGATAGCTTTAT
>Ga0182211_1000325_pt1 | contig 15282 bp, 8 predicted proteins | sample G5R1MG_20_FD_129660 | JGI IMG/M metagenome (GOLD analysis project Ga0182211, IMG submission 129660) | Switchgrass phyllosphere microbial communities from Michigan, USA - G5R2_MAIN_03OCT2016_LD1 MG | ecosystem: Host-associated > Plants > Phyllosphere > Phylloplane/Leaf | place: USA: Michigan... | reverse complement strand
TTGCTCTGCTGCTCCCCTCCCCCCACCCCCTGCCTGCCGCATGTGCGTTACAACTTTCTCAGACCCGTTGGCGCGTGGTTTTAGGCCTTGCTTGTACTAGGTGTTTCCCGGTGCTGTTGGGTTCTTCAGAGGCCTTGCAACCAAAAAAATAAAAATAAAAAAAGCGTGGCAAAGAGCTTTGCTCGATAATAGCCATGCATTGCATAGGCTATAGCCAAGTGTGCGCCGCCCCATGAATGATATTACAAATAATAATGACGAGTAACTCCCGTGTCCTCTCCCTTTCTCCCTACAAAATCCTCTTGAGAACAAACCTCCCCCCCAATCTCGTCCGCGGGGCTGCGTGCCAGCCATGCGGTCCAATGTGCGTTGGCATCATCCTGTATACCATCCATGGAAGTCAGTCGAGGCCGACACCAGGCTCTGCCTGCGCACCCTCGCAACACCCGCGACAAAGCCCCTCGAAAACCAAGCATTTCCCCACCCAAACCCCCTACTCCTCACTGTCAAACTCTTCGTCATCTCCTAGCATTGTAGGATACTGTCTGTTCCGCAAATCCTGCTCTAGTCCTCCCTCGCTCTCCGGGTCGACATAGCCCTGACCGCCGACGAGGGAGAGGAGCACCGGCAAAAGGATGAGCGCATGCGTCGAGGCCCAGAGAATGAGCGCACACCAAACCCGGAAGTAATAGACTTCGAAGATCTAATAGGTGGAAAAAAGTTAGTCTGCTCTAAAAAAAGGGGAAAGAGAGAGAGAGAGAGAGAGAGAAACCCCAAAAAAAGTTAGTGCGCTGGAATTATCAACAACATACCTTACTCCTCGTAAAGGCTAGCACGCCCACACCCAGAATCTTCGTGACTGTGATGCCGCTCACCACACTACCTGCCACATTGACCATTGCAGTCCAGACCCTTGCGTCGCGGCCACGGAAGCGATGGCGCGGCGCCTTCTCCATAGTGGCACGGCTCGGGAACGTGAAGGCGCGCGCAACATGCGCGGTGAACTCGACGCTAATGCCCACGCAAATGATGAGATTGACGAGCGAAACCGCGTTCAGCGAGACGCCGAGAACCGCCATGGAGCCAATGATGGTCGACACCGTCATGCCAACGACCAGTGTGACTACGAGAGCCGTCGTAAGCGAGCCCAGGAGAAGGGTAGTGATGACGAGCACGGCGCCAAGGGCCGACCCAATGAGTGCGCCCGCCAGGCGAACAATCGATGTGTATTGGTCGAAGAAGATGTAGAATTTGGAGTAGGGAAAGACGTCGGTGTCCACGTCCTGGGAAATCTCCTGCGCGATGCGGCGGGCGGCTGTGTAAGCCGAGATAAAGTCACTCTGCGACCGCAGAGGCATGTGCGAAGTGCGAAAGTGTGATGCGGGAATCGTCGTGTGTTTGGCGTCGATGACGAGAGCATCGGAATACGCTGCTTTGCCACCGAGCGGGCAGTCTTCGTCGGTGGGCGCCTCGAGCCATCGCTGTAAATAGTGAACAAATTCTGTGCCCTCTGGCATACCCGAAAGTGTCATATTCCACGGCGGATTGCGATCCCTGAAACACGGTTTGCCCTTGTCCACGCAGCACTTTTCGTTCTCGGGGTTGAGCCAGAGAAAGAAGTCGTCGAGCCAGTTGGCCGCGGAAGCAGCAAGGTGGGATACTTCGGGTCGTTTGCGCTCGGCCTCGATGATATTTGCTAGGGATCCGCGGTCGCATGTGGAAAAGCGGCCACAGAGTTGCTTTTGAGGTGCACGTTGTGTGACGTTGAGATCTCTGGTGACAAAGTAGACTGGAGGGCCAACGTCGAGGTAGTCGTAGAGATCGTTGTAGTACGGAATAAGGTATGAATCGCTAGGGATGGCGATGCGTTGATCAAGCCCAATCTCCACTTTGGGAAATAGAGCGAGACCAGCGGTGAAGATACCGAAGAATATTGCAAGAATACCAACTTTTGTTTTCTTGCCCAAAAGTGCGGGCGCGTAGGTTTTGCGTATGAACTTTTGCAAGGATCCCTCCTCTCCAGCGTTGATATAGCCAGGGTCTGCTCGCCAAACGCGTACAAACGGAAAACAATCGGCGCGGTTTTCTTCAACGCGCTGTTGGTTGAGTGACAGAACGGCAATGAACATGGTGACCTGTAGGATCGCATTGATGAACACAGCTCCAGCTGCATACGCAGCAAAGTTGCGAACAGCTGGCATCCCGACAGCGCAGCCAAGAGCGAACGCTGTGGTCTCGGTCAGGGCGGAGAGTAAGATGGAAGGCCCCATTCGCCCCAGAGCCCGGGAAACTCTCTCAGGAATGTCGCCTTCTGGATGGCTAAGGTTGATGCGTTCAAACTCGTGCACGATGAGGAAGATGTTGTCGACTCCGACAGCCAGAACCAAGAAGGGAATGACCTCGGCGATGATCAACGTGACCTTGATACCAGCAGCCGAAAAAAGCCCCACGGAAGCGGAAACGGACATGAGGACAATGAGAATGCCGACAATGCCCAGCATGAACTTGGACTGCACCAACGCGTTCGCGGGGTTGCGCAAGATAGACTGCATGGTGAGTGTTGTCGACCCAAGAGCAAGTGAAGCATACAAGAACATGATGATGTAACTTATCACGACAATCTTGGCGTCGGTGTTTGTGCTCTTGTTCAGCTCCTGCTCGAGACTGACTTCAGTATTGAAACTGAGTCGCAAACCCTTCTTCTTGGCGTCTTCAGCAACGAATTCTAGATAGTTTTTGAGTTCATTTTCAAAGTCCATGGCCTTCTTCTCTTCAGGGGTGCCTTTGGGGTGGTTCTGCACGACCCAAGTGACGACGAGAGCTTTCGCATCGAGAACGGACTTCGTCACGCCGCCGAAGAGAAGATGAGGATCGAGTGGCTGCTGGAAGGTAGGTAGACATTGCGTGGGGTTGTTGACACACTGTCGAAGCTCTTCCGCCCAAGTGTTAGGCCCGACATTGGCAAAGTCACCTTGCCAGTATCCTGTGACCGACTGAACAACACAGGCATTGTCGACTGGTTTGAAGCAAACTTGGTCAAGCGTTACACCGGTTTTGTAGGACTTTAGGCGCTGTATCTGGCTCTCAACACCGAACCACCAGTCGAGTGTTTCGTAGCTGAGTACGGGGCCTGCATTTTCAGCGGTATCATTGACAAGGAAGACTTGTTCAGCACGGAAAAAGGGGCCGAATTTTTCGTCGAAGAAAGCCTTCTCTTGGGCAGCAGAAGAGTCGGGCGAGACCCACAGATTAACGGGATCTGTCTCAATCTCAAATCGCATCCATCCCAAGCTCATCAAGCCCACCACGATTATGCTGGTGACGATGGTGATGACAGGAAATTGGGCGCACACATACCCAAGACGACTGAACAGGCGGTCACACCACGTGTTGATGAAGTAATGACCAGTCGGCCGATCCAGCATGCTGACGTTATGCACGATATCGCCCTCGTCTTCATCATCACTTGGCTCCAGGTCATGCAGTAGGCGCATGCGCTCGCTCTTAGACCGAGAGTGCGTCTTGACTGCAACGTGAATAGCGGCGCCGGTACAAAGAAGGCCAATTAGGATCGAGTAGACCACGATGACGGAAAAGGAGAGACACGGAAGAAGTCCTACGTAGCACTGCTTACCCTCTCGGACTTCAGGCAGCTCTGCACACGTCCCGGCACAGTCGAGACATGCGCAACGGTACAACTCGTTATCGGTATCGCATGGATATGCGTGCTTGTCCATGGCCTGCATGCCTGGGAATAGGGTCTGGTCTGGGCGCGGAAAATTCATCTGAAAGGGCGAACCGAGGAACTTTTTGTCGCCCAAGAACTTGAGGAACTGGGTGTAGTTGTGGGCGCCTCCCCCAATAAAGTCCATGGCTTTGCCGTTGGTCGCACCGAACTTGACGTCCTTGCAGCTGTCGTAGAAGGTGGCGGCGTACTTGTCGGAGACGAGGTGGTCCAACTCCGTGACTAGGAACTTGTCGCCCTTGGGCGCAGTCTGGGTGATGTTGATGAATAGAGATTGGTCGGGCGAGCAAGTGAAGGTGCAAAACATGTTGTAAAAGTTCTCCTTGCAGGCCGGGCAGGCATTGATGATGGGAGTGGCGCGGTCGAGGTTCGACTTGAGCGCATCGAGCTGCTCCTCGGCACAGCAGACGTCCGAATTTTCCCACTGCTCGCCGCAGATGGCAACGAGCTTGCTGCGTACGTTGGCGTCTGGTGTTGTCGCCGGGCCGTTGTCCGGGCAGGGCAGCTGCGAGCCGAAGAAGCCCTGCTTCCCGCAGTGGCCGCGCATTGCACATCGCCCGGCCTCGTGTCTAGAAGTAAGATCTGGCCCCGCCAGAGCCGAGCCGGCGAGTATGGCCAGGAGGCCCATGGTCGTCGCGCGCCATGTCCGCGAGCACCGCTGCGCCATCCTGGGTGGAGGCGCCAGGGCGCGAAGAGATGGGGGACACGGCGAGTGGGTCGTTTTCGCGAGCAGTGCAAGCGGCACGCGTGATTTCGGTAGTGCGGTCAAGCGAGGTTATACGAAGTTGCAGTGTAGAGTGGGGTGGAGTGGTGTGGTGTGTCGCGTCGTGTCGTGTCGTGTCGTGGTGTTCGATGGTGTGTGGCGAGGGCCGGGTGGCGGCGCGCGGGACACGCTGGGTTCGACGTCAATGAGAAGCGAAAGAATAGAGGACTGGTGTAGGCGTCGGGACTGCAAACAGGACTTGTGCTGGGGGCACGGGGCTGAGGCGATTGACAGACTCCCCATTCACATGCGCTACATGGTGTTGGAGACAGCCGACGCCTGCCGCCTGCACTGTCGTACATAGCAAGTATGAACGTCACTGCAGGCTTGGCGCGACAGCCAGGAACCAGCCCAAGCCCAGCCAGCACCCATCGTGCATCATCCAGGCTTCCTCCGCCACAGTACATCACTTCGCACACCAACTCATGTTGCAAGCTGACCTGGACATATTTCACTTCATGCACATCCGTTCATACAGGCTAGCTTCATAAAGCCATGCGTGGTATCATTGTGCCCTACAACCATCGGCCGCCATCGTCATCATCATCATCATTCACCTACATGTCTTTCGACGGGTATCCTCCTCTTCTCAACAAATTGAACGAAACAGTTACTTGCGCAGGTATTGCACCAGCTCCACCAGTTGAGACCGCGTCTCATCCTCAAGCTGGTCCTCGGGTGACCCGAGCACCTTCTCAAAGACGGGCATCAGCGTGGGCGTCAGCTGCTGGATCGTGGGCTCGTTCTGCTGGTATAGCTTCACAATCATGCCAAAGACAGGCTTATTCTCCTCGTAGTCTTCGCGAAGTGGGAGAAGCTGTACAAGGCGGGGAAGGACTTCCCCGATCGGGAGCTTGCCAGGGTGCTTCGTGATGAATCGACTGACACACCCAGCCGTGTTGTCTAGCAGGCGCGCCTGATCCTGTGCATCCAGCAGAGGCTCTAGTTTAGAGAAGATTGCAGACAATGATGTGAGAATTTCGTCATCGTTTGTCGTCTTCTCGCAGAGCAACCCAATTCCGTAAACAGCGTTCGATTTGGTCTCCGGATCTTCGTCAGATAAACGGTGGAGCAGCAGCTTCAGTAGCCCAGGGGTGTAGGGCGTGCATCCCGTCCCCATGTTACCCACGCACTCGGCGATGGTGCCAACTGCCGCACTACGTTCTGTAGACTCCTGGCTGCTGGCGAATTTTACAATGGGCTTTTCAAACATCTTCCATAGCTCGGCAAACTGTGATCCGAGGGCGACCGAGAGGCATGTGACCACCTCAAGCGCCGTCTCAATGACAAGCCAGTCATATTCAGAGGACTCCTCCAAGATCTCTTCCTCGGCCTCGTCGCCCAGATCCTGCTGGCAAGGGTGACGTTTGGTGATAACAGCGAGCAATTGCGCGCACAAGTCGGGCACCACAGTACCATTCTCAGTTATGAGTATGGCAGGACCGCAGAGCTTGAGTGTGGCTGCGACGTCACGGTTCATGTCGGTGACAGTTCCCCTAACCATGGTCAGCGATATTTTCGAAAGAAAATCTCACGAGCAATTTTATCAAGGAAGCTCAGACGTAGATTCGCTTTCACCTCAAGTGCACTTTGTACATCGGAGTGAGCTGGGATTAACGAAAGTTGTGTCATCTTTGCAACGAAGTTAGGAATGAAGAGAGATAGTACGTACCGATCCATCTCGTCTTGCCAAGTTGACATGGTCGCCGTCATGACAAGATTACCAAGCTTTTTGAGCTCCTCTGGTATCTCCACGGTGAGGGGGAGGCCGGGCTGCCACTTGCCCATACCATCGCCCTCGGCCATGCCAAAGAGACAGGCATATGTGCGCCAAAGGGTGCCAAGGGCGGCCTTGCGGATGCCTTCGTAAGAGTGTTCGACGAGCTCCAGCAGCTTCGTCACCGTCGTCTCCAAGTATGGAATATACTCACGGCGAGTGTGGGTGATAATATCTCCGTAGACTTCGGCCGCAATCTCCTTTTCCATAGCGACAGCGGATACACCCTCAAGATCATCCCAGTCCTCGTCGTCTTCATCATCCATCGCTGCTTCGTTCAGATCACTGTCATCATCGTCGTCGTCGGTGGGAGGGGCAACCTTGATCTTGCGACCCTGGACAATGACTTCCCCACCGACCATCTCCGCAGCCTCTTCGCCAAGCTCAACATCGAGACCTGTTTCCTCTTGATCAAGACAATCTTGTAGACCCTTTACAGCACCTGGAAGATACTTGGCGAACTGCTCTTCGTACACCTTAGCCATCGTGCTCCAGAGAATATAACTGGTCTCGCGGAGACGTGGGTGGTCAAGGTGAAGTGCTTCTTCCGAAGCCTCCATGAGAGGAAGAACGTAAGGTTCGAAGGGCTGCGGACCAACAGCAGAAGCGATCTTGCCCATGGAGTCGCACGTGACTCCTCGCAGGTCAAGCTCATCTTGACTGTCCTTGATCCTGACGTATTGTGACAACTCGGACATGATTTGCTCAAAAAAGGGCAGGAATGCTTTTTCGGCCGCAGATGCGATGGAGCCAACAGCGCCAATAGCTGCGCTCTTGACTTTGAGATCGTCATAGGGAAACAGCTTGCTAAAGCGAGGAATTAACTCGGGAACATACTTGCTGGCATCCTCTGGCTCGAGTCCCTCGATAAGCGAGTCAATGGCGTGGCAGCTGCCCCGAATAATGGACAGGTTGCGTTCGTCATCGGGTCCTTGAACGTTGCTCACGGCAAGATCGAAGTTTTTGAGCATGGCAGGAATGAGGCGGGCATGCTCCTTGCCAACTTCTTCGGCCAGATCATCGGCCAAGCGAGCGACACCGTTCAGAGCAGCAGCTCGGACCTTGAGCTCAGGGTCTTCGAGCAAGTGTAGTACCATAGGCATGATCTCGTGAAGTTGTGTGGCAATGAAGTCAGGGGCGCCTTCTACACACATACCCAGAGCTAAGATTCCGGCCTGGCGGTAGTCGGGGTTTTGGGAAGAGAAGTAATTGCCGAGATTCTGGAGAAGCGGGACCACAACCTGGCTGGGAGGCAAGCTAGAGGCAAGTATGTCAAGCAGGCCAAGGGCAGAGCGAGCAGGCGTAACGTCCTCATCTTCGCTGGACAGATCGCCAAGCTCAGTGACAATGTGAAGTGCCTTGAGCGTCAGCTCCTCGCCTATTCTCAGAGCTTGCACTTTGAGCTTCCTGTATCGGACACATTGCATGAGGAAGGCAAGCGCTTGGGCGCGGTAGTCATCCTCAACGTTGGTGCTGGATGCAAGTTCTAGCATGAACTTGATCAGGTCACCAAAGTGCTTCGCCAGGAGCGCGGACTCGCATCCAAGCAGTGTTTGAAAGACCTCGAATGCTTGCATCGCGCGATCTTCGTCGCCCTCATCTACAGTACTCTTAAGAACCGATACCATGGCGGGAATGGACTCTTGGAACAGTGCCAAGGCTTTTGGATCCTCCTCAGGCTCCAAGAGCATTGCAAGCCGGCTGAGACCGAGGAGGGTATTGATCCTAACTTCGACGCTTTCGGGGTCCTGGATTGTTGTGCTGAAGAGCTTGTACAGATCGGCCTGTTTGCCAGGAAAAGCATCGCCGACAGACTCCAGTGTTGTCCAGATGATGTAGGTGCCAACTTCTCGGTGTCGCGCAGTTGGGCTGGTAGCAGCTTGGTGCAAAAGTCCAGGTAGGTCGGCCCACTCGGCGTTCTCGAAGTCGTGAGAAGCGATTGCGGCGATGACACGGGCAGCCGAATGGCGGGTGAGGGTGACATCCTCGTTGAGTGTGAATTGGAACAGCTGGGTGCGGAGAGAAGCCTTCTGGTCTGCAGGCAGATTGGCCCAATGTCTGGTCACTAGCTTCCTGGCCTCGACGGCGGCCAACTGCCGAAGCTCGGGTCTCGGATGGCCGCAAAGAATCTGAAGAAGGGCGTTCAAGGATGCTGGAGAGGTGTAGTACTGCTTGTTAAGAGTCGAGGTGGCAGACTTGACACGTTCCGTGTCGGCTGAACCGTGTCAGTGTCATGATGTGGACGGGGCGGGGCGTGACTTACGCTGCAGCAGGCCCTCGAGCAGCTGCACAAACTGTTGCTCGTCCATGGCGATGCTTCTACAATATGCGAAATGTAAAAGACCGGCCGGGGGAGATGCAATGCAAAATGCAGAGATTTTGGCGGTTGGGAAGGAGAGAGCGCGGCTGGCGGGGAGACACTTTTTTTCGCCGGACAGTGCTTGGCAAAAAACAGGGTCTGGTCCGGCCCGATGCGGCTTAGCGGCGCATCCGGGAAAACGATACCCCGAGCACCGCACCGTGGTCCCGATATGGCTTGTGGGCCTTGGCCTGCTCAGCTTGGTGGGCGCGATGGACGCTGTCTTGCGGCCGTGCCATGGTAGCGACTGGCTTTTGGCGCCCTGGGCGGGTGGATTGAAGCCGGGCCATGTGCTACGTTCTGCAGCCAGTGCGCGAGCCCTCCACCACAGTCATGTGACTGGCTGCCGGCCAAAGACCATACATAGTATGCGTGCAGCCGGTTTAGCGCCGGCCGCGCCTTGGGAACGGAGAGGCGCAAGGAAGACGAGCAGTCTGGGCATCAACGCCGTCGCCGCCGGCCCATGGCTGGCGGGGGTGCGAACGCTCCGTCCTGTCGACAGGGGAGAGACGAGTGAGCCTTGGCAGCGAAGTCCTGGTGGATGCCGCGGTGGGGCTCGTTGAGCGAGGGTCGGGGCATGGTATGGGATCGAGCAAGCACGCAGCGAAGACGCGCAGCTCTCGGGCGCAGCGATCGGAGACGGTGTCTGTTGTCTGGTGGTCGAGGACACGCAGACGAAGCCGTGGCAAACAGCTCCGGTCCTAGTCGGCGCGCTAGTCCGTTTCGCGCTCTTAGCTTGAAAACAGCAGGAGCAACCACTTGGGCAAACCACACCCGCCTGCCGCCGTCCTCAGCATCTGGCATCTACAAGACACCACCCCCCGACGCCGCCCGCGACATCTCCCTCCCCCCCAGGTTTCTCTGTCTTCCCCTCCTTCGCGACCACCGCGCTCCCCGGTTTCGCCCGCACACCACAGTTGACGATTCGATGGCTTCGGTGCGAGCTGCTCTCGGCCGCTTGTCCGCCCCCTCACTGACGATGCACAGCAAGCTCCCAACCAGCCGCGCCCATATACAGGCAGCTACCTCCCCAACGGTGGCGGTGGCGGTGGCGGTGCCCCCTCCGGACCGGTGCCCGGAGCCGTCCCGCTGCTCCCCAACCAGGGACGCGTGATTCAGCAGGGCAGCGCCCGCGTGCTATGCATTGCCGACGTCCGAGGCAGGGCATCCTGCAATCTCCTCGACGTGCTGGTCGACTAACACGAGGCAGGCAACCTACAGTCTCTCAACCAGCTGGCCGCCGACGCACGGGCAAACTACATCATCCACACAGGCGACTTTGGCTTCTACGATGACCGCTCGCTCGACCGCATCGCTGATAAGTACGTCAACACACATGCCCCTTGCTCTGGATGGGCGCGAGCCGGTATGCTGACAGCCACAGGACCCTCAAGCACGTTGCGCAGTACTCGCCGCTCCTCTCAGACAGTGTCAAGCGCTCCATCGCCCAGGCACCGCCACAGCCGCCCATCAAGGAACGCTTTGCGCGCGAACACCTTCCCCTTTCTGAGCTTCCTCTCTTCCTCAACAAGACGCACACGCTCAACGTCCCTGTGTACACGGTATGGGGCGCATGTGAAGACGTGCAGGTTCTGGAGAAGCTGCGGTCCGGAGAGTACAAAGTGGACAATTTACACATCATTGACGAAGCACATTCGAGGCTGCTCGATGTTGGCGGCGTCAAGTTACGGCTACTCGGTCTCGGCGGCGCTGTCGTCATGCACAAGTTGTTCGACAACGGCGAGGGCCGGACCACAATTGCCGGAGGACAGGGCACCATGTGGACCACACGGCTTCAGATGGGCGAGCTTGTGGATACGGCGAACCGCGTCTACGATCCGACCGAGACGCGCATATTCGTCACCCATGCATCCCCTGCACGTGAGGGCCTGCTGAATCAGCTTTCTGTCACCCTCAAGGCCGACTTCTCAATCTCCGCAGGCCTCCACTTCCGCTATGGCAGCTCATACAACGAGTTCAGTGTCAATCCTACCCTCGATCACTACCGCGGGAAGCTTGCTGCCTCCAAGGCCTCATTCAACGATGTCTGGGACACCGTCAAAACCGAGGTCGAGCCCGCAGTTGCTGACAGCGATTCGCAGCAGCGACTGCTAGCCCTTGCACTTGATATTGTAAACAAGATGCCCACCGTAGCCAACGGCGGTAACCCATTCGGTGGTCCTGCTCCTGGTCCCCAGAGTGGTGTCATTGATGAGAGTGCATTCAAGAACATGTGGAACTTCAATCTTGCGGATGCAGCATACGGCTGGCTGGTTCTGGATATTGACAATGGCAGGATCGGGACGGAGATGAGAGCCCAGGGCTTCAATTTTGCGCATCGCGGTGGTAAGCCTGTCTCAGGTCAGATGCAACCTGCAGCCACGAATACCTCCACCGCCCCTCCCGCGAACGCTCCTAGTCCCGCCGCTCCATCCCCTGCGCAGGGTCGTCCAAGTGGACCGCCTTCTCATGCTCCTCAACAGCCACGTCCTGCGGTTGCCACACCACCAGTGCCTCAGCAGCAGCAACAGATCAAGCCTGGCCAGTCAGGACGAACCGGCCCCTCGCCAGCACCTGCTGTCACACCGAAGGAGCCAGTAAAGGCTGCTACCCCGCAACCGAATAACAATGGGCCAGCCAACCATGCTGCCGAGAAAACCGTTCCAAGCGAGGCGAAGCCTAACGGCACTGTTGCGCCCGAGAAGGCCTCTGCATCTCCCGCCCCCCGCGAGCCAGTCGAGCGCAAAGACAGCAAAGGTCTCTTCATCGCTGGTGTCAAGGATGAGGAAGAAGCCAAGAGTTTGCTGGCAGAAGAAGACCGGCCAAAAGTCGAGAAGATAGAGAAGATCAAACATTTCTTTGTCGCCCACTTTGCTACCTCCAACGACATGCATGCTGCTCTTCGTCGGGTCGCTGATGACGTTCGGAATGCTCGTGGTGGCCCAGATAAGCAGACCGTCAAGGTTTTCAACGAGCGTCCGGGAAATAACAACAACAACAACAACTCGGGTGCGCCTCGCTTTGGGGCTGGAAACTGGCAGGCTAGTTCCCGCGGCGGCGCAGCTGGCACTGGCTATCGGAGTGGAGGTGCTTCTGACAGCGAGGGTGGTCGTGGCGGTCGTGGACCTCGTGGCGCGTCTGGTCGTAGTGGAAGAGGCAGCGAGCGAGGCACACGTGGAAGCCGCGGAGGAAGGGGATCTCTTAGAGGTGGAGCGGGTGAAGGTGCTGCCGCAGCATCCACGGCAGGCGAGTCGTAACCAACCCGTCTACGCTCTACAACCCGCACCTACTTTGATACCCCTTTTTCAGTATGGTGAAAAGGCGCATGTGTTGCGGCATGAGCCTCACATGCTGGGTGCTGAAACCCACCGCCTGCCGTCGACCGTTTTGTTCCATTTCCAGCCAAGCGATTTTCAAACCTTCATAGCGAGCACAGTTCTTCTCCTTCGGTTGTAGTTTCTTCTAGAGGGAATGGAAAAGGAGGCGCTGGTTTTGAGCAGTCTGAGTAGTGTTCTTTGTGCCGATGCGTCTGCCGAAGCAGCGCTACATGATCTGCTCACATTGGTGACTTGGATCACTGTGGAATGCGCGTGATTGCTTGAGACAAAATGTATGTATTTTAATCTTACCCATGGCTAGAGTGATGATGCTCGGTGAAGGTACTCATCCATCCCAACCCTCCCACGAAAAATAACGATAACTCGGCCTGCCTAAGGCCCGCCGAGCGGCTGTCGGAGCCACCTGTGCCGGGACGAGCATTGTGATCATCTTCCTCTACCGTCTGGCCGTAGAAGGAGTGTCAGCTGATCCGGAGAGTTGTGCTTGCTATATGCTTGCAAGTCCGAGGCACGTGAAGGCGAAAAGTTTGATTGCAATGACGCTTGTGGCCATGCCAAGTTTGCTGTGATGATTTATGAGAAGTCGTATACTGGGTATTGACAAGTCTGTACATAGTACTTTGCCGCGGTAGCACTTATCCAACCGTCTCTCCTCATCTCCTCCCCTCCCAAATGATGTGTCGCGGTGTAAAATAATCATCAACGCCAAGCAACATCGCTGCTCTGTGATCCTTAATTCGGCCGTCTATGCTTCTTGCTCAATCTCCGCCGGCTCCGAACGGGCTGGCGTACCACTGGCTCTTGTCGTGATGCCAGGATCGGTTGCGCCGCCGCCGCCGTACCATGCACGTCGCTATCGGCTACACTAGCTCCCCCACCGCGCAAGGCAGTGTGCTCTTCTTCCTTTTCCGCGTCCCCAAGCCCACCAGTGTCGAAGAGGGAAAGTCTCCAATGCGTGGGTTCGTCCAGTGCGCCTGTCGAGTTGCGGACGAGAACCCGTCGCGGGCGCTGGATGTCGTCCCCGGCTGCGGCAGGGGATGTGCGGAAGGGATTCTGAGCGCTGAGAATGCGCTGGAGGAAGCGGGGCATGGTGTTGCTTTGCGGGGAGCTGGGCGGATCCCGGTGGTTGGAAGGGATGGGATCGGCGTGAGGCTTTTGGTGGACATGCAGGGACTACATGGGATAGTCGGCACGTTGGGAGAGAAGGGGGCAGGCTAATGTAGGTGGGCAGGGTGGCAAGAAACGTGGGCGGCAATCGCGGGGCAGGTAAGTTATGTCGACAACCAGTGCAGATGGCGGGCTTGATTGGCTGCAAGTCATGGACTGCATTGACGTCGTGCTAATGGGGTCGAGACTGTAGAATCGCACCAATCTTGGGCTTGTTGGGGGCCGACGAGTGTTACTTTGGGCACTGGCCATACAGTGATAGTGTATTATGGCTTCGACAGATGCGTACCAGACTATCCTCAGGCGGCCATATATCATCATGGAGCATGTCAATGAATCATGCAAAGTTCATACTGGCAATAGGCTCGCCGTGTTACCTAAAACCGATAAGATGCAAAACTTCCGAGTGAAGGGCAATTCCCTGAGCCACGAAGCTGGTTCACTTCGAACACCCATTTGCCCATGAAGCATAACTAATCCTCAAGGCAAACTATAATCAAGAGAAGTTGACCACACACAAGAGAATTGGATCAAATTAGCCCCTTTGGGCATATATGTATCCTAATGGAGAGCAAGGAGCATTCCCTCTTCTTCTCAGCCCCAATCCTGTAATACCCCACAGCCAACACACTCCACCATTCAAAGCCTTTTCTTCATCATCTGGCAGAGCGCGCAAGACTTGAAATGCATCTGACGAATGCGTGTTGTTGAATCCATATAGACCCATTCATTGAGTGGTGGGCGAGTGTAGGCCTTGGTACCGCCCTGACCTTGCTCATCGGGAGCAACAACAACCTCTTGTTTCTGGTCATTATCTTCCGTTTGCACCTGCTTCTCCTTCTTATCGCTGTTCTCCCTTATATCCTCATCATCAAACAATAGATCGCTTGATATGGTCTTGTTCAAAGGATTCTTGGTGGCCTTTGATTCTTGTTCCAGGGTTTTAGCCAAATTCATTGAATCTGCAGCTTGAGCATCATTCAACACCTCAGTGGCAGGCCACACATTCGGTGTAGCTGCATATGTTCTCGGGATACTTGCGGGAGTAATAATAGTTGTAGATGGAGTATCCTGTCCTGCACTTCCTGGGAAGTCTGGCATATATACGGATGGCGTCTCTTGAACATTTGCTACTACGCCTGCCCATATAGACTTCTGAGGAGTTGTATTTAATGACTGAGGCGGCACCAGGTTCTTATCTATTATGCCGTTATCCAGCGTTGTCTCACCCCAGGCCTCTTCTTCTTCATAGTCATCAGCATTATTCCCATTGTACGCATCGTCCGGTAGGCTATTATCAACTTGGTTTTGTCTAAGGTAGCGCATTGACTGTTGCTGCCTATACATCTCCACTCGAAGGATAATACCATCTAGCTTTTGCTGATCTGTAGCCTCTTGTGCCTGTGATGCGTCATATCGGGTTCGGAAGATGAAGACGATAGTTGTAGTTTTGCCTCTTGGGTAGATGTTCTTCGCTGATATTGGGTTGTACTTAGCAAATACATCTGGGATCGTGGTTTTTGCCATATACTGAGGAACATCCTTAACAAAGACAAGATTTCTGTTAGATGCCTTCGAGCCCGATACTCGAGTCATACTGGAGGCTGGAGTTGTCGTGTTTGAGGCGTTAGATCTACTGAGTCTTATCAGAGTGGACTGTATAAGAGTAGGAAGAAGTTTGTGCTAGGTAACTCTGTAGTAGTAATTGTTGGGGGCGCGGGGTCTAGGCAGCCTTGTATGGCTGATGTTTGTTAAGCGCAGGTGAAGGCGGCTCTCACCTACAAGGCCACCACAGATGTAAGCCTTTTTACGTAATTATTGTATAGTGAAGTAATTCTGAATAGCAGTAGTCCTAACAGAAACATCCTATTGCGCTTTATATATTACAATAAAGTAATAGTCTTATCTTAACTGTAGTAAGTGTTTAAATCAAAATACCACTGGTGAGAGGTATCTTGTAACTATTCCTTAATTTAGATAGATTCATAATAGTAATATAAGAACAAATTTATAAATAATAGATAGTATACTGGCTGGTTTCCTGTAGAATAGACGTAGAACATTTTAGTGGTAGGACTTGTTGTTAATTCCCGCTATGCCTATACGGCCAGAAGGTTCGAAATCTTCTACTAG
>Ga0182211_1000324_pt1 | contig 15303 bp, 18 predicted proteins | sample G5R1MG_20_FD_129660 | JGI IMG/M metagenome (GOLD analysis project Ga0182211, IMG submission 129660) | Switchgrass phyllosphere microbial communities from Michigan, USA - G5R2_MAIN_03OCT2016_LD1 MG | ecosystem: Host-associated > Plants > Phyllosphere > Phylloplane/Leaf | place: USA: Michigan... | reverse complement strand
TTTCGTGTCAAGTCAACGTACGCAAGTTGGACTGCTTCATCCTTTCGTGTCAAGTCAACGTACGCAAGTTGGACTGCTTCATCGATTTTCATTCAAAAAGGCTTGAGATGGTACCATCGGTCGCGTACATGGATCCATGTGACTGCGACTAGACAACTAGGATACTACCTCCCATTGCGTGACCATCATCCTTTGGTGATGCTTTGGAATGCTGTCCACAGCAATGCATCATGGCCAACGATGGCAACCCATTTTCGTCTAATATGAACGCCAGCATGCTCCTCCCTGGAGATAGCATGTACACTTTCCACGATTCCAATCGAAATGAGATCTACCGCGCACATCCCTGGCTGCCTTGGTAGATGCCGCCCAGAAAAGAAAATCGCTCAAGTGGTATAAAGCAAGCGAAAAAGTCGACCATTGGTATCATGAGGGTAAGAAATGTGACACAAGGAAATAAATGCCGTAAGAGCCCAAACATTATGTATAATCATGGCCGGCGGTCGTTGGTATGATGTGGAAATCCAAAATGGTGTGGTCGGTGATGTCCAGGTCCTATGAACCCTTCACGTGGTGTGTGGAGAAATTAAAGTTGAGGTTGAGAAATTCAAACTTGTCTTTGGAGCTGGTACGGTGATCAGCGGAGATGACAGACTGAGCGCTGCTGCTGCTGTTGTTGTTGTTGTTGTTGTGTTGATCGGTCAAGGGAGAGCCCCGGGTGCATGATTGAGGGTCTCTGGGCTCGAGCAGGAGAGATCGACGATAGTAGTTGGAAACGTTGGCTTGGTCGCTGGATTGAACCCGTTGAATCTGGGCTTCCATCCAATCTTGCATCTCAGGAATAGCCACCAGACGATAGGGAACTTGGAAAGACTGCAGTTGCCCTATGATTTTCGCCGTCTTCATGTGCTTGTCAAAGTTGATGACCGAGACGCCGTCCCGGCCAGACTCTCCTGGGAGTTGGCGCGTGGTGCCATTGCCCACGTCAATAAAGGTCAGATCGGTAAGGTAGATGCCCACAAACGGGATACAGGGAGCAACATGATTCTGTAGACGCTGGCGGAGGACGGCATAGTTGCGCCCAACATCCGTAATCGTCTTCAGCTCCTCTAAGCGGGCCTTGATCTTGGCAGACACAATCTCCCATGTTCGCTTCAAGCGCATTACCATGGAAGAATTGAGCGAACAGATGATGGCCATGAGGGAATCATAATTGTGTAACTCTAGGCATTTGGCTGCCACTTTGACCCATTGCTTGATGATGACGGCTCGCTTCTTGGCGTCCTCCGAATGAAGAATGGTGTCTGCGACAAGGTTGGCGAGATCGGTGGAGAGAGTCGACATTGCCTTGACATTGCGTGCCTTGGAATCGCTCTTTTTAGTCCATTGCAGGGCAAGAAGCTCCTCCGGCTGGATGGCACAGAACAGTCGCGACTCGATGATGGTGAATTGACGGGCTAGCTCGAGAGGGTCAAAGTCCAGGATGCTGCATTGCGTCTTGCCCTCTTTGCTAGCGCGCAGAGCGTTCAATTGACTCCGGGTGATGATTGGAGACGGAACGTTGTTGTCCGAGGCTGTGAAGACGGCGTGAGAAACTCCCGTCTTGCCAATGGAAGACACCAAACGAGGGACGAGAGCTCCCGCTCGCACTTCGGTAACTTTCGAGGTCAGTTCGGCGAGACGCTTGCCAGCGGCGGGCATAGCAGTGCGTAGGCTCCCGGTGGCAAACGACAGGATAACCTCTAAAGCGCACGCATCGCTCTCACTGGACCAGTGGCTCTCGAGCCAACCCTTGAAGACGTTGTAGACACGCAGACGAACAGGGACACCCACAGAAGGGCTGTCGCCAATATAGTCAAAACGATCAATCAGTGCCTGGGCAAGCTCAATCGGAGTGGTGAAGAGGCGAAAGGTGAGGTAGAAGGCGGTGACGAACACGGCGTCGGGGGTGGATTCGTAGGTGGTGAGCTGTTCAACCAGAGCGGGAAGCGAACCTCCTGAGATTTGCCCGTCCTTGTTGTAAACGAGCTCATGTACATAGGTGGTCTCGAGCACGTGCTCTTCGCCAGCAGTGACATCTTCGCTGGCCAGTGACCGAAGCTCGGACGAGCTGCCAAAGCTGCCCACCAAGGCTTGCGAACTCGGCATCTTGGATGGCGAATGATCGGGCGTGGTGGCTCGTGTTGACGTGTGTGAAATGACACTTCCGGAGCGGTCCTGAACACCGAAATGATAGACGCTGTTCACATCCGTCACGGAAACATTGACGCTGTCCGTCTGGATAGAACTGACAAAACTCTCGTGCGTAGTGCTCATCGGACTGTCAAGCGTCTCGCAAGCGGTGGGCGCAGGCAACAGCGGAGCGGTGCCAGTATGGAGCGTTGGCATGGATAACTTTGGAGACATGGGTGAGGCCGTCGTCGCGCTTTCCCCGATGGCGGCTGCCGAAGCTGGCTCCGAGCTGGTAGTCTTGTCTTCCAGGAGCGTGGCCGGCGGTACATCAGGCAAGGGTTTCGACGCTGCGACGGGGAGAGGCGGTGCCGGCAGGGGCTTGTTGGTCTCCCAGGTGGACTCGGCAGGCATGGGTGACGCGGACCTCGCTTGCGCTGCATCTGGGCTTCGCGCGTTGAGATGCTGCAAGATCACGTCCGAGAGACCGAAGCCGGGCTGTTCCAATTCAAAATCTCCCGTCCTTTCAATCACAAGTCGAGCCTTGGCAACACAGTCACCGGCAGCCCGAACACAGCCGGTGGCTGCGGTGACCAACTGCTTTCCGGATTCGGGTTCCACTACCTCGCCCCCCGCTTCGGTATCGGCAATGTCGAACATGTTCTTGGTGGCTTGCACCAGCTCAGTCAAGCGTTCAAACATGGCGTCGCGAGCTTGCTCGAGAGGCTGGGACCTTTGGCCGTCTCGTTCCCATACTTCTTCGACGACGTCGAGGAGTTGACGGCAGGCTACGACGGATTGCTGGGTGGTAAGGGCCAGCTCTTTTGCCGAGCGTGATTGTAGGTGCAAGCCGATGAAAGACCCGATCAAGCCCAAGAACAAATCATGTGCGGCATTCAGTCGCTCCGAAGCAAGATGGCCCTGACGCACATGGGGGGGTTTGTTGGTGTAAGACAAGCGGTGTGTGAGGGATGCTCTTTTTTGAGGTTGCAAATATCCCGGGGATGACGCAGGGACCTCTGCCTCGGGAGGAAATGAAAACGCCGACGAGAGGCGGTTCACGGGCCGTGATGGTTGATAGGGCGAAGTTGGCGAGTCGAAACTCGTCGTTGACAGCGTGTCGTCGGTATTGTGGCGTAGGGTTGTTGGCGGTGGCACGGTAAGGTCGACGAAATGAGCAGGGGGTGTGCATGGTCGGTGGGTGTCCGAGGCTCGGCGGTTGAACTGGGCTCGGGACACGGCATCCGTGGCCCACATGTCGAGAAAACGGATGGCTCTGGTGACGAGTTTGAATGATTCCATGACCAGTCCGTCCATGTGGTCAAATACGGGGGCCGACGTGTCGTTGGACTGGAGCGTCTCTCGTAGGCTCTTGGCCGTCTTCACCAAGGTCGAGAGATCGCCCAGGAGGCCTTTTCGCATCCGTCGCAGACCCACGTGTTCGACAATCAGCTGCGAGTCTCGCGACAAGCACTCGGTTCGCTCCTGGACGTGGTCAGAGGGTGGGGCAGCGATACCGGGGCGGTGCGGAGGTCACGTACCAAGAAGAAGCGGATCCCAGCAATCATGTGCCGGATGTAGTCTTGGCGGGTAAAGGCGCCGAGGTCGCCATTCTCGCTGTCGCGGACGAGGTCCCACAGATGCGTCAGGGCGATCAACAGCTTGCTGATGGCGGGGTGGTCATAGGGCTCGCAGTAGTTTGTGGGCAGCCAGCCACGGGCTCCCGAAGCCAGCAGGGTTCCATCGGCCCAGCCATTGGGGTGGACCGAGTGCACCAAGATGACATCGCCCTGATTGATGGCCACGGTAATGGACGACTGGTCGGTCGAGGAGGATACCGTGGGCGTGGGGGAGTAGTGGTAGAAGGCGCGCAGATAGTTGTGGAAGACGGGCTGGGCAGGAGGCGGGTGGTGGGCGACTGCGTTGCCAGCCGGCGTCGAGGGCAGCCTGGACGACGCTTTGCCCGGCGTGGGCGCGGATTTCAGGATGTTCAAGGGCGCAACGTGTGCGCTCGAGCGCCTGTCCATGCCTTCCAAGTCCAGCACCCGTTCGTGCGCCTCGGAAGCCATGGCGGGTTCGGCTATGGCAGAGGAATGGGCCTATCGTGGCGTGGAGGGTGCGGCTTAGTAGCAGTAGCGAGAGACGGGTGTGGAAGGGATTGGAGGGGGCATTGACGCTGCGGGTCGAGCGAAGCGGCGGCAGCGGGGGAAGAGGGGGTGGGAAGCAAGGCTGGCTGGTAGACGTAATCGTGGTGGTGGTGGTAGTAGTGGTAGTAGTGGTAGTAGGGGTAGTCGTGGTAGTCGTGGTAGTCGTGGTGGCTGCAGGGAGGGGACAGGCAGCGAGCAGGTGCAGCCCAAGCGAGGGAAGGAGCGACTAGGTGTAGGATGCAGGGTGTGCCGTGTGTTCAAGTAGGCAATAGAGCCTAGGGAACCGGGCAGGCGGGGATGGGTATGGGGACGCCATTGTACCTGGCTAGGTATGGCACCTGGGTAGGAGAGACTGCAGCGTGGTGGGAGGGTATGAATCAGGGAGCTCGTCGTCATGCCATCCATGGCCCGTAGCGCGTCGGCACTTGTGCCTCGGAGGCTTTGCATTGCCTGGCCGTAGCCCCGTCGCTAGCAGCCGCCGTCGCCGCGGTGGGCTCGGCCAGGGGCGGCGCTGATTCGCGGGCACGGGCACGGGCACGGGGGGAAATGCAGCCGCCCAGCGCCAAGGGAGGCTTGGCCGCGGTCTCGCGCCCGCACGTGATACGCGCCGCCCACGGCCTGTCTGGGGCTGGGGCAACGACGGGACTGTACTGTACCTACAGCGCGTGCACACCGTCTGCCGCCCTCCGCCACCGCCCTCGCCACCCACCAGCCGCTGCGCGAGCGCTCCCTCGGCGGTCCTGGCCGCGGCTGATCCTCCTCGTCCGCTTGGCGGCGACGCCGACCCGCCCAGCCGTTTGGGGTAGCACGTCCGTCCCTGGGCAACAGCAGCCAGCACGCCAGTCGCGCCTTCTGGAAGTCCCGTGACGCGCCCGACGACAACCGTGCGGATCTGCCGGCTCTGGTTGGCGGTTCCATGGCGCATCCCTGCCTGCGCCGTCGCGCTAACCAAGGCTGCGGTACGGAGCAATCTACACAGGGGCCAACCGACAACCCTTCTCTCCACCACCCCTCGCTTCTCCACCCACTCGACCCATGGGATGAGCGAGCATTTGCCACTTGGCCACCGACCCATTTCGGCGATCCCATTTCACGTGCGCCTCGCCGTTTCCCAGGGGCCCATCGGCAACGGCTTGTCTGTCGCCTCCCTTACGGCATCGGTCGTGCCGGGGGAGACGCAAAGAAGAGCGAAATGGCTGGCCCATCCCGATCCCTCCGCTTCCGCGCGTCTAGTCGACGGATCATCTTGATCCATGCCGTCTTCATTACCGCGTCGTACTGCGACACAGCCCGACCCTTTTTCGGTCAAATCATAGTACCTATATACCTACTACAGTACAGAGTACCTACCTAGGCACCTAGCTACACCATGTCCACCTCTCTGCGGCCCGTTTACCGAACGCCTGCTCGATACGCGCTGCCTATTCGCTTTTGGGCAACGGCATGCGCTACGCCGCATCAAATTTTTCCCTTTCGCAGTCAGACCAGATGGGCCGTCGCACGGCGAAAAACAGGGAGCCGCCGGTGTCCAGCACGTTCCTCCAGCACGGTTGCGGCACGGTTTGTGTTGATCATACATGGACCACCTACTATTAGCTATCTCCGTGCATCGCTCACTTTCACACACCTTCTGCACCATCTGCACCATGGCATGGGATGGATCAGTAGCAATAGGAATCGGTACATGCATCTCCACCGTTTTTCCCCACTTCCCCTCACGCCTCCATGGTAAGTCATCACTCCCCCACCGAACCGTCGAATCAGGATGCCGATACGCATTCAACACCTCTTTGAGTAAAATAGCAATCTGCGTGTCACAGCACAACAACCCAATCGAGTCCAACGAACCACGTCTCTGTCGATTTTCTTGCTTGCCCCGGCCCCAAAAGCGAACCCCCTCGTGCCGGTAGCACTCCACCTTATCATCCCGTCGCGCCGTCATTGGTGGAATCCCTTCCAACGAGAACCTGTAATTTCGCCAATTTCACCCTCAACCAACGAACCGCATCCTACGTAGCCGTCAAAACGGGGTTCCACGGTCGACGACGATGTTCGGACGCTCATGTAGGACCGAACCCTGCTCTCTGCTTCTCTTGTTTATAGCTACTACTATGTACATCCATAGCCATGGGCCCAGGTGATAGATATCCTTGCCGCGAAACGGTCCGGCCTCGAAGAAGACAAATACCTACCTAAACGAGCCAACAGGCGGCAAGGCCTATCCATCATTGGGACGAGGTCTATGCCAGATGAGTACATGGCATATGCCTACATAAATACCTAACATGCAGTAGATGCACGCTGACGATGCACGCGCGACCTACTAGGTACATAAGCACATCGCAGGATGGACGCCTCCACATTCAGTCTGACCCATCACGTGCCCCGCTCTGTCATTACGCTAATTCGACCACGATTTTTCTTTTCCTTTCTCTCCACAGACTCAGTCAGTCGGAGATTCCCAAATCGGGTTGTGTGTGTATGTGTGTGTGTGGCAAGCTTGATTGTTTGTGGCTGAAGCAAAGCCCTGGCCGACGACGACTCAGGGCTTGTTTCTTTTGGGGCAGGTAAAACAACCGAGGCAACGAAAGAACGGCTCACTAGCACTAGCATCGTGTCATGGACAAGACAACAGGCACCACACGGGGACGTGAGTCAACCTGTTCCCCTTGGAGATTTCTGGATGCCTTCCATGACGATGGCAGAGGTAATTCGCCCTGTGGATGATTGATAATCAATTCGGCTCATCCACCTGCTTCGGCATGGGTGGAATCCCCTGGCGTCGCGGCTGCCGACAGCCGTTCGTCCAGCGCCAGGATAATTCCTGACTTATGTACCTACATACCATACATAGTACATACCCTTGACCACATGGGCGGTGGGTGCTACCTTTCTTTCCCAACCCACGCTGCGGTCGGTCTGCAAGGTATCATACCACTACACATGGAGGTAGAACCACCATTCATTCCATGGACACGCGTTGCCGGCCCTCTTCCAAGATGACAGTACAATCGAGCCCGTTTCGAATCACGATAGCCGCTGACGTGCAACGTTTTTTCGTCACCCGATGGTTAGGGGTTCTGACGTTGTCCGCGTCAGGGGTGTACCTTGCTGCTAGACCAGGATTGGAATTAAGGATCCACTGTTATTCCGCGGCTTCATGGTTCTTGATGCGCGGAGCCGGGTGGGACTAGGTAGTCAGTCGCACGGCCATGGCCCGGGATGATGCTGTGAGAGACGGAGAGGGATGGCAGTCGTGTTGATTCACGAACGCCCTACCATAGTAGATGGACATCGCCCCTGGGTCAGTCATGCATGCCACTACTACCTAGTAGATGGTTGGCAGGTGACAACGGCTGGGCGAGTTGCCTTGCAGACGTCTTGTGCGACGGGGATGGCCCCGACGTCGAACATCTATCGTGACCGAACGAGCGCCCCACAACCCTTGGCAATATGCACTTCGCACACTGCTACCTCGTCCCACGATCTTTGCGCTCGGCGGCAACTGTGCTGAAAGACTATGACGTGTCCACGCTTGACTGTCAGCTTCCGTCATCCCACCGAGGTGGGCGCATGCTATGGACAGATGCCCAGCAGAACAGACTTGGAGAAGAGGCTTTCACTGCATGTCCATCTCATCATCGTCGTAATCGGCGGCGCCAGGGTAGCCATCTTCGCCCTCTTCGCGGTCGCGGTCCTTGTGCTGCTGTTCCCGAGACGCCGTGATTTTTCTGATGCAAGTCAATTCAGCCTACAGGCGATGAAGCATGACGTGCTCACCTCAAGCCATCGATCACTCCAGTCACAAATGCTCTCCCTTCACCAACCTCCATGCCTCCCACACCATTCATCTTGACGCCGCCACCCGCGTCAAGCACTTCCACACCACTCCTGAGTTTCGCCATCCTGACTTCTCTCAGCCCTCTTAGCAGTTTCCGGACATGCTCGGACTCGTCCAAGTCATCAGCTGCAGCCTCAAGCAGCATCTCGCCTAATTCGAGCCAGTGATATGGCAGGGCGTCTGGCGCAGCGTCCGCCGTTGAATTGGGCAAGAATGGTGGCGATATGGGCATGGTATTGTTGGAAGGCTGTGGAGGCAATCTCGGGGGAGGAGAGAAGGTCTCGGCATGTTCAATTTCGTGGTCAAGGATGGCAGTAAGGGAGTGTGTGTTGAGCCATGGTGGTGGAAGGATGCTTGCGCGGCGTTGGCGTTTGAGTAGAAGGGCGAGCCATAGCGGTATGTTCGCCCTGTGTGGCGGGTTGAGAGGCTTGATAGGACCCTGTTTCAGTGTCAGGTCCTCATCCTCACATGAGGTCTGGCATACGGTGGGCGCATAGCGGGGGTGGAGGGGCAGGCATACTCCCAGGAGCTCAAGTCTTTCAAGCTTTTGACGTGGCAAAACTGTGACAAGCTCCATTTCGCATAGAAAGGCAATCTCTGGGGGCGTTAAGCCCGGTGGGAGGGGCAATGCCATGATACAGCGCGTAACGAGGTAATCGCGAATCTTGGTCGAGGTTTAGGATGATGATGATGCGCCGCAGAAGTAACTAGCCGTATAAAGCCTAGCCTCAGGACCTCAAGCCTTCGCACTTTGGTCTGTTAGCCATCCATCAATAACCCCATACCTCTATCCTTGTGCATTGTTCACCTTAATCAGCTCAAATGTCTTTTCTCGTGCGGAAATACCCTGCTCAGGTTGCTCTTTCTGTCATTGTGGGTTTGGCGGCCTGGTGGCATTTCATTGTGTCCAAGGAAGTACCTGAACCGTATCTTGTAAGCCTCAAGCCAATACATTCGCGTCATAACTTATTCATGAAGTAGGACGAGTTTTTCCACGTTCCGCAAGCTCAAAATTATTGCAAAGGTGACTACACATGGGACCCCAAAATCACTACACCTCCAGGTTTGTATGGTTATGTTCGATGTTATTGTACCCAATCCTACTAGCTAACAATACCAGATACCTGGTGAGCCGGCTCCTTGAACCGTTGTTAGGGTGTGACATTTCATCTCTTCGTCTCCTCAATAGCATTTCGCTGTGTGCTATTGTGTCTTTGAGTTATATTATATTGCGAACACAGCGGGACCGTCAAAGAGTACCTGAAGAGGGCCGCCAAGATGGGAAGCAAGCAAAATTGCCGTCTTTATACCATGATCCGACACAAATACTCGATGCTCATACTGCCTTGAACATTGGGTTATTTCCACCACTATTCTTCTTTGCAGCGCTATACTATACTGATATTCTGTCCACTATGTTGGTGCTGTGCGCATATGGCTCCCACCTACGAGCCAATTCCAACTCCCATAGTGTCTTTGGAATGGCTTCGACCGCTGCCATTGGCTTCATTGCCCTTTGGTTTCGTCAAACAAACATTTTCTGGGTCGCAATATTTCCAGCCGGCCTCGATGTAACCAAAGCCTTGAAAGAGGACACTGCCAAAATGCCATGTTCTACAAAAGGAGCCACGAAAGAAATACTCAGGGAAATTTGGAAGAGAGGCACTATATATGACTGTGCGATACAAGGCGCCGGACCGCGAGGTATGCCGGCTATAGCGTCGCCAGCGCAGTCGTGTCCACTAATAGCTGGCTAGATTACGCATTATTTGTGCTTTCCTTGTTGACGGCAATCACAAGGAAACCCGCCCTCGCAGTCCGAGCTGTCATTCACTATATATCTCTTGTAGCTTTGTTTGCTGCGTTTGTTGTTTGGAATGGAAGTGTTGTTCTTGGTAAGTGGTAACTAAAGGGCGGCCATTCTAGAAGTCTGATACCCTTAGGTGACAAGTCCGCACACACTGCTACGATACACATACCGCAAATGCTTTACCTATGGCCATATATAACCTTCTTCTCTCTACCATTACTTATCGGCCCCGTCCTTCAACCGTTCCTCTCTTTCTTGCCGGCGAATTTTCAGTCAATGTGCGAAGAAGGTCTGAACGCCCATGGCGTCTCAATACTACCAACTCCTCTGGTCTCTATGGTGATATTAATCAGTGGCCTCATTGCGGTTAACGTCAACACGATCATCCACCCTTACACTCTGGCCGACAATCGACATTACGTATTTTACGTTTTCCGGATTTTTCGCCTACACCCTGCGACGAAGTATCTTGCGGTGCCAGTATACTATGTATGCTCATGGTTAGCCCTCCAAGCTCTCGCATCTCCAGCCAGTGATAAGGACGACGCAAAATCCAAGCGCGAAAACAAGTCAACCAGCAACGAGGCTGACGGTCAGCTCCAAATCAGCTTCATTACCATATGGTTGGTAACCACAGCACTCTCTGTCATGACAGCTCCATTGGTTGAGCCCCGTTATTTCATCATTCCATGGATCATATGGCGCTTGCATGTGCCGTACACTTTGGCTTCGCGTTTGAGAAACCTTCCGAACAGCAAGACTGTGTATGACAAAAGACTGGTCCTAGAGTCAATATGGCTTCTGGCTATCAACGCTGCCGTATCCTACACGTTCCTCTTTTGTACCTTCTCATGGCCAAGTGAGCCTGATAACAAGCAGCGATTCATATGGTAGGGCTTGGCTTACCATGCTCGAATCGCCTAAGTCTGATCCTCCGCCGGATCTGATCCTCTTCAACCGCAGTAACAGCTGTTTTCAATGCGTTCCTACACAGACGATGGATAGAACGAGGGTAGCCTAGGGAATCTGGGGCGTGACAGCTTACCCCGAATGTACGCAAAATGTTGTGATCTCTATGCACCAGCGCGGCGAGTCGCTCGTGACACCAGCACTTTCCGCGTCCAAACAAAATGTACCAAACGTCGATATTGCAAGTTGATGTGATTCATATATCACATGTTCAGTGCTGTTGTAGAAGCAACGAACATGACCAGAACATCCGGTTGTGACTATAGCAAGGGTACCTTTAGGGAATGCGGTGGTTGGTGAAGGGTGGGGAAAGAAATTGGGTGACAGCATGCAGATGTTGGATGTGGCCACGGTGATACTGTGGTATTGTTTCGTGTACGTGATACCATTAGTAGTAGTTATGAAAACAGTCAACATAACCATGCATTGATCAGCAATATGAACAGAGGCCACAATTCGCCGTGGCTAACGCCAACAACCCCCCCAGATTCGTCTACGCCCTCAAATGAACTTTCACACGCACCCCCCGCCCCCCTCGGAACATGTCGGCTGAGACATGTGCCCCTAGAGTGAGCCGCTCTTTGTAATTACGATCCCGAGTATCCTACAGCGTATTTACCGTTGTGCGCACTCAGTTCTTATGCACCTCGTCCTCTACCTTGCCCAAAAGCCCACACTCTACTTCTTCTCACTGCCCACCGTCAACCTTAAAACAAAGTTGATCACAACCGCAGCAAACAGCGCAATCGTCAGAATCGTCGGTCCAAGCCTATCGTCAAAACCGCCCTGGCCCCGCATCCGTATACTCCTCGCGCGCCAGTGGAAGGTGAAGAGGGCATACAGCATAGCCATCATGGCAACAAGAGTGAAGAGGCCGGCCGAGATCTTGCCGACGCCATCGCCAAAGTTGAGCAGGCCGATGGCGAGGCCGCCGAGGATGACGGTGAAGTTAAGCCAGGAGAGAAAGGTGCGCTCGTTGGCGAAGAAGACCTTGGGCTCGACGCGTGTGGGGAGGGCGATGCGCTTGCCTGGGGGGTGTTAGTGGTTGGAGGTGTGAATAATGAGGAGACGGGCGAGCGTGGCGAGTTTGCGGGTGTAGGCTCGGTGTAAGGAAGACTTGACGTACCCGGGGCAGTCTGGAGAAGAGGTTGGCTGGACATCACGACTGGTGACAGTCCCCGATGGTGTAGAGAGAGTGGTATGTACAAGCGTTGTTTCCACGATTCCAATGGCGACGGTCAATTGGTCGCAGTAGGTCGCGCAAATGTCTAGGGCAGTATAGGAAAGGGGGGGGAGCGTTGGTTGGACAGAGCCGTCAGGTTCGCGGCAGACCGTTGTTTGTCGTGCGCGCGTCGGCGGGCTTGAACCTACCGCCCAATCACGGCGTCCACGTGACGGCGGCGCCGCGGCCCATGTGGGAGCGCTTGGGCGTCTCACACAGCCAGCGTGCCGTGTAAACACCAAGTCAACATTGTTTCACTTCTCGCCGGACCGCCCAAGTCACGCCTCTTCTCCACCTCTGCCTCCACCTCGCCTATCTCCTACCGCATTCCTATCGCCCCTTTCACCATGGCCGTCAGTACTGCCACGACGCTGGTCGCAGACAAAGTCACTCACCACAAGCAGACCGCGTCACCGCTCCCGACATCCGAGCTTGCCCAAATTGCCAGCAGCGTGCGCCATGCTCGATAGAGCTCCGACGGGGCTGTGCTGACAAGAGAACATAGGCCTGCGAACAAGCCATCGGCACAGCTGAAGCATACGACCACTCCCAAGTCGCAGACTGGAACACGGCCATCATTGTACGTCCACCCTCCCACCATGCACACCCATATCCGCTCTCCCTCACCCGCCCAATTCTACTCACACCTAAGCAGCAAACCATTCTAAAATCTCTCATTTCCAAGACCTCCTCCACCGACGATGCCACCGCTTCCGAGCCCGCCCAGCCCGCCTACAAATACATCGCCAACAGCACCATCATCCAGCACATTGGTTCGCCTTCGGAACCCGAGAAGCACGGCCGCCGCGGCATGCACAGCGCTGTGGGCGCCTTCTGGAACAACGAAAAGGACGGCACCTATAGCTACAAGTGGGAGGCTGCTGAGAAGAAGGGTATGGATATTGTGATTACCGTGACGTGGATTGCTATATAGGTGTTTGCTACGGGTACAGCTGGGAGAGAAAAGCGGTTAGATGAATACTGTACTGTTGTGTTGTGCTGCGCTGCGCTGCGCTACGCTGGTGTGGAATGCGAGATGCGAGTTGAGTCTTGTCAATAGAGTAGATCTGGAGCTAGGAACATGTGGTGTCTACATCTGTCCTCGCCACCTCATGCTACTCTTTACTCACCTCAACCTGCAGTACGCACAAAAAGGACAACTAAACAGACTGAGAAACATTTTGGTTTGATTGATATCAATCCACCCCCCAACGACAGCATCCACCATCATCCAGGAGGGGCCACGCATTCCTCCGTGTTGATTCATCGTTCAAGAATTTGTGGCGTCAAGGAAACATACATGAAACATGAAAGAGATATATATATGAGAAAGAGAATAGCATGGCGAATACACTGCGCTGCTAGCTTGAAAATAGATTCAACTAGAGACAGGCCGCAAAAGGGCATCATCATCATATATCATCTCAGGCATCCGCCTTGATGCCCACATCCTCCGTGTGGGCACCGCTATTCCGGCCACGGCTACCGCCGTCCTCGTGCTTGTTCAAGCGGGCTATGAGTTCAACGGAGCTCTTGCCGCCGTTCTTCTCGGTGATGAGGCCCTTGAGCCAGGCATTCTCCGTCTCGAGCTGCTGGATCCGTGCTTCTAGAATATTGACCTTGTCCGACATGTCCTTGGCGGTCTTCTCGAGGGCTTGCTCGCGCTGCTTCTTCTTGACGCGGAAGCGGGCGCTGGCGGCTGTGTTGCGGCGGCGCTTGTCTTCCTCGGCGGCGATGCGGGCGTTGGCGTCAAGGTGGTCGAAGTTGTCTTCGTCGACGAGCTTGCGCTTCTTCAGGCCCGAATCGGAGCTCTTGCCGAGGGGGGAGATGGAGGCGGAGGGCGAGCCATAGGCGGGTGGGAGAGAGTAGTGGGTTGGTTGTGGTGGGGGCAGGCTGGAGAGAGATGGGTCAAGCAGGGGGGTTGGACCGAAACTGTTGAAGTCGGTGAACTGAAAGTCGTCTGAGAAGAGATCAAAGTCAGCCATGGCTTTCATGCCACCATAAGAGCGGCGGTGTGATGAGCGCACGATTCATAGTGTGCACCTGGATGAAATACTCGGCAGAGCACGCGCAATGCCGTGCTTGAGGGGAAGTTGATGTTCTCCGGCAGGGCTGCGGTCGCATCCCACGGTGCAAGTGTGGGGGTTACACTGCGCATTGCGGGGGGTTGGTGCACTGTGCCTGCCGCCCATTGGACGGACAGGTTTGCAAGCCATGCATGCACGACGGTGAAACATGCGCCGATAAAAGGACGCAACAAAACACCGCAATGAAGGGGAGGTGGAAAGAGCTTCTTACCCTGCAAGCTGAAGTCCATGGTGGGATCGACGCTGGGGCCGGCTGTGGGATGCGCAAGCGGGCCGCCGGTCTTCGGCGAGAGCGTCGATTTAGGATCGACGACGCTGAAGTGAACCGGGGAGGTGAAGTCGATGCTGGAGCTGGGGTTCCCGTTGACGTCGAAAAAGTCGGCGTTGAGGAAGGCGGAGAAGTCGTCGTCGACAGGAAGCGGGTCGGCGAGCAGATCCTGCGTGGGCGACAGCGTGTTCAAGTTCGCAATGTACTGGGACACGTTGGGCCCGCGATGCCCCTTGTAAGCCGACATTCGTGACGAAGTGGGAGTCTCGGTGGGCCAGGAGATGGATGCGCTCCAGACTGAGGTCGGTGTCGTCACTCTGGAGTATCGGAGGGGTTTTGTCACGGCGATGGCCGAGTGCTGGAAAGGCGTGGCCCCGATCCGGTGCTTGCCAAGGCTGAATCGACAACCGTACGAGGTATCGGTCGAGGCGAGTAGGGCGTGGTGGTGAAGGTGGAAGAGGGCAGACGCTCCCACGATCAAAGTGGTTCCAGGCACTTGTTGGAACAGGATGCCCCCGCGCCGGTGCCAAACTAGTGTGGCGGCTGGTGACGGGCAGTGCAGTGATTACCTGTACCCAACCAACCCCCCACGCGCTCTCGCGATGCTGCCCAGACTCGATTCGATTCGACTCCGCTGATAATGACGGTTCGGGCGAGTTTGCGTGCGTTGATGCGGCAGAAGCGCGCCTGCGTTGGTGCTATATGTCTTGTTGCGACGCTTGGCATTGTCCTCGGCCGGCATTGTTGCGTTTGTAATCAACGAAGCTAGTGCGAACCGCTGGGCCCATGA
>Ga0182211_1000323_pt1 | contig 15306 bp, 12 predicted proteins | sample G5R1MG_20_FD_129660 | JGI IMG/M metagenome (GOLD analysis project Ga0182211, IMG submission 129660) | Switchgrass phyllosphere microbial communities from Michigan, USA - G5R2_MAIN_03OCT2016_LD1 MG | ecosystem: Host-associated > Plants > Phyllosphere > Phylloplane/Leaf | place: USA: Michigan... | reverse complement strand
GAAAGGGGTAGGGTCCTTGCGGCGTCGGATGCGACGTGGGCTGTTGACGGCGCTGTGCTGGCTGCTCGCGTAGCTGTAGCGGCCGCGGTGTGTCATGCTCTCGGCGCGCGGGTACGGGTCGACGTGCATGTAGTTGCCGGGCATGGGCGGGACATGGGCGAGGCCGGCGGTAGCGTGCTGCGTCGCTGTCCTGTACGTGTCGACCGAGGGGCGCGAGAAGTTGTGGCTGGCGGCGCTGCTGGCCGGGACGTTCTCGGCGCGGTTGGAGATGATGGCGATGGAGTCCGGACGGGCATCCTCGCCGCCAAAGGTGGCGAGCTGGGGCAGGGCGGAATGCGAGGGCAGGCGGGGTGGCTGGCGCGGAAGCGTGGCGACTTCGCGCTGCTTGCGCAGGGCCTCCTCCTGGACGAGGGCCCTTTGCTTCCTGCTCATCTTGCCGGTCGAGGGGCTGCGCGGCGTAGCGGTGCCGTGCTCAGCGCTCGACTTGCGGCGCAGGAAGCCAAACGAGGTGCGGCGGGCGCCGGGGGGCTCGCCGGAGGGCTGGGCGGGCGAGGGGCGGATGGCGGGATCGGGGGACGCGTCCGGGGGCAGGGAGGGTGCGGTGGGCGCGGTGGTGCTGGCCATTGTGAGCAGGCAGACAGGCGGCTCTTAACCAGGACAGTGCAGAGCAAGGGTCGACGGTGGATTCCGTGGAGGCGTAATCTTAGTGGAGTGAATGCAAGCAGCCTGGCGAGGACGAGAGGCGAGGTACGGGGGCGACTACTGGCAGGAGGCCTGGCCGACTGCGCCCGGGGTCTAAATTAGGCCGACTGCGTCGACGCTACGGCTGCAGGAACGGCTGGCACGCGGTTGCTTTCGTCCAAAAAGGGGGGAATGGAGCAGCCGGGAATGGGCGGGAGACGACGACGACGACGACGACGACGACAAGCAAGAGGAAGAGAAGACGAAGCCCGAGACGAAGACGACGAACTGCCTTCCTTGTGCGACCAGCCGCTGTTCCCAGCCTCAACGCGCGCTGCGACCGGCATGGCACGCTCCCCCGACGCCAACACGAAACGCGCACGACACGACGGTCGGCGGCTAGCAGTGTGTGAAGGTCGGCGGCGAGCAGTGTGTGAAGGTCGGCAGCGAGCAGTGGGTGAAGGTCGGCAGGCACTGGGCATGCGATACCGTGTCATGCGCGCAAGAAAGAGAATAGGGGCTCCGCTAGGAAGCCGACGAGGGCCGGTGAAGGAGGAGGGAGGCAGCGCCTTGGCGTCGACGGCGGGCGTGAAGAACAGGGCGCGAGCCGTGCCAGTGGCTGGCTTCTTCGATGGAATGAATCCATGCGGCGGGAAGCGTGTTTCCTGCTTTCATGCCTGCTGTCCTCCCGGCCCGCTTTCTCTCTTGCGCCGTGCTGGGCATTCGATTCCACCATCCAAGATACGCGATTACCTAAGCCTCAACACGCGATTACCTAATCCTCAACACGCGATTACCTAAGCCAAAACGCTCGCTTCCCTCTTCGGGCCTAGCGCCCCTACCCCGCCACATCGGCGCCGGCCCGGCAAAAGCCCCGCGGTGAAATCATTTTTTGACTTCCCCGTCCAGCCGCCACGGCCACGCCAGCCCAGGCACGCAGAGGCCGACTGCTCCTCACCACCATGACGACGCACATCAAGGTGCCGTGCTCGTCGGCCAACATTGGGCCTGGCTTTGATGTCATTGGCCTCGCCCTCAACCTCTACCTCGAGCTCGACGTCACCGTCACCCACCAGGCCAAGTCGCTCCATTCGCTCAACTGCCGCATCACCTACGACGGCCTCGGCGCAGACCAGGTGCCGCTCGTCGCCCAGGACAATCTCATCACGCGCACCGCCATTTACGTGCTCCGCTGCCATGGAATCCGTGCCTTCCCCGTCGAGACCCACGTCCACGTCCGCAATCCCATCCCTCTTGGCCGGGGCCTGGGCTCATCCGCCGCCGCCATTGTCGCCGGTGTCTGCCTGGCCAACGAAGTCGGCCATCTGCAGCTGACCAGGGCGCGCATGCTCGACTACTGCCTCATGGAAGAGCGCCACCCCGACAATGTCGCCGCCGCCCTCTACGGCGGCTTCGTCGGCACCTACCTCAACGAACTGTCGCCCGAGGACACGGAACGCCTCGAGATCCCCCGCAGCGAAGTCCTGCCCCAGCCCGCCGGCGGCATCGATACGGGGCTCCAGCCGCCCGAGCCGCCCCTCAACATCGGCCACTACACCAAGTTCGCCTGGTCGCCCGCCATCAAGTGCGTGTGCATCATCCCTCAGTTTGAGGTCTCGACCGCCAAGGCACGCGCCGTCCTTCCCGAGACATACACGCGCAAAGACGCCATCTTCAACATGCAGCGCCTGGCCGTCCTCACCACAGCCCTTGGCCAGCCCACGCCCGACCCCCATGTGATCTACACGGCCATGCAGGACAAGCTGCACCAGCCCTACCGCCGCGGCCTCATCCCCGGCCTCACACAAATCCTCCAGTCTGTCACCCCGCAGTCGCACCCCGGCCTGCTCGGTATCTGCCTCTCGGGCGCCGGGCCCACCATTCTCGCCCTCGCGTCGTCCAACTTCGACGCAATCGCCCAACACCTCGTCAACGAGTTCAAGAAGGAGGGCATCGCCTGCGACTGGAAACTGCTCACCCCCGCCGAAGAGGGCACCACCGTCACCCGCCCTTGCACTGCGCAGAGCGCCACTGCCGAAGCCCTCACCTACGCCTCGTCCGGTGTCAGCATCGACGCCGGCAACCAGCTCGTTAAGCGTATCAAAGCCTCTACGGCAAGCACTCGTCGACCCGGGGCAGACGGCGAGATTGGGGGCTTTGGTGGGCTGCTCGATTTGCAAGCAGCCGGTTACACGGAAGCCCCTATCCTCGTCGGTGCCATTGACGGCATCGGCACGAAAGTCAAGATTGCCTTTGAAATGGCCAAGCACGACACGGTGGGCATTGACCTCGTCGCCATGAACGTCAACGACCTCGTGGTCCAGGGCGCAGAGCCACTCATGTTTCTCGATTACTACGCCTGCAGCAAACTCGACGTAGACGGCGCCGCCAAATTCGTCGAAGGCGTTGCTGACGGGTGTCGCCAATCCGGCGCCGCCCTCGTTGGGGGCGAGACGGCAGAAATGCCTGGCATCTACAGCCAAGGGGAATACGACGCAGGGGGGGCTGCCATCGGCGCCATCAAGCGCGGCACCACCATCCTCCCCGACTTCGCAGCCATGCGGCCCGGTGACGTGCTTCTCGGTCTTGCATCCAGTGGCGTACATAGTAACGGCTTCTCCCTCGTACGACGAATCATAGAAACACAAGGCTTGACTTTCCACGACCCTTGCCCCTGGAACGACGGCACGGATATCGGAACCGCACTCCTCACCCCGACACGAATCTACGTGAAACCGCTTCTGGCCGCCACACGGTCTGGCCTGCTCAAGGGCATGGCGCATATCACCGGTGGCGGTTTGCTGGAAAACATCCCCCGCATGTTGCCCAAAACGCTGGCCGCGGAACTTGATGCGACGACGTGGCCCGTGCCGGATGTGTTCACGTGGCTGATACAGGCGGGTCGATTGGAAAACGCCGAGTTTGCACGTACCTTCAATACAGGGCTGGGAATGGTGCTGGTGGTGAGTCCAGAACTCGTCCAGGAAACCACGGAGCGGCTACAGGAATTCGGCGAAAGCGTTTTTGTGGTGGGTGAGTTGGTTCAACGGACAAGCGAGGATTGCGTTGTGAAGAATATGCACGTGTGGAATGGGGCATGATTCTCGTGGTATTGATGGCTAGAGTGGTTTCCTTTGGTGCGGTGAGACAAGATTCATGGGGGGAGGGAAGAGCGAAAGGACGAGGAGAAGAGAAGGAAAGATACCCACTTTTTCCCGATAGACACTTTTTACCTGCCTTTGCGGTCCGGGCTGAAGCCGCCGGTTCCGTGGATCCTCCGGTGTGGAGGACGGACGCTAGAACGAACGGCCTTGGAGGGCTTATCTTTCTTTCTTTTCCTTGACTGCAAACTCCAAGCAAGCACGGTACTAGCCTATAGCCAACTACCTAGATCATGGATCGATGGCTTGCTTATCGGTGAAGCCATGTGTGCTGCTGTTTGTGTGTCTCTATCTTCGTCCTCACCGCTCAGGCAAAGGTTGTGCATGGCACCTACGGCCTACCATAGGAGGCAAATGCGTGTGCTTGCGCAATCCCTTCCTCATGAGGCAGACCGTTCGAGGCTTATCGACTAGGCCTGGTTATCTACATATCTAGGTATCTACCTATCTGCTATCTGCCTGCCTATACTATGTACATATGTAGTAGGTACCTAGGTAACCATGCAAGCAAGCACCCATCCTCGTACCTACACCCACCCACATCTGCCTGGTGGGGAGCTCTTGGCGCCCTATTCGCTATCCATCCTTCACCTGGTTGGGCCCAGCCAAGAGAGTCAAGGGCGTCGAGGGGGAGGAGGGAAGGGTTTTTTCGGCTGGTCCCAACAAAAACCCAAAAAAGGGGGGCTTGAGGCGTCTAGATTGCGCAATATACTCTACCTGGTACAGGATATCCAACTCCGTAGGTAGCTATCGCACCGCACCGCTGCCCTAGGCCGGGGGGTGGGAATTGGCAAAGAAAGATGGCGGTGGATCGGGTGCTTTGGTAGCTTAGGCCGTATGGTCTGTCGAGGTACTCTTCCGTCGGTACTCTATCGCTCCAGGCCTGTATATCTGTCTTCCTTGTGCAAACCATAGGCGGTATTATACTATCGTATACAGCGCCCATGACCCAAACCCGCATGGCCCGTCGATCACACCGTGCCGGCAATAGTGAGACACACCCGCCCAACAACCTGCTCGACCGTCTACCCAGGCACCAAGGAGGCAAGACGCCGTGTGTCTATCCGTCCGCTCGCACGCCACGATTCGTCTTGATGGTACCCAATCATGGCGAAACCGCGTGGGCTGCGGAGCCGTTTTCTAGACGCTTTTGATTTTTTCTTTCTTTTTTTCTGTCGCCTGGCGGGCTGTGAACCGCGCGATTTGCAAGCACCCCCTCCCCTCCGTCGGCAACGCGATATTCTTACTTGCCTTGCCGCCAGCCCAACGTAACCACGCACGTATCACATAAGACGACCGTTGTGACACAGTCCACCCTCCCCTTTGGCATAATAGTCCCCTTCCTCCCTCGTTCCCTTCATCATGACCGCTTCCCCCTCCGACGCCCCCGCGCACACAATCCACCACGCTACCCACCAGCCAGACCCAACCCTATCCAGCCATGCCGCCCAGGGAGGACTCTCCGCCCCCCATGCCTCCCCCGCCGCCGAACTCTCCCGTCTTACGCTAAGGCTCAAGTCTGCCCTCCGCCAGTTCCCCGACTTCCCCAGTCCAGGTATCCTCTTTGAAGACATTCTGCCCATCTTCGCAGACCCCGAGCTACACCAACGCCTCGTGCGCGCCCTCGAGCTCGCCGTCGTCCAGCAATTCGGCGGCGCCAAGCCAGACATTGTCGTTGGCCTCGATGCGCGAGGCTTCTTGTTCGGGCCCTCGCTGGCGCTGAGACTCAATGCGGGATTTGTTCCCGTGCGCAAGAGGGGCAAGCTGCCGGGGCCTTGCGAGACGGCCGAGTTTGTCAAGGAGTATGGCAGTGATTTCTTCCAGATGCAGCAAGGCGCCATCCAGAGCGGGCAAAAGGTGTTGATTGTTGATGACATTATTGCCACTGGTACGTGCTCCTCCTCGCCCGTCTCTGCCCGGCTCGACCCGGCTCTGCCTGTGCGTTTCCAGCCCAAGGCGAATACTGACCATGAACCAGGCGGTTCTGCATCCGCCGCTGGCTCGCTGGTGAAGAAACTCGGCGGCACGACGATTGGGTACCTTTTCATTCTCGAACTCGACTTCCTCAAGGGCCGCGATAAACTGGATGCGCCGGTGCATACACTGCTCACGGGCCAGGAAGAAAAGCTTCAGCAGTGAGCAGGTCGTCTGACAATCCATCCCCATGTCGGCGAGCCCGCCCTGAGCAGCGGCGACACGGCGCATTTTACACACAAACCTATATACATGCTACACTACTCGGGCAAAATGCATTGGCAAGGCGTTGCGGTCTCTTTCCATTCTCCAGCCTCCATAGATGGAAAAATAGTATCATGGTTTTCGTCTCCCGTGTCCATTTCTCTCTCTCTCTCTCTCTCTCTCCCCAGGTTCCCCGTCGCAAAACACCCACGACAAAACTGACTCATTCCACGTTGACCCCTCCAAACCCACACACCCTTGCCCGCCGCGGGTCGGCCGTGTCGGCGCGTTCAGGAACGTCCTTGTACATACATAGTACGTAGGGGGCCTATCTAACCTACCCCACCTTTAGTCATACCGCCGCCACCCCACCACGTCGGCCAATCTATAACCCATGGCTACGTGGAGACAAGTTCCACGAGCGATTACTCAGACAAGAAGCGTAATACAAAATTTTCCCTCGCCAACATCACCCCAACGACCGCTGCTTATCCCGCGACTCGGACGTGGCATCGGCATTGGCGAACCACGACGACCCATAACGACGCCGCACGCAACCAACATGGCGGCCATCAAGACCGTCTTCACCGAGAATGCTTGTCCTCGTGAGTGCTCGATTGCCGACCAGGGCTGGGAGCGCAACAAGGAGGGAGCGTGATGGCTAACGTTGTCGTGGTATCCTCGTAGCGGCTGGACCTTATGTAGGTAGCTCGTTCCAGGTACCCAACCACCCAGCAAGAAATCCCCACACTGACGCGCTCTTCCCCCCCGCGCTCTCCCTTCGCCAGTCGCAGGCCATAGTCGCAGGCGCCCAGATCTTCGTCTCGGGCCAGATCCCCGCGGACAACCAGGGCAATCTGATCGAGGGCAGCATTGCGGACAAGACGACACGCTGCTGCGAGAACATCAAGGGCATCCTCACCGAGGCGGGCGTGGCTATGGAGCGAGTTGTCAAGGTGGGTCGACGATCCCCCCCCCCTCCCCCGCCCGAGTTGTCCAGGCCGTGGGATGCGAGGGATTGATCTTGGGTTACCATAGGTCAACGTCTTCCTCGACGACATGGCCCACTTTGCCGAGATGAACGGCGTCTTCGAAAAGTACTTTCCGCACAAGCCCGCGAGGAGCTGTGTCGCCGTCAAGCAGCTGCCAAAGGGCGTGCCGGTGGAGATTGAGTGCATTGCCTATACCGGTACGGAGTCGAAGCTGTGATGCACGGCTCTGCTTTCTCCATGGCCTGTGCTGATGTTGTCCAGGCTGATTGCCTACTTCTTGCCGGGTTCGAGGCGGAGCCGGCAGAGGGTACATGAAGCAAGGGATAGGAGCACGAAGAAATACGATACAGTAGAGCAATCTAGGTAGCTACCACGTTGACCCTCGCATTCAACAACATAACAAGTTCAATCACTGCCATCACCAGCGACTACAGGGCCGCCATGCCCGGCTTCACCTTTTTCAGCGTCATCCGCCTCGGTTTTGCGGTGACGGTCTGCATGCTGTGCCTTTGGGTGCTCGTTGTGCTCAGCCATGGGGTAGTAGAGACCAGGCTTGGCCGCCAAAGCATCGCGGATCTCGTCGACCGACTTGTCGGCCCAGCCTTTGCTGCTCATAGGCGACAAGGGGTAAAGCGGCAGATTGTCCTCGTGCACGACAAAGTCTTCGCTTCGCGGCGGCGCCCGCGACATGATGATGTCAATGTCTTTCCGGATCTCCTCGCAGAACGCATCGAGTGGCAGATCGTTCACGTCATCGCCAAAGGGATTCTCAATCTCACGCCCGATGAGCGCAATGCCCAGGATGATGTACGCCGCAAAGATGGACGCGGGAATCGTGACCCATCCCAAGCTTTTGTAGAGTTGGAACGGCAAGAGCAGAATGTACACCCACGTGATTTGGCTGATGGCGATCGAGTATGCGATCGGAAGCGGGGTGTTGAGAATGCAATCAGTGCCTGTGAGGACATCATTCATCGTCGTAAGCGCATTGAGAGACTGTGTCTGATAGATGCCGACTTTGAACGTGCCGTTGTCGAATATCGTCTTCATGTAGGCTGAGAGGTGAGAGAGTATCTCAAGCGGTAAGTTTCCAATCGGAACACGCGCTTTCTTGACAAGCTTGCGTGGATTTTCTTCCGCCATGGGGAGCCCCAGGAAGCTTCCAGTCGTCTTGAACACATTCGGTCTCTTGCGAACCGGCTTCTCTGCCGCCTTCGCGTGCGTCTCTAGATGGCCGACAATGCGCTCGAGGTCTTCGTAGTACATGCCTGGTTCGAAGCGTAATTTGTGTTTTACCGCTACAGCGTACGCTGAGATCAAGTTCAAGCAGCTAATCTTTCCAAGCAAATCATTCTTGCCCGTGATCGCGTCTTGCTCGTGACGTTCGTCGACGTGGATCCAAATCAAACGAGCAAGATTCTGAGATACAAAAGTGAGCTGCGCCCAGTACTTGCGGCCCTCTTTGTAGCGCTCATAGGCAGTGGAGCTGCGAAAACTCAACGCGAGACCAACGACGAAACCGAGCACTGTCAGAAGGAGCTGATTGATACCCACTGCGGGGTATTAGCGATGCTTTGACGCGAACCTACCGCGGTACTGAGCAGTACTTACAGTCATGCACGAATTTTGAGATGCATGTGATCATTGCTGACCATCCACCGGCAAACAGCAAAGGCAGCATCATTTCTGGGGTGATACTGCCGTGTAGCCGCAAGAACAAGGGCCATTTTGAGTGGTGGTCAAGGTCGCGAGGTCCAATCTAGACAGTTAGCAATCTTCCTTGAAAGTTTCCGCATGCCCTCTGTACCGAGGCTACCCCAGTGCGCGTCGATAGGAAGAACGTACGAAGTAGTCATCAATGTCCTTGTCGGTGTCTTGCTTCTTGACCGACGGGCGAGGTGTTTTGCCACCATCCGACACATTCGACGCAGTCTGTAATCTTTCCGTCATTTCGTCCAACGATTAGGGCAGTTGAGGTGGCAAGAGTTCTCATCGATGGACTTGAAGTGGTGCTCAAGCGTGGGGTACGATTCATTCTTGAAGTGCTCGTTCGTGTCCACCCCCTATTGTCAATCGCCCACGCTGGCAACATGGATGCCAATGTTGCCAATCGCGACCCTCTGTCCAAAGTGCGTTTGGCAAGTCATGGTGACAGTGTCGGTCTAACGTCGCCGGAAGCGGACAAGCTACTACCAGCGAAGCCAATCGTCGTTGGCCACCCCGTAGCGGAGGCTAAACGCGCAGGCTGAGCCTGGTGGGCGGAGACTGGTTATTTTTATTGTGGGCGGGATCCTCGTTACATGCAGCGGATAAAAAAATTTGGTCTGCTGGTAAGCTTCTCATTTGACCTGTTGTGTTCGTGGGAAAATCTCCGTCAGGTGCGAGGGTGTATTCTTTGCCCAGTGGCTTCAAGCTTTGACCCGTGTTCGGACTTGTTGTCTGCCTTGGCGGTCTTGGCATTATATCCCTCCTCCAAAAGCTAGCATGCCAAGCCGGTCATGAAACCCTCTTCCGCGACCGCTAAAGAATTGTTGGATATACCATTGATGGTTGCCCTTTCAAACAAAGTCTTCAAATTCATGGAAACGTGCTCGCAGCCGCTCGTCAGACGCCAAGCCATATTGCAACAGCTTCAATGCCATGTTCCATAGGTGTCACGATATCGCAAAACGCAACCCCAACCATCGAGACCATTGATAAATCTACAAAACGCTAGGCCTCATACTGCGTACGCAGGCGGCGCCTCTGCCCCTGGCACCATGCCCACCGGTGTACCACCACTGATCCCGCGAAACGCCTCCTCCCTCACATTTTGCAGTTCTATCCTCGCCCTTCGCAGCTCCTCATGCGCCTTCTTCACATCACCCTCTAGTCTTCCCAGAATCTGCTCCCTGCCCCTGATAATTTTACCGCATTTTGCCCCCGCCCGATCTACCTGGCCTATGCTTACTTTGATCTTGTCGTGCATCTCCATATCACTGAAGATATTATCAAACACCACGTCGCCCCAGATACTACCGATTTCAATGGATAACGTGCCCAGATTGGGGAGCTCAGGGGCGACTTGCTGATACTGGGATTGCAGCATGCGCACTTGCTGGATGGAAGATTCTGCGCGCTCCAGGTAGTTTCGCTTCTGCATGCTGACCATGGTTCCGCCGCCGAACATGTCGTACTTGCTCATACCGTAGGCACCGTCCAGCGCATTGCGCGCCTCGGAGAGCTTGGAGGAGGCTTGTCCGAGCAGGAATAGAATGTGCTGTTCGCGGCTGAGATGGTGATTGAGTCTTTGAGCTTGCTGGGATATCGTCGTGCAGTTGTATTCTTTCTGGTCTTCGCCGGGAAATTCGGGCGTAGGTCCTGCAAAGATCGAATTGTACAATGCGTCCAGCTCCGCTTGAAGGCTTTGATGACGTTGTGCAGCGGCTTCAAAGTGAGACTTTTGCAGATCGGCTTCGGCCTTAAGTTGCTTCAGATAACTCAGTTCGTCATCAGCTGACTTTTGAGCCTGGATGGCATCGAAGTACTCCTTCTCTTCTTTAGCAGCTTTCTCGCTGAAGCGATCTTTTCTACCAGATGCTTTGTGGGCGAAACGTCTAAAGGTAGAGTCGCGGTACTTCTCATGATCACTGAGCTCACGCGTAGTCTTGAGCTTCAACTCATGTAAACGCTCAGAGGTGGTTGTAATTTGTGAGTCAAGATCGGCGATGTAGGCGCTTTGCTGTGCTAACTGGGAGGCTGCGGAGTCGGTTTCTGTGAGTCCTTGAAGTAATTGAGCGTTATACGAGGCAGCAGATAGGATTCTGGCGTGCGTATCGCTCATGATGACGGAACAAGTGAATCAGCTACTGCTTGAGATTTGTATGGGATCAGAGAAGAGAGGGTTGGATCCTGGGAGGCGGGTATTGAACCATCTTATGTGTCGCGAGATGTTCTCTCATGAACACAGTCATGCTTGGCTGATGCAACATTCATCATGCAGCCGGCGATCCTTGTTCTCTGGGCTGGATGCCTGATCTGCGCACCTCTTACATGGCACGTTCGTTGTTCATTGTCTGATTAGCTTTTGAACGTGGCACGCCTCACCCGCTAGCCGTGGCGGCGCATATCCATGGCCGTGTTCAAACATCACGTCATCCCGCAGTGACGTCGTATGTGGTTGTTCTTCGTGCGCATATATAGTCAACGGCTTTGTTGTGTATTGGTAGACTTGGTGTTGCAAGGAAAAATGGGGCTTTGCTTTGCGACACCACGACGGACGGTAGTTTTGCCTAGCCGGATTCGCTCTAGATGACAAGAAGTGCATTGTGACGAATTCCGTCGCACAAGACCCCACCATGAACGCCCATGGCACTGCTTTGGGTGGTCGTTGTGTACCGGTATCACTCGGACGACCTACAATAACAACGTCTCCGTGACTCCTGCTTTCTATTCTACGAAGAAAATCTTACTTTCATAATGACCACCGAACGACTCCAGACATTGCCACAGAAGCCTCGCGTGTTCATCTTATCAGCCATTTCCAACGAGCCCGATGATGCAGAATCACTTGTGCGTTATTTGCTTTATGCAAACCAATTTACCACGGAGGGCCTCGTGGCGGGTACAAGCACTTGGATGAAAACCACAGTCCACCCGGAATCCATTGAGAAGATCATCGGAGCGTACGCCAACGTTGTCGACAATCTGAACAAACACGTCCATCCAGATCATCCATACCCATCTGCCCAGTACTTGCAGAGTTTGGTCAAGAGGGGCGCTGAGGTATGTCCTACTCTAGCGATGCTTTCAACTGTCATAGCAATCAGATCACGTGCATTCATTCCTAACTCCCGGCATCACAGACCTACGGCATGTCCGCCGTTGGTACAGACATCCCCCTCTCCGCAGGTGGCCAGCTGCTCTATGACCGCATAATCGCGCCGTCGAGTCAACCCCTCTGGATCCTCTGTTGGGGAGGCACCAATACGCTCGCGCAGGCCCTGCTTAAAATTGACGACAACTTCGAGCCCGAAGATTCCAAGCGCCTATTATCACGTTTGCGTGTCTATGCCATCTCTGACCAGGACGACACCGGTGCATGGATCCGTAACTCCTTCCCCGACATCTTCTACATCGCCTCCATACACGGATGGAACCAATACGGCCTGGCCGCCTGGACCGGCATTAGCGGAGAGAAATACTACGGCTTTGACACCGGCGGTCCAGACAGTTCCAAATGGTCATCTAGCTGGCTCCAATCTAACATCCAAATCGGTCCACTTGGAGCCGCATATCCAGATCCCCTCCACATCCCTGAAGGCCATACGCCCACCTTTCTTTACCTGATTCAAAATGGCCTGAGCCTGCCCGAGCACCCGGAATATGGATCCTGGGGTGGCCGCTACGCGCGCACTGATATAAGCATCGAGGGCTTAAACAGCAGCCACTACTGCGACGCTGTGGACCGTGTTGCAGTAAACGGATCCGTGTACACGAGCAACCACGCAACCATCTGGCGGTGGCGCGACGCGTTCCAAAACGACTTTGCGGCACGTATGCGCTGGAGCGTAGAGTCGCAGTTTGAAAACGCGAACCACCATCCTGTGCTCACGGTGAACGATCTACCCGGTCTTGCACCCGTGCGTATTGACGCAGAGGCTGGGAGTACGGTTACGCTGGACACGAGAGGGACTTATCATCCCAATGGGCGCGCATTGTCGTTCAAATGGTGGCATTATCGCGAACCGAGCGCGACGCAGTGGTGGGTTGACGCAGAGGTTGCCCAGCTGCAGATTACGCCTCTCGATAGCGAAGGCCGGAAGGTCGAGGTCAGGCTGCCGCCGCCGGCAAAGTCCGCCGTCGAGTTCAAGACGAGGAGGCCGGTGGCCGTGGGGCAGTTGTTGCATCTTGTGCTCGAGGTGACGGATGATGGGACGCCGAATCTGACGAGTTATCGGCGGGTGTTGGTTCAGGTTTTGAACAAGGAGCTGAAAGGTGCCGGTACGATTGAGGATGCGGGGGTGGCAGACCGTGTCTGATTGAGCGTAGGAGGTAAGAACTGATGTCAAAAGAGTCTCTGAACTGGGACTTGCGCATGGGACTTGCGCCATTTGATTTCATAGCAAATGGAGAGGGATTTCAAGGCGCGTTACTATGTAAGTACGGCAGTCATGCTGAGAATGCAAAGACCATCACTTGCATCACATACTACTACCATGTAGGCTAGTTTTTTGGACTCTGTAATGCGGGAAGGTGTAAGGAAGGCCGTTAATGATCCACCTTTGTTTTTTTTTCCACCATGTCTATTCGCATCAAGTGCCTTCCCTCAACGCATGGATGACGAAGATACGTCAGTCCAACAACAGCTTTGATCTAACTGTCAAATCTTACTCGTAAAACGTGGATACCCAAGGATTGCACAACCATTCTACACCCTCTCATGATGTAAAGAATGTGCGTAGCGGGATGGGTACGGTCAAGGTCGTGAGAGAAAATCCCCTACAGTTGCGTTCCTGTACGCTCAATCTTAGTATCACGCTCCAACCTTTTTAGTGCCCCACGCTTGAATCACAGTCGTCTTGAATGTGTTGTAATCCCCGAACGGCGCCTTGGATCCCCCAAAGTCTGTTTCTGAGATTGCTTGCTTTGCTGACTTCGTGAAGCGCTCCCACGCAAGGAGCTTTTGCTGCTCCCCGGGTTCCGCCGAGTTGGACACCGAATAGGATTTATCGTCAGCCTCTTTATACAGCACGTTCGGGCTCGTGCCGCTGAGACTTGGGGTGGTAAGCATGATAGGACTGCCAGCCCCTTGGTATGCGATTTTCTTGATGGTGGCATCCGCTTTGTTGGAGGAGAGGTACACAACGATCCAATGCCAGCCATGCTTGTGCTGGGTCACGGCCAAGGGTTTGCCTGGTTCAGGCTTATGCATTTCTTTGGGTATATACCAGATGTACATTATCGCTAGCTGACCGTCCAATTCGTTCGGCTCGCTGTAGGCACGGGCGTACACCTGGCCTTTGGAGATATCCTGGCAGTCATTGAGAGTATTATCAATCGGTATGAGGCCCTCACTTGGAGAAAAGTAAGTACATGGATGAAAGAGTTGGCGAGAAACCAAGCTTACCTGACGCTGCCATCGGCGTCGACAGCAGGGTAGGGTTGGCAAGCATTTTCAATTTTGAGTGACGGCTTGAACTTGGTATACAATTCTCCAAGTGTGCCAGCTGGAACACCTTCGGCGACTGGAATACTCTTGTATGCAACGCCAGAAGCTCGGCCAATAAGGTCTAAGGGTGCAGCAAGAACGCAGGTGGCAGCAGCAAGAAGCTGGAGTGGGAGATTGTAATGCATTATGAAAATGTGGTGCCGATTCTAGGTTATAATTTGATGCAAATAGCGACGCAAGAAGTGGTTGCAGAACGGGGGGCTATTCCAGTGGCAAGCGAGCAGTTTATATAAAATCTACCCAAACACCTGATCCTATGTGAATCGCGCATGGTCTTGGATGCCGCCGAGGCCGAGCCTAATGGTCTGCAAAACTCTGACAATGTCGGGAAGGCATTCCGTGTTTAGCCCATTACGGTGCGTGCATGCTCACTCGGTGTACGTAGTGAGGGTGCGTAGACAAGGCGGAGTCCCAATCGCAAACAACGCTGGCTGGGGCCGTGCGCGAAGTGCACGCCGAAGACAAGAGAGGTAAGAGCGGACATATGTAGTGGAGAAGTAAAAGAGGATTGGCTTACTGGGCGAGCGGGGCGTTCTGGGGATTGTGGATAGCGTGAAACGTGGGGGAGAAAAGTCAATGGGGTGATTCGGACCGAGAAGCATCGCCAGGCGTGAGTGATGGCCCACGGCGTGAGCTGGGCTACCAGTCTGGGCTGCAAGCAGAGCAGCAAATCATAGCACCAGGCCTGAAACACTTCTGGGAAAAAAAAGGCGCATCAGAGTTTTCGGGAAAGGGCGCCGGGCCTGCGAGGCTACCAGAAGCCGGGCCCCGTATGCCCCCACTCAGCCGTAACGTCGCCAGCAGGTAGTGCGTTGCTTGGCGGGGGGCGGTGTCTCGGGCCCGGGGAGAATGTCTCTCAGCAGGTCGTTGATGTCGGCAAATATTATTCGTACTGTCGCCAATAGTTAAACATACTGTCGGCAAGCGTTAGCGAGCACTAGTAAGCGACAGTGCGCGCGCCATCGTCGCACTAATAAATTAGTACTATACACTATATTTCCAGTACTATATAGTACTAGCGAGGTATTATAGCTATATTTTTTAGTTGCCCGGAGTATATTATACGCAGCGTTAAATATAGTAT
>Ga0182211_1000322_pt1 | contig 15312 bp, 35 predicted proteins | sample G5R1MG_20_FD_129660 | JGI IMG/M metagenome (GOLD analysis project Ga0182211, IMG submission 129660) | Switchgrass phyllosphere microbial communities from Michigan, USA - G5R2_MAIN_03OCT2016_LD1 MG | ecosystem: Host-associated > Plants > Phyllosphere > Phylloplane/Leaf | place: USA: Michigan... | reverse complement strand
TCGTCATCCCAGATCGGAGTGTGCTGCCAATTGGATGCGCGGGGATGCTTGGAAGGTGCCGGGCATTCCGGGTCGCCGCACTCGCATTGCCCGTTGGTCTTGAACCGGTAGATCGGGAATATCGGATGACCCGCCGCCATAAAGTCGCGGTACATCATATGGCCGATGTTGGGTCTGATCTGGACGACGTTCGTCATGCAGATACCTGCTGTGTGAGATAATCCGACAGAGCCTTGACCGTTTTGTAGGTCGGGTTGGCCCCCTCCTTAAGCGCATCATAAATCACCTGATGATGCAATCCGGTTGCATCTGCCACCGCGCGCACCTTTCGATCGGCCATCTGTTCCTGAATTTTAGCCAAAGTGAGCATTTCGCCTCCGTATGCAATTTTGTCGTTGACGACATACGCAATGCCGCTTTAGAACGCAAGACGGAAGAAAGGAAGGAACCTAATGTCAATCTTATCCCGTGCCTCCCGGCTGGAGGCAGAGCCGTTCTGCGGCACCATCGTAGGTGTGCAGGGCACCGGCAAGACCAGCCTCGCCTGCACATTCCCCAACGTTTTCATGATCCGAACGCAAGGCGAACGCCCGCCGCACGACGTTCCCGACCACCAGAAGCCGACCACGCTGGAGGCCGAGAACGCCACCGAACTGTGGGACGCGCTGAAGGCTCTGCTCCGCGAGGAACACACGTTCGAGACGCTGGTGTTCGACACCGCCACCGGGCTGGATATCCTGTTCACGCAGGACGTACTAGCCGCAGACCCGAATGCCCGCGGCCTGAACCAGAGCCACGGCGGCTACGGCAACGGCGCCAGCATGGTATCCGCCATGCACATGCGGGTGCGCAAGGCATCAGAGATGCTGCGCAAGCAGAAGGGGATGAACATCATCTTCTTGGCCCATGCCGAGATCGTGGACGTGTCGCCACCGGACGGCGATCCGTACTCGTCATATTCGCTGCGCCTGCCGAAGAAGTCTTTGGCGCCGTATCTCGACTCGGTGGACCTCGTGGGCTTCCTGAAGCAGGAACGTATCGTGCGCGGCGCGGTGGAAGCCAAGGGCGATCGCGGCGCCAAGCCCGGCCGCGCCATCACCAGCGGCGACCGTGTGCTGGTGACGTACTTGACGCCCGCCATGGCCAGCAAGAACCGCTACGGCATCACGGACGATCTGGACGTGGTGAAGGGTGAGAACCCGCTGGCGGCGTATATCGGGTTGGATGCGCCCAAGGCCACTCCTGTAAATGACGGGCCGGATAGTGTGGAGGAGGAAAATGACGCTTCTTGACCGCGTAACCGGATGGCTTGACGTTCAACAGGCCAAGCATGGCTTGGATGAGAATTACAAGCAAGATTACGTCAATAATTGGACCAATTACGAACTGCTTCAGCATATCAGTGAGGCATTGGAAGAAATGGAGAACGCACAGTGAGCTTTTGGGACCTAGACGACGGCACCAGCGCCGTCACGAACGAGAAAGAGTTTTCGGCCGGCGGCGGTGACTTCGAGGTCATCCCCAAGGGATCGTCCGTGTTGGTGGCGGTCGAGGAAGCCGCATGGAAGGAAGGCTACCAGATCAGCGAGGAGTTCGTAAACCTGAAGGTTCGCGTGCTGAAGCCCGAAGGCTATGCCAACCGCGTGCTGTTCTTCAAACTATGGATCGATGAACTCGACCCCGGCGTGAAGACCAACGGCGTGTTCGACCGCGCCAAGGCGATCACCAAGCGTGACAAGCACAAGCGCATGTTCATGGCGATCGACGCGAACGGCAAGGGCAAGATGGCCAAGATCACCGCCCGCCCGACCAACGACCAGTTGGCGCTGGCGCTGACCGCGGCGCAGTTCGTGGCGACGCTGGGGGTATGGGATAAGACCGGGGATGACGGCAAGACTGTGCCCGGCGGTAACTGGTTGATGGCAGCCAAGCCCAAAACGGCGGAGATCAGCGAGGGGCCAAAGACCGGTAACGGCGGCAACTCCACAACCCGCCAGCGCAGCGCCTTCCCTGAAGACGACTTGGACGATAGCGTGCCATTCATCACCATGAGCGGCATGTTCTAACCACCCATTACCGGACCCCGGCGACAAGCCGGGGCGAGGATGATGGATGGAGAAAATCAATGTGGGCTATTCAGCGTATTAGCGATGGCAGGCTTCTGCCGACTTCACGCGGCCATGCTTCCTATGTTGAATTTGACGACGGCACACCTCCGCGTTTGTTCATGACCAAGTCGGGTGCACATGCCGCGTTGCGAAATTGGGCGGCAGGCTACTGGGCAACCAAAAATGAATGGGAGTCCACAAACGAATACGGCGACGGTTTTTATTATCAGGGCTTACCGGTGCCAATTGGCAAAGGGATGCGGGATGCATCGAAATGCCGCATTGTTGCGGTAAAGCTTGAGGTCGTGCTGTGATCGAACAACGCACCCCCGAATGGCACCAAGCCCGCATCGGCCGCGTCACCGGCTCCATCGCTGGGGCTGTGCTTGGTGTATCGCCAAACATGACCCGCGAACAAGCATTGCGTATGCTGGTGCGCGACGCCGTTGGCGCAGAGCGTGAAAACGCTGAGTTCGTCGAGAACACCATCCTCGCCCATGGCCGTCATTATGAGGATGGTGCGCTGTGGGAATATGAGATGGAAACCGGCAAGACCGTGCAGTCCTGCGGCTTCTTCCCGCTTGGCGATTGGAGTGGCGCCAGTCCTGACGGGCTGATCGACGATGATGGCATCCTCGAAATAAAAACGCCGTGGGGCAAGCGCAAGCAGGAAGACGTGAAGTTCAAAACACTTGACGAACAGCCGCACTATTACGCGCAGATGCAAATCGAGATGCTGGCCACGGGACGCACCTGGGGACATTTGTGGCAGTGGACGCCATACGGGCATCAGCTTGATACCGTGCAGCTTAACCAAGCGTGGTGCGACGAGAACATGCCGCGACTGCATCAGTTCTGGGCAGAACTTCAGGACGCCATTGCCGATCCCGCCGAACACCTTGCTCCCCTACGCGTAAAGATCGACACTCCCGCCGCCCATCTCATGGTGCAGGAATGGGACCAGCTAACCGAAGCGATCGAACGCGCTACCGAGAGACGCAAGGACTTGCTGGCGGAGATGGTCGCGCTGGCCGGCGATCGTAATGCGCTCATCAGCGGCAGGAAGCTGACGCTTACCACCCGCGCCGGTTCCGTGTCCTACGGCAAAGCGCTGAAGGAATTGGCGCCGGGGGCGGATTTGTCGAAGTGGACGGGGGCGCCATCGTCCTACTGGGGCCTCAAATAAATGCTCCGCCCCTACCAAGCGGCCGCTTGCGAAGCCGCCCTATCCTACATGCGCACCACCACCAGCCCGTGCCTGATCGACGCAGCACCAGCGGCCGGTAAGAGCCACATGATCGCCCACATAGCGGACCGGCTGCACGACATCAGCGGCGGCAAGCGTATCCTGTGCCTTGCTCCTAACGCCAAGCTTATCATGCAGAACAAGGAGAAGATGGACCTGACCGGACACAAGTCGTCCATCTTTTCCGCGTCTGCGGGCGCCAAGTCCACGCGCCACAACATCGTGTTTGCCACCCCCGGCACCGTCAAGAACGCTATTAGCCGCTTTAACGACGGCAGCTATTGCGCCGTGGTGGTGGACGAATGCCACGGCATGACGCCTACCATCCGCGCTATCATTGACGCCATGCGGGCGGGCAACACAAACCTGCGAGTGCTGGGGCTGACCGGTACGCCGTACATCTTGGGCAAAGGCTACATCTACCGCCAGCAGCCGGACGGCAAGGTCAACGGCGATGACGTATGCCGTGATCCGTATTTCACCAAGGCGGTGTACAGGGTGTCCGCACGTGAGATGCTGGACGCGGGCTACATCACGCCCATGACGGTCGGGCATATCAACGCGCAATCCTATGACACGTCCGGGGTGGTATTGCTGCCCAACGGGCGCTTGGACGATGCAACGGTAGAGCGCGCGTTCGTTGGTCATGGTCGGCAGACAGCACATGTGGTGGCGGATGTCGTGGCGCAGGCGCAGACCCGCACCGGCGGCGTAATGCTGTTCGCTGCCACCGTCGCGCACGCTCATGAGATCATGGCAAGCCTGCCGCCCGGCAATTCCGTGATGGTGACGGGCGATATGGACGCCGCGGCGGAGAAGCGGGCTGTGTCAGCGTACAAGGCGCACAAAGTGCGGTACGTGGTGAGTGTGGGCAAACTCACCACGGGCTTCGATGCCCCCTGGACCGAGATCATCGCCGTGCTGCGCTACACCGAATCCGCCACGCTGCTGACGCAGATACTCGGGCGGGCGTGGCGTCTATATGACGGCAAGCGCGACTCCCTGTGGTTGGACTACGCCGGCAACCATGACCGCCACTTCGCGGGCGGTGACATCTACACGCCCACTATCAAGGCCGGCAAGGCAGCGGAGAAGGGCGAACCAGTCGCGGCGGAGTGCCCGTCCTGCGGCTATGAGAACGCCTTCACGCGCCACAAGGATGCTGAAGGCTATACGCTGGATGCCAACGGCTATTGCCTGGACGTGTGGGGTTCGCGGGTCGAGACGGATTTTGGGCCTATGCCGGGTCATACGGGGAGAAGGTGCAACGGCTTGGTAAAGGCTGGTGCGCAGTACGATCGTTGCGGATATTTTTGGACAAGCCGCGTCTGCGAAGCTTGTGATGAAAAGAACGACATCGCAGCTAGGTATTGTCGATCGTGCAAAAACGAACTGATCGACCCTAATGCCAAGTTGGTGATAGAGTTCACCGCCGCCAAGCGTGACCCGACGCAGCCTCAGACGGACGTGGTGCTATCCGTGGCGCTGAAGGAGTCGGTATCGCAGCGAGGTAACGCCACCATGCGCGCGGATTGGGTGACGCCATACCGCAAGTTTTCGACATGGCATCAAAAGGAATCGACGCATCCCCGCGCTGCGGCGGATTGGCGAAGGTTCGATGAAGCCACAAAGCACGGCACGCCCGCAACGATATCCTACGTCAAGGAAGACAGCGGATTCTTCCGCGTGCTGGCTTTCAATCAACCAGCGGATGCACTGGAGGTGGCGGCGTGAAGATAAACCCCAGGATACCTGTCTACGGCGACCCGTCATTCCGGGGCAAATGCCCCAAGGAGGACGTTGAACAGGTCTCGTTTTTCAACCGGCTGCGGGCGGAGTATCCAGCAAGCTGGGGCTTACTGGCGCTACACCCGCGCAACGAGGGACTGAAACAGGGCGGTCAATTCTCCACCGTCATCAAGCACAAGGCGGAAGGCATGACGGCCGGCGCTGCCGATATCATCATCCCGGCGCGTGTGGCGTTCGTCTGCGAGATGAAGCGCTGCGATCATACGCTGTCGACATGGCAGGATGGCCAAGAGGATTATCTTCTTGCCGCTATTGATGCCGGCGCCTTCGCCTGCGTCGCGCTGGGGGCGATGGGGGCATGGGAGGCGTTCGAGGCATGGCTATGCCGCCTGAAGTAAGGCCACCCTCCTGGTGGCTGAACGAGGTCCTGTCGGGCCGCATTCAGATGGATGCGGCCCCTGCATCCGTTCAAAGTTGGGCACGATTCCCCATATTCCAGGGCGCACGTGAGATCGTGTTGATGGAAACGCAAGACGAAAGAAAAGCCGCACTAGCCCGTATCCCGGTGCTGGTGCGGCCTTTTGTGGAGGAGGAGGTTAGGAGGATTTGGCCACTAAGGTATGACCTTTAGCCGAAAAAATGCCCCTCAGCCCTCCACCGAATTGATGATCGGCGGGGCGGGGAGGGGCATCCAGTGGGTGGGCCAGCGCGCCAAATCCTTGGCGCGGATGCCGTCGTGCGTCAGAGCGCCGCGTGCATTGAAGTGCACATCGGTGACCCGATAACCGCCATCATCGCTAGGTATCCAGATATCGAAGCGCGTGCCGTCACGCGGAGCGCTTCCGATGTCCTGCCACTCGCCCATTCACTCCACTCCCATCTGATTGATGATCGGCGTCTCGGGACGGCTGCGATCCATGTGGCGGCTATCGCAGACAGGAGTTACCCTCCGCCACTCCCCAGCATCCCACCCCAGCGCCTTAGCCTTTTCGACCAAGCAGGCATCAGCCAGAACCTCGCGCCCACAGCGCCAGAAGCTGCTGCCACCGAAACGTCCGTCAGCATCACAGCGGTAGACGGGCCGGGTGCGCTGGAGGTATTTCGCCGCCAGTGCCGCGCTCTTGTCTTCCACGCCGATGCGTAACGCGGTAGGCTCCCGCTCCGGCACCCGGCGTGCTGAAATGTCCAGTTCGCGGCGCCAGCGACGGATGGTGTTCACGCCGCAGTTGAATCGCGCCCGCAGCACCCGCTCCGACAGCTGCGCAACGTCCGCAAAGTTTTCTGGAACGGGCCGCGGTGTACGCGACCGCTTCAACCCGAGCTTGTGGCATATCTTGGATACGTTCTGCACGGCGATGCCATAATGGCCCGCCAGTTCCTCGCGGGTCATGATCTGCCAGTTGGCGGCGAAGTCGTCGGGGATGGTCATTATAATACCTCAATGTGGAGGGCGGGGGTATTGCGGGCAAGCTCCAGCTTATCCAGCTGCTTTTCCAGCCGGCCAATGGACGACCACCGCGCCGCCTCCGGATCGGCGGTCCATCGTGTCAGTGTTGCGGGTGACATCTTGATTGCCTCGCATAGCTTGTACATGGGAATACGTACCTGATCGGCACGCTGTCGGATTGCCTGAATGGCTGCTGCTTTGGTCATGTCGCTGACGTATCGCAAAACAAAAAGCGGTGCAACGATAAAAAGACGATTGACCAACGATACCGAGATAGGCATAACCCACCCCATAGCCGCACCGAAGCGGCGTGGAGATAGAAACATGGCACGCTACACCGTATGCCCCGCAGTTGTCGGCACCCAGACCAGCTACATCATGTGGAACGACGCCGAGCAGGCTGCTGCGACTGGCGCCCCCGCCGTTAGCCCTTACAAGGTGGGGTCGCCATCAGACCGTGAGTGGCGGCGGTTTTACAACCGTGCCTTGTCTGCGCCCTCCGGTATCACCTCTTTTGGTCATCGGGTGGCAGCATGAACCCCCTAGCCACCCAGATCGCCGCCCTCCCCATCATCCAGCAGATCGAGATCATGCGGGAAGTGGCGGCGGGGAAGGCGTGGGGCGACATCACCTACACCATCACGCAGACTCTCGATAAGGCTCTAGACATGGCACACCGCGACGCCATCGACCAAGCCGCCGCCGAGAACGACGCGCTGCATGGCAAGGAGGTGTCGGTGCTGGAACCTTACATTTCCCGCTCTGGCCTGACGGTGGGTTACTGATGGAACCCCGTATCCACCGCAGCAACATGCCCGTATATCTGAGAGAGGATATCGAACCGATGGAAGACGTAAGCGGAGAGTTCAACGGCCGGTACAGGCTGGTGACGTGGGCTATGTGCGCCCTCATCACCGCAATATTCTGGTATGCCGTAGCCAAGGCTGTCGGCCTGTGACCGCGCCTCATACCGTAGCCGGGCATACGGCTGGGATCGCACGTCCGGACGATGACGCGCTTGAGCCGCATCTGCCGGAATGTATCAAAGCGGCGAAGCGCTGCGGCGTGCAAAAATGCGAATGGCTGCCCGGCTGGTACGTCTCGTGGTCGCCTCGCAACGGCAACAATAACGCGGAAGGCGGGTGGTCCGATTGGGTCGCGCTGGCTCATGAAATCCTGCGGATCGATCAGGAAGCCATCGCCAAGGCCACCGCCGCCCGTCAGTCGGGAGAGGACGCATGACACAGGATAATCCGGCCGCTTTCCCGTCGCGCGTCGACAAGGTGATGATGGGTGGCGGATCGTACCGCGACGACCTCCCCGGCATGACGCTGCGGGACTATTTCGCGGGGCAGGTTTGCGAACAGGCTTTGGCAGAGGCTTTTGCCAACGACTGTCTTGAAGGGGCAGCGCATACCGAACTGTGCGAATGGGCAGCGCTGCTCACCTACAAAATGGCCGACGCCATGCTTGCCGCCCGCGCCACCTCCAAGGAGGCTCAGGGCAATGGCTGACACAGACCACAAGTGCTGGACGGTCAATACGACCAACTACCTGCGCAATCTGGATGGCGATGACCTGAAGGGTGAGTGTGTCGCGATTCACTATCAGGACGCGCCGGTAGAGATCGAAGGCGGCACCCGGATCAGCCTGCGGTTCCCAGCGCTGATCGTCAGCCTCTATTCGGCGGAGCAACAGAAGGTCGCCGAGCGCGTCGCTGCCATTCTGAACCGCCACTGGAATGACGAGGACATTTCGTAATGGCTGACGACCCGCAAGACCTGCTGCGGCTGGCGGACGAGGTGGCTGCGGCTACGGGGCCGGACACTGTGCTAGATGCCGCCATCTGGGTGCATCTTCCAGAACAGGCGGCGCACGCATGGAAGCACGGCGGCGACAAGTTCAAGCACGCTCGCCAGATCGCCGGATGTGCCTTCGTCCCTTTGTACACCGCCTCGATAGACGCCGCCATGACGCTGGTGCCGGCACATGATGTCGGCTGGCGCATGGATTGGAGCGGCCGTCGTGCGATCGTTCGCATAGGCTTCGGCGGTTTCCCCGAGACGATCGAAGCATGGGCCGCCACGCCCGCCCTCGCTCTCTGCGCAGCCGCCCTCCGCGCCCGCGCCCACTCCACCAAGGATACAAGCAATGTCGGATGATGTGACCGTGATCCAGGTGGATCGTAACTTCGCGGCTGATTACCAGCTTGCGCGCGGCCGGATCAATCAGAACGACCATGAGCGCATCTGCCAAGGCATCTGGGATGATACCGACGACGTGAAGGCGGTCGCTCGCTTCCGCCTGTCGCTCTCCACCCCATCGCCAGATAGCGGTGAGAGGATGCGGGAGGCGCTGACACCGAGCGGCGACACCAAGGCCGCGTACATGGGCGAGTTCAAGTTTGACGTGATGTTTCCGTCATTGGACGAGGACGACGACGAGCCTGTGCCGCATCCGGTCACCGTGCCGTGGGATACCATCAAGGAGATCATGGCGGCAATCGCAGGCCGCGCCGCTCTACAGGAGTCGGCACGATGACCCCCGCAACGGACGCCGCGAGGGAGGCGAGAGGGACGTTCGCGTGCCCGATCTGTGGCGAGGAAAAGCCGCATCATCACACGCCCGCCGTTGTTCACGCCTATCAAACGAAGGGATCGCGCAAATGAGCCGGGCCGAACTGGTGAGCAAGATTGCTCAAATTCTTGAGCCGTGGGCTTGGGAAACGAAAAGCTGGAACGCGACGTGTGCGCGGGATGACGCGACCGCCAAAGCCGAGCAGATTGCGGATGCCCTCGCCGAAGCGGCCAGCCAGCCGCGCGAGGGGGATAAGGTTGCAGGCGCACTGACCAAGCGCGCCGATGAATGCCGCGCTCATGCGGAGGCATGTCTCCACCCTGCCGCATCAAGCGAATATCGCGCCAAAGAGGCTGCGTTTCGTGAAGCCGCAACCATTGCCCTCACCCAGCGACCGCCCGAACAGGCGGGGGCGGTGCCGGCGGGGGAACTGTTGCCCTGCCCGTTCTGTGGAGGACCTGCCGAAATCCAGATGGATCACGGACGCAATACAGTCGGCGTTGGGTGCACCAAGTGCGCGACGGCCCAACTGCCTAGCTGGGACATTGCGTCAAAGTCGTGGGCGATCCGAGCATGGAATAGCCGTCTCTCCGCCGCCCCGACGCCACCGGATGCGGGGCCTACTTCTCTCGACCTTTCAACTCATTCTCGACTGCCTCGCGAATGAACGCGGCCAACCGATTAGGGCCAGCAACGGCCTCAATCCGCGCGATTGTGTCGAGCGGCAACCGCACGGTTGTCGGCTTCACGCCTAGCGATGGTCGTCCCATGCGCCGCCCCGTATCCGCAACCGCTTTGTGTGTCGATGCCATAGAATATCCGCAACCGCTTATTGACGGCGTAAGCGCCACCGCTTATGTAAGCGACATCGGTTAAGGAGGCAAGGCCATGCGACTTCAAGGACACAAGTGCTTACCGCCGCAAGTGTTCGTGCAGGTGTCCTGCGAGTGCGGCTGGAAGTCGAACATGTGGTCCACGAAAGGGGCTCGCTCGTTGGCCTATGACGAATGGCGTCAACACATTCAGGAATGCAGCAAGTGACGGATGAAGAACGCGTCAAAGTCCTTGCAGACGGCCTGAACGACGTAATCAGCGTGTGCAAGGACATGCAAATAAAGGGTGCGTTGAAGCATGGCAAGCTGCTGCCCGTGGAGGTGGTGGAATACACCAACTTGCTAGCGCGGCAGGCGCTTAGTCAGACAGGCATCCGCGTCCGCAAGACAGGGAGGGTGTAATGGGCCTCGCAATTCTAGCGCCGGTCTGGAGGTCCATCGCCGAAATCAAGCAACGCCTCAGCAAGTTGGAGGGACAATTGCGCACAGAGACACCACGCGACGATCATCGCGGCTGGCAGATCGAACACAATTCACCACCGATTCCGTGCCGCGATTTTGATTGGACCGCCACACACCCCGACTTCGACGGCCCTGAGGACGGTCGTCAGGTCTGGGGCCGCACCATCAACGATGTCGTTGCTGCGATCAACGGCTGGTATGAGGATCAGGACAATGGCTGAATGCACGAAGCCTCCGCGTGGCTGGTGCTGCACCCGCCTTGCGTATCATGAGGGTGCTTGCGAGGTCACTTCTGACGTTTTGGGTAAAATTGTAGAGTACGCCAATGACGTGCTTTCTGGTCCAACGACATCCGGTAATAGGTTGGCGAGTTGGTATCGTCACGCCGTAATTGACCTTCGTAACATCGCAACTACTCCAGCGGTAGCGATCGGGGCGGGGGCGGTGCCGGTGGAAGACAAGCGTGTTGCTGACGCTGTGCGCCGGCTTGAGCGTAAGGCGGTGCCCGAAATGGGGCAGTCGACCATCTGCGATCGGGCTGACCTTCGGATCGTGCTTGATGCCCTCTCCGCCGCCCCGACGCCACCGGATGCGGGGATCGGCAGCGATGGGGCGGGGGATTACGTCGCCGGTCCGATCTGGGCCGAGCCAGAAGACGAGTGCTTCACGGCCGAGGTGCAAACTGTGGGCGGTCATTATGTGGTGGCGACGGTCCACGGCAGCACGCGAGATGAGGCCGAGCAGCGACAGAGCGCTGTGCTTCGCGCCTTCGCCACCCATCCCGGCGATGGAGGGCGGTCGTGACCGATGAAATCAATTTCGATCAGGTCGCTGCCATCTTTGAGCGCCTCGCCAAGGTCGCTGGCGATTTGGCTGGGCCGGCAGGTGTCGGCGAGATGGAGACGGTCGGGCACTTAGTGTCCTACCTGCTAGACCATCCCCGCAACATCGAGCCATGCCTCCGCTTCGGGATCGGCGAACTGCCGCTCGACTGGATCAAGAAAGGCCGGCTCTCGTATCAGGGTCGCGATGGCAAAATATGGCGTCCTGCTGACGCACGCCGCGCACGCGTCGTCAAGTCGCTCGCCCACATCCAAGGAAATTCCCATGACTGAGGCGATGGTAAACAATACCAATCTATGGAAGGATTACCGCATGAAGAAAATCATCACCTTGGCACTGCTGTTGGCACCAATCACCGCCGAAGCGGCCAAGCCCCGTTCGATAGCAGGTCCTATCCATTGCGGCCCGAAGATTTGCAATGAAACGATCCGGCCGTGGTAATGGCCAATCTGTGCGGGCCGATGGGGAGGGGGAGGTGAAGCTGTCCGCAGCGCCGATTGGCTTCACCGACGCAGCGGCATTCGTGCGCGAGCATCACCGGCACCACACCCCGCCCGCTGGGCACAAGTTCAGCATCGCGGCCATGATGGGCGGCGATCTGGTCGGCGTCGTAATCGTCGGCCGCCCGGTGTCCCGGCACCGCGATGACGGCCTGACGCTCGAGGTGACGCGGCTCTGCACGGTCGGCAATCCGAACGCCTGTTCATTCCTCTACGGTGCAGCTGCACGGGCAGCCTTCGCGCTCGGCTATGCGCGGATCGGGACGTACACCCTCAAAAGCGAGCCGGGCACGTCGCTGCGAGCGGCAGGCTGGCGACTGATCGCTGAGACGCCCGGCCGTAGCTGGTCGGTGCCATCGCGGCCGCGCGCCGACAAGCATCCGATTGAGCCGAAGCTATTATGGGAGCAAGCAGCATGACTGAAATCGACATCACCAGCGAGCAGAGCCGTGCTTATCACTATCCAGAAGACGTGACGCTGACGATTGACGATCCGGATACCCTATTCGTGCTGGATACCGGCTCGCATCGCGTGACGACCAAGGGCGGGCGCACCTTTCGCCCCGAGCGAGGGTGGATCGGAATTTCCTGGATGCCGCGCGAGGGTGCGCCGGCTTTCGTCGCATGACCCGCCCCCTGAATGATCCCCCACGGATGGGGGAGGGGCCGGAGACGGTCACGCTCACTCGGTCGCAGGGGGCCAAGCTGATGGCTATCTGCGCCCTGATGAAAGATGGCGACCTCGATGTACGCGGGCATGACGACGACGACGTGGAGAATGCCCGCGAGGCACTGTTCGACGCGGGCGAGGAATGCGCCCTGCAATTGGGAGGGCTGGCAGCCTGACCCCCTCCATCCTCCTGTGTGAGAGATAGACGATGAGCGACGAACGCGAGGCCATCATCCGCTACCTGAACGAGGAAGCTGACGACGCGATGGCATACTATCAGAAATTCGGCGAAACCGATCTGTCCACAATGGGCGTCATGCGTGCTGGCTACTACCGGCAGGCGGCGGCTTTCATCAAGCGCGGCGAGCATATGCGAACGGATCGACCGCGGCCCTCTTGGGCGCTCAATCAGGACCAGCCCGCATGACCCAGCCCCCCGACGACGCCGCGCTGGTGGCGAGGATCAAGGCCAGCGTCACTTACGGCTATATGCCGATGGCGGTACGCCGCTGCCTGTGCGAAGCCGCCACCGCCCTAGAAGCGAAGGACCGGCGGATTGCGGAGTTGGAGAGCATGCTCTCGACTCGTAGCCCTGAACAGGCCAGCCAGGCAGCGCGCGACGAAAATGAGCGGTGGCATGCTATTCAGCCTCTCTCCCGCGCCGCCCTTGAGCCATCGGATAAGGGGGTGGGGAGGTGAAAAAGCTGGGTAGAGCGACGATGGCAGACCTTGGGCTGATGCAACGTCGCGGGATGACGCCGAAGCAGGCCGTGGACGCCATCCTGGCAGAAGCGAAAGCGCGTCACCCTCGCGAAGACACTATCATCATCCAGCGCAATGGCGACGGCTTCGACATCCTGTCGGTGATATGACCCCTTCGTGCTTTCGCGGATCAATGCGGGGCGGTCACCACCCCCCGCAGTTTAGGCGTCTCCGCAATTGGCTGGCCCGCATACTCCCGCAGCCCCCATGCGCCGTACTGGCTGATCGGTCCGGTGGCAGCGTAGAGCGTCAGCAGGTCTGTCTTGCTCGCCATGTCCGCGATGAAGGCCCGATAGATCGGCTCCATCAGCGGTGACCGCTGCATCTGCGTGACCAGCGGCAGGCGGTCCGGTCCGACGACGTGCTGGCCTGCCTCGTAGGTGATGAACCGCTTGCCGTATTTCTTCGCGATGGCGGCGTTCTGCGTGACCGGTCCTGACACGACACCCTTCGCGTAGCCGGCGAGTGTCGCCATCAGCTTGGTCACGTCCGTCTCGGTCGGATTGGCGTCGAAGAAGCCATGACCGAAGTAGGGGGCGGTCGCCAGCGCGTCGACGTTCGCCGCGAGGCCGGGGAAGGCCATCACCACTTCCGCGGTCCACGGATTGTCATTCTGCGTGGCTGCCACCCGCACCAGCTGGGCCGGCCGATCGGCGAAGGCTTCCGCCCAGATCTTCATGACCTGAATGGTCTTCTGCGCATAGCGGTGCAGACCGGCCTGGAACGGCGTGTCGGCCAGCCCCGCGGCCACGCCTTCGTCGCGCGACTGTTGTGCCGCGCCGAACTGCCAGTTCCAGAGCTCGTTGGAGAGTTCGACATAAACCTGCCGCCCGGCGGGGATGCCCGCCTTCACCAGGGCGGCGGCGCGGCGGTGATAGTCGTCGTCGGCATTCCACGGCAGCGTCAGCCACGGCGAGGCGCCGACCGCATTGGCCAGCCCGATCTGATACTCCAGCGCTGTCCCGTCGCTGCCGCCGGTGGCATTGACACCAGCCGTGCCGCGCGTCGCCCAGGTGACCGACTTCGGATTGCCATTCGCAGTCGTCCAGTCGAGGAAGCGCAGGACGCCATAGGGCTTGAGGTAGTCGAGAAGTTGCGCCGAGAAGACGCCCTTCTCGTCCGGCTCGCGGCAGTCGATATCGCGGATCGGATCGCTGGCGTCGGTGGCGCCGATATTGACCGTCACCGTCTGCATCGGGGCCTTGGTCTTCGGCCATTCGAAGGTGATCGTGCCGGCACCGCTGCTGACGATCCGGCCAGCGCTGGCGATCGATACCGATCCCTTGCCCGACCAGGTGCAGCGGGTCGTCGGGCCTTCACCGCGGAAGGCGGCAGCCGGCGGGGTCAGGAACGCGAGCAGGCCGCGGCCGGCCTCGATCGTCATTGGCGTGCCGTTGCGCAGCCTTTCTCCGGACACATAGGCCCAGCCTGCCGTTGGGATGCGCCATTCGAGGATCGCCGCCTGATTGGCGAACGTCTGTTCTCCCGACCAGAAGGAGACGCCAGCGACGTTGATGCCGAGCTTCGTGCGCGGGGTCAGCGTAGCGGCACGGTCGAGGCGTGCCTGCTTGGCGCTTGCCGCTACGGCCTCCGCCTTGGCGAAGCAATCGGCACCAACCTTCAGCTTGTCGGCATCACTGGCCTGCGCCTTGGGGATCGCCACCGTGCCACAGCCGGTGATGGATTGGGCTGTGGCGGGGGTGGCGAAGACCAGCGCGGCGAGGACGTAGAGGTGTCGCATGGTCGCATTCCTATGAGTTCGGCCAAGCGGCCATTGCGTTGCGAAGGGCGGGGCTGGCATCGTTGAACATGCCGTAATTGCCGACCTCGCTACCAGACTTGTAGTTTTCGTCGCCGAAGTAGATACCCCCAAAAGACGTAGCGACCTGCCCCTGCGCAGCCATGCCGTTTACCCACGCGGTTTTCGCTGCATCGGTGTTTTCTGTTCGGATACCGCATTCGCCGTTAAGCATGCGACCAAGATACCAAGTTTGCGATGTAAGGTTGTTGAGTTGCCCAGCGCCCGGCGCATTGGCGGGATCAATCGTGGTGTTGTTGTTGAGGCCGTTATAGGCGTGGTAATCGTGGAAGTCCAAACCAAGTGCAGCTTGGAAC
>Ga0182211_1000320_pt1 | contig 15333 bp, 11 predicted proteins | sample G5R1MG_20_FD_129660 | JGI IMG/M metagenome (GOLD analysis project Ga0182211, IMG submission 129660) | Switchgrass phyllosphere microbial communities from Michigan, USA - G5R2_MAIN_03OCT2016_LD1 MG | ecosystem: Host-associated > Plants > Phyllosphere > Phylloplane/Leaf | place: USA: Michigan... | reverse complement strand
GCTTTCTAAGAGAAGACGTATTCTTGACGCATCGTCGCTAGATACTTCATACTTTCCCCCAAGCATTCCGATGGAGCGTGGCAGCGAGCTACTACTCAAGAGGCCTGGATACAGGAGTGGGAACATTGACAGCTTCGAGAACGTCGAAAGAGGATGCTCTATGCATTTTTGCTAGAGCAGTGTACTTGTTCTCTCTCATGCTTGGTCATAGAGCGCACCGCACATGCCGCTCTCTGCATGACATCCCACATACTCAAAAAACTGCTGGTCCTGCTCCAGCACATATACCTCATGAAAGAGCTTCAAGGACAAGACGTTGTCCAATTTCTTCGCATATGCCAGGAACCCAGAGAATATGTTAACATGTGTCTGATGCGTTTTACTCCATCGCTCGAGGGACGCCAAGTCATCAAAGTATCCCAGCCCATACGTCCTTTTCCGGTCAGCCTTATGGGTCTCTGGATCCACCACGTCCCAGAGATTCATGGAGTAGCAGCCATCGTTTCGTCCCTGGTCGCGCAGATAGTCCATCCCCTTCACAAGCACAGGATGGATGGATTCGAGATATAACTTGCGCTCTACTGGCAGGGTGTCTGACCAGTCTTGACCAGACCGGATGACGCAGAGATTTGCCCTCCCAGGAACACGAACACGTCCAGCTGAGTTCCTGTCTCTCGCCGAGCCATTTGGATTCCCATCGGCTTCCGTTCCACGCTGACCCTTGAGCTCATCATCCTGCGCAGCCGCCAATCGATCACGCATGCTACCCCAGTAAGCGTGTTGCTCTATTTCCCCTGAGATCTTCTCTTGCATGTTTGCCGCACCCTCTGGGCTCGCGTTGTTCGAAAAGACAGTCTCGAACCGGTCAATCGTAGGATTAAGGATCTCCTGGAACCAACCATGCCCCTCAGTCTCGCGTTCGGGACTGCACCACCAAGATCTGAAGCCAGATTGGCATTCCCATTGCCGATAGACCTCTGCGCCTGGCCAGTAGGCGAGAACGGCAATATTATACGCGCCCGTCTTATCCGTTACGGAAGCAACCTCCCAGAAAGAGGGGCGCACAGCGTCGGGCGCAGCTGTGATGAAATTCTTGATGGCCTCGATTCCCTTGCCGTCATTTTCTGATAGATTCCGGTATTGGACACCAATGGTAGCCATGACCAAGTTATGCATGGTAGTCGGGAACCGCGCACAGTATGCGGGGAATGGGGGAACAAAGTTATCTGGCGTGCTGACTGGACATTTTCGCTCTCTACGGAGGTGTTCGGGTATGGCATATTCAAGCATCTTGACAGTAGTACTACCAATGATGCGAATAAGACGGAAGAAAAGGCCTGCAGGTATTATAGATGCAGCGCACTAGACGGGTTTTGAAGCAAGCGGGGAAACACAATTTGCTACAATAGCCCTGTACCTACTATGTAGTCTAGTGGGTCCACCGCCCTCCTCCTGCTTATTGAGCAGGACTCACAGCATGTGTCGATCAGACAGGCGTGACAACGGTTCACAGTTCTTGGCAAGCCAACTCCAACAAACGTCTACTATGTATGTAACACTTGCACAACGAACGATAGGCCCTTTCGCTCTACCTGCCCTATCGGTCGAGCTATGACCGGTAAATTTGCCCGAAGTGTCTAGCCACACGTATTCGAGTTACAAGTAGAATATGCGCACTGAATTATGCCTCATTTTAAATATGTTCGGTCATTTCACGGTCCTACTTTGTACGTGCCGCGGATTATCCACACATCTTGGAAGAATCTTTCTGTGGGTCTCGGGTGATATTCCTGAATGTGCCCAAGGTAAAGCGTGAGGGCGGGAGAGCATTGTGTGCCGAATAACTGCTGTGCTGTCGCTCTCGTTCTAGCTATACACGCAGCCCGTTGCTCATATCATTAAAAAGTCGTCGTCCGTCATATCCATACTCTAATGGCTTCTATATAATACGGACCACTACCCCCTTATTGCGCGCTGTCTCGCAACCAAGGCATCCATAAAATCTACGGCAGGGGCGGCCATTACCTCGCGATGGGCTCGCCTTTCACGATCGAAGCATGGACCGAATATGCTGTTGGGATGGCCATTTTACTTATGCGTATTATAGCTCGTTCTTCGCAGATCGGGTTCAACTGGGATGGAGATGACTACTTCGCCGTTCTCGCCATCGTGTTCTTCACGGCTGAGCTAATCATGTTAGAGATGATCGGCCGGTACGGTTCTATTACAGGCCTAAGCGATGAGAAGGCATCCATGCTATCAACTGATCAGAAGAGACTCATCGTGATAGGAAGTAAGTGCCTCCTAGCTGGATGGGTTGTCTATACAACTCTAATATGGTGTCGTAAGTATTTCCCCGGGTGGATTCTATCTCATATATCTCAACATGCTTACACTAATCAATCGAGGTTCCAGTCAAAGCCTGTATGCTATTCTTCTACAAACGATTGACGTAAGCACACAGGATTATTCTACCGCCTCCACTGACGACGACAGGCTCAATCTTCGACAACAGAGCCTCGTTAAAATGACCGGTTATGTTTGTGTCGCAGCATACATTGCTACAATCACCGTATTCCTTACACACTGTCATCCAATCAATCGGTTGTGGCAAGTTTACCCATATCCAGGCGATGACTGCGCATTGAATATTTCGAAATATCTAGCTCTGGTGGTCACTAATGTGACGTGAGTACTTACTGAAGATTCTACGATTGGCTCGCAACATACTGATAATATTGAAGTACTGACCTTATTATTTTGTACATTCCTCTTCCACTTCTTTGGAAGGTGCGAGTTCCGCTTCGAAAAAAAGCTCTTTTCGGCTTTTGGTTGACTACCGGTATCTTCATCGTGGCAGCAACGATTTTGCGTTGCACGCTTTGCCTTCAAGATGTATCGCAGATCAATGTTGGCACTATCTGGTCAATTCGTGAAACAGTATGATCCACGATCTCCACACATGTACTCTCCGGATCTGGCTGACCTCGACTAGTTCGTCGGCATCATAGCGGTCAACTTCCCCGTTCTTAAGCCCTTTTTTAGCAAAGCTAAAAACGCTGTTTCTTCAGCAAAGTCCTCAAAAGAGTACGCTAGTAACCCCAATTATGGATTGCGGAACAGTTTACGCCTATCACATGTTGATCGTGCGGGCAAGAAGAGAACCGTCCATGCCATCACAGAGTATGATAACGAAAGTGAGGAGGGCATTGTTAATCAAGGTAGCGATCAAAATGTGTTCGGAGATGATACCAGAGAGGGGAATCATGGGTTAACTTGAGGTAGAAGAGACGTCTCAGCATAGTGGCAGTGGAACTACTGAGCACCAATATGTCAAGATGGTCGATCGAAACAACAAAGAACTGGTACTTTCGACCATTTTTATCTTTTCCTCGGACCAACGAGCATTTCAGTTTACAACTTCCATTCCTGGCCCCCTCAGACTGTTGGATATGAAATTTACAGGGGTTCAAAGTGCCTTTGCCTATGATATTAAATCAAACATTCATGGAAAAAATTAGCTCAGGGTGCTATAACGATGCATATTGTGACTATGCGACTATCACTCAAACTACATTACGAGGTTCAGTCCCAAGATGCGCCACCTCACTTCATACAATCCTGGCTTGTATGTAGAATGTATCCTTTTAGCAAATCTCTAGATCTTCCTAGATGTATCAGATCCAAGGTGAAGCCAGGCTTTCGTTGCATGGACGACCCAATTTTGGTGTCAGCAAACGCCACTGGGGATACGTAGAGGAGGCGCAGGTATCAGATAGATGGGCAACAACGATAGTATATAACATTGCTATATTAGGTGATAGATACACGAACTGCTGACCTGTTGGTGTATAACTTGAATGCAAATAGATATGTGTAGGCAGATTCGGGCCAATACATGCCTACGCGACGCTGTACAGGCCCGCTGCCTGACAAGAATGTGAATGTGTACATAATACATGATGATAGAGTCTATACAGAAAGAGAGTACCTATCCACCATCCCGAAATTGACGATCAAGAATACCTAGGAAAGGTAGCTGGTGTCGACCCAGTTTTTGTAATCGCTCCCCAGGATAGTGGCGATAGGTACAGCCGCCGACAGTTTTTTGCCAAATGCTCGGGTTCCTTTCGACCCATCACCCGAGTTCGCGTATTCGCCGAACGCAGTATTCTCAGTGTTCTCGTCACCGGTGTTCCAAATGTGCCACCCTGTAGAGTTGATAACATTGGTCATACTAGTGCTCTGGAAGACAACGCAAGCAAAAGCGCCCCATGGGCGGCCAAGGAAGTAAGCGCCAGCCTGAACGGTGTTGCCAGGAGCGGCAGCTATCTTGGAGTTGTTGATAACGTAATAGGATGGGTTAGAGGCACTGTCACGTCCACTGGCAGTGATATAGCCCAAGGGTGCCGTCAGAACACCAATGGTAACGCCATCAAACCAGGCCGTAGCCCTCTGGCCGAAGATGAAGTCGGTAGCACCCTCAACGTAGGACTTGGCGTAGATCTGCTTGCCATCTTCGGCGAGAATGGTGTCCTGGTAGCCCTTGAATTGGCAGCCGTAGTAACCCTGCTTGTCGTTATTGGCACTAACAGCCAGTGCCTGGGAGCCTTGGCCACGAGTGTTGACGAAGTTGATGTTGTACACCTTCAGGTTGGTGGTGTGTGCACGAAGGGTAGCGGTCAAATCGTCGTTGGCAGAATCATCCTGGCTCTTGCCCTGTGTGATTGTCACGGTGTTGGAGCCATAAGTGGTGGTGTCGGTAGTCTCGCCATAGATGACCAATGCAGACTGGAGCTGCTGGATATACACTTGCTCCTTGTAGGTGCCCTTGGCAATGTAGATGCACTGTGCGCTTTTGGTCGAAGGACTGAGAGCGTTGACAGCGGCCTGGACTGTCGAGTATTTGCCACCAGATCCAACAGATAAGCAACCGGATGGAGCAGAGGTTCGTGATGCACGAGACACTAGAGCGGAGGGAGCTGCGACTGCTGCAGCGGCAAGTGAGAAGACGAATGGAAAGGAAGGGTGCATATTGAAAGGGAGTGAAGCATGAAACGACTGACTGATGGAAAATAGTAGGGATGACAAGAGTTATATACAACCATCTGTGCGCAATACTGATTACATGCAATAGCAAAAGTTTTGGCGAGTCTGTCTGTCCGAATCACCGACATTGGCAGAGTGTCTACAAGTTGGAAAGCCGACAGGGCAGCAGTTAATGTACCTCCGTGGCACAAGCACTGAGCTTGCATGCGTTCTAGTTGGTGGAATTCACCAATCACCGTGCCAAGCTCTCATTTCCATGGAACATGGCAAAAGGACGAGACACTCGACTTGTTGTTAATATCGCCGCGTATTCATGCCGCGACATGCTCGTGTCTTGGAGACAGAACCGACAGCGGCACGTGATGGGTAAGCTAATCCAGATCAGTCCTTGCCATCATCTCCTGTGTCGGCTAACGAGACGCACGTGTCGTCAGCTAACTAACACTGCCGTCCTCACCCTGTCCGTCTCAGTCTTGATCTTGGCCTCGAAAATCTTATCATGGTATATCTGTTCTCAATATGGACACCCGTGGCAGAGTTTACGACGCGATCGATCTAACTCTCTCATCGCCAGAGCCAGAGCAAAAGCCTTCTCAGCCACGACGGTCTCAGGCTCAGCATCACTACAAGAGGGCGCCTCAGACATACAAGGTAGCCTCTGTCAAAAGTGAAGTGGGACATCCGGCAACAGTCGGACAAATCAACGCTCCACGGCAACAGACACGTGTGATCAACCCTCACCATCTACGGCAAATTGTCAATACAAGCGACTCACGTGCCCTGCGCAAAGTACTACTCCACCTCTGCCACATATCGCCAGCGCTTTCCGGAGCAATAGCCCGCGGGCTTGCCCCTCACTCGACCTTTGCCCAATCCATCATAAACCGTCATCGGAACACGACAGTAGCGACTGTCCAATCCGACAAGGACAGCGATGACAGTGCTTACGAGCGCACAGAGAGACGACTTACCACCGCTTCGGGCAGTTTGAAGACCTCCCAATCTTTGGCTGTTAAACGAGATCGGCACGTATCTCAAGAACTTCCTCAGCGACACAGCGCGCCGAAAGTAAAGAGCGAACCTCGATCCAACCTGGACCTGTCCGCGACTTCTTCACACAGCATACAGCGAGCAGCTTCCTCTGCAAGTGCCTCGTGGGACACTCCGAAAACCCCGGCTGCGGCTAATCGCCACACGAAAACTCCCTTGGCTTCGATAGGATCTTCTTCCATTAAGCGCGAGCCCGTGCACAAGCAGAAATGCATTCAGTGTCGCGAGTCGTTCAGAGCGGATTATGACGATGTCTGTGTATATCATGCAGGGCAAAGAGTTCAGCGGGATAACCAGGCGGTCTGGGACTGCTGCAGCGCTCCTCTCCATGATGTAGGTTGCCAGTTTGGCTTGCACATTGCAGCCGAAGCGTCCCGGGACGATGCGGATAATCGCAAGAGGCCGAGCGCATCGCCGCGACCGCCTGATGAGGAGCGCAAACGAGCGCGATGGGTTTAGTTCCAAGGACGTTTTCTCTTCTGTACCTGGTTACCACCGTACACGCGCGAGTTTCGGTTATTTACAACGGGTAAACCAAATATTTTCATTTGCTCAATCTCTAGTCATGATGGGCCTGTATCTATACAGTCATCTTCTGAAGAACTTTTGTATACCATCACACCTGTTGAGGTGTATATTCCGTGTAAGACAACAATGCATTGAGTTTGATGCTGCGCACACTGCAAAAGTTCCATTACATGTGGTAATTTTGTGGTTTTTCCCATGCATGAGAACAACACATGTATTCCGTGTTCTCCCCTCATGTTCCGCGTCAGACCCCTTTGGTGGTCTTTCTCAAAGGAGTGGGGGGAAGTAGAGAGGGAAAACATCGCCTTGTTTTAAATCTTCTCCCCCTCTAAAATCGGCCGCGCCTCCTCTGACCTCCACCACCCATTCTCATCTCCCGGGTAACTAAACCTCTCCATACTCGCTGGCTTCATCTCCACACTATACCCCGGCTGCATAGGCGTGACATAGTGTCCGTGCTCAATGCGACTAGGATGGCAAAAGTGCTCGTGCAAATGGTCCACATACTCGAGGATACTCTTCCGGGCGCTCACGACGACATAGTCGATTGTCGAGAGGTGCTGCGTGTACTCTGGCAGGCCGACGCCGCCCGAGTGCGGGACAATGGGGACGTTGAACTTTGCGGCCATGAGCAGCACGGCGAGGACCTCGTTGACGCCGCCGAGGCGGCAGGCGTCGATTTGGCAAATGTCAATGGCCCCTGAGGCGAGGAATTGCTTGAACATGATGCGGTTTTGGCACATTTCGCCCGTAGCGACGCAGATGCCGTGAGGGGCGAGAGCTTCGCGGATGGCTTTGTGGCCGAGGACTAGCATGGAGGGAAGAGAAGTCAGCCAGTAAGCCAGTCAGTCGGTGTGTCTGCTGTGGCTGGTCTCGGAAAGAGCCTTGAAACGTGGAACTAGGAAAAGAGATACGCACCGTCGTCGGGAGAAGTAGGTTCTTCAATGAACCACGGCTTGAAGTCCTTCAACTGCTCCATGTACGCAATGGCCTCGGGTACACTCCACACCTGGTTCGCATCCACCATAAGCACGTTGCCCCTGTCAAACCCGATAACTTCCCGTGCAATCGCCAACCGCTGCTTGTCCTGCGCCAGGTCACTGCCGACCTTGAGCTTGAAATGCTTGTACCCTTTTGCCAGCGTTTCCTGCAGCAGGCTGCGCATCTTGTCCTCGCCGTAGCCAATCCAGCCCGCCGACGTGGTGTACGCGGGGACGGCGCGAGACTGGAGCGCTTCTTGCAGACGCTCTGGCTTGCCTTGCTCGCTTTTTAGTAGGATGGCCAGCGCCTCTTCAGGCGTGAGGGCATCGGTGATGTAGCGGAAGTCGATCAGGTCGACAATTTGCTGGGGCGTCATGTCAGCGACGATCTGCCAGACGGGCTTGCCGAGCGTCTTGGCCCAGAGGTCCCAGATGGCGTTGACGACGGCACCGAGGGCAAGGTGGATGACGCCCTTTTCGGGGCCGATCCAGCGGAGCTGCGAGTCGTTGACGAGATGGCGCCATGTTTTGCCCCAGTTTTCGACGAGTGAGTCCAAGGTGCGCCCCTTGATGCGGTCGGAAAGATGTGCAATGGCTGTGCATACGATGTCGTTGCCGCGGCCATTGGTGAAGGTCTGGTTGACGTGAGATGGAGATTGGGAGTGTGGAATCAAATGAGTTCACCATCCCATGGCCCTTGAATTCGGAGTCCGTGTGCAATATACAGTACGCAGAAGAGTGATCTCCCGCTGCGTTCATGGCATCGGAGCCAGTCTTGTCGAGGGAAGTCTAGCAGACGGTCAGTCTTCCTATCAGCCATCCTATGTTTATCCTGATATTCCAACGCGATAGCACACATGGAACTACTCACAGGAAATCGCACATCTCTCGTCTCAATACCTGTTATTGAGACCATCTTATCTGATTCTCTTACATCAATTTGATATGCTGTGTAACGTGAGTCGTGAAACAAGGTTGAGGCTCTGCGGGGTAGAGTATGTTTCACAGGAGAATCCTAAGTCATAGGTACTCAAGTTTCAATTCCAATTCAGTAGGATAGAGAGCAACAAGGAATCGTCCAGCCCACTATCGGGACTTCAGGTCCTTATCATACTGAACTCACCGCTCCCTACACGTCAATCTTGAAACACACCAACCAAGCTAGTCTGTAGTCAAATACGAATACCAGGCACGTAGAAAGAAAAGGACAGTACAAGTTTTGGAAAAACCTCGCCGAATCTGCCACGCACTCATCCAGTCCAATATTTCGATTCGTGGAGAATTATGCTGCCAGCTCCGACGGACACAGTGCGGGGGTCCCATGTAAAGTATATACATATTTCACCCAAGGCTATACGAGAGTGTGTATGTATGCATATTTCACCCAAAGCTATACGAGAGTATGTATGTATGCATAGACTGTGCACATGCGTTCAAAACTCACCTACCCAGCTGCGAAAACATTTCACAATCTATGTAAAAGGCCAGCGCGGGACAGGTTGCTATCGTTAGTAGGCAAGACACCAGTGGACTTGTACACGAGCGGGGCTTGTAGAGTATAATTACCAATTCACTTATTCCTCGTCCCCGCTGGTTGCACTGCACTCCACCCTCCTTACGATACGAGGACCCTGAAACAGGTCAATATACGCCTGGGAAGAGATTCCCCAAACACAGTACTCACTTCAACGCTAGACATGTGGCGCGGCTGACTTGGAATGAGGATTTGCACTAACTAGAGTCGTGAGGCCACTCCCCGTAAATTGGCTGATTCTCTACTTGTTTGCGGTTTTGGTGTTGACTAGCCTTCTTACCTATTTAATACCCCTCTTCTCCGTCTCGCTGTAGTAGATGACCATACGCCAGAGTTTCTTGACTAGATTCTCGGCTTCGTCGTCGAGGAGCTGATGGAAATGTTAGCAGATGATTTCTACGACATAATATCCAGGAATGCACTCACCTCGGCCAAGTTCTCCACCAAGTGCTGTGGACTACCTCGGCTTTTCAAATGGTCCACAATGGCATCGACGAGCATATCTTCTTGCAGGCCCATGAGCTCCAAAACCTTGTTAGCAGCCCACTCCTTGATATCCTTGTCAATGTTCTTCTCGGGCAAGTGCTGCCAGGAGACTGGCCACTTCCACAGGCCATCCTTGTCGGTGGGAATATCGCGCGCAAGTTGCCGCTGTGCGTCTTCGATTTCCTCTTGCGTGAGGTTGGCGCGCACTGCAGCGTCGAAGTTGATGGGGATGAGTGTTCGTTTCTTAGATCCAGTCTGATCTGTGATTTCTTCGTCCTCGAGCAGGTTTTCGACGTCGGTGGCAGTGCGGCGTGGAGCAGCGGTCTGTTCGAGTTTCTTGGTGGCAGCGCCAAGGGAGATTTTGAAGTGTGCTGGCTCGCGCTGTTCTTGCGTACGCATAAGTCCTTCGGCTTGTTGGTCGAGAAAGGCGTCGGCCTGATCGCGAGCATGGTCTTGTTGCTTTTGCTGAGAGGCAAGTTCGCGCTGCTCTTGGGCGCGATCAATGGCATCTTCCTTTGCCTCGTGCTCGCGAACTTTTTCTCGTTCGCGCATGTACTCGCTGTGGTCACGGTAGTAGAGGTGTCGCTTTGCAGCCGCTTCCTTGTCATCGTCAAACTCCTTGAGTTCCCTGGCCTGTGACTCGCGTGCGGCTTGTTGCTCCGCCTCCTGGTTCTTCATTCGGTCGTTGGTCCGCTCGAGAGAGGACACGGTGCGGCCTTCGTGTTTGAGCCATCGTGCGAGTTGCTTCTTGTAGGCATCTTCTTGCTCCTCGTCTCGCTTCTTCTTGCGGCGGCGTTCAATTTCGGAATCGCTTGCAGAGTCGTCGTCATCTTCGCGGTTGATGTGAACGCCGTTGCTAATGGCTCCCCCGTTGACGAAGTTGACGCCACTCTGGTAGTCGCGAGGGAACTGGGATCCTTTGGGACCACTTGGTGCTCCCTGAACTCCTCGCTCCGCTCTGGGGCCAAGTGGTATTCCATTGGAGCCACCCGGGCCGGTCGGCACAGACGGCGGTGGTGAGGTACGTCTACCGCTACGCCTGCGCTCTTGCTCTTCCAGCTCTTCCTCCTTCCTCAGTCGCTCCCGATCACGCTGGATCGACCGGTCTCGGAAGGCTGCAATTTCAGCTGCGACAATCTCTCGCATTTCAGCTGGAATGTCGGCAAGCTCGTCCTCGCCTGTAGCTAGACTGACAAAGGCGACTTCGACGTCATCGCCGTTTTGCATTGGCACGTCCTGCATCGCGGTGTCGCCTCGGTATTCCGCGGTGGGGGCACTCGTTGGGTGGAAAAAGCTGGCCAACACCTGCGACAGCGCTTCCTTGGCCGTGTCGAGTCGAAACTGGACCGTCTCATCGTCTTCGTTCCGCGTCTTGCTCCATTCCTCGGCGTACTTAATCGAAGCATCGTCGACCATAACGCGTAAGGTGGTGGTCTCGATTTGCTCATTGTCGCCTTCTTTGTCATCTTGGCCTGGCTTCTGGCGCTTCGTGGGCACGCGGATGTCCTTGAAGATCTCAGCAGCCGTCTCGAGGCTCTGCGCGTCGCCAAATTCAGCGAAGCCAAACGTCTGCGGCTTGTTATTCGCGTCGGTCGCGCGCGTCCAGCGGACCAGTTTTCCGGCCGTCTCCAGAACGCGCTCCATGCCCTCGTCGCCTCCGACGCCGTCGGGGATGTTGCCGACAAAGATGGTGCGCGCAATCTCCTCGCGACTGGGCGGAATGACCTGCTGGGGTCCGTCTCGTCGGTCGCCATCTCTGTCCATACCCAGTCCACGGCGAGCGGGGGGAGCCACATTGTCCTTGCGGCCGCCGACGGGGCTGTCCTGCGCGCCGCCGCGGCCTCCCTGGGTGCCTAGACGGATAACGGGCGCATTGAAGTTGAAGCTGGGCATGTTGGCGGGCGGCGCCCAGTTGGGGGGCAACGCGCGAGGGCCGCCTAGGGCGGGAGCGCCCTGGCCGATCGCGACGCCGGGGGCGACGCCGGGAGGAGCGACGCCGGGCGGAGCTACCGCCGCACCGGGCGGAGCTGTGTTGCATTAGTAGCGAAGCGCGGTGCTATGCGAGCAGCGGGGTCTATCTACTGACCGATTCCTGGCGGCGCGGCTGCAAAGCCTGGTGGGCGCGGAAAGCCTGGGGCACCTGCTCATGTTAGCAGCAGCCCAGTCGCGGAAGCGCACAGGAGACGCCATACCCGGATACGTGTACATGGTATCGTTTGCGTGGGGGCAGGACGGGGAGTGGAATTCCGGCACAGAGGGAGGGAGGGGGGCGTGGGTGTGGCAGGCGTGAGCGGGCTTGGGAGGCGTGAAGAGCGCCGACAAGCTCGGGCCACGTGCACAATTTTGGTCACCACTTGCCCTCTCACCGTACTACAAGTACTATCTATGTAGTATACCAGCACGCAACCACGACGGCCGCTCCGTCCATTGCCGCCCTCGCTGGCTGCCCAAACCACCGCCAAGTAATTCGACATCTTACCAGGGCCGCCGCCATGGCCTCCCGCTCTCTGGGCGAGCTCCTGCTCCGTCCCTCGCCCTGGACCCGCATCCCGCCCTCACCCTCGCCATTGCCCTCGCCACGCGCATGGGCGTGGACATCGTCGTGTGCCGCCCGTCGTAACATCGCTTCCACTCCTCCCCCCAGTGCGCCTGCCCAGGCCCAGCGCACCCGAGACGAGGACGAGGACGATCTCCCCCTCGGCCACAGCGCCCCCCAGCCACCGCCACAGCAGCCACAACGAGCCTCTAGGATGCAGACATCGGATAGAATCGATATGCTCGTGGCGAGTCTGGCCGACATCCCCAACTCCCGCCCTCAGCGTCCCTTCCCGTCCCGCACCCTGCCCTCTTCAGGCGACGACGTAGGCTCGGCCCGCAAAGCGTACTTGTTCGGCAACGAGTTCAGTTCCGCGCCGCACGGTGCCCGACGCCCACCGAGTCTCAACTTTGACTCCATGGCCCTGCCCGAGACCACCCTCAACCCAACCTTTTCCAATAAGCCGACCGAGGCCGATGCTCTCGCCGCCAGGATGGAAGACACGTTGTCAAACTACCCACGTCTCAATCCCACCTATGGACGCGTGGTGGAACTGGACGCCTCCCGCGGCAGAGACGTTGTGAGGGGCATTGGCATGCTAGGGAGTCTAGTCGCCCGGAACAAAATCAAGCATGACCAGATCAAGCAGAGGTTCCATGAGCGTGGCGGCTTGAAGCGCAAGCGACTGCATAGTGAGAGGTGGAGGGCGAAGTTCAAGGTTGGCTTTCGGGCGCTGACGAGCAGGGTCAATGAGTTGACGAGGAAGGGCTGGTAGGATGGCCTGGGTGGCTTCGTGTGCACGACGTGCGTGGGGCCCATTGTCTAGATAACTTGTACAGTAGTAGAACGCTGTCGGCCTCAAGATTGGCCGTATGTAGATACGGATGCGATGTCTTGTTCGTACTGGTCACGACCTCGCTGCACCTCCCTTGGTCCCAAAAATCCACCTCGTACACAGCCAGACCTGCCCGCGCACTGAACACGCAATGCCTCTAGGCGTCGGCAACAGAAAGCCCGATCATGAGATGCCGGCCCTGTCCACGCTGCGCGTTTAATGGCAAGGGGTCCGAATGCATGCAGCTGACGGTCTTGCTTCGGACAGTACAACCTTCGCTGGCTCTCATGCTACCTACTCGATCGCATCTACTATGTACATACATAGGCGCATGTCACAGCAAGTAGCGGACGGGCTACTTGGTGCGTAGTACTACGCAAGTATATGGTGTTTATCGATTGCTGTCAGAAACTGCCCAATGCAGCGACGCGATGTAACCAGGCCGTTGGCTCCGCCTTTGTCTGCCTGCCGAATCCGGCTAGAGCCTGGCCCATTCGGTGGGGAAAGCGGCCAAAAATAACACCCCGTTTCCCTTGGGCAGGGGAGCTCGTATTGCTTCAACGGTATGACCGCACCGCCAGTGGGCAGAGCATCTCGTGATCGCCCATCCAGAACTGTGGTCGGTAAGCGTGTGGCAACTGGACTGACACGGGTCCTGTTCATTTCCTCACGGTGTGTCATGGTTACTAAACATGCATGGAGCTATGACGGCAGCGAAGAATGAAGCCCGGGGGTGATACGAGAGGGCATGGAATACCAAGTCCGCCATGAACGTAGGGTATAAAGAACCGTTGCGTTCTTGGTCAGAAAGATCATCACAGCCATCAACTCACCACAACCACTTCATTCCACCAGCCATCCAGCACCCCCTCCTGGGCATTTTCCCCCTCCACCGTTCCCATCTCATTCCAAGCCTACGCAGCCAACCCCGGCCTCCCGTCCATCCAGCACGATGAAGTTTTCTGGCGCAGTCCTCGGTCTTGCCGGCCTTGCCTCCGCTATCTCGGGTATGGGCTCTCTCGTCGCTCGGGCCCATGCGTGCTACTGACAAGACGGCCAACAGTTAGCTACGACACTGGCTACGACAATGGCAGCCGTTCCATGACGGCCGTCTCTTGCTCCGACGGCCCGAATGGCCTCATTACCAAGTACGGCTGGCAAACCCAGGGCGCCGTCGCCAAATTCCCCTACATCGGCGGCTACGTCGGCATCCCAGGCTGGAACTCGGATCAGGTAGGCGGGAATGAATCCATGGGTGTTTTCGTAGTCGGCAACTAACCACCTCATGCGTGCCCATGACAGTGCGGCACTTGCTACGGCATCACCTACAACGGCAAGACCATCTACGTCCTGGCCATTGACCACACCGACAACGGCTTCAACCTGGCCAAGGCCGCCATGGACGATCTGACCAACAACCAGGCCGCTAATCTTGGCCGCATCGACGCGCAGTATGCCCAGGTTACTGTCGACAAGTGTGGATTGTAAAAAAAAAAAAAAATAAAAGAAAAATGGCGGTGCTGCCAAGCCCTTTTCTTTACTACCTTATAAACGACCGGCACACCATAATTGCTGTTATTGCACATACTTGGCTGTTTTGCCCACGTAGCGTTCCGCATCCTATCCCTCCTTTAATTGTATTTGTAAAAAGGAAAACAAAATCAAAGTAATCTTTATTGCATCGCCTACTGGACTCGCATTGTCTTCGCATGGGCTCTTGGTATTCCGCCCGATATTTCCTCCCGATTTCCCCCGGAAATGAAGTGGACCCTTATTCCACCGAGGAGATAGGGCTTACTATCCGTCATGATAGGTAGCTATGTACCTAGATAGATGGACCTAGATTAGGCCCGTTTCTGCTCGGTCCATGAACACAGGGTCCCCGCTTGTGATGGAATGTAGAAATAGGTTGGGAAAAAAAAAGGAAAGGAATCATTCGGCATCGTTATCGTTATCTCTTGACACTTTTGTGCACAAGGGGAGTATATATCCCAAGTAACCAGTTTTTCTTGGAAAGAACAGAAAAAGAAAAGTATATATAATATATATATATATACATGTATAGAGATGGATGTTGAATACATATCAAAAAGAAAAAGTACCTAGACAACGTAAAGTACATAACAACATGGGTCTTATCGCTACTCCCTAGACGCGTCTAGCGCGGGATGGGAATAGGTAGAAACATGAAACATGTAACCAGGGTAGTAGCATCCATGTCAGCCCCTTATCTTCTACATGGTAAGCAAAAAAAAAAAAAAAAAAAAAGGGAGGAAGGTAACAAAACAGTAAAACATCATGGACGAGGGCGGCAGGGGAGAAGCACCGTGCCTGG
>Ga0182211_1000319_pt1 | contig 15364 bp, 20 predicted proteins | sample G5R1MG_20_FD_129660 | JGI IMG/M metagenome (GOLD analysis project Ga0182211, IMG submission 129660) | Switchgrass phyllosphere microbial communities from Michigan, USA - G5R2_MAIN_03OCT2016_LD1 MG | ecosystem: Host-associated > Plants > Phyllosphere > Phylloplane/Leaf | place: USA: Michigan... | reverse complement strand
GGGGGCCTGGAGACGGTAGGTGGCGGCGGGGGCTGGGGGGGGGAGGGGGGGGGGGGGGAACAAGGTCAGCGGGCGAAAGGGTAGGGTGGGAGGAGAGGGGAGAACCGTGATGGCGAGCGAGAGACGAAGAAATTAGAGGAGGGGCAGCACGCAGCACGAGGGGCACTTACCCATCCTGTGGGTGGGAAAAGGCTGTTGGTCGGTGACACTCGCTGGGAAACCCGGCTCCTTGCCCGCCGCGTCGTGCGCAGATATCACCTGCAGAAGAAATTGCAATTTGCCCGTTCGCTGCGCTTTTGCCTCCTCTGCAGACGCCGAGTGTGCAGTCGCCTTGCAGCCAATGACGCTGCGCCCGTGGGCACCGAGAGCTTGGGTGGTATTGTACCAGGTATGGTATTTCCTACCTACCTACGATGAACTTGCGCCCCAATACCGGCTCTAGCCGTACCCCCCCAAAGCTCCATCCATCGACAAAGTCTCCGTCTTTAAACTCCTTGCTGACGAGGAAGCCCAACGCGCCGTCAAGCCCCACACACACGTCAACATCGCCCTCCATCTCCTGCCACCCTTTGCCTTGGTACTCGGCATACCTCCGGCTGCCCACCCGTACGCGCACAGCATCAGGATGCAGTAGCACCGTGGCCACGTCCGGCGTCTTCTTCACATCTACGAAGTGACTCGTAAACGTCGCCGCATCAAACGGCTTACCCGCGCTGAAAACAAGATCGCATGGCGCAGTGTGCACGCTGTCGTGAAAGGCGACGACGAACTGCACCCTGTACCTTCCCGGTGGAATGCCCGTCTTCAGCGCGCGCAGACAGACATTATCGGCTTTGGTGCACTGGTACACGTCCGCTTCTTCGCGCCGGCCGTCGTGATCCAGATCTTCGGGCACAGGATATATCTTCTTGAGTTGCCCGTCCTCGTCAACGGTGAGTCCGCCTTCGCCCGAGTTCAAGTCCACTTGCATGAGTTGGAAGGTGTCGTCAACGAGTCCGCGGCCATCGATGCCGAGTCGGAATTGCGTTGCGCTAATCTGGAGCTTGGGCGGAGGAGTAGAGAACTTCGCCATGATTTCGCCAAACTCTCTGGCGCGGTGGAGCTGCTGTCCGTCACGCATGTACTGTTCGGTCAGAGTCGCCATTTCGTCCTCCTTCATCCACTGCTCCAGACTAATAATGTCAGCAAGCCCGCGGTTCACGTCGAAGCGGTAGTATTTCGTGTCAGAGCCGCTGCACATGCGCTTCATCTCGTTGTCAACACGTACAGTACTCGTCGCCATGTCGGCAAGCGCAGAGACCAGGGACAAGCCCGTTCCGAGGCCAAAGGGCAGCCATGATGCAATCTTCTTCACGCTTGGCATGCTCCGGAGACCCGTACCAACTGAAACAATAATGCCAATCGGACGTCCCTTCCACACAGCTTTGGCTGCATACGCAACTTCTGCACATGGATTGTTAAATCCGATACTACCACCCAGGTAAGAGATCTTGGGTGTGCCAAATTGCATCTCCTCGAAAAAGGCCGGTGCTGCCGATGTTGCTCTCAGTGCTTCCCAGATTCGAGTTGTCTGGTCCTTTGGGTCGTAAGTGGTCAGGATTTTGGGGAGGCCAAGTGCATGCTTGGGCGACGTGAGCACGAAGCCGCGACAGCCTGCAACATTGACCTTTTGATGTGCAGATTGCCGAGGATATGTCTCGTCCCTGGAGGGCAATTCCATGGGCATAAATGGACTCTCACCGTACAGCGTTGATGACGGCTGTGATGTTTCAGACTTTTGATGAGATGCTTGACCGGAAGGCAGGGAGTCTGCGATGGCTTTGCGGGTGACGGCAGGACTTTCGGTGAGGATTGGTCTCGACGCCACATTCGTCCAGATGCTGTCTGAAGGTAGTTCACTCTCGGCTACCGTTTCTTCAAACAGCGCTTCATCCCACATCAATTCATTTTCGTCGTAGCCCAATTCTCTAAGCGCGTTTTTGATTGCATTCTCCAAAACTGTCCCCGAGAATCGAGGAGTACCCCCCTTACGGATCTTCATAACAAAAGCCTTAAAAGTCTGGTCGTGCTTGAAGATCTGCTCTGCCAGTTTTCTGAACACAAATATGCATTGCTTGCAGTCCAGCCGTAGACGGGAAAGCATTATGGCAAGGATGCCTCCTGCCGATGTTCCGCCAATACTAAGTGAAAGTCAGCAGCCGCTATCCTCTGCATCAAGTGGCTTGCCCAATGCTTACAGATCAAAGTAGTCACAGGGTTTCAGCGGGTTGTGGTCGTTCTGAGCACGACGACCTAGTCGTTTCTCCTCAATGGCTATACTCTCCATCAACTCGTCGAGTATCATTAATGATGAGAACGTTCGTACACCGCCTCCATCTAAGGACAACAGACGTAATGGCGCCTGCTGGCGCCTGCCCGGATTTGAAACCCCCATTCTCAATCAAGGTCTTGCTCGTATGTTCGCCCGTGTTTCCTTGGCTGTCAAATAGCGTGCTTGGAAATGTAAAGTAGGAAGAGTTTCTAATGGTGACCTGGAATGAAACAAAAAGAGGGCTAGAGTAGGTCTATATGTACTGCTCCTGAGGTCTGCTTTGGGTACGGATACCATGGCGGGTATTGACACGAGTTACAGCTCGTACATAATCCTTGGGGGTCGGCTGCTTGAGGCCATGCATGCGATCCATGTGGTGATGTAGTATACCCTTGCAGACTCATGTGGCAGACACAGCGAAGGCGCGAAATGCAGCGGGATCCGAGAAGGTTGACACATTCATTGGACATCAGCAATCCCCCTGGGATGATGCGCGGCGTTACGCTGGTTGGGAGGAGGCCTGCTCCACTTAGCTGCGTCTCTAAGCTGCATCTCAGAGCTGCGCTGCGACTTAACGAAGACGGGTCTGGCTGATGTCAGCATTGCATGAGCTACACGCACACACAGGAGCAAGACATGTAAAAAAAAAATCGAGAAGAATTGGTGATATGGCTGAAGATCAAAGTTGCCTGTCTGACTACAATGCAAATATTACACAAGTGCTTCTCCTTGGACGCCGTGACCCCAAGTCTATGGGCTAAAAATAGGACAAAACCCAGAACAAAGAACACCGAGCCGGGTATCATGCAGTCGCTGAAATCAAATATCTTCCTTCACGGCTCGTGTTGGCCGTGGCTTCGAGGGGGTGGTGGGTCGTCAATCGTTACCTGAGGGGCCAGACCTTCTGAGCCGCCTCAGGTGTCGCACAGTCGAACTCACACGTACGAGTCTCTACTGTGTGGGCGCAACCAGTGCCTTCTCCAAGAGAGTTTCGGACCTTGGTAGCTGGGGTTATGGAGTAGGGCGTATGGCATACGCGTCAAGGAGTCCGTGGGCTTTTGGGTGGCGGAAAGGCCGTCGTCCGTCATCCGCCTTCGGACAGGCTTTCCATCTCTCGCTCTCTCAGACCCCTCAATGTATCCCTTCTTGGGGTCTTCTTCCTTCGCAGTGATGGCTTCGGGCCTGGGTCTGGTGTGACTGGTGTGACGATCCACGTCGTCCGTGGGGTAGAGGTAGCGTAATTCAGGGACTGGGTGCGCGAAATGGAGGGGGAGTTGGCAGCCGAAGTCGCAGGCGTGGAAGACATGGAGTAGTCGCTAGCGATGGATGATCGGCATGACCTCCATGAGGAGGAGGTGGTCGGCGTCGAGGCGGAAGAGCGTGTGGAGGAGACGGGTGAGGGAGATACGTCGGCCGTGTTGGCGCGCAGTTGCTGGGGGCGCGTCTTCTTGCCGCTGCTGAACAGGGGCTGCGGCAGGAGTTCTGGCTGGATGGGCGACGCGGCAGGCAGCGGCGGCAAGGGCTTGGTGTGAATGTAGCGCTTAGGATTTTTGCGCGGAATGGGTGGTGTCCGGCAGAGAGTGGTGAAGTTGTGGGCCATGGTGGCGTCGTCCACTGCGATCACGTCCCCAGGCTATTCCGTGATGATGGTTGGCTGGTGGCGGCAAGCGACATGTGTGGACCGGTGGTGGGTGGTGGGTGATGGATGAGGGATGGAGGATGGGAGGGAAGCAAGCGCAAGGTGGTCCAAGCCCAGACCAGTGGCGGCGCGTGTGGGTGCGAAGCAAGTACCTAATAAACAAGGAGGCGGGATGACCCGCCATCCCCTACTCGACTCTTCCTTGGATTCTTCTCTCACGGTCTTGTGAAAAGGAGCAATTTCCCAACCCCGCCCATTGGCGGCGAAGTGCGGTGAGCGGACACAGGCTGGCATGGCCTGGCCGCGATCGCGCCCAGTGTGGCTAGACGGCCAGCATCCCCTGTCCTGTCCAAATGCACCCTCCGCCGCCGGGAACGATGGCGGATTCCGACAGAACAAGTCCAGGCCGAACAAGGCGTCGAAACGGTCTAGCGATGCGCAGTGCTTACCTAGGCAAATACAGACAGCACCTGCCCGCGGCGAGCTGAGCGTTGTGGTTGTCGAGCAACGTGGGGTGGAGAGTGGTGAATTCCTCCGTCTCAGAAATGGCGGCGACAAAGGGCACGGGGACAGACTACTGTCACAGCTGCGGCCAGGATCGCGACACTAGACAATTGCCCACGTTGACGTGGAATTCTCTTGCCATCCCTCACGCCGTCGAAGGCCGTTGTGCGAGGCTTGGACAGCGACAGGGCCACACGCGCTCCAATCGTTGGCCGTTGGCTCGCTGCCGTCGGCCGACGACATGCCGTGTCCACGACACTTGCGTGACCGTCGCATGCAAGGCATCGGATTGGTATCGAATAAGACATGGCTCTGGGCCCGACGTTGAAGCTACAGTACATAGGTAGACCAGTACATAGTAGGTATGGAGACAACCGAGTGACAGCAGTAGGAAGCGTGACTTTGTGCCTTTTCAAGGGGAAAATATGCCGTGTCATCTCCCATGCATGGCCTTGTGGACACATCACGAGCCAAGGTCGGTGTTTCGAACGCTGTCACATTGTTCGCTAATTTCTGCCACGATGCACGAGATTCTGCCCTCGCTCCGTGAAATGCTGTCATCCGTTCACTTGCTGGCGCAGGTAGATGGAGAGATAAACGGCCACTTACATACTTTCGCCATCCATCTGCCTGCCACGGTAAATAGACATTAAAATGCCCGCTAGTAGGGAAGGGAGATAAAAATCTCGACATCTTGGTCTCGGGGCCCTAGTCGAGTTCGCCAGCAGAAAACACCTGCCGGCGTGTGGTGGAAGTGCCGAACGTGCCAAGTGGGATGCCAAAGTCGTCCTCATCCTGCCAGTCAGCATCTTCGTCAGACTCCCACGAACAGGGTATCTTATCCGCAGGTCGAACACGATACGTGCTGAAGCCAAAGCCTTTCGAGATACTTGCAGCAATGCGCAGCATGAGGGAGACTAGGTGTGACGGAGGGCCAAGTACCAGCTCGCACGTCTTACGGACCAAACTGCCCGTCAGATTTTGCCCCAAATTACGCTGGGGTGGCCGAAAGAGGGTTTGCGCTTGCGGCATCGGTGAGAATGCTCGCCGCTGAGAGGTTCCTGTAAGTTTTTTCATGCGGATTGTATCTGGCGGTGTAAGTGCGTCCAGTGCTGGAAGTTCGATGCTATCATCGTCCGAGTCGCTGACCAGGGGTGGTGTGGACGGCGCCGAAGACGGGTGCACCTGGTTCTTGGATATGGCACAGGGGCGGAAGGGAGTTGTAGGAGCTGGAGCTGATGGAGGGTTGCCAAGTGCTGACTGCGCTCGCACTGTGATTTCTGAGATCTGGCGGCGGTGTGTTGAGCGTCCTCGAAGCTCATCCTGCGGTTTTGGTATGTCTGTCATCCAAGGATTCAGCAGGTCTGCTTCAGCATCCCAAAATGGCGTGGAAAGATCACGGTCACTAGCATCACCCACAGAGTAGAAAGAACCAGCGCTTGATACCAAGCTGGCGTCTTCTGATACCTGGCGTTCCAGCATGGGCTTCTCGGCCTCGTTGGTCTTTGGGAACGCTGGCGACTCAGGTATGCCACCTAGAGACGCTATCGAGCCGCTTCCCTCATTCTTGATAGGTGCAGTCACAGAGCGAGAGCGGAATCCTTGAAAGACACTTGCTCGTTCTGCTACCGATGGTCTACGAAGAATGGCGTTGGACGAAGTAACGCCAGCCACGGGTGGCATGCGCTCGGCTGCCACTGGACATGCGTTGGTATGTTTGTTTGGCCGTTTGTCATTATCCCACGAGGAACCGGTGCCACAGCTTAAGTCGGTGATATTCGGGGTCGAAGGCCGGGGACCTGTCTCGGGCACCCACGTCTTGTCAAACATCCACTTCTTGGCCTGCTGCGAAGGTTTTTTGCGCAGAGGCGTGCGCGGTGGTGTTTTTGGGCGGTCAGGTACATGCACCTCGAAGCCCCTAACGAAGGGACACTGCGTCTTCTCATACTGTAGCACCTGTGCGAGCACGGCCTTGAACTGCGTGGCCTTTTCCTTGTCTTGCTCCGAATCGAAGGGAAGTTGCATGCGGTAGTATGAGTCCTGTCGTATGCGCAGGACGAATATGGACTGGCCGTCGACGCACCAGCATTGTGATCGGGGGAAAATGGTGTGCAAGAGGTTACCCGAGTTGAGGAAGGAGACGTTGGAGGCTGTGACGCGGTAGATGCGCAGGACGCCTGGCGCAGATCAGCAACGGCATGCGGTGGTGGCAAGGGCGGGATATGTACCGACTGCCAGAGTACGCTCAGTGGGCGTTGTCCACGCTGCCGACTGTACAGCGCCCGTGGCGGTGAAGGAGACAATCTTGGAGTTGCTGCAGATGAACAGCGTTTCGATGGCATTTGCGGTGTTTTCCGGCGTTGGCGGCGGCCTGTTGGCACGCGCCGGGAGGGTGAAACTGCGGCGCGTGCTGAGCACGTTCGCTGCGGGCGGCATGGACATGGTGGGATGCGTCTTCTACATGAACATGGCGTCCAGCGGCCGTCGCAATCGCGACGAAGCTCTCTCCCGGTGCAACTGTGCTGCGGCTGTGTCTGTCCGTTTCGAGGCAAGTTGAGGCGTGTGGTATGGTATGGTGAAGTGGAGTGTCGCGTCGTAGGGGTGGGTGCTCGAGCGGGTCTGGTTGAGGCTGCGTGAGGCTTGTCGTTGGCGGCAAGGTCACGGTCCCTTGCAGGGTGGAGCGTCTCGCTGATGACCACACCGTGCCTGGCTTCGAGGCAGTTCCCCGCGGCGTGTGCCCAAGGTATAGAGGCACGTACACAGTACTATAGGGCGTAGGGGCAATAGACGGCACCATGGATGTTAAGTACGTAGTCATCAAGTCTCGGGTGCTGTGCTACTACCGGCATGTCCGCTCCACCCGTTCACAACCTACATCCACGTCGGCCGTCTTCGTTTGCCGCCCCTATCCGCTGGCATACCCACCGTTAACATGGACGTCCTTGACGTGTCCAATTTCGACCCGAATGCCATCCTGCGAGGCGCGCAGCTGACGCTGGTGGGCGGTAGGTTGGCCCCGGCCCATGGCTTGCTCAATGCTGACCACGGCGCAAAGTCCACCGCGCCCTCCAGAACCCGGCCCTCTTCACGTCGGACCACTACCGCCAGGCAGCAGTCGCTGTCGCCGCGGGCGTTGCCATCCGCATCCTGGTTGCTGTTCCTGTGCGTTGCCCGCTTGGCCGCGTCACCGCTGCAGCATGAGCACGACTAAAGCTGTGCCCATAGGTTGTCGCTGTCCGCGTGCTGTTATGGATCCTCGCCCTGTTTATCAATATGGACCATACTCACTGGGACGAGAGCATCGTCAACGGTCTACACTTCCTTGAACACACGGTACTCCAGGTGCCCTTCTTTCTCATGACCATGATGCGCTACGTCACCCCCACACTGGACCACATGTAAACTTCCCTCTCCATTGCCGTGGAGGATCTGGGCTGATTGGCTACGCCAGGTTCATGGACTCCCTCCGATGGGTCGATGCCACCTACGTCCAGAAGCACAGATCGGAAGATCCACACAACCTGCGCGCCATGTACGCGCCCAACCTCGAACAATACTCGGTGCATGCACCAAAAGCCGTCAGCGAGAAGAAAGGGAACAAGACGCCCCTTAATCAAGCCATCTTCATGTATGCGATCAGGCAGGGCAGAAAGGCGGGCATTTCGCTGGGGGTGCTGGCTTTGTCGTACGTTCCCTACCTAGGCCGCTTCGTGCTACCTGCTGCCAGTTTCTACACCTTTAGAAAATCAGTGGGTACCCAGCCGGCTGTAGTAATCTTTATGATGTCACTATTCTTCCCGCGGAAATACCTCGTTAGCTTCCTACAGGCTTACTTCTCATCCCGCACTCTCATGCGCGAGCTAGTACGTGGCATCCTTTCTGCAAGCACTCTTTCCCGCGTATCTACTAACCTACTTCCTAGTTGGAGCCCTACTTCTCTCGTGTCCACTATAACACTGAACAGAAGAAGCTTTGGTTCAAGGACCGCGCCGGTGTACTTTTTGGGTTTGGTCTGGGTTTCTATATCTTCGTTAAGATTCCCTTGGTGGGAGTACTCATATACGGTCTTGCAGAGGCTTCCACCGCCTACCTCATCACCAAGATCACGGAACCACCTCCGCCTCCAACCGAAGCCGAAAAGTTCAAGACAGATTCGATCCGCTGGAAGAACAAGCACGAGTTCTTGAATCTCCCATGGCAGCACATGGACAAACACAACATTGCACAGCACAAGCCAGCATTCCAATCGGAAGTTCGCCAGACGCCACGGAAAATGTTTAGCTAGGTTCATTACTTTGCTCATGAGCGATGGGTATTGCCGGAACTGCCTTTGCATCACCCACGATTACTACGCAAAGACTAGCACTCTCCGGATCACTGAACCATCCATAGTAATAACAACAATCAAGTGTGCTATTAATGCATGATGATGCCATGTCGACATTGCTACCCCGCAGTGGGGTCGAATCTTCCACTTTTGGTAGGTAGCTTGGAGCTTCATCTGAAGATATGTAACGTAACAGACTCCGTATCATAATCTTATCTTTCTCTCTATAGCCTTATCATGGGTCCAGGCCACTTCCTCGCGGGGGTTGAAAACATGTCGGAAATAGCAATTAACAGCCAGGAACCGGGTTTCCCCGCATCTTGGACGAATACATTCATCACACATCTTATCTATGTTCTCCAAAGGCATCTTACAGTTCGCGGCTCTTCCAGTAATCTACCTTGGTATTTCTCTTAAAGCCACTGCATTTTGATTTGCCCTTCTAGCACTATGGGTAACGAAGGTATCCGATACGCTGCCAAGGTGTCACTTGACAAGGATGCAGCCGAGCAGGAATGCCTTCATGTACAAACGCGACTGCCTGGTCCAACTAGGCAAGGTGCTAACATGAGTAGAACCGATGGCATCCAGATAATCCCTCGTACGGCACAATCAAGCAAAACGAAGTGGTGAAGATTGAATGTGTAGATTGGACTGGCGGCCAAATCGGCAACAATGACTCTGCCGACGATGTACGCGACGTCGACTTGACCAAAATCCACTACCTCACTGGACCCTTTGACATCGAGACAGCAGAGCCAGGCGATGTCCTGGTCGTCGAGATCCAGGATGTACAACCACTTGAGCAGCAGCCTTGGGGTTTTACAGGCGTGTTCGCCAGGGAGAACGGTGGTGGGTTCCTGGACGATATCTACCCCAAGCCGTATGTATTAATAGCTCCATTGGGATAGCAAAGTGACACCCGTACTAACTAGGAATCTACAGGGCCAAGGCCATCTGGGACTTGGAGGGTATCTTCTGCTCCAGTCGTCACATCCCTGGCGTTCGTTTTCCAGGCCTAATCCACCCCGGGATTCTTGGATGTGCCCCTAGTGCAGAGATTCTCGACACATGGAACAAGCGTGAAGCGGAGCTCATCCAAACTCACACCCACCTCAAGCGAACCGTCGCTGAACCGCCAAACGCCAAGAACGTGCACGCTGGATCTGCGAGCGGCGCGCTCAAAGAAAAGATTGGAAGAGAGGGCGCGAGGACTATCCCTGGGCGGCCGGAGCAGGGCGGCAACACGGACATTCATAACCTCTCGCGGGGATCCAAGGTCTTTCTCCCCGTGCATGTCAAGGGCGCCAAGTTTAGCATAGGCGATCTTCATGCGTCTCAGGGAGATGGCGAAATTTCGTTTTGCGGAGCGATAGAAATGGCAGGCGTCGTTACGCTCAAGTTCCACGTGATGAAGAACGGAATCCAGCAGCTCTCCATGAAGTCACCCATCTACATCCCCGGACCCGTCGAGCCGCAATTTGGCCCCGGCAGGTACATATACTTTGAAGGCTTCTCGGTCGACGAACATGGCAAGCAGCATTATCTCGATGCGACGGTTGCGTATCGACAGACCTCGCTCCGCGCAATTGAGTACTTTAGGCGATATGGTTAGTGCTCTTTTTTTAACTTCTTATATTGGGTTTATTTTAACCTTGCCCATGCCACTGGTCCATGGGCCAGACTAATTCATGGTGACAGGCTATAACGACTACCAAACCTATCTCCTGCTGTCGTGTGCGCCGGTTCAGGGCCATGTTGCTGGTATTGTGGACATACCCAATGCATGCACGACTATGGGAGTACCGATGGACATGTTCGACTTTGATGTGAGTCCGCATAAGCCAGCGGAGAGGCAGGACCTAGGTTCATGTGCGTTTGCGAGCTCGTAGAAGAGCAGTCTTGCATATAGTTTGGTTCGCTGTTAATCACTTGGCGGATTGCTACCTACAAGATCCATGCAAAGATGACGAGTCCTCCAAAAGGACAGTGTTCACTGGTAGTTGGGTGCATGCAATTCCTCGTTTCTGACCTTGCGCGAGCTAATGCTGGAAGGCGCTAACTTAGGATGCCTGCATATTGTGACTGGGTATGATACCACAAGCTGGTGGTATACACATGTCTACTGAGTAGTACGGCCCTGATCATCTTCACCCATAGGCTCGATAGAATACATGTTGGGTGTAGGCTTTTAGGCCATAGTAGAAACAGGCTTGATGGGTGTTTGGCCTGCCACGACCTACTTTCATTTTCAGGCAGTGGTCCACGGATCCACAAGAAAAGAGACAAAGATGAACGTGTTCATAGAACTTTCTCAGCCGCGGAGACTGTTTTCAATCAGCAATTTGATGCAAAATTGATGCGTTTCGTAGGGTCGGTGGAATGTACCGTTGAGACCAGTGTTGTCAGGCTCAACATGAGCTTCTTTGACAAGACCATTTTCAACCACAAGCGCATATCGCTTGGAGCGATCCCCTCCAAAGATTGAAGCACCGTCGAAGGACAAATCAAGAGCTTTGGTGAAACTCAAGCTAGGGTCACCGAGGAAGCGAATCTGAGACAGTCAGTTCTACGAGGCTTGCTCTCTCGAAGCCTAGGAGGCAGCATCCTCACGCGGGGCTACGTACCCCGCTCGAACCTGATGGATCAAGTGTCTTACCCCATGCCTTCATCCTGAGCCAGTCAGTGTTGAAACGAAATGGCTGAAAGGGGCCATGGAGTCCTGGTGAAACCAACATGGACCTCAGGAACCGAGAAGGTGCCGAGGGGTCTCGGACTGCTGCACCGGCCATGCTCGCATCGTGCAGAGACACAGGCGCAAGGCCTCTGCCGAGACAGTCTTGCTGCTCGCACCACGCGCGTTGTGAGAAGGCAATCGGACGGTGGAAGGACTTACACAAAGGGATCATTGACCGAAACGACGAAGACCTTACCAGCATCTTTGAGCTTGGCCGACTTGATGTAACCGGGGATATGGGTCTCGCTACAGGAAGGACTGAAAGCTGCTGGGACACCTAGAGGATTCGCGTGTTGGCTGTCGCTCGCAGTGGCAGCGTGATTGCACATGCGTACCAATGACGATGCCTCTACCGCTGCTCAGCTCGTGGGCAAGGTTGACCTTGTTGCCCGGCGAGCCCTCGACGAGGTCGGCGGCCGGCAGCTTGTCACCGACATTGACGAATGCAGGAGCCGAGGCGTGCAGGAGGCGTCGAGTGGAGCGGGAGCAGGCCAGCGGCAGACGGCGGGTGGCTGAAAACATACTGCTGGTGGTGTGTGGTGTTGCCAGATTGGCGACGCGTGGTGGTTGGGTGGTTGGGGCGTGTCATCGCCCATCACACAATCGGCTAGCCGCCCATGGTGACTGTGCGGTTTCGGCAGGAGCCGTACTCGCTACTTAGGTAAGCATACACGCCGGGCTGCACCTGCTCTGCGGACCCAGGCAATCCCTCTGTGGTCATGTCGAGAGACGGGAGCATAGCAAGTAGGTCGACAGCCGCCTGGCGTCTCTCTACCCCCCCGCGCCCCAACCCGCCTGCCACCACGGCCGCATGTGCATCGCAGCTTATACCTCCCGGTGGCATATGCTACTGGTAAAGGCGGCCCACACGCCGTCCTCTAGCGCCCCATCCTTATTTGGCGGATGTGTCTGCGTGCTGCCGATCGCTCTCAGCTGGGCGACGAAGGGCCCGGCGATCGTCATTGGCGCTGGCTGCAGCTCCAACAATGCAGAGAGAAAGAGAAAAGGAGGGCGCGGGAGGAGGAGAACAAGGAGAGAGCGAACGAGAGCACCGCGGCTGGGTCCTGGGAAGAGGCACGAAAGCCGTGTGCTACTTACCGAATGGACCGAGGGAACAGTCCTCGCTGGCGAAACAAGCGGTTTTGTGCTCTCCTCGCATGGCCAGGGCGCTGATGCATGTGCCGTTCGCTTCTGGCCTGGCAGAGGTAACTTCCCTGTCCCCTGACGTCCTCCGTCTCGGCAGCGAGCTTGAGCCTTGATCCTAGCGCAGACCTCGCCGTGCATTCCTTTCCAGCCCGTGTTAACCTGCTTTAGGGCCTGCTAGGACGGAAAACGCCTGCTCAGAGCCACGAGCCCATGTCTCCTTGTCACTCACACCCAAAGGTCCAGAACTCGGTCACTGCATCTCGCCCGCCCGATCTCAGGCACGCCCGTGTTTGTGGGTGCCGCCATCACCAGCCCCGTTCGATCGCCCACGGCCAAGGGAGCCTCCAAGCGTATCAACCGGGGGGAGCCTGGGCCTTGCGCCGCGTGTTGCCTTCCCTACTTTTTGTGCTTGTCCAAAAGTAGTCGAGGTAGAGGTCGAGGTCGAGGTCGAGTCTACACGGGGGAGTCGCAGTTGAGCTGCTCTGTCGCACCCAGACCAGCGCAATACCGTCGTCGTCGCGTGGCTTGGGCCCACGGCCAGCTCCAACCAATCGATAGCTGCTGCCATCCACTGCCAGCATGGATTCCAACCAGGCCGGGGGGGCCGGGTCGAGCAACTCCAGCGATTTTGTAGGTTCATTACTACACGTGTGTGAGCTCTCAGGCTAATGGGGCTTCAGGTGCGCAAGCTATACAAGTAGGCTGGCATGGAGCTTTCAAACCCTTTCATTCCAAGTGCTGATGTGTGACACAGAATGCTGGAGAGCCCGAGCGACGAAAGTGTAGTGCGATGGGGAAATGACGGCGATAGTTTCGTCGTCTTGGAAGTGTGTACTCTGCCTCTCACAACTGGGGACAAGCTGCTAACCGTTGCGCAGAATGAGAAATTTACAAAACACATACTACCCAAGCACTTCAAACACAGCAACTTCGCGAGTTTCGTGCGCCAGTTAAACAAATACGATTTCCACAAGGTTCGCCATAGTAACGAGGACAATGGGCAATCGCCATATGGGCCTGGGGTTAGTTACTTGCTCTGTGATTTCGGCGCATGCTAACAAGATCACAGGCTTGGGAATTCAAGCACCCTGACTTCAAAATGAACAACAAAGACGCTCTCGACAATATCCGAAGGAAGGCACCCGCGCCACGTAAACCCAATCAATCCGCAGTAGACGACATGCTGGTCCCATCGCAACAAATGGATATGGTTAGTGGCCAGTTGATGGCGACGCAGGCGCAACTACATGCGCTGGAAGGACGCTACAGCGAGTTGAGCATTCACCATTCCATGCTTTTGCAAGAAGTCATCGGCCTACAAAAGACTGTTGTCAACCACGAGCATGTGATGCAACAAATTATGACTTTCTTGCATGGCGTTGATGCCACACAACGACGCAATAGCAAACTTGTGTTTCCTAACGGCGCACCGCCGCAAAATGGCAATGTGGAACAACCTAGTCAAGTACCAGATGATGACAACCCAGCTTCACCTTTGCAGCACGCTTCCAAGCTCCTTAGCGAAACAAACGCTGATGCCATGCTAAACCCGCGAAACCTGGAACATATGAATGAAATCACCATGAGGATGAATGGTACATTAACCACTCCACCGCCCGACGTGGCGCGGGCCACAGTCCGCCCGACGAGTCGTGGGCCACCATCCGCAAGCTCTGCTGGTTCCATGCGTCTAGAGAACCTCGAGAATCTGGTGTATCCTGTTGGCTCGTCAAATGGCATCGATCCTATGTACAGTGAACACATCAACAATATTCCATACGCTGCACCACCCAAGGCTGTAGATGCGGCTGAGCCAAAGTTTCAGGAAGGAAGAAAGAGAAGCACAATCCCCGATCCGGGATGGATCCGACCTCCACAAATATTGCTCGTTGAGGATGACCCAACTTGCCGACGTATCGGAAGCAAGTTCCTCTATGCTTTCCATTGCACCATTGACTGTGCCGTAAGTATATTGTGGCTATGTGGAAAATTTGAACTGACCAGTAACTAGCTCGATGGCTTAGAGGCTGTAAATAAAATGAACACTGGACACAAGTATGATCTGGTATTGATGGACATCATTATGCCAAACCTCGACGGCGTTTCAGCATGCCACCTCATTCGTCAATTTGACACGACTCCGATTGTCGCCATGACTTCCAACATTCGGAGTGATGATATATCCATGTACTTTCAGCATGGTATGTATAAAATTCAGGACTGGTTGATCATCTACTTACAGAACTAGGCATGAATGATGTACTTCCGAAACCGTTCACTAAAGAAGGTCTTTTGCACATGCTCGAGAAGCATCTAGTTCATTTGAAGAAGCCAATGGCGCAGGCCGAGGGAATGGCTGCACCCCAGCCTGTCCAGATTGCTCGTCAGTTGGTTTTGAAGGAAGAAGATTCGCCCACTAAGTCCCCGGCGACTGTCACCAACTGGAACTCGCCTAATCAGCTCCCAGGCGTTTCTTCTGTTGGCAGTAATGTTACAGAAGAGTTTACACAGACTATGCAAGGGCAGCCTGTACCGCATCCTAGCGCTTATGGTGTAAATGCATTGCAGGGGACGGTAGGATATAATAATGCGCCGCAGATGCAATTACAAGCGCAGCAACAGCAGCAGCAGCAGCAACAACAACAGCAACAGCAACAGCAACAACATCAATTGCCTCCTGGCCACAGAAGGCAGATATCT
>Ga0182211_1000318_pt1 | contig 15379 bp, 17 predicted proteins | sample G5R1MG_20_FD_129660 | JGI IMG/M metagenome (GOLD analysis project Ga0182211, IMG submission 129660) | Switchgrass phyllosphere microbial communities from Michigan, USA - G5R2_MAIN_03OCT2016_LD1 MG | ecosystem: Host-associated > Plants > Phyllosphere > Phylloplane/Leaf | place: USA: Michigan... | reverse complement strand
TTGGCGTCCTTAGTTACACCATGTTTCCCTTGTTGGAATCGCTGACATGTTGTAGACTCGACCCGAATGGAAACTTCCTGCCCTCTATGTGCTCGACTCTATTGTTAAGAACGTTGGTACCCCATACACCGTCTACATCGGTCGTAATCTATATCGCACCTTTATGGACGCCTATCTGGTCATGGACCAAGGCACACGAAAGGCCATGGAAGGCCTATTGCGCACGTGGAAGCAGCCTGTACCCGAGTCCATGGATCCTCGTCCTGTGTTCCCAGCCGACGTGACCAGAGATATCGAGAACGCGTTGACTAAGATCCGTGTCGCTGTGCAACAACAGGTCCAACGGCCACAACATGCTCTTCCGCCTCGTCCGCCGACCAACATGGCGTGGAGGGACACGGCAACGCCGCCACAAAATGGAATCCACTTCGCTACTCCTAATGATCCACGAGTTAGACCGGTAATCCGCCTTCCCATCATGATTGGTATCCAAGCTAACAGCACTATGCTAGTCATTCCCTCCTACATCACAATATGCGCCTCCGCATACCTCCACGCCGTCCGTGCCACATTATCACCCGCAGCAGCAAGCTCAGCCGATGTCCTCTGTAGATCTTGCTGACTTAAAGACCGAAGTCGCTCAATTGATCAACACGACTCAGACCATGTTTGCCCAGAATCCTGCAGATGCTGGCCTTCGCACCAAACTACAGGCACTTCTGTCGCTCAAGCAGATTCTAGACACACAAACGCTACCTCCCCAGCAACTAGACGCCGTACGACAACAGGTACGTGCCTTGGCGCCGCCTCCGACTCCAACGACTGCCTTGCCATCTGTCTACCCATCACAGCATGCGGTGCCTCCACATCTGGCTCCCAATTTTTCTGTAACTGGCGCTGCTTCACCTAGCGGCGTTCCCCCCAATGTTGCACAGTTACTTGCCGGCTTCAGATCCCCGATGTCGCAAACTCCACAACCCGCGCCAACACCTGACTCTTCAAGTCTAAACCTGTCGGATCTGTTGAAGCGAATGTCAACTCCTGCGCAACTTCCCTCAGTACCGGCACCTAGTACATTCCAACCACCTTTGCAAGGATTTCCACCATCTATCCCGACGCCAATACCTGCGGCTCAGTCAGCGGCTCCAGCACAATCTGGAACGTCCACTACCAATCTTGCTACGCTTCTCGCGCAGTTCAATAAGCCTGTTACAGCGTCACCCTCGTTGCAGGCGACACCCACGCAGAGCACACCATTGCCACCCTTTCAGCCGCCGCCAATTGCTGCAGCTCCGGCTCTCGGCAGCGCTGATTGGCTTCTGAAGGCGCTCAGCAGTGCACCTAGTGCAACGCTCACCAATACAATACCTTTCGCATCTCAATCAGTGGCACAGCAAACATCGGCACACACGAACCTAATGGATCACATCGAGCTCACCACTGCCTCAATGAAAAAGCCTCGCATGCATCTGATCTCACGATTGTACGAGGCCAAACCTAACATGTGCACCACCTGTGGCCGTCGCTTCGAGAGCACACCTGAAGGAAAGGAGAAGAAAGCACGCCACATGGACTGGCATTTCAAAATGAAAGATCCTGATGCTGCCAAGCGCGGGCTACACCGGCAGTGGTACATCTCCGAGCATGAATGGATCGAATATCGCGAGGTCGATGAGTCGTCGCCTCATAATGCCAACGACCCTGCCTCTACCAGTAGCGCTACAAAGCAAAAGAAACAGGCCAAGGATCGCTACGTAAGTGTGCCCCAGGATGTGGCCCTGCAGCAAGCACCGTGTCCAATCTGCCAAGAAAGGTTTGACACAGTCTGGAGCGCAGAGGCGAATGACTTTGTGTGGATGGATGCTTTGAGTGTGGGTGGAAAAGTATATCATGCTACTTGTTTCGAAGAGTATAGTAAAGGCGTGGGTATAGATATGCCTAGTACTCCAGATTCGGTGCTCGGAAAAAGGAAAGGGGACGCTGGAATAAATGGTGAGGGTAAGAAAGTCAGAGCGTGCTGAGATTATCTCAGCGTTGAGATAAGAGACTAGTGGCCTCAAATGGTGGTGGTGGTGGTGCGTTTCGATTTCAGCGTAGCATGATATTAGCGTCTCTTACGGATTTTGATCGCATAACCATGGATTTGGGTCATCGCAGTGTATCAGCTTGAGAACAAATTTTAAAGTCACAGCATGAATGAAGTAGTGAAGAGGGTGTTCATTCACGCGCTTGCTTTTTGTTCAAGCTACTCCCACTTGACACGAACAGTTTGTCGTCTTAGCTAGGTTTTCTTTCCGTAGCCTGGTACATCGTTGAATATTATAAATCAAATTGGAGTATCACCCCTCCTTTACGATACTGACTATCTAGCACAAGAATTAAATGCTGAATCCTTGTGTATTTTCCATATTCTGTTTACAATCCCGTGTGCTACCCACCTACCCAGAGGTATTGCTAAATTTGCGATGCTTCACATCTCTTTCCTTTTTACAACTTATAATATTATTAACTACTACCCTCGGCATCTGGAGGTTCCTTGGAGAATCTTTACGATCGCCGATGTGGTGTTATAACTACATCCGGTCTAGACAGGCCTGCTTCTCGATATTCTGTTTTACCTTGGCCGAAATTAGCACAATCTAACTTCAATAGTTGCCGTTCGGATCTACCTGGGTTACAAAGACGATGTTTTCTATTCCATAAACACTTCTTCGTAATCCAAATGTTCCTCGTAGTAGATATGTAGGCGGTCATACGACTCACGTGATAGTGAAGTGAACCTAAAGACGGAACCAACCTCACTTTCACCCATGCAACTGTTCACTCGACCGAAATATATGCCTACAACAGACTTCAAAAACTCTATCATGATAATTCCAATAATTACTCTCAGTATAACACTTCTTTGGCATCACCGTAGCCGCCATGGCTAATATCGAATCCAAAACGCTCCCCACGAGAGCTGAATTTCTTGAACAGTATCTTCACGTTCTTGAAAAATGCGCCATTTGTCTTGAATCGTTTACCGAAATACACCGGCCCGCTCAGATTCGTACAGCAAAGTGCCAGCATGTCTTCGGCCAATCCTGCCTACTCACTTGGATGGAATCCTCGCAGACATGTCCGCTCTGCCGCACCCAGTTATTCGTCCCCAATGTCCCGAATTTTGTTCAAGGTAGCCGCCTATACGGAGAGAGTCACCAGGTCATTGTGAACCACTGCAGTTCGCACGAGGACGCCCAAGTATACGTGGAGACCTTGTGGTGGCAACTTTGGCAAATCTGCGACAAGGACGAGATTTTTGACTCAGACATTGCGGAAAAGGTATCGAAGACGACGCAGCTCGTCACAAGTGGCTTTAGTATTGATTATCGGATCTGCTACTCTGGAGATGAGTGGCTTGAAATTCTGTGGGTGGTACAAGAGATGATTAAGATGCACTTTGCGAACGGAAAGTTTCGATCATGCGAACCGGAATTGGAGGTCAAGTGGATTCCCATGATGAGTTTTGCATTGGGCTGGAACGTTGACACTGCTTCTGAAGCTGAAGACAGTGATTATGATTATGAGGAGGACTCTGAGAGCGATAGCTCCGAATGATATGGTCTTGAAGCAGGAAGGAGACGATGCTATGGGCAATCATATGGAGAATATTTCGGAGATTCAAGGACACGATTCTGATGGACTCATGCGACGTCTGCGTTGCTAGATGAGGGTGAACAATGGCGTTGGCAAGTATCGACATGAATCTGACGAAGGATCCAAACTTGAGACAGACCATACAATACCCCCTTCATTGTAATTTAATTCACCAATACAATCGGCTCCTCGTGTCGAAGAAAACAGACATCCTTCATTGAGGGTAGTAGCCATCCATACATATAAGAATGAAATGGAAATTCCCTCCAGTTGATATCTATTAACACAAATCTCCTCAGCCAAACTGTACGTATCCACACCCCTCAAAGACCATAGCTCCCAATCCTAAAGACATTGATAGTATCCACAAACGTGCTATTGTTATCTACGCTCCTTGCCAGATCCAGCCCGTCCCTTGTGATCATCTGCGTAGTTCCCACTGTATTGACATTTATAAGCCCAATGTCATGCGATAGCTCGCCCCCCTCGATACTCAACATGCGTAACTGACATGCTTGATCAGCATTAATCCGTGAGCAGTTGGTGCTGTAGTTGTCGAAAAAGGAGTACAAGCCCACGCCGTAGCCGAGAATATTGTTGGAGCGTACGATTCGTAAGCCCCAGCCAATCGCAGTGCTGGCAGAGCCGTTGTGAGAGGGGGTAAATACTGAGCTATTATGTGAGAAGGAAAGAACTGAACCATTGCGGGGTGGTACGAAGCCCGAGTTACCATTAGAAGGCAAAATCAAGGATCCATTACGGGAGGACACAAAGACAGGATCATGAAGTGAGGGCACAATGGGAAAAGGAATAGTGGCGTCCGGATTGGGTTGGTAGTAAGCAGTCTCGGTTTGTATTTGACCCATGAAGACGTTGCGCGTGTCGACGAATTGATACTCATATTTTGTATGATGTTCGACGCCTGTTCCGTAACTATGGCAATGTCAGAATGCACTCTATTTTGATTGGTAGAATGAATGGACGGGGGACTCACAGCCACAGTACGCCGCGCTGGCTCTCAACGTTCAACCCGCGACCGGCGAAGATAGTAAGTTGCGTGTTATTATTGCTTGTGTCGTCAAGATCGTGATCTGCGGTCCAGAGCCAATTGTTTTCCATGTATAATCCTGTACCAAACTTGGTGATGTGCATTGCCATGTAGGCAGCGATGCAGTCTTGGTCCAAGTTTTCCATAGTAATGTGTATTTCCGGTGTCTTGGTACACCTGTCTTTCTGGAGGTTGGAGCCTGCGAAACCGCCAATGCGAATGTGCACATCCCAGAGGCCGGCCGGCTCACCGTATGAAGCAAGGTTGTATTCGATGAGAGTTGCGCCTTTCTGTTGCCCTTGGGTGGAGACGATAATATCAGAGATTTCCACAGTTCCCTGCTCGCCTGGCCGGGCAATTTGTAAGACGGCTTTCGGGTCATCAATGTTGTTGAAATAGTCGCCAGCCGAGAGTATTACAGATGCTAGAGCTTCACCGACGATCTTGGAGCCAGGCGGCACATAGATAGTATTAGTGACCTTGTAGAAGCCGGCATCGATGAACAAGATTTTATCTTCGTCTTTCGCCTTGAGGATCGCAGAATTCAGGGCACTGGTATCGTCTGTTTTGCCATCACCTCTAACACCGGCATCGCGCGCAGACAGAAATCGTGACAACGGTACTTCGCCATACTGTGGCTTGGAACGCTCTACAAACTTCCCGCTCGCATCAAGTAGTTCGACGGGTCGCTTACTTGGTTCGATGGCTCCACGCTGGACAACAGGTCCTTTTGGAAGATATCGGTGTCCGTCAGCCCAAGCTGAGATGACAGACTCCCCAGTTGAACCGGCAAGATAGGTGCTGTTGGGACCAAATACCACGGCGCCGACATTGTTTAGCATCACGTTCTCTAGGTAGAGACTTCCACCGGCAGAGGGCGTTGAATTGTAGGTTCTGGATGTTACGATACCAATTGAGGTATTGTTGATCTTGCTATCGAAGAGTGTAATGGATCCGATGTTGACCGCCGATGGCCCCCCGGCGGAGATGTTGAGACCGACTCGGCAGTTGTTGATCGAAATACTCTTGTAGACCCTGTTTATTGTATCAGCAAATCCTGAGCTGTATCCAGCGGCTGCCGCACGTACCAGCTCCAATCCCAGAATTGATTGATGGCTGTATGTATGTTGTTGAACGTTAGGTTACGTGTGGTAAACTGCTGGTTCCCAACAACGAAGCCGTACTGTCCTCCATTAATTACCAGATCTGTCATGAAGCCGCCAGAACCGGCCTGAATGAAGACTCCCTGATGTAATGTACCATTTCCAGGATTCATATTGATAACGATATTTTGCAAACTGGTTGCCTGCGCAGTCGGCCAATGAATAGCAGTGAATGCGAAGGTAGTGGGTAGGCGTGTCATGTCCAGGACAAGGTTACGAACCTGTCTGAAGAAAGTGTTGGTGGGAGTGTAGCCGGTGTCATTGGCACGGTGACCAGAACTCTGGTAATGCGATCCGTCGATTAATCCAAAATTCGCAGTGCTGAAATTAGACGCAGCAACGATAGTGGGAAGGCAATTGGGGTTTCCAATGATCTGCTTGCGTTGAGCGAGGTACTTTTTTCTTGACGTGCAATGCAACCACACATACCTGGGTGTAATAGTAATCGATGATACTGCTTGAGATCAGGTACGTGCCGCCCGGAAAGTATACAACTGCGGGTACATTTGTCGCACTTTCACAGGCGCCAGGGGCACACCTATCCCCTTCAGACATCGCTCGGTTGATTGCCGCAGTGTCGTCAGTGATACCATCACCAACCGCACCAAAGTCTTTCACATTTCTGAATACCGTATAGTTTCTTGGGTTTGGGTTGAAGGAGGCAAGCCCTTGGTGCGTGATGTCCTCCAGCCAATATGGCGCACAAGAATCGTTAGAAGCTGCATTCAAGTTAAGCGTCGCAGACGCATGGCTTTCAGATCTGGTGGGAATACTGAGATCAGTCACTACATGAGGAAGTTTTGAGTGCACCGTGCCAGCGACATTTCCTACACCTAAGCCGCTTCGACCTCGAGCGACCGTATCTACATTCGCATCGACATGCGGTCTGTCTAAACGAACGTGAAGCGCGAGCGCACAAGTAAAAAGTCCCAAGGGAAGGGAAAGAAATAACATTTAAAAGGAGAAAGGACCTCTAACGAGAGATAGAACAGGTATCAAAGGAATGTGTGATTGGCTCGAGACCATGTAGGTAATCGCTGTAACGAGCGCAAGAAAGCAATAAGGGGAGTTGAAATCGCTTCGAACACTTTGATCTTATGTGTAGTCACCCGAGACAAATACTTAGCTTGTTAATATTGCTCGGTCCGACCCAACGGGCCGCCCGGATACAAGTAGGTACTATGGCGCCTAGCATTCTACCAAGGTTATAAAAACCGCATGTTCATACGATGTGGGGTTGAGTGTCTTGTTCTTGTGTGCACGGAATCACGGAACTCTGCAACGTACCGTGTCAATTTCTGAATAACATGATGCGAAGATGAGGATAATGAGTATGGGGTTGGGCACTTCCGAATCAGCCAAGGTCGTCAGAAAAGCAACCCAATTTCCTGTAAATTGCTTTTTAGGGTACGTGGTACGTGCATAAGCCACGACAGCGGCACGTGACCGAGCCAGTGTCGGCGAAACGCCTCCCAAACTACCGAAGCTTTCGAAAAGTTCCGTCTGTGAACGTCATCTTGAAGATCCGTCATTGCCCCACGCTACAACGAGTCCCCCCTCCCACCACTTCAGGTAACCGCAGAAATGTTTGGAGGTGAGTCGGCGGATTGTAGCTATGTTGACCACACAAGACTAATGGCTAATGCGCGCACTGCAGCACCGCCGCAACCATCGAAGAAGGAGCTCGAGATCGCCGAGGCGCAGACGCTGTCGGATATCAAGTGGACGGCCGCATCGGCGGTTGTGCTGTACTTTTGTGTGTATAACGAGGCTGGCCACAGCTAGCGGTTGGAGAGTGGAAGCTAATGCTGGACACAGCACCTCACCTCGTGGACTACATCTCGAAGCTCTTCTAGTTTGTCGCACAGCTCCAAATCGAAAATATACTTCATTGCAAACATGGACGGCTTTCAACGCGCGCCTGCGGCGTGAAATAGAACTGTAGTCGCGGATAGGATCTTTAAGAAGATCAGCATCATTTGAGCATGGCTACGCTGCCGCTCAGTATGTAGATCACGGTGCTGTCTTTACTCCACAGCGTCGACGACGAATGGACAACCTCGGCGGATCGAGGACAAGGTGTTGAGTCAATTTCGCCTCATTCTACCATGAAATTAATGTAACCTGCTATGCAACCGTTGTTCATCATCCAGCAATACCCCAGACTTCGCCTTGTAAATAACGGTCAGATCATCTATGTGGGGCCTTCCACGGACGTTACTCATCGCTTTACCAGCCTCGCCTGTTTAGTAGTTTCCCACTCGTCGTATTCTTCTCTCGTGTCTTCCACCCACTTCTTGAGATGCTCGAGCTGCCTATCATAATCTTTGAGAAGCTGGGTGCCTGTTAGTGGATAGTCTTTGCGAATTCGGCACGTCAGTCCTACCTTCTCTAGCGCCTTTTGGTCATCCTCCGTGAGCAACTCGCCATTCTGTTGACTCTCAATCGTCTTGCCCAGCTTTTCGGTTTCAGCTTGAAGTATCCGCGCTCGCTCGCGCACCCCAGACATACGAGCCCAGATCTCCTCTTGCCGCCCACCGAGCACAGGATCGAATGCCTTCTTCTCCAATTCGAACAGCTTCTTTTTCAAATCCTCCTCCTGTTGATCCATAACATATCCTCGGTTCCTTAAAATTTGCACCTTGGTCGCAAGAGCAAGAGTTCGCTGAGTGAAGATAATGTGCTTGCGCTTGGCTTCCGTAATGCGCGATGCAACGGTGAGCTCGTGTGTGTCTTTAAGTACCGAAAGACAGTTATTAATCTCGTGGAGGCGTGTTTGCAGTCCTATGACGGCAGCATGTTGTTTCCGTATACGCTCTGCGACCTGTTCGAATCCGCGCGCCAGTACAGGGATAGCGCCAGAACTAGGCTTCTTGGACAGAGCCTCCTCCCACTTCCTATCATCTTCGCTTTGGGGGGGACCGTAGAAAGGGGCCTCTTCATGCTTGACCGCGTTGTAAAAGTAGTGTTGGAAGACGCATTCGGGGTTTTCTGGGTCCCATTTGTTGCCCAGCACACGTATCTGCTCAACGACCGACTTTTCTCCTAATAAGTGGTTAGCTTAGCGGACGGCTACAACTAGACTAGCTTACTGTGTCCGCTGACTGACGATCCTGCATAGGCTTGCGTGGAAGACTGCCGTAGCTGTGGCAGTCCCTCCCGCTGTTGCTGAATACTTTGCGCCTGGACATTGCTCAAGGTTGGCGCGGGTTGCAGCGACGCTCCGAATAAGCTGTTACCCATATTTACCTGCTGCTGCTGCTGTTGCTGGCTTGATCCAAATAAACTCGAGCCCGTCGTCTGTTGTGGCTGTTGCTGTTGTTGGCTCTGCGCAAATAGGCTGGTGCCCAGACCCTGCTGCTGCGGCTGGGTCGAACCAAGGAGACCAGACTGCAAAGAATTTGCCTGCTGAGGTTGTTGTTGTTGTTGCGATTGCGAAAAAAGGCCTCCAGGGGGTGCTGTGGTGCTTCCAAACAAAGTGCCAGTCTTTTTCTCCGCGCCCCCGCCGCCGATGTTGCCGAAGCTGAAAGCCATCTTGAAACCGGGTGTCCAAAGTAGTATGATGCTTCTTAGTTATAGCTGCGCAAGGGAGTAACTCAACTCGATCAGTGAGCCGATGAGACCTGGGCTATTATGGTCGACTCGTTTGGCACGCGAAAGGTATGTAGGCGAGTGTTGTTGACTTGGAGAAGACTATCAAGGAGCCCATATGGTGGTCCTGTTGGCATATGATGGGTCTGGGTAGCTTGCGCAGACAGTATGGACGGTGTTGGGGGAGGTCAGGGTGTTGTTTGTATGTTTTGCGGTCGCAGCTTGGCTCAGGTACAACTGTGGAAAGCTGCGACCAATCGCAATCCCTGCTGGGCTGCTGATGCGCCAAGACCCGCGACGATGCGACCTTCATCACTGGCAGCTCCGCCTTAAACCACACTTTGGCTCGTCATTGGCATACAAAAGGCAACATGTCTTCGCGTCAGCCCAGGTAACAACGTCGCTCTCTATTTTATGTTACCTCCACAGTCTCACCGCGCGCAGATTCAACCAGCAGGCTCTCATCGACACCACTCCTCTTCCCGAAGATGTACCCAAGGTCAAAGAACTTGGAGCAAGTTCTGCGCCCCTGCTCAGTGCCTCCTTCTTTATTGGTGCACGATGCAAGGCCTATAATGACGACTACATGATGTGCAAGACCGAGTCGAACGGTCGGGGAGAGCTCGAGTGCATGAAGGAAGGCCGCAAGGTCACCCGTTGCGCAGCAAGCGTGTAAGGCTCCGCGGAAATGAGTTCCAGGGGACTTCAAGGCTGACGCATCCTAAGGATCAAGGACATCAACGAAAACTGTCTGCAGGAGTTCCGTACCCACTGGCAATGCCTAGAGAACCACAACCAACAACTATGGAACTGCCGGTCGGAAGAGCGCAAGATGAACAAGTGTGTATTTGAGAAGCTGGTGAGTTACAAGAATGTCGTCATCACTACTGTTGCTCATATTCTTGCAGAAGTTAGAGAAGACGATACCAGACACGCCCAAGGGCGAGACGCCTGTTCACCTACGAACACGCAATATCTTTGCGAGTCATTGAGCTTTGTACATATTGTCGTGACGGGTTAAACGGAGAATTTAGATTGAACATGATAACATGCTTGGATGAACCGTTTACATTCGGTGACAAGTCCATCGGTTTGCTGACCGTTTTTTGAAGTGGGTGATCCACAATGAGGCAGTCAGAAGGGACTCTCCAACAAATCCTTCAATTTACTTCCATTTTATGGCTATAAGAGTGTTGCTAGACAGCATTTGGCGATGTTCTGCCATTGACCAATAGCGGCATATGCTATGCAACCCGCACACTTGAAGGATGCATTTGACGCTTTGGCAAGTTGTCAAACTCTTGGGGACTGATATAAATCAGTTTATACATGCGTTTATTCATCACTTTCTCAGTCTATCGCTGGACCTCCTGCCTGGCAATAACAGCGTCTTAGATGCTCACTACGGAGAGGTGTGATATCACTGGTAAAATATCATTCATCACCGTCTTTCCAGAGGAAGATAGTAGTGTAAAACACCAACAAGCCAGCCGTCATGTCCCAGGATCCTTTCAGCGATAACGCCAAGATTGACGTCCCGGACTCCGGATACTTTGAACGCTACGATTGCCTCTCTCCCTTCGAAGCCAGAAAGAACAAGACTGCCCACAGACCAGAAAAGATCGCTGTTCCAATTTTGGACGTTCTATCGCCCCTCACACAATGGAGTTGCTCCTCAGATCTGTCTACTCAGCCCAGCAGCTCAACCGCACCCACATTGCCCTCCAACAAAACCACGAGCAATCCCATTCAATGGAAAAGGGTAGACCTCAGTACTACCACCCTCGCCCCCCTACCCCATCGCCAACCCCGCTAACAAAGACACGCCAGTGTACCTCCTCAGTATCCTCTACCCCTCCCTCCTCCTAACAGACCGCCTCTTATTCTCACCGCCCCTCGAAAACCTCTGCACCTCGACTCACATCCGCCTCTACCAGAAAACCCATTCAAACCCGCCTCCATCAGAAGCCTATTCCGCCCACGCCCCCATTGGTACCGGCCGCTCATACTCCCGCATGCTCCTCGCCGACTCTGGACCCCGCGCCACCCTTGCACAGGCCCAGCGCGCCCTCGCCCACGCACTGCTATCCGACACCGCCGCCGTCAACCACGCGCTCAACCACTTCAACGTCCTCTCCGCGCTGTATAGTCTGCCGACAGACACGCTGCGCAGCGTGTACAGCGGCGTGCAACTCATGGCGCGCGTGTCGGACGTAGAATGGAACGCGCGCTGGCGGCATTTGCGCGGGTGGTGCGACGGCGGGTGGCGTGTGCAGGGCGTGGACGAGAGGTGTGGCGTTGAGGCGCGGTTGGAGGTGTTTTTCTTGAGTGCAGGACGAGAGGGGCTCCGGGCGTGGGCGGAGCGGATTGGGGTTGTGAACGGATTGGGGGAGGGAGAGAGAAGGGCCTGGAGCGGGGTTTATGGAGAGGCGGCGGGGTTTCTTGCGAGGGCTGTGGGTGAGATGCGGGCGTGAGAAGAGGTTCTATGGGCGGATTTGAGCGTGGATAGATGTGGCGGGGTTGGAATGAGTACCTGAGTAGGAGCAAAGTGTTGTTGAAGGGAGGGGAGCGGCATTTACACTATAGCGTAAGTCTATGGGAAACATGTTGAGTATACTGTATCAACTTTCTCTACCGTTCTCAAATTATGGTAGAATGAGTACCCAGATTGATACTGTCTGTGAAACTATCACATACGTACGCTATACTTCGGAGCACGATGCTTGCTAGGCCAAGCTTTTCGTCACAACTGCCTCCCTTCTCGTACGAAAGCTGTTACTCTACGCTCGTCGCTCGTGGAAGGACAAAGGATTACCCCTGGGCATTGCCATCTTACTCGCATCATCATCATCATCATCATTATCATCGTCAAGCTCTTCTCCCACCTCTCGCGGCACCCAGAAAACGGTCCCGTAGGGTTCCTCTCGTCGCAGCTGCTGTCCCAGCAGGCGAACTCCTCACGAACGAACTCCCTTCCATGAAGGAGCTACTGCCATCTATGCCGAAGCTGCTCCTGCCTTGACCCAAATCCACTCCCAGAGTAACCCTACCAGCCACAGACTGAAGAGGGCCGACGGTGAACCCGCTCGGTAGCCCGGAACTTGTCCTTCCAGAGCTACGCCTACCGCTCACTCTCCTCGCTGAACGTCTGGATTGCACGGATCCCATAGGAGGAGGCAGCACAATACTGTTATCGACATCACTGGAGTCTTCGAGTTCAGAGTCGGTATGCTCATAACTTCCCGCCTCTGGAACATCGTCGTCGAGGTCACGCTCTTCCTGCAGCACGCCTGCCATTTCTGCTTCTTCCATCTCTAGCATGTGAGAGACTTCTGCTTCCATCATGCTGCCCTCGATGAACGAGTCCTCGTTGAAGGGCACCGTGGTATTCTGTTCGTCCCCACTACTGGCCTCTTCCTCGCTCTCATCGGAGTCTGAGTCAACGCTTCGCGACACGTCGCTATCACTGGCATCGGCTTCGGGAACTTCATCATCGAGGTCGTGCTCTTCGTCGCCCTGGCCTTCTGCTTGCTCGCCTTGCTCGCGCTGCTCTTCGTTTGCAGCTTCCTGCTGCGCAGCAGAAAGGTCCATCATGACTTGTTCACGGCGCTGCATCATCTCTTGCTCTTCCTTTTCGAGCTCCTCGTCTTTCATGGCTTGGAGCGTTTTGGCAACACCGGGTGGGCGCAGCCAGCCTGCCCCAAAGCGACGTACATTCTGCTTTCGCTGCTCGAGCATGTTCTCGTCGTTTGTGAGTGCAGTGAGGAAGGCGGTTGAGGCGCGAGCGTGGCTGTGATGGGGCCCATGGCGGGAAGTTGGGCGTCGCTGGGAGTTGACGTTGACGCTCGCGTTTGGTGGAGAGCTAGGGGAAACGTCGTCAAAGTTCGTGTACGTGTTGCGATGGGAGGGCCAGAGGCTCGCATCCTGGTAAGATATGCTGTCAGTCTGCTAGGGGAACATCGTCTTGGGCGATTTGCGAGATTACGAGGAACAAGGAGGATCCGGGGAACGAAGGAAATGAATGAATGACATACGGGCCGTGGCGCAATCATGGGTAGGGAGAACATGACGGGTACCTTGCCCAACTTCTCGCGCCTGCAGGGCCAAATGGGCAAGAGTAAAACGCGTGGATTTTGTGGTTTGCCGACAGACGCGTCGTGTTGCCTACTTCGTTGTGGGGTAGCCGCAATATCCTGACTAGTGGCCCCACCTTGGTTTCCGCATTCGGTAAGGCTGCCGTAACACGCCCATCACCTCCAATAACGAACACTTCCATCTTCACTTCACCAAAAACCTGCGGATGAACAACCAAGTATAATGTATACCGCCTGATTCTGCTGCTGTTTCTGCTAAACAGAAAGTATGAAAACGTCCACTCGAGGTACCCTTCATCAACGTCATCGTCGTCTCCATTAGCCAACACCGTAGGCGAAATTCCCTCTTTCTACTTCTCGAACGGAAAGTCCATGGCCACTTTCATAACTAGTTATCTGTCCGTAAGAATCGGATCCTACTAAACATAGTAAGATGGAAATACCTGGTGTTGAGGCTCAAGTGAAGCTCGGAGCACTATCGCTCGAGCGGGTGACCTACAGTCACGTGTCTAATGTCATGTGACTGGGAGTACATATTGCTGTGCCGCTCGATGAAGCTTATTCGGCAGACACAGATACAAGACACTAGTACATAGACGAGCAATCTATACTAACTCACTTATAACCAACGATAGCTCATTGAGCCGAAGGCCCGTCGAGCAGCTACTGAGGCTAAATGTGCCTGAGGATATTATAACAAATACACGTCTACAATAGGCGTTTCAGTCACGCAATCTTCCATCGTATATTTTCCTTTTGGCTGAAGGAGAGCAAGATAATAGAACGGGATCCACCCGGCAACACTTCGGTAGCTAATCTGCAGTAGTACCTGATCGATCACTCCTTGCGCAATGTACCCGTGTTTTCTCCAAGTCGCACTATGCTTGAGTCTTGCAGAGAACTGCCGCCCTTTGCTACGCTGAGACAGGTACATGCGTGGGGTACCCAAGACTATCTCGTGTAGAGTTGGAGTCGCAGTGAAGGTGTAGGTGAAGGTTGGTCGTGTAGTTGTACGGGTGACAGTGCACTTTCCCGTTTGCTAGTGAAGCTGCTGCCTCATGAACAAGAGTGACGACAAATCACCCTGACTAGTTTCTGTTCATCGCGGTAGCTTTGCGTACCTCCTCATTGCCATCACGAGGCTAACAAGAATGATGCCGGACAAAGGTTGGCGCAAGAAAATTCACGGCAAGCCAGCGCACGATCTGCCTCCTCTGAAGACGACACCAAGTGTTGTCGCAACGGCCGAGGAGCAAGCGCGTGACCGATGCCGTCCACTTGGATGGAGAAAGACTGTGCAGGGCAGTCGGCCGCCAACTCCGTCAGGTATCTCGCCAATGACATCCTTGATTGATGACACCGACTCGGCTCGGAGCGAGCATTCAGAACCACAGACTCCGCTTCGCAATTCTAAGCCCAAGCTTGCACGATACACGTCACTCTTCAACAGCTTCAAAGAGAGCTCCAAAGGGCCAGAATTTGCCGAGCCATGGAGTGAAGATGCCCCCCCACCGCTTCAGTATTGCGTCGACCCACTACACGCTTTGCAAGCTGTTCATTCACACATGATGAAATTCTCCACGCCCATACCACTCGAACATAGCAGTGGCTTGTTTCGCGTCTTTGAAGATTATAGAAAGGTACGAGAGGAGAAGGAATGTGTCGAATCTTTGCTACAGGATACCTTGAAGAGTTGGAAGGAGGCCGAGATGGGCTGGGTCGAATCCGAACTCCGTTACAAGACAGAGATTCGCCGCCTGGAACTTCTGATAGCAAAGGGCACGAGCGGAATGACCGGGTCAGTATTGATAAATGAGACGCTCTGCCCTCTCTCACTCCCCCTC
>Ga0182211_1000317_pt1 | contig 15416 bp, 22 predicted proteins | sample G5R1MG_20_FD_129660 | JGI IMG/M metagenome (GOLD analysis project Ga0182211, IMG submission 129660) | Switchgrass phyllosphere microbial communities from Michigan, USA - G5R2_MAIN_03OCT2016_LD1 MG | ecosystem: Host-associated > Plants > Phyllosphere > Phylloplane/Leaf | place: USA: Michigan... | reverse complement strand
CCAGCTCCCTAAGAAAGCTCTACTGCTTCTAAAGCACTTAGTCCTATATTATATCCCAAACTGAGATTAGACACTTCTCCTCGCCTCCTCTTCGGAGACAGTGGCGTAGCTTAGGTATGACAACTTGACTTGGCAGCCTGTGAATTGACACTCAACGGCTGCCGGAATTAACGACACTAGCCGCAATTTTCTCTGCAAGTGCATCTATACAAGCGTCAGTGTGTCAAGTTCATGGTGTACGAGTACAGGTCTTGACTCACAGATTGTACTAGTCGGGTGCCCGGGGGGTAGAAGGGGCATGGCGCTTGCATCCACGACTCTCAGGCTCTGAACACCGTAAACCTTGGCCTCTGCATCCACAACCGCCATCTTGTCTCCCTGTTTGCCCATCTTACACGTGCAAGAAGCGTGCCAGATGGTCATGAGGCTCTTTTGGATCACGCTGAGGATCTCCTCATCGCTACTCTTGTCCGTCCCCGGCCAGTACTCACCGCCGATGACAATCTCTTGCATGGTCTTCGAGGCCCATATTTGACGTAAGCGGCGGTATAGGGAAACGGCAAGTTCTTGGTCTGCCTTGGATGTGAGCCAGTTGGGATTGATGATCGGAGGGCTCTTCATCGACGAAGATTTGATCGTTACAGTGCCGCGAGAAGTGGGAGCGACGATGCCACCGATGATGGTGGCATATTGCTTTCCGTTTAGAGGCTGCTGTAGTACAGGAAGCGAGAGATCGCCAATATATCCATTACCGCTAAGAAGCTGCATGTAATTAGCATGGGTGTTCATGAGGCATAGAAGACCCTACCTCGACTTCTGGCCAGTCGTCTGGGAATTTGTTAAGGGCTTCCACGGTCGACTGTGAGAAGTTCTGGCGGGACTCCTGCGGCAAATTCTCCCAGCCAAGGAATTCCACAACATTCGATGAGAGGATACCTTCCGCTTTTAGAGTATAGTCGGCCAGGGCGTCAGCAAGTGCGACAGGGTTATGTAGCGTGTAGTCAATCGTGTGGAAGTTGACCTCGTATGAAGGCCCGAACATGACGTGATCCCACATGTTCTGTCCTACCCCGGGACGATCAGCAACCACATCAATTTTGAACTTTTGCAAGGTCTCCTTGGGACCGACGCCAGATACCATGAGCAGTTGAGGACTATGGAAAGCACCAGCTGAAAGGATGACTTCCTTGGAAGCGTGAATTTGGTAGGTCATTCCGAGCGACTCGACGACGACGCCGGTCGCGGTTTTGTTTCGGTCGAAGATGATCTTTTGTGCCATTGTGTTCGCGTACACGGTGAGCCGTTTGTTATTGAGTGCAGTCTTGATATACTCATCCGACGCGCTGCGTCTTTGATCCGAAGCGCGGATAAACGTCTGAGTGTAATGCGTGCCTAGTAATTTGCCACTGTCAAATCCACTCGTCTTCTTCAGTCCAAGGGCGAGAAGAGATTTCTCCATCCACGTTGAGAAAGGCGAAACGTAGTTTGTGTATCCGACTTGAATAGGCCCACCGCGGGTGTTGAAGGCGTTTCTGTCATACTGCGTAGTGACATTGGCTCCACGTACGGAGTTGTTCGGTTCGGTGAAGTTGACGGCCTTCTTGAAAAATGGTTCAAAATTCTCAAATGTATAACTTTGATCCCCAACGGCGTCCGCCCAGGCTTGATAGGTTCCCTCGCTGCCCCTACAAAAATGAATGCATATTCGTAGCACCGAAAGGTGTCACGTACCTGTGGTGAATCATGAAGTTGAGCGCGGAACTCCCAAGATTGCCACGTCAGCAGAGTATTCTCAAACTAAGGACGAATGGCTTACGAACCGCCCAAGCATTTACCTTGGGCGTAATGTACTCGTCGGTTGTCGGCACCCGCCTGAGGCTCAGTCATCAACACCCAGTCGACAATCGGATCGGAGTCTAAGGGATTGGCACCGATGCCTATAATACTGCCTGCAGGCGTAGATCCAAGGACAGGCTTCCCAATTTGGTAGTAGAGACCCGCCTCGATGATGGCGACAGAGTAGCCAGCTTCAGCGAGGCGCACGCCTATGGCATTACCAGCGGTGCCGCCACCTACGACGACATAATCGTAAGTCTTCTCTACGCCAACCGCGCCTTGGATAGAACCAAGCACACCCTGGACTAGACCCTTGCCACTAATCACCGATTTCAGCGTGTCTAGAAAGGGATTGGCAAGAGGATCCAGCAATGGGAAGGCATTTGCAGGAATGAGTCCCAACGATTGTGCGAAGAGAAGGCCAAAAAATGAGGTCAGGAGCTGCATGAGGAATACCACGGGACAAGTGGTGTGTGGGAGAAGTCAATGAAAGAAAGGTACGACGAAGGTTTACATCGCGGCCAGAGACAACGGCAGATAAGTGTATACATATACATACGTAGTACTGGCTGTTGCCGACACATCGACCTTACCCTAGAGCGTCCTATCCAGGAATGTTCAAATTAAGATTGACATTTTTTAACCCACAGTGATCGACATGGTACGGACGGAGACTGGGCCAAGAATTTGACGGTCTATCCTCAGGGTTTGAAGGTCCATCTGAGATCCAGGAAAGTTGGCGAGCAAGCTACCATGTTGGGGCTGGGGGGTTCCAAAGACGGTAGGTTGTATTGCATTGCTCAAGGAGATCCAAGGCGTGATGATTCTCTTCGCCAAGTCTGCCATGTGCAGGAGGCTCCCATGGTCAGCGCCGAAAAGTTCGCATTTCGGGGTTATCCGTCGACCTGGAGCGATCACATCCGGCTGTTTCCTATGTAAGGAGTATTCGGTTCGGCCGGAGTACAGCCGCTTGCCGTCGAGCCACAAAGATACATAGGTGAGCTTCACTGTTGAATGCTGAACCGTCACCGCAGCGAGTGTTGATGGCCGCATCAAGGCCGACGTGCGGTATGTCCGCCATACCCTGTGCTGTGATTGGCCTGCGCCGGTCATCTTGATGAATTGTTTTGGTCAATGCCAGTCTAACCAGGCTGGTGAAGAGCGCCAGGTCAATGGGCTGCGAGGAAACTGATGATCTCCCATTGGCAATACCCCTAGATACCTAGGTATACATACTTGCCTATAGAGTGCACGCTCATAGGGGTTGGTGCCCAAAGGAGTAGGTGGCTGGTTAGGACGTTTCTGTGCGCGGGATTTTCGGCTTTTCCGTGTGTAGAGGCTAAGTAACTAGCGCCGTGGAAATGTCCGGAAATAACTATACGATTAGTCGGCGCACCTAATGCGTGTCTTCACGGTCAACATAGGGTAGGATACCACACAACGCTCCGTCATCGACGTTGCACTGGCGTAAGGAAGAAGACACTGTATCGTAAATGACGTTTGCCACGACAAATCCTAGACGACATGTTGCTTTGATGCCTGATCCCTGCGTTGCTGCTTTGTCTTCTCGGCAGACTTACATGCTGCTCATCCTCAAAGCGGCTTGATGCACTATCTGCACCGCCATGCCTCGCCATGGTCTTGATACCGTCGCCTCGTGCTGTATCTGTTTGTTACCCACGCACGGCACTTTTGGGTCCAGCATACACCCCGTTCGTTGCATCGCGCGTGGCCATTGGACCAGCTAGACATGCGGCTTCACCCGTCTAGACTCTCTTGGGAAGCCAATCTCAGACAAGATGTAGTCAAGTTGGCCAGGCCTGCTGCGTAATAACTCCCACTCGCTCGACTGCTTTACCATCATTGTGCCTCCTAGCGCAGTTCCGTTTAGTGCTACCAATCCAACATCACTGCCAGTCTCGTCTCGAAGCACGGCGCTTTCGCTGCGCCTCGGTAAGATGGCCATACCCTTCGTTGTCATGGCCAGATTGTAGCTGATGGATGAATCGCCATCGGCGGTAGAATGCAAGGCTAGGTGACCCGGGTTTGCTGCAATGAATTGGTTGACAGATGCTTGCGCTGCGTTGTACAGGGAAGTGTACGCATCAAGGAGCTCGTCTCCGGATGGCTCCGAGGTAAACGATTGAGCATAGTGTACAAAGGGAATTCCTGGATGCTGGAGCAATCCATCAGCGTCCTCTGGAAGCCGGTTTTAGCGGTGCTCTGCCCGTCACTGCACGCCATGCATACCTTGCCCTCGAGGAGCTGGGGCGGACAAAATGAGATCGATAAGCAAGTCCCAGCTGCTATTCGCGTCATGTTCGCGCATCTTCTCCAAAGGGAGAAACTGCACGTGTCTATGCGGTTGCGAGGCGCCGCTATGCTCGCCAGAATTGAAAAAGGCAAACAAGCGCTTGTGTTTGCTATTCGATTCATCCCGCCATGCCTTTAGACAAGCATACGTTGCCTCCAAGTCATCTTGTTCGAGGAGATGCGTTTGCTTCTTGTTCGACTTGGTGGCGAGGATGAAGTGTTCAGCAATGATAGGAAATTTATTGAGTACAAGCAGATGCGTGGGGTTTGTGGCGGGAATGTCAGCAATGTGGAGAGCGACTGGGGGATTCTCAAAAGGATCGATCCTTTGCTTGGGCGTAGCCCTTGATTGCTGCGACACAGGCTTCTTCGCAAGTGTAGGACAATAGCGTAGTTGGAACTATTTACACGTGAGCGACATGCGGGCTGACACCTGGAGAACGCCTTTCCGTTGTGTGCCTGAGGGCCCGGACAAGGTACTCACAGGAATCCCGCTCGACGTGCGAATAATGACAACTTCGGTCAGCGAGAACAGTAGGCTCGAGGATGACTTTGCGGCGGTGAATTTGGTCTCCACAAGACCCGGGAGTGCCGCCGACAGTCCCAGAAGCATTTTGATGCAAGCACGTGAAGCAAAGGTGGATGCTCGGCGCTTCCCGGCAACATTTGGGTTGGCGCAATCTCAGACCCTGGCCCCTGAACTACAGTCAGACCTCACGTCCCGTGTTCTTCATCATTGCCATCATCGAATCGAGCATCTGCAATCATCTTCATACATGAGTCGTCATGAGAATTTAAAATAATACATGCTCCAAATCTCCCAAGGAGGATGGAATGTGAGCTGCCCTGCATCGCTGCAGCCTCTAGAGCAAGAGGGACAACTAGCGAAGCCAAAAAGAAAAAAAAAAGAATTCCCAAGGAGGATCAACACTGAATAGTATATCCGGCAGAAGCCATCGACACAGGACTGATACGTGATATACAAACACAAACTGTAAAAACCAACAACATGGCCTGGGCGTGCCAAAAGTACCTATCCAGACGTCCAAGACTCGCCAGTAGGTGTGGCGCGGACAACTTCCATATTCCCAGGCATGTATCATGTATCCTGGCATGACAGCTGTCGCAGCGAAGAGGAAAGGCAGAAAGAAGAATACAAGGACGAGGCCCTCCATCCAGGCAGGCCTCATACCGATCGGCATGCTACACACACATGCACACACACACACGCCGCTGGAGGGAACGCCGCTGGAGGGAACGCCGCTGCGCATCCGGATAGAAGATGCCAATTCTCTTGACAGGCCCCAAGGCTCACTTCGTATCAGAGTTGAGTTCCTTCCACTTTCGTTTGCAAGTAGAGTTGCCGAAGTGGTAGGACCCGCCTCGCTTCTGGATGTATTCGGCGACCTCCTTCCAGCGTACCTTGACCAGCTTCTGTTCGAGGCTCACGGTGCCTGGGTTTGAAAGGCTCATTTCGATGCGCTCGAGCTCCTGGCCTACAACCCCATTCAGCAGTTCGGTCTACCATGGCATTAGCGTGTTTCCACCATCATAGGCGGTAGAAGACGTTTACATCGTGCTTATGCCAAACTGGCTTCCGTACACGATCCTTTCTTGCTTTGGTCAAGGAGCGGTACCGACCTCTCAACGTTGATTCAGCAGGCTTCTCACCCATCATTTTATTCCGGATTTCCCGGTATGTCAAGCCATCGCGCTTGCCCTGAAGAAGCAGTTCGTCGTTGCGCTGCCGCAGTACCTCGGCACTTGGAATCCGGGCAACTTTGAGGCGGGGCTGGTCATTGACTTGCGGATGCAAGGTACTGGGAGAAGCCTTGCAGGGAGGCGACTCACAAGACGAAGAGGAGCGAGGATTGCTCGCGCATGACACGCAAACACCGTCGTTGATATCATTCTCGTAGGCTCGGCCGTTGGGCAGCGTCAACTTTGCGTCAGACTGAGAAGCGGAGTAACCAGGCATGTACCATGGACAGCTGGATTCAGGAGCCGCCATGGATGCGAGTGAACCCCCAGGACTGCGTGAATGAGCGCCATCGAACGATGTCAGAAAAGCGTGGCCTGCATTGTTTGCTTGAGGCAACAATGAGGGCTCTGCTAAAGCGAATGTACCACCTGATAGGCCCACCAATTCTGGACGACTCCTTATGTTGCTGTTGCAAGCCAGCGTGAGGCTTGCGTGCGGAATTGAGGGTCCTGACGTCGGCGAAGACACCTTGATGGGTACGGACGGGGATGTTGAAGTAATCCAGTCGCCACGGGAGGAGGCGTGATCCGAGACCGAGCAAGGGCTGAACGAGTTATCAACTCCATCGCTGAGATAGCTTTGGGGCGAGAGCGAGTTGATGGAATCGAAATCAGAAATACTTGCGCAGGCACCCGCGATAGGACCGCGCATCGCGGATGGCGTCCAGCTTAGCTGACCGCCGCAGCTACCATGACGCGCGGCTGCTGAATTCAGTGCGGCTCCAGGATCGTAGAAGAGATGGTGGTTTTGATGGTATTGGCCATTCAACTCCAGAGCAACCCGCTGCGCATCATAGTCCCATCCAGTGATCTGGTCGAGTCCCGATGCTTTCGCCCAGATGTTAGTGAGCGCGGAATCGTAACCTTGGGAAGCGCCGTCGTCTGTGATCAAGGACGACTTTGGAACGTGCGACAGCTGTTGCTGGGAGGCCCATCGTGAGCGCTGTGCGAGCTCATCAGACGCGTACTGACGCTGCTCCACAAGTGTCAGTTCACGGTACCCAAGGGCGGGCGTCATGTCCCTTACTACGGGTACTTGTGCTGCCCCCGACATCATGGGAGGACGTGCGAAGTGATGGACTTCTTGAGCGTAGCCAAAAGAGTGTGGAGTGTATTGAGCAGTTGGCTGCAAAAGAGGGAATTGGTGTCGGAAGTCCTGGGGCTGGCCGCAGCTGCGCTGCTGATGGAGTATTTGTGCTTGAGCCATTGCTCTTGTGCACGTGTCGTCGCCTTATCCACCGTCACAGCGACTCGCAATCTTACGAAACCACTAGCGTATCTCTGTGAATATCGGGGAATCAGCTGCGATGTCGGTGCCGTCGAGCGTGACGTGCAGGTGAAGACGGGTCCACAGAACCGAGGGCCGTGCAAGATGCAAGAGGTCATCAACAGCGTGATGCTTGCTCATTCGCCCGAGTAGGTCAGCTGCTTCACGGTACGGAGGCGGTGGATTAGCATACAAGACTGCAGCCGATCCTGCTGGATGACGTCTTGGGCCGATGGGTCAGGGCCAGTGCTACTTGTATGGGTAAAAGGCAGCTCAGTGTGAAGGAGTGACGGCAGCAGCACCAGAGACGCGTTCAGCTCCGTTATCTATATGGAGGGCGGGCAGAGGATCTGGTTGATCCACATCATCAGCGAAAGCTCATTCGAAAGCCGACGTGGAAGGGACCTTACTAAAACGGCCACGCATACGCAAAACAGTTGGCGAAGGCCTAGGAAGCGGATTCTGGTCTCATGGGCACGCACAAACACACTACCGTGGAAGTCCAGCGCGTACACAACTTGTGGCACGACGGGATCGATAATGGCAGAACGAAAGGCACCATGTAGGGGACAATCGGACAATGCAGGCAATAAAGAGTAAAAAGCCGAAGCCGCTGAAGCAATACAATCACATTGGGGCGCCGGTGTTGATTCGAGTGTGCACGTAGAGCGTTTATAATCTGAGACAATCCAGTCCCCAGCACTCCCTCTTTCCAGGCGGGTAGGCCCGCGTTTGGCCCAGCCCATGTCGCTCTTCTGCGGAACCAGAGGAATGGGTCGAAGATTTCGGATAGGCCCACTGGCTTTGAATCCCACATAATCTGGATACCGGCACGGGAGGGCATCAGGCTGTCGGATCAGCCAAGCCTGTCAGAGCCGTCCAGGCAAATCTGTACAGCAGATAGAGTCAAGAACCAGCACAGCATACAGCATGCCCTTGGGCAAGCCGCAGCGAGATGACGATAGCAGCCAGACGACCAACGTGGCTAGGGCGGACATGATGGAGGTGAAGGCTCAGCCTTGCCAGCAATGGGGGGAGCTTTGCTCGGCTGGCGTTCTATCAAAGTGAGTTATAAGAAGCGAGCCGATTGCTCTTTTGGTGCTAGGTGCCTCGTTGAGCTGGCCAGGTGGACTTCCGTCGTCTTGTTTGGTTGCCGCATCACTACGAACGGGTATCTGCATGACCTGCCTGGGCGGCCCACTCTTCTGCTGGACCGAGCTACGAGCCGGAGATCGGCTGGGCAAGACGTGGCGTATACGAATATTGGCATTCTCTGACGGAGGATGAGAGGTCGCGGCGCCGGGAAGCCTTCCCAGGACCCCCATATACTCAGACTCGTCATTGGACTAGCACGTTGCCTGGTTACCGCAACCGCACTACACGACGTGTGCGACATGGTCTCAGCGCACCATACGTTACCGACGAAATAATCTCAAGCTCGGGGCGTTGTTTCGACTTCTTTCATTCTTGCAAAAGAGCTAGGAAACCGGATACTTGGCACTTGTGCCCGCTGGGAGCACAGACCATGCTTCGTCCCAGGTCGCACGCAACGGCAGACGTGCAGCATGCATATGGTACGAGAGCGGTTGCATGTGTGGTAGGGAACGTGTAAAAGCTGAGGATGTTCCGAGGAAAGGGTGAGCAGGCTGGCAAGGAACATGGCAGACCCAAGCTGCATGGAGGTAGCTTTGCCATGTCATTTCATTCTACGAACGGAATGTTCTCAGATATGAGAAGCGCAGAGGCGACACCAGCCACACTAACCTCCTCTCAAAAGACTCTTGAAATCGGCTTCCCCAGGCAATGGCCTCAATCATCGGCCCATCAGATCTTCGCTTTTGCCTCTTTTGCCGGCAACTCCAACTCGACGTCTTTCCACGGCAGCTCCAGATACTCCCACATATAGTGGAACCTGCACGACTACCCGTCAGTTACCCACATATTTCCCGTATCTCCTTCGCAATGTTTCACCGTTCGTGTGTCGTCTGAAACGCAAGATGGGCGTCTCAGCTTCCGCGGAGGCAGACAATCTCAAAGAATCAGGTTGCCGGCGGAACCAGCCACCCGAGGAGATGGGTGGCTACCGCAGGTGGTAAGGAGAAAGGGAAATTTTGACGGACCTATCACTCCCAAAGAATGGCTCCTCCTTTCCTTTTGAATTGCGCACGAAGAACCACGGACAGCCGAATGCTCCGCGGTCGAGAGCCTCTCTGGTCTTGTCGTTGAGGAGTTGCTTGTATGGAGCAGAGTTTGCACTTTCTAGGATTTTCCTCGCCTCGTCGTTGCTGAAGTGCTGTTGAAGAACTTTGGCGAGCACGTCAGGGTTGCTAACATCCTCACCATGCTGCCACATGGCCGAGAAGATAGTCAGAAACACGGCAATGAATAGCCGAGGGTAGGCCTCTTTGACGAATCCCAGTGCTCGCTGAGGCAGGAGGGATAGGATCGGGAAGAAGGGAGGGGTCTGGAGAGTTGGTACACCGAAGTGCCGTTTGGCTCGCGCGCTGTCATGTGTGCTGTAGGCTGCCTTTGCAGGCAAGGTCCAGGGTGGCTTGTTGCCTGTGCAAGCCTGTCAGGACGAATATGGGCAAGGGGGCGGGGGAAGTGTGTACCGCTGCCGACATTGATGCCACCCAGGAAGACGGGAATTACACTGTCTTACATTAGGACATGTCAGGCACGGGAGTGGACGTCACTGGGGCTCTGGTGGTAGGACGGCGCACCCATGTGGTGTGGGGCCAGGCGAATCCATCCACGTGAATGGGACTTACTCGATATCCACCTTGTGCTGGCTCAGCGTTTCCCGGTTCTTCTCGAGATGGAGCAGGGCGAAGTACGAGTATGGTGACACTGGCGTAGAATACGAATCAGTCCTGTGTATGTCATGCCACTGCTCTTAGACTAACTACCATACCACAGTCCAGATAGCACGTGATTTTGGCAGACATGATGGTAAATTGCAGAATTTTTGCACGCAAGAGAATCGAAGGAATGGGACTGACGGGATAATGTATTTCCACCACAATATGTGTTTGTGCTGACGGATAGCACCTCGTGAGACCGACACTGATGACTGGAGGAAGGGGTCAATCACGTGGCTGGCTGCCGAGGTCGGATAGAGCTCTTTATCAGTAATCACTTCTCTACCCCGACTACACCCTACCTACATAACCCAGCTTCTTCTCCGCACCGAACAGCTGTCATGTAAGCCATGATCCAGCCGGGTCCTTGCGAGCGGTTATATGGGGGCTGAACACCCACCAAACCGCCTATTCCCTTATTCTCATCCACCGACAACAATCATCCGCAACTCGCCGTGTTGATTGCTGCTTCTCCCGATATGGCCGCCTCAACGCAGCCCGTTGCGCTTATTGTCGGTGCCTCACGAGGCATCGGCCGCCAAATCGCCATTGACTTTGCCAAGGAAGGCTATGCCGGTGGGTGTTGTGCTCGCTCCTCCAACACCGTTGCACGCGCAATCTAACCAAACGCCCACGCAGTCGTCATAGCCGCCAAAAGCACTTCAGACGCCTCCCAGACTACGCCCTTTCCGCCCGACCCAAACTCCCCGGCCTCCACCATCTCTACTGTCGAGCGCGAGATCCGCGCCACAGGCGGCACCGCCACTGCCATCGCCGTCGACACCCGCTCCCAGGCCTCGGTCCAGCAGCTCGTTGCGAGCACGCTCGCCACCCACGCCCGCATCGACGTCCTGGTCTACAACTCGGGCGCAATATGGTGGTCCTCGGTCGCGAAGACGCCCTTCACGCGCTTCCAGCTCATGCAGCGCGTCAACATCGAAGGCCTGTACGGTATCCTGTCCGCCACGCTCCCGCACTTTGAAGCCGCGGGCTCAACAGCTCGCATCGTGGTCGTCAGTCCACCCATCTACTCACGCTTCTTCCGCGGCAAGGCGGCCTACGCCGTGGGCAAGGTGGGCATGAGCGTGCTTACCAAGGGCCTCGCCGAGGATTTCAAGCGCGAGGGCAAATCCCATATGGCCATCACGAGCCTCTGGCCAGCCACGGCGATTCAGAGCGCCGCGACCCAGGGCCTGGGCCGCGACGATGAACTACGCTCGCCGTCGATTTTTTCGCACGCCGTGCTTGCCATTGTGCGCGCACCGGCCGCCGACGTCAACGGCGAGTTGCTGCTAGACGAGGACTTTTTGCGTACCCAGGGCGTGCGTGATTTCAGCGCGTACAGCGTTGTGCCCGGCGCGCAGCCGCGCAGGATCATGCCGACTCAGTTCCCTGACTTGCGCGTCGCGGAGCACGACGACGACGGGCACAGGGTCGATAGCGTCAAGTTGCGCGAGGCGAAGCTGTAGCTAGTGGAATGGTAAGCTCCACGAGGTGGAATTCATTTACCATTTTGTCTTTATTCAACCCGGTCAAATATCCGTGTTGTACATATTGGTTGCTTTTGGTGTTGGATGGACAACAAGAGTAGGGTTAAGGGGGTATGAGGGGAGGGAGTAGATGCGTTATGCAGGGCACAGCTTAGACCAAGTAAACAGTCAACGATTTCATCGTACTTTCCATGGCAATCCTTTTATATGGCCTTTTATCAGGTGTATAGCCTACCGTCCATCGGGTGTCGTCGTCAGGATGCAAATATTACCAACGCAGGGCAACCTTACCCATCTATCCAACTACCCGCACACTCCCCCATATTACATCCACCACCAGACGCAAGGCTCAGTCGTATGTATTCCCGTAATTCCCCTCCAGCCTCTACCAACACCATACCATGCTCAGCCAGAAAGCTCAACGACCAAAAGAAAAAGAACACATACACATACACACACACACACAAGACACGCCAGCCATGGGCAGGGGTTGCAGGTGTAGCCAAGCAGATGAGAAAAAAAACAGCCAGAGGAAGAAAGACCTCAACGGAGAAGGAAAAGAAAAGAAGATAAAGCCTCCACCACCATGCCGCGAGATGTGTCTCCATTGTTTGATGATGGTCCGGAAGGATGGAAAAAGAGTTGCCATGTGCGAGGATTTTTTTCCATGTCCGAGGGAGGGTTGGAGTGGGAGGGGTAGCGATGGAGTCAGAGAGGGGGTGTAAAGGGGGCTTCGCCTGGTTAGAATAAACGGCCTCGACTTGCTTGGCTGGCCCTACTAGGGGAGGTTCGGCTGCGCTCGTCTTCTTCGGGGACGTCGCTTAGGCGGGTGGGGTGGTGGTGTCTCATGCCGACCCATTCATCGCCGTAGCCGTCTCCGCTATAGTCGGGGCGACTGCCGTCGGAAGGCGGCGCTGGGGCATCGGTGGATGCGGTAGCTGGGGTAGTAGGGAAGCCGCTTTGGGAGGTGGCGGCTGTGCCATAGTGCTGCAGATGCTCGAGCTCACGGCGGCGGTCGTCTTGGACATCGTACTCGTCGGAGAGGGGTGATTGGAGCGATCGATAGGGTATACGGCGACCGGCGTCGTCGCGGATGAAGTTACCCTGTTCGTCTGTGGCATAGTCATCGTCGGCCTCGGAGGTAGCTTCCCCTTGTGAGGCAGCGTAGGATCGCTTGTCTTCTTGTGCGTTCTCAAGATCATGGTGCAAATACGAGGCTGGTTGTTGATAGAATGTCTCTGGTAATGACGAAGCGGGTTGCGTGGGCGTTGGCTGGGATTGCGACGTGTGATACGGATACTGTAGGGGTTCCGGTATCTGGGCATCTTCAGACGCTGCGTGAGCAGCGGCAGTTCGGGAAGAGGGATGGGGTGTAGCGCCCGAGGGGACATAGGTGCCTTGAGCGACATGCGACGGTAGCGCAGACTCCCGGTGAGGATGACGGCTTGGTTCCGTAAACGGGTCCGTGTCAGTGGGCGACTGTCCCTCTTCGTAGGAATAATGTTGTTCAATGCCCGAATTGATGCTCTGTGTGCCCGCATACTCCTCGCCATGGCCTCTGCCAGGGTCTCCCATATTCTGCGTCATGGGGACTACCTGGACGCCACCCACAAGAGTAGGTTGCCCGTCTCGAAGGGAGAAGGTTCGGTCGCGTTCTTCCTGTTCGCGTCTACCGAGTTCCTCCCACGCCCTCCTAGCCTCTTCTTTTGAGATCTGTAGCTCCCGTTTCATCTCTGCGACCGCTCGCTCAGCATTCTTTTTGTCGGTAACCAAGCGCTCCATATTCGCATCGGCCTCAAGACGCGCCTCCCGTTCCGTTGTGATTTGTGCTGATAACTGGGCTTCTCGTTCTTGCGCACGTTCTTGTTCCTGGCGATGTTCGTAGAACCAGCGTTGGAACTTGCGCTCAGAAGATGCACGCAGACGCTGCAGCTCGACCACAGCATGAAACAGGTTGGCGCCCGCGGCAGAGAGATCGGTAATCTGACGTGACATTTGCTGGGCGAGGGGTTCCCGGCGAACCTCATCGGTGCTTTGTTCCAGCCGGCGTATCCAATACGATGTCAGCCCCTCCCAGTGCGAGGAAAGCGTTTCCCAGCGCTCAAAGGCGTGTGGAAAGTTGGATGTGGTCGACTCGCGGGGCTGCGCAGTGGAGGATGTGGTCGGGGCTGGCCGTGGGGGCGCTGCCGTCGAAGAGCCTGGCTGGACCGGCGCTGCAGCAGCCGAGGGCCGGCGTGCATGCTGTGTGTGGTGAGGGCGTCTGGGCGAGGCGTCGGCAGTGGCGGAGGAAGCAGCAGCAGCAGCAGCAGGAGCGGCGCGGGGCCGGGCTTGCGATGCGGCTGCGGCCGTGTTCTGGGCCGCTCTCTCGGTGCTCTCCCGTCGGCGCTCTTCGTCGGCCTTTCGCTGCTCCTCGGCCTCTGCACGCTGGCGACGGGCGTTCATGATCATCTGTGGGGTACGTATGTGGGCGCGCTCGGGTTGCGAGACAGGGACAGGACCGCCGGTGGTGCGCGCGCCGCCATTGGCCGCACGTAGGTCGGACATGGCGGCGTTCTCCTCGGCCAAGTCAGGAGTGAAGGTGTGTGGCGCTCGGATTGCTTCTTCAAGGACAAATCGGATGGCCGAGGCGGTGCGGCGGTTGATGTGCAGGGCGGGATGGGGCGATGGGGCCAGGGAGGCGAAGCGGACCAGGCGACGTGGCGCGACGGGCGCGGCCGGGTGCGCGCAACCAACGCCGGCGCTGAGGCCGAGAGCGCTCCCGGCAGGCCTGTGGGCGCGGGCAGACGGGTGCTGCGTAGGGTAGGGTGCAGCGGCGGGTTCGCGCGAGCGGTGTTGGAGGGCGGTGCGATGCGGGGGGTGCGGGGCGGCGGCGGTGGCGGCGTGGGCGGGCGTGGGCGCGTCAACCGCCGGAGCGCGGAAGGCGAGTATGGTGGTGGCGTGCAGGCAAGACAGTGAGAATGACGGGCCTGTACCGTGTTAGAGCAGCGGCGCGCACACAGCACACGGGCACGACGAGGTGGTTGGCGCCGCACGCGAGGCTGGAAACCCCAGCCATCTTCCGCCGGGAGTCGGGACGTGCCTCTTGCGTCTCACCGCAACTTGCAACCTGCAACTCGGCACACGACGCTGCCGGCCAGCCAGGAAGCAGCAAGCAGCGCCAGCCACCGCGGGCCTGCGGTCTCGGTGGACAGCCGTGAATCTGGCGTGCTTGGCCAGCGGACAGCGGACAGCGGACAGCGGACAGCGGACAGACGAGGCGGAGGTGGAGGCGGAGGAACGGCCCGGCGCGGCCCTTGGCACAAGACAGCGTCACGTGATACTTTGCCTGCACACTTCTTCCATCACCCGTCCAGGCTCCTCATGGTTCGGCCATCTTATCTACCTCGCATCCCACGATACGGTGCCCAGAAGCGTGTATCGAGCCGTGTCCGGAATAGAGCCATGTTCTTCTGTACAGTGTAGTATGTGTATTCATGTACATACGGTTAGGCACAGCATCGTGTGCACGTGATCCGCTCCCTGCGGCACCCGACCAGCCGCCGCGACCCCATTCGACAATCTTTCTGCAACAACATTCACACTGCCTAGCCTACCTGGGGTATTATGCATACGATCCTATACTCAGGGCGATTGCACAGCGAAGTGTCATGGAAACAAGAACGGCAGCGCCCGCACATGGGGATCGGCAACCGTTCCTGGCGATCCACACAAGGGACACCGTCCCACCCTCCACCCTCACCATCACCTATCCATCCATCCATCCATCCATCCATCCATTCATCCCTATGCAACGCCGCGCCATGACTCGTCGTCTCCCTCGCCCGCAAGCGCGCGCCTGTAGCCGACCATCTGCTGCATCGACGAGCCCAAGGGCCAAGTGACATCGCT
>Ga0182211_1000316_pt1 | contig 15446 bp, 19 predicted proteins | sample G5R1MG_20_FD_129660 | JGI IMG/M metagenome (GOLD analysis project Ga0182211, IMG submission 129660) | Switchgrass phyllosphere microbial communities from Michigan, USA - G5R2_MAIN_03OCT2016_LD1 MG | ecosystem: Host-associated > Plants > Phyllosphere > Phylloplane/Leaf | place: USA: Michigan... | reverse complement strand
GTGGTGGTGGTGGTGGTGGTTGTAAGAATTGCGGGCGCGGGCGTCAGCGACGGTAGCACGGCAGGCGGGGACAAGCCTGTTGGGAGTGAAGCCGGGGGCGTCGGGGAGCAGCGGCGATGTGCTGGCAGGGCCAGGGCGTGATGAGCAGCGGTGGTGTCTGCGACAGGGTTGATGGGCGCAGGGAACTCGTTACAGGCGGCTTGCGGCTTGCTCCCTCCTGAGGCGGCGAATGTCCAGCAGTGGGGTTGGCATGCGCGGCCGCGTAGGGCGCTAGGCTCGTATTGCTTGACGACGCCACGCCGGCATGGGACAGCCAGTCTGCGACGCGACGGTCGTGCCGCGGCCGATCACACGGACGCAGTTTCACCAACAAGAGCGGACAAGGACATGATCAGGGGCGTGGCGGGATCGCCTTGGTGGATCGTTGTGGGCGCTGCTATTGCTACCAGATGGACAGACAGAACTTCTCAGACGCTTACTAATTCGGCCAACCGCCAAGAGCGGGAGATGTGTTCAGAGGCCTTGGTGCAAAGAGCGTGGCATTCCCCTGGCCCTTCGGAAAAGCCCTCGAGGTGCGAGATGCACACCGAAACGGTTCGTCCCAAGGTGGTTCTGCTGGGAGAAGCTTGTGACATCTGCGTTCCGCCAGCGATGTCTCTATCAGCTTTTGTGTATTCAAGGCATGATACAAAACGAGGAGGCGGATGTGGGTGAAGGGAAACGATGACAGAGGGCTGTGAGCCTGAATTCCAAGACTCGCTGGTATAACGAAAGCGAGCTGGTAGGGGGTCCCAGCTGGTCCGAGGTAGGGAGAAATTGTGGCGTAGAGACCAGTCCGGCAGATCTTCCATGATCACTACTGGTTATTATGTTCCGAGGTTGGCAGGTCACGTGGACGGAGTTGTTCTGTCGCCGAACTCCGGGAGAAGGATCGCATGCATGATCTTCCATTGCCGAGCGCCACACCGGCTTTCTAGCGGCATTCCAACCGCAAACAGGTACATGCTAGGTAAGAAGAGCCACAGGGTTTCCCTGGCAATCTTTTCTTCCGGAAACACTCGTCCTAACTTATTACTACGCTAGTACCGAGACCTGGCTAGGGGCCTATATACCATGTATAGCCTCTCTGTCTTAACCTCTGCGAACATATTCAACCGGGCCAACATAAACATGTCGACCCACCATTGCATAGTATACAACGGCGAAAACAATAACCATTCCATAACCCAAGCACGCCCAGTTCATACTGACAACCGTCGGATCGGGACCAGTAGGGAAGAAGGCGAAAATCCAACAAAAGAACAAGAAGAAAATGGAAACAACATTTACGAAAAGACCGCTTCTCCCGAGGCTGAACTTGGAGGGTAGAAGTGGCTCACCACGAAGGCGCTTCAGGGCCATGCAGGAAATGCAGATCGCGTACGAGGTTAACATGGCGGCGGCACCCAAAGAGATGACTTGCTGAAACGCCACACTCGACCCAAGATTGATCAACGAGAGGAGAAGGACAAAGAAAAGAGTCATGTAGACGGAATTGACTGGTACCTCAAGTTTCGGATGAATCTGTTGTCGTCAGCACGTCGCGCAGTGCATCGGGTCAGCATGCTTTACCCACCTTGCAGAAGAAGCTGGAAAACGGCACACCGTGGTCTCGGGAAAATGCAAATAATTGGCGGGAATTGGTTGCCATAACGGCCACGCAGGCGAAGACGCCGATTACCAGCATGATAGCGGTCAGTCCACTAGCGCCAGCGGTTGACCCGGTTGTGTTCAGGAACACTTGGATCGCTGGGACTTTTGTCGGAGTGGTGAGAATCGAAGTGGTGTCCTTGACACAAAAGCAAAAGGTAATCGCCATAATCCAGCCCATGAAGCCATTGCCCAGCCAGCTCCACAGCATGGCGCGTGGGACGACATAGGCAGCATTTTGCACTTCTTCTGCCATATGTACTCCGGACTCGCAGCCGATAAAGGTACTTGCTGCGCCCGTGAGACCAATGATCACCGCTAGAGGAACGCTCCCCCAGTTCATATTGTCTTGAAATTGAGTGAAGACGTGGTCGGACGTGGTCCGATCGCCCATGACCCACAGAGGGACGATCACAGCGAAGAAACCTACGACATGAAGGACCACGATGATTCCCTCGACAAGCGGGAGCTTCCTCGAAAAGAAGGTGTTAAACACCAGACATATCGAAAGTACAGCCCATATCAACAGCGTTCCGTGCCAGTGTTTCGGAACATAAGTGGGGTGGTTTAAAATGATGATGCTAGAACAATGGTTACTCATACACCCGACATCACCTATCCTACTCATGTTTGATGGACGAACCCTTGGAGATTGTTAGCCGTTAGATAGGAAACGGTTGCCGCGGCGGTCTGCCAGCCCAGCACTCCCAAGTAACCGACAAGATAGCTGAGGAACTTTTGACAGCTGCGTGGCGCGAACTCGCTAACCTGCTGGGATTAGTATCCAAAATAGATTTGAATTTGTTGCTGGTAGGCGCACCCAATGATACTGGCCGCCAGCGGTAGGGGCCCTACGTTGATCAGCATCTTCCTTGACAGAAATCGATCAGATTCGTCGCGTGGCGCGGAGCTTACATTGATGCCATCTCCGCCAACGAGGCTACGACGAAACCGAAGCCGACCATGATGATAAAATACCCCCAAATAAGACCTGCCGTGCCTCCATTCGCCAATGCGAAGACGGACGTAACCAGGATGGCCTCCCAGGTTGAGAGAATCACCTAAAACATGAGCGGACGAGTACGAAAGGATTCGCAGGGAACAACGGACCATGCAAAATCCGAGGATAGTCACTAATCGAAAGCTGCGACGCGTTTCTTGGCTTTTGCCCATTCGAACCATGTCTTGGTGGTCTGCCGTGGTGGCGCCCTTGCGGTCGAGGGCTTCGTCACCATCGAATCTGGACTCATCGTCGCAATGCGCACCGTGGTCGCCATGTGCTTGCGCTGTCGTCGAGTGAGGCATTTTGCCCGCCATATCATCAAGGGGTGAATCTTGCACGATGCGAGAGAGCCAAACGAATGGGTATGTAGTGACTGTGCTACCAAGGACGCCCGAGAAACGCAACTTGCATTATAAGTTTCTTCCCAACAAATGGCGGTATCCCGGCCGAAAGTCAAGACAAGGTCGTTCACGTCGTACTCTTCTTGGTTTATAAGTACATACGTACCTCATAGTAGGCAGAACAGCTTTGTTATTTGGTAGGCCCTTTTCGGGCTTGTTATTTGACAGGCCCTTTTCGGGGCACCGCTACTCAGATCCTAGAAGACCCTCGAGACCCACCTCCTATTTGTAACGGCGTTTGTCCGTTAGATTTTCCGAAGAGAGACTGATTGGTACGTCGATATACCCGCAACCAGACTACTGCATGGGAAATTACAGCCCCGCACACAAGAACAAAATAGGGCACCTACCTTCTACCACCTCCTATAAATAAACAGTCTTTATCAACTTGGTATAATCGTAGATGTCCAGAAAAGAGCTACTTGATCCGAGGGAAATAAAAGATCATGTCCTCAGGACGCGTTGGAAAATTGCTGGAATCGAGGTGACTTGCTGCCCTACTAGGATCTCGCTTTCGACGAGCATCATTTCTTCCGGGGATGAGGGGGGAGGAGGAGGGGGGGTATAACGCACATTATATTAATTTCGGGTCATTCTCGGGCAAAAAAGTGAAATTCCAAGGCGAAAAATATTTCGCGCATTGGATGAGTAGTACATTGAGCACATATATAGGTATTTATCTTACGACCTTTCTTTGTCTTATATAATTTCGGCAGGATTACCAGACTTTCCGCGGCCCGAGTGCCTAGGTTAAGTGCCTATTGCAATAGGCTTTATACTTGGACATTGCTAGGATAATTCCCATCCCGTAAAATCGGTACTAAGCGGTGCATGAAGTGGCAGAACCATTCCAACACTAACCCCCCCTCCCCTCCCCCCCCTGTACAAACATAAGCTCCATCCCAGATGGTGTCGTGGCTTTGCATGCTTTGGTAACGGCGTCTTACGTATATATTAGTAGAATGAATATCTCTTCAGATTTGCGCTCTTTTTGTCAAGTCGACTGCGATCCATCCCTTTAGCGACCATGACGAGTCATGTCCTATGGGATACATCTGTAGGGAATCGTTTTGCCTATAACAGCCCGGAAGATCATACCGGACCGCTTTGGATCGCTGCGCTATTAGGCATAGTGTATGTCATCAGTGCCTTGATAGTACGGGTCTATGTCAAAAGAAGAATCCTTGATTGGGACGATTACCTTGTTATGGCAAGTTCGGTACGTCGCAGAGTGCTATTGTTAAGACAAAGCTTACGGATTCGAGGCGGCTGCATGTTGCCAGTATTTGGTAATCTGCAGCGCTCTGTATTGCGGCCTTGGGAAAAAATCCCAAGAAGGGCGGAAAATTCTACTCCTAGACAGAGTGTGTTGGAGTACTTCAGGGAAATGAACTTATACTGAACAGTACTAGTTGGTATTTTCGACGCGCATTCTATACCTAACTGGGTCCTATCTTGCCAAGTTTTCAACATCCGCTCTGCTATACAGAATCTTCGGAAGAGACAGCAGCAAATTCTCCGGAGTTTGCCACTTTGTTACGGTGTTTGCAATCATTGGCAGTATAACCTCTATTCTTTTGAGCGCGGTGGGATGTTCGTCCGGCATGTTTGCAAGGCACTGTAAAGCTCAGGCACGTGGTATACTACTCCGTACGCTGCTTGAATTGCTGTATTAACTTTCTTGCAAGGTTATACGATGGACTATTATTACCGCTTTGGACATTGCAAGCGAGGTAGTAATACTAGTTCTGCTCACATATATGGTACGGCAGCTACGCATGCCCAGAACCAAGAAGTTCTATGCTATATTAGCATTTTCCCCTCGAATGAGGTCCGTTTAGGGTAGAGGCTACATTATTCAATATCTAATCATTACCTATAGTGTTGTCGTCGGTTCCGTCTTCTTTCTGGCCGCATGGAGAGACTACACAGCCAGCGACCCAACCCCGTTGTCTATCACCCTGACGATCATATGGCAGCAGATTCTTTTAGCTGCATCCGTTATTTCTGCAACATTACCAACGTCAAAATCATTCCTCGTATCCCTTTCGGCTAGATGGGGAGAAGCTGATCCAACGGGCTACGGTACTTCAGAAACAGCCACTGGAGCGATAGAGCTCAACGGGATAAACTCGAGCAGACCAAACAATTCTCAACCCAATATGACCGAGCCTCACGCAAGGAAAGGACTACAGGGAGCGACTAAGGATCGCGATTCTCCCCAGGCAATAGGAGATGCATACTCGCGACCCAGCACAGCTGGCGGAAGCCAGAAGATGGCATGGAACGTCGTGAGTAGTTGAAGTCTACGTATATAATAAGTTGAACACATATGTGAACATTGCACCAGAACTTCCGATACATCGACAAGTGTTATGGAATGTCGAGTTGAGAACTCTGGCTAAACATATGTAAGCTTCGTGACTGAAAACTCGGTGTCATGGCAAAAAATACAAGACACGATACCTACCCAAAACGAAGCGCCCTACAAGGTACCTACATGTTACATGATTTCCAGGATCAACATTTCCTGCAGATCTACCTTGCACCTAGCGCAGTTGAACATGAACAACTTGACGTGGCCCTGCGTTTCAGATTACGAGTAACCCTCCCCCCCCTCCCTTCTAATAAAGCGAGCATTTTGTCTTTGTTCATTCTGTAAACGATCGGGACTCTCCACAGCGACCAGCAAGAATTGTTACTATCTACACTAGAGCATCATGCCGCAGATCCGGCTGCGGCAAGCCCGCGGCACAGATCTCACTTCCATAGCAAGAGTCTGGACAGCCGCTTTTTTTGACGATGAAGTCATTGGCGAAGTGATGCACCCAAAGCGCAAGCAGTACCCAGATGATGTTTACTGGTTCCTGCTTCGCGGTATCAGAGAGCACTTCTGGAACTGGCGACACCAGTTCCTTGTCGTTACGGCGGAAATTCCAGACGAGCAAGGTAACGCCAAGGAAGCAATCGTTGGCGCGGCCGATTGGAGAAGGCTGGGTACTGGAGGACTGACACGAGAACTCGTGTGGGCCGACCCGAGTATGTTGTCATCCGTATGCTTCCTGCACAGCAGGTCCGTCCTGACATGTCCCTACCTCTAGGAAATCTTATTGAGCCGATCCTGCATGTCTACCACCGAGCAACGCTTGCGCTATTTCCCAATCGCGCCGCTGACCCGGCTCAGTCATCATGGCTTGAAGACGCGGTAGCGGCATCGGAACAGTACTGGACTCAATCTCGCAGTGAATGCTGGGACCTCCACATTTGTGGAGTGCACCCAGACTTTCAGGGCATCGGCGCTGGAAGACTCCTAGCGGAATGGGGTGTTCTCCAGGCAGCGAAAGAAGAGGCTGTCGCGAGTGTACTATGCGGCCCAAAGAATCGCGAGTTTTATCGCAAGGCAGGCTTTGCGGTTGAAGTTGGAAGAGGGAGCAACGGCCTGGCTTTGTTTACGAAATAGGATTTATAGAGACTCTATTATACCTGGGATTATACAAAAGCCTTCCTACCAAGGAGGTAGTACTCCAGAATTCGAATCCAGTATCCCAAGAAATATCGGAAAAGATAAAACGTGAGGTGGGTATATACCACAAAATAGACTATATGAAATGAAAATCAAGGATACTAACCCTCGTAGAAAGCCAATACGGGCTGTCCTACGGCGTGTCTCTGGGCTCAATGCCTAATACCTAGGTATAACTTTGTATCACGTTTCTGCATTAACTAGTCGTTTTACATGACGACGACGCAGATCCTTGTATACTGCTACCTACCACAACAATCTACAAGTGAGTATGTTATACTTTCTCGGCTGCTGGCTTGTACTCCCTGCGAGCCAGCCCTTCAGGGAGCGCCTTCCACTGCAAATCGCGGTCCAGCAAACGTTCCATATCCTGCCACTCCGCCCGGACTCGTTCGGCCTTGGCCGCGTCCCTCGGCACGATTCTCGCCGGGAACGGGCGCGGCTGGACTAACAAGCCCTCGGTCAAATCAGCCGCATCTGGCAGCATGTCGCTACCATCCGCTCCGCGCGCCGGCCGTATGTCAAAGGCCCACAGCAGGCGCGCCACGGCAAAAAACAGGGATCTCTCGGCGATATGCATGCCTTGGCACAAGCGGCGTCCGGCTCCGAAGACGAACTGATCTCGCTTGGACACATCGGGATTTGTGGCAGCTTCGGCCGCCGTCTGATGGTCGGACGTGTATCGTGAGGGATCGAAGCGGTGGGGGTCAGCATAGCGGCTTGGGTCCCTGTGAATCGCCCAGACGTTGCACAGGACCGCGGCGCCCTTGGGGATGGTATAGCCCATGTACGTATCGTCTTGGATGGCCGCATGGGGGATGCCCAGTATCGCCGTGGGCATCCACCGCAGGCTCTCCTTGATGCATCCGCGGATGTACGGTAGCGAGGGTTCGTCGTCTAGGCTTGGGAAACGGTCGCCGCACACGCGGTCCAGTTCTTCCTGAGCGGCTTTGGCGACACCTGGGAAGAGTATCATGGCTTGCACGACTTTGGATGGGTCAGCGTTTGGGCTCTCTTCAGAAGGGGCGGAGTTGACCTACAGCCAAGGAGGGTAGCAGCGGTGGTGTCAGATCCCGCTTCCAGCAGTGTGCCACTGATATAGCTGGCCAGCAGGTCGGAGAATTTGTACTCGTCCTGGGCTCGGAAGAGATCCACGCAAAAGCATGGTCGAGCCGTGCCATTCTTGATGGATTGCTTGACACGCAGCCAGTGCCCAACATACAACTCGCTCTCGGCTTTGTGAAGTTTCTTTGCGTATCTGCGCAAGGGGAGCAGGAAGTCTGGTAGTGAGCGAAGCACAGGGAAGAGGTCAAGAGTTGCTGCCATCTGCTTTGCCGTTACCTCTGCAAACTGCTGGAATCCTGAGAAGAGCTGCTTGAATTTCGGATCATGGATACTCGTTGTGCGGAATCCAAAGACCAACTGCGTAGTCAGTGAGTTGCTGTACCGTCGAATGTGGTCGATAAACATATTGGGGGTTTCCAAAAGATCAGCGAGCATGGCTTTGTTCTCGAGATCTTGGTACGGGGTGTAGCTCTTTGCTGCCACAATATTGAGGCTGGTGTGAACAATCTTGCGTATCATTCGCCATGTGGGACCATATTCCTGCGAATCGAATCAACTACTATAACGAACACCATGTCGTGTGTGGTAGCATATGGACGCTGAGATTCGGTTACTCACCATAAGCACCATACGTAACCCGCCGCTCACAAGCTGGCCAACATGCATCTCCGGGCGCGACGAATAGATACCACTCCGTTTGTCGAGTAGGTCCTTGACGGCCCGGTCTGTATTGAGCACAATCATCACCTTCGTCCCCAGGATGAGAGAGTACACGGGACCATACTCTTGGGCCCATTTCTGGTACTGGAGATGCGCTTTCTCCGCGGGTATCAAGTGAAGATTTCCAATAAGAGGCAGCGTCGGGGGTCCAGGAGGGTAGTTGGCAGGCCTGATGCCAATTCTTCCAAGGCGATAGCACCCAAAAATCACCAAGATGATGAGGAGAATAAAGAGGGGTATGGCCATGGTGGGATGCGTGTACGCTTTTCAGAATTTGGCAGGACAGCAGGCGGTCCGCGCAATATATCCATCTTCCCAGCATTGTACGAATGAAAACAGCACCCAGACTATTCAACAGACGTATCGCCCAGTAGTTCGCGAAATGGCGCAGTGCCACCATCTTTTGCGTAGTCAACTGGTCCATCACAAACACGGGCTTCCCCTCATTGGCTTCGACCCAGTCCAGCAGCTTCGCATATAGCATCCGGTCTAACAACGGACGTCAGCGCAAGCCTAGCTGCATGTGCTGCAATCTGCAATTGTTCCCTGTGCCAAGAATGCGACCAGCAGATTTTCCGTGGCGAGGTGGAGGTTGCTGCGACGTCTGAATCAGGGGGGAGGGTCGAAGGCTTCTCTAGACTATCGATGGCGAGGCGCAAGCATGCCCTCTTTGAGCAAATGGCGTTTGCCATGATGGTTGCGGCAGCGCCAAACGGGCAGAACTTGGAAATAGGAACGATATGCTTCTGTCCGACTCGTGGCGGGTGAAACTTGACAGCTGCACATGCAGACAGGCATGCCGAGACGGGACTAGGTGCTGCACCGTCCCACACAGCGTCTCCACATGCGTTACTCTAGACAGAATTCTGGGAACGGCAGTCCTGGTAATGGCCGGTGTCTTACAGAAACAGGGTCTCATCGGTAGGTAGATGTTGAACTCGAGCTTGCTACACTTTCGGACGGGATGCCGACGATCTGCTGTCCTTCTGAACCCGCCGGGAAGATGAACAACAGATTGTCTGTGTCTATTGTATACCCTCGGAGACTTGGTTTATGAAGGATGCAGCGTAGTCACGTCGGAGTGCCGTCGTGTATCCTTTCAATCGAGGCTTGAAATGGATGATTGACGTGCAAGTAGAGAATAATATGTCTCGCCTTCTCACTGTATCGGAAACGTCCCTTTTCCCAACTGACAAACGATGGAGTTTTACATGAAAGCTGACCTGACAGATATCATGCGTAGTCGTGTCCGAGGCTTTTCCCGGGAAGCGTTTGAAGATGCGGACGAGCCCATGGATGGCAACCCACACAATTATTTCTTCTTGTTTGCATATTACTCCTTTTCAGACATCAATGAAATACCGAGGTCGTCATGACCATGTACCATTCCGAGACACGGAAAGCCTTGAATCACGGTACGCTTTGGGGGGTCATTTCAGGTCAGCCAAAAAGGGAAGGCCGTCGGTCGTTATAAACTGGGAACACAGCCTAAACATGTCGTATCGCTTCAGGGCCTTGACCACTCCTCAAATTTTGACCTCAGAAACTGCTGCTACTCCTTTGCTTTGACCAAAAAGCCACAGCCGCCACCTGTCGTTCCCCACGTCCTTTTTGTGTTCACCATGGCTGGTAATTTCCTCATCGAGGCATGGACAGAGCTCGGCCTCGGCCTGATCTCTATCTTCCTGCGGTTGTATTTTCGATATACGCAGATCGGGCTCACGGGAATGACATGGGACGACTATCTGGTCGTCTTGGCCGGTGTGAGCATACCTCTCAGTTCCTCCAAACTGACACTTCCGAGACGTATGCATGCTGAATGACCGATATAGATCCTCTACGCCCTCGAGGTAGCCGCTGCGCATATCATCGTTGCATTCTTTGCAGGCATGGCCAACAATAACTTCACTCCTGAGCAACGTGCGGCACTTGACCCAAAGTCTGAAGGCTGGGCCTTTGCGGTCAACGGATCCAAGACGCATATCTTCGGCTGGTTTGCATATACTGCGCTTATGTGGTCTTTGAAGGCTTGCTGGACGATTTACTATTCTCGCATGACGTATGTCAACTTGAGTTCGTACTGGTGGTGGTGGTGGTGGTGGTGGTGGTGGTGCTGCTGCTGCACGACTTGGCTGCGTTTGATACTGACACTGCCTTAGAAATGGGCTCCAGAGGATGGATGTACGCATCAAAGTTGCCTGGATACTCAATGGCTCGACATACGTCGCAGCAGTGTGCATGATAGTCTTCAAGTGCTGGCCTTTGCGTCGTCAGTGGCAAATCGATCCTGACCCAGGCAGTGAGTTGAGTCGGAGCGAGGTACGACGAAATGAACTGACAGGTGCATGTAGATCATTGCTACCCGGGGGCCTCCAAGTTGAACGTCACCTTCATCACTGTGCTCAACATAGTCACAGACCTCTACCTCATGACCATTCCCCTGCCGGTAGGAACAGGCCGCGTTTACCATGTCATTGGCTCGACTGACTGCCCACGACAGATTATCTATAAAGCTCGGCTTGGCATCAAGCGGAAGATGTCCTTGATCATTCTCTTCAGTGGTGGCTGGGTCGTCATTATTTTCGGTATCCTGCGCTGTGTCACCCTCGTTACCGTAAGTATAGCTCAGTCCACGGACGACTTTGGCTGTCCACGATGCTGACATGACCTACTAGGTCGGTCCTACCGAGCCGTCGAAGTCTGGCCAATGGTCCGTCCGCGAATCCTTCCTGGCTGTCCTGGTCAGTAATGCGCCCATGGTGTTCCCGCTGCTCAAACGCTGGTCCTATGCCGCCTTCGGAATTGTGTCGACGCAGCGCAAAGACAGCAAGGGCAGTTGGCCGCTCGGCATTGTCAGCAAGAATGGGAGTAGCAAGCGGACGGCCGAGCGCTCGCACGTGGGGTCTGGGTTTAGGAAGCATCGCGTGCAGCACCCGCTGAGTATCCCAAATGATACAGCATGGGGCAGCGACGAAGCCATTGTGACAGTGGACCATGGCGGTGAACAGGAAACAGATGGGGCGAAAGGCAGTCTGGATGTTCTGCATGTGGTGCCAGAGGCCAGTGGGGCGTCGTACGCGGCGAAGGAGGGACGCTTGCCGGCTGCGACGAGGGGCACCAGCGTCTCTCCTGGCAACATCCTGATGGTGCGAGAGTGGAGGACCACAGAGGGGCACGCAGATCCGGCGTTGGAGAGCCGTGAGGTGCATGTAGAATCAGGGGGCTCCGGTGGTGCGCAGGGCTGCGTGGTGAAGCTGGAGGATGCAAGGCGCGGGCAGAACATGGGATGACCATGAGGCCTTGGATGCCGCAGCGAGATGTCGATCGCCGCCATCTGTTCCAGGAATAGATCTGAGAATGAAAGGCATTGTGCTGGTCCCGTGTCGAGCAATGGACCGAAGAGAGCAGTTCGCGGGCGTTGGCTGTAGACGTAGTAAGCAAGTGACACCGCGCTAAGCCTCGCCCGCGACTTTTCCGGCCGCGCGCGCAACACGACCGACCACGACGACCCCCATCCGCCCACTCCCTCTGCCCTCCAAGCCACCCTACAGCCGCAAAAAAAAACCCGTCACCATGGCCAACTACCTCGCCTCCATCTTCGGCACGGAGCAGGATAAGGTCAACTGCTCCTTCTACTACAAGATCGGCGCCTGCCGCCACGGCGACCGCTGCTCGCGCAAACACGTCAAGCCGTCGTACAGCCAGACGATTCTGCTGCCGAACCTATACCAGAACCCGGCCTACGACCCCAAGAACAAGATGAACCCGCAGCAGATGCAGATGCACTTTGACGCCTTCTACGAGGACATTTGGTGCGAGCTGTGCCAGTTTGGGCTGGTCGAGGAGCTGGTCGTATGCGACAACAATAACGACCGTACGTCTGCCGTCCCCTGGTGCCGTCCCTGGTGCCGTCCATTCCTGCAGATCCGAAGACTAATACAACGGCCTCCCAGATCTCATCGGCAACGTCTACGTGCGCTTCAAGTACGAGGAAGACAGCCAAAAAGCCTGCGACGCGCTCAACAGTCGCTGGTACGCCGGTCGCCCCATCTACTGCGAACTGTCCCCCGTCACCGATTTCCGCGAAGCCTGTTGCCGCCTCAATAGTGGCGAGGGCTGCGTGCGCGGCGGCTTCTGCAACTTCATCCATCGCAAGGAACCGTCGCCAGAGCTGGATCGCGAGCTGGACATGTGCACGCGCAAGTGGCTCAAGGAGAGAGGCAGGGATCCGAGGAGTATGAGCAAGAGTCCTACACCACCGGTCAAGAGGATGTAGCCGTCCCGTTTGGCGAATTGGAGCCGTGGTGTTGCTAGACCGGGACAGCAGCAAATTGGGGGCAAGGAAGCGCGTGCTGTTGTACCAGACAGGCGTTCGGGCGTTGTTGAAAATTGTGCCGTCGTACCTCGCGGGTACAAGCTCTGTATACATAGTATTTGGCGCATTGGGTAGCATGTTTTTTTAGTCATAAATAGCACTCAGTCGCTGACGGGCTGTAGGTACTATCAATGCATCGCCTTGACCAAGTCATTTGCCTCCCCCTACAGATTATGCCAGCTGTGTGTGTGGAAACCATGTTGTGGACCCGATGTCATCACAAGTGTCCATCCTCTCAACTCTCGAAAACAAGTCCCATTCTTGCATGGCATCATCGCAAGGACGCTCTTCCACGGCGTAGAGAAAAGAAACAGGGTGTGTGGTGCCACCAGGACTTCTCAAACACCCCCATATTTTCCGTCTCCTATTCCCCAAGCGCCATATCTTCGAATAAAAATAAAGGACCATCATTATGCCCCAAACGCCTCCCTGCCGAGAATCCAACCATCAAATGCCTGTTATAAAATCCGCCTTGCCTTCAGCACCAGAATTGTAACCACAACCGCCGCGACCAGGGTCAGGATGCCGGTCCAAAACAGCCAGCACATCCATGTGCGCTGCCGTGCCTTTCGCCTCTGCGAAACGAGCCAGCTGTCTCTGCGGGGCGCGTCAGCTGTGATGGTCGTCCAGAATTTGGGCTTGTTGTGGAATCCGCTGTAGAGGCCGAGGGAAAGGGTGGAAAGGTTGTGGTGGAAGAGTTTCGCTGGGGATGGGGCGGGGCCGTGGGCTGCGTGTGCCTCTGCTCGTGGGCTGGCGAGTGCAATGGGCGAAGGAGGCTCCGGGGAGTGTAGTGTAGGGCGCAGGAGGGGTCGCGTGCTTGGTGTTTTGTGCAGTTTGCTGCGTGTGCGTTTGGGCTTGGGGTACGCGTTGTGCCTGGCGCTGGTGGACGGATCGGGGCTTGCCCGCTCGCGCGGTAGGATGGCTGGTGGGGGGAAACCAGGCGTGGATGAAGGCATCGAGGAGGCGGTCATGGTGGGTTGCGCAGAAGACAAGAAGAGAGAGGAAACGTACGAATGCTTGAGATCGCGGTGCTCCGGGCTGTGCTGGCTCATTTCCGATTTCAAGAGATCATCTTGGTGGACGGCGATACTGAAACGCTTCCAGAAGTTGGGGTCGCGGGTTGCCATGGTGGCTCGCGCTGGATCGCTGTGTACGGTAATGAAGATGGAGGAGGAGAGGTGAGCAGAGGTATGGTAATTGTTGTTTGAGTCGAAGAACAAAAAAAAAGGGCTTGATCGCAGCGTAGGAGAAGGATGCAATCACAATAGTCGAACCGTTTGATCGTGGAGTGTGAAGAGTGGAGCCCAAACGCTGCGTTCGTTTCAGAAGTTTGTAGGTAGCGAGGTTCGAGAGTGCTCGGTGTCACGCAGGTCCTTAATCAATCGAGAAAAGGTCTGATATGATGGAGAATGTACGAACTCGGAAATTAAAGCATGAAAATATTTGTTGTCGGAAAACAAGACGCTCGCGATCGGTTGTCGTGTTTGGTGATCCGTTGTACAAGGTGGGGAGATTGGAATGGAGCTGAAGCTGGCGGCACGTATGGCTGACCTGAGCCAAAGTGAAAGACAGCTCGTGATGGCGCTTCCAAGGAGTGTTTATGGCGAGAAGGATGAGCGAGAAGGATACAGGAAGCGATGGTCTTCGAAGCACTGCAATGGTGAAAGAAACAAGTACCTAGATCGACCTGGAATGGGCGTCGTACATGGTAAGCAAGCTGGAACAACGGTTGACAAAACATTACCCCAGGCAAACATGCCATCCCCACCCGACCTTGACCTGTTCCTGAGAAACTTGTCTAGTTCCTATCATGCGGGCCATCTCATTCAGCGCAGGGGCGCGCTGGTGTGTCTGACGTTTGACGTGGATCGGAGAGACAGCCAATCACAGCGTACGAGGCTGCTGCGGCTGGGATACGCATACACACTACAGAAAACCCATTAATCATACAGTAAGAACGGTAATTAAGAAACGGTAGATGCAGGTAAAAAGACTTGAAAGGGGGTTACGACCGATTTGCACCATATAGAATACCGTATCGTATGCTTCTATCAACTGACTATTCAATCCAAAGATCTTCTACCAAGTTAAAGGATTCTGGATTGAATAGTATCTTATGCCTCTCAAGGTCTCAGGCCGGCCACTCTGGGCCATGTCGGCACACAGCCTGACAGCTGCCATACATAGGTAGTATAGTTCAGATACCCAGGTACTACCTACGTTACAGGGTGCGCTGCTCCCTGTCAAGAATACTGGTTCACTTGGTATAATAGTCACGCTTGAAACTCTATTCAGCAGGGACGTTAGCACCGATTCAGAAACCGAGCAGACTCTATAGATCCCCCTGTTTGATGGCAGATTTAGCTACGGTCAATGACGGTATGTTGTACCCATATATATAAACTCATGATTCTCTAGTAGTCGTGAACAATGGCCCGATACGCCACAAAGCACAAGGTCGAGTTTATGACTTCATGATATGACTCTAGGACAGAGGTAAGAGGACAAATTTGAGCCCATTGCCGTTTCAGACTGCTATGTTTGATCCGCTAGAATTGGTCTTCGCATCTATAGGAAGAGTGTCGAAGATAATTGAGTCCATTGAGTCCGAGCGCTGAAAGGTCTCTACTAGCCGTTGGTAACGGCAACATCTACGTATCTCAGGTACGT